>Ga0137403_10004824_pt1 | contig 15793 bp, 14 predicted proteins | sample CZOMad2_1_16fung_FD_122057 | JGI IMG/M metagenome (GOLD analysis project Ga0137403, IMG submission 122057) | Vadose zone soil fungal communities from Angelo Coast Range Reserve, California, USA - CZOMad2_1_16fungal (Hybrid Assembly) | ecosystem: Environmental > Terrestrial > Soil > Vadose zone... | reverse complement strand
CCGATGCGAAGAAATCGAGAACGCTTCGCGCGACCACCGGGCCTGTCTCGGTGACGATGCCGCGCTCTTTTTCGGCTTTGCCTTTCGATCGCTTTGCAAAACCAGATTTGATTAGCCGCTCTGCAATTTGTTGCGCGTCGTCTTTTCGCCCGCGTTTTTCGTGGTAATCCAAAACGTCGCGGAGCAGTCGCGATTGGGCCACGCTCGCGATTGTGTCGTGAAAACGAGCAACCTGCGTCGCCGTAGTCTTGCCGACCTCCGGAATGGCAAGAGCAAAAAGCCAGCGTGAAAGCGGCAAAGTTCGCGCGCGTTCGATCGCGTGAATGGCTTTGGTCGCATTTTTCTCACCGAAAATGCGCGGCGCTTCTTCCGTACCGAGGTTCAATTTAGCGAGTTGATCGGTCTTTAGTTCAAATAGATCAAGGGGCTCGCGCACCAGCCCGCGCTCAACCAGTTTGTCCGCCACAACCCCGCCAATGCTTTCGATGTCGAGCGCGCCGCGCGCTGCGAAAAATTCCACGCGTCGCGTGGTCTGTGCCGGGCACTGAAGATTTTCGCAACGCCAGGCGACGAACTGCGGATCGCGCCGGATGGATCCGCCACAGACTGGACACTTGCCGTGAACGTGTTTGAAGAAATCGAAAGTTTTCGCTCCTCGCGGCCGTTTGGATTTCACGACCTCGACCACTGCCGGAATGACTTCGCCGGCCTTTTCGATCACCACCGTATCGCCGATCCGAATGTCTTTGCGTTTGATCTCGTCTTCATTGTGCAAGGTCGCGCGGGAGACCGTGCTGCCGCTCACGACGACGGGCTCGAGCACCGCTACGGGCGTGAGGATTCCGGTTCGCCCGACCTGGACCTTGATATCGAGCAACTTTGTTTCAACTCGTTCCGCTGCGTATTTGTATGCAATCGCCCATCGCGGGGATTTGGCGGTGAAACCGAGCCGCTCGCGTTGCACCAGCGCATCGACTTTGATCACTGCACCGTCGGTTTCGTAGCGGAAATCTTGTCGGACGCGGTCGAGCTTGCGAATTGCATCTAGAATTTTTTCAACCGAGTCGGCCAGCCACCAATGCTCGTGTGTCGGCAGGCCAAGTTTTTTGAACAAAGGAAAAACTTCGGAATGAAGATCGACATCTGCGCCCTCAGTTGCGCCTGTTCCGTAAAAAACAATCCCCAGCGGGCGCTTTGCGACGATTTTCGGATCGAGATGTTTGAGAGAACCCGCGGCCGCGTTGCGTGGGTTGGCGAACAAGGGTAAGCGGGCTGCTTCGCGTTCTTTGTTAAGCTTTTTGAAGCCATCTTTATCCAGGAAAGCCTCTCCGCGCACTTCGAAGACTTTTGGCGCGCCGCCACGCAATTGCTGCGGGACCGAGCGGATCGTTTTAACGTTCCGCGTGATGTCGTCGCCGACCGATCCATCGCCGCGGGTTGCGGCATATTTTAGATGCCCGTTTTCGTACATGAGCGAGACGGCGACGCCGTCCACCTTCGGCTCGATCACGACAGGAATTTTTTCGTCAGGCAAGAGCCGCGTGATCCGTTTGTAGAAATTGGCGATCTCATCTTCGGAATAAGTGTTGTCAAGACTTAGCATCGGAACTCGATGCTCGATCTGGGCAAATGCCTGGAGCGGCGTGCCGCCGACGCGTTGCGTCGGCGAGTCGGGCGTGACCAGGTTCGGAAATTCCGCTTCAAGATCGAGAAGTTCTTTGTAAAGGCGATCGTAGTCGCGATCGCTGATCGCGGGTGCGGCTTCCTCGTAATAGAGCCGGTCGTGCTTTTCGATTTCGCGGCGCAATTCGGCGACTCGCTTTGCCGCGTGCGTTTCTTTGCCGCTCATGCTGCACGATACAAATGCCTAAAACATCGGCAATCGCCGCGCGGCACAACGAGCGGAGTCGATCGAGCAGTCCCGGCTGTACTATGCGGCCTTTTGCCGGAGCTGAGCTTTCAAATTCGCGCAGAAGAGCTAAGTATAACGAATCGTGGACCCCGGTGAAAAGATCCTGGGCGTTGAAGGAGGTGGCACAAAAACCGCATGGGTGCTTGTTGAGAGCGCTGGCAATGAGTTGCGCATTCTCGATCAAGGCAAGTTGCCACCGTCAAATTTTCGCCTCGTCACTCTTGATCGTTTGCGCACTGTTTTCTCGGAGCTACCAAAGCAAATTGATCGGGCGGGAGTTTTTCTCGCCGGCTGTGGTCCGGAGGATCGACCTATCCTCTCCCGTCTGTGCGCTGAAATTTGGCCGACCGCGAAAATCATCATCGGGAACGATCGCGATTCCGGCGTGGCCGCGGCGCTTGGAAGCGGCGAGGGAATCGTCGTCAATGCCGGGAGCGGCTCGTCCGTTACTGGGCGACGCGGGGACCGGATCGAGAAGGCCGGCGGTTGGGGACACATTCTTGGAGACGCGGGCGGCGGGTATTTTCTCGTTATTCAGGCGCTGCGTTTCATTTTGCGGGAATACGATCTGCGCCGCGGCGAAGTGCAATTCGCCGCAAAAATTCTGCGCGCACTTTCCTTGAACAATTTTGACGAACTCGTCTGGTGGGCGCAGACGGCAGATAAAATGGAGATCGCAATGCTCGCACCGGCTGTTTTCGAAGCGGCCGCCAGCGGTGATACGCGCGTCATGGAGATCATTGAAAGGGGAGCGCACGTGCTGAGCGAATACACCGAAGCAGTCGCGTCCCGTCTGCAAATGCTCGCGCCGAAAGTCGTTCTGATGGGCGGTCTTTTTCATCGCGACTCGCTCTATACGCATGCATTTCGACGGAGACTGAAGAAGAATCTTCCCGATGCTCGCGTCACAACTGCGGAGCGGTCGCCCGAGCTTGGAGCAGCATGGCTCGCGGGGGAGCTTAGCGATCAGGTCGCTTTTCAGGCGAAGCTTTCTCAGAACGAGATCGACGATCTGGCTGCCGCAATTACCGAGCAACGCAACCCACGTTCGGAGAACCTGGAAAAAATGAGCCCGCGAGAACTGGTCGAGCTTTTCGTCGAGGAAGAAAAATTTGTTCACGACGCGTTGCGCGGGACGGTTGCCGACGTGACGCACGCAACTGAAATTGTAACTGAATCGCTGCGAAACGGCGGCCGCATGTTTTATGTCGGCGCCGGCAGCAGCGGGCGCATCGGGGTTCTCGATGCGAGCGAAATACCGCCGACGTTTGGCGCGTCGCCTGATCTTGTGCAGGGAGTGATCGCGGGCGGTGCGACTGCGCTTTATCGGAGTGTCGAGGGGGCGGAAGACGAGGAAAGCGCAGGCGCGTTGGCAATGAACGAGAGAGGAATTAATAACAGGGACGTCGTTATTGGCATCACGGCCAGCGGCCGGACCCCCTTTGTTCTGGGTGCGATTGGGCGGGCAAAATCGCTAGGTGCGAAGACTATTCTGCTCACGTGCAATCCCACACGGCAGCAAAATACAAATGTCGATCTCGCAATTAATCTCGCCGTTGGGCCCGAGCTCTTAACTGGATCGACAAGGTTGAAAGCGGGAACGGCAACGAAAGTTGCGCTTAACATCATCAGCACTGGCGCAATGGTCGCGCTCGGGAAAGTCCGCGGCAATTTGATGATCGATCTGCACGCCGCGAGTACAAAATTGCGTGACCGCGCGGTCCGAGTCGTCGCCGGCGTGGCAAGGTGCGATTACCAGTCCGCGCGAAACATGCTTGAGGCATGCGACTGGAATTTGCGCGCAGTGGTGGACAAGCTCTAGCCAGTGGTGCCTCGGGTTCTGGTCCAGACCGGCCGCGCCCGGGAGCTATAGAATATGCTCGGAAGTAAAATCTTTGCAGAATCTTTGATTTCGATAGGCGCAACGCAACCACCTCGCACGAAGCTAGGTATGACTTAACCGAAAGGAACCTTATGCTCTGGACAATATTTGTTATCTTGCTTGTGCTCTGGCTGCTTGGATTGGTCAGCTCCTACACGTTGGGCGGATTCATTCATATCCTGCTCGTTATTGCGATTGTGATTCTGATCATCAATTTGATCCAAGGCCGGCGCCCGTTGTAAACGCGCGACAATGAAACCGGTCGCGATTGTCGGCGTCGTTCTCATCGTCATCGGCATCATCGGGTTTGCCTATGGCGGCTTGGGTTGGACGACCCAAAAAAAAGACGCGCAATTAGGTCCTCTTGAAATTACTCACAAGGAGAGTCACGGAATCGCGTTTCCACCAGTCGCGAGCGGAATTTGCCTTGTGGGCGGCGTTGTCCTAGTGATCGTCGGCAGTCGAAAAAGCTGATCGACTGCTAGCCGCCGGCTTTTAGCACGGCGAAGGTCTTGCTTCCTTTGCGGTCGAGATAGAGGAGGACGCCGCGTCTCGGATCAGCTTTAGTGAGCGCTTCCCGAAACGATTGCACGTTCGTGACCGGCTTGCCGTCGACTTCTGTAATGACGTCCTCGCGTTGAATATCCTGTTGCGCGGCCAGGCTGTTATCCGCTACGTCTGTCACGATGACCCCCTGCTGAACCCCGAGATGAAGGCGTTCGGCAACTTCCTTGGTTAATTCCTGGACCTGCAAGCCAAACTTGCCGTTATCTGGTTCCTTCGGTTGAGTGGGTGGGATCGATTCATTTGACGCCCGCGCGATTTCGTTCGGCAATTCACCAGTCTTAACTGGCACCTTGATCATCTGTCCTTTGCGCCAAACAGTCAGTTCGACATTTTGATCGATCTTCTTTTTCAAGATCTCATGTTGAAGCTCCGTGTCGGATGCGACCGGCGCGCCATCGACGCGCGTAATCACGTCGAACGGACGCAGATCGCTTCTCGATGCTGGTGCGTCGGCCTCGATCGTGCGGACAACTACACCCTTGTCGGCCCCTTTGAATAGATCACGAATCGCGGGATCCTCGCCGAGCGTTTCAATGCGGATGCCAAGCCACGGTCGCACAATCTTGTGACCGGCGATCAGCTCGGTGCCGATCTCCTTTGCCATGTTAATCGGAATGGCGAAGCCCAGCCCGCGATTCATCCCGTTGATTAGCGTGTTCATGCCAATCACCTTGCCGTCAATATCGCAAAGCGGACCGCCACTGTTACCGGGATTGATCGACGCGTCTGTTTGCAAATAATCTGAGATGGAATAGCCGCCGCTGGAAAGTAACTTGCTGCGACCTTTGCCACTGACGACACCATAGGTGAAAGTGTAATCGAGCTTGAACGGCGCGCCAATCGCGAACGCAAATTGGCCTACGCGCACCGCGTCGCTATCGCCCATTTGCACGACCGGCAAATCCTTTGCGTCGATCTTAATGACGGCGATATCGGTCTTTTCATCGGTGCCCATGACCCGGGCTGGAAAATCGCGGCCATCTCTCAATCTCACTTCGATTTTATCGGCGCCTTCCACTACGTGAAAGTTCGTGAAGATATAGCCATCTGGCCGAACGATGAAGCCGGAGCCTTCGCTTTGGATCGGCTGGAACCCGCCCGGGCTTCGCCGGGGAGTATTTTCGTCGGGTGGCCCTTGAAAGAAGAGGTCGTCCAATAACGACTTTTCAGCGGCCTCGCTTTTCTTTGAAATCTTGATAATAACGACGGCTGGCGCCACAGTTTCGAAGACTTTTGCAAACGCATTGTTCAACTGATGGACGACGTCCTTACCCGCTTCTGCCGCCGAAGCCGGAACAGTAGCGGTTGGGACGACCTCTGGTTGCGCCCCAAACGATGTACTGATGGCAGCACTCAAGATGAAAATGGATAAACGCATTGGTTGGAACTTGGACAGCACGGAACATGCAATGTTCAACTGGCTGCGTCCAATCCCGGTTTACTCAAAGGCGCCTTCGCAGTTCAATCGTGCGTCTGTTAATCTGCCAGACAGGATCCATATAGTTTCCGGCCGAGCCTTGCCTATGGGTGCGTCCAGGAGACGAATCATTTTTCAGGCCGGCGTCGTATTTTCGATACTCCTCTGGGCGACTGCCATTGCACCTGAGCCTCCCGCGCGCATTGCAATCTCACCGGGCGAACTGGTTCGCGCTGTCACGATTGGACGCCAGTCTCTCATCGACTTGTGCCTGATCGAGCAGGTCGATCCAAACGGACGCGACGCGCAGGGGCGGACGCCGTTGTTGATCGCGACCTTGCAGCAGGATTGGAAGACAGCCCGGCGACTGGTCGAGGCCGGCGCGCTCGTCGATCTTGCCGATAAAAAAGGCTTTACGCCTCTGATGGCGTCGGCAATGCACGACAACCCGGAGATGTTCCGCCTTCTTCTGGCACGTTCAACCAATCTTCATGCGGAAGCCCGTTATGAGGACGGTCGGGACCTATTGGGAATGGCTCTCGATGGCGGCAATCCTGAGATCATCAGAACCGTAACGGAGCGTTTACCGTTAATGCCGCAATGGACAACCAGCACGCAGCGCGCACTTAACGAAGCCCTGCTGGCGGGAAACAAGGATCAAATCCGATTGTTGCTCGGCAAACACATGACGCCTCCCACCTCTGAAGGCAAAAACGTACCGCTGCTAGCCTACGCCATCGCCATGAATGACCAGTCCCTTTTTAGCACGCTGCTGGCCTGCGGAGCCGATCCCAACACAGTCTTGCCGGCGCGCTGCGATAAAGACTTTCTGGCGCTCGTTTTATCAAAGTCACTCAGCGGTTATATCGAGGGAGACAAGAATGTGACGGTGCTGATGCTGGCTGCAGGCCTCGGGCAGGAGGATTATCTGCGCGCTTTGCTCAATGCGGGCGCCGATCGAAAGCGTTCCACAGCCCGCTACAAAATGCTCCCGCTGTACATTGCTGCTCAGACGGGCCACTGGCGATGCACACAAATCCTTCTCGGCCGCGGACCGTCACCGGACCAATTGCGTATCGAGATTTCTCTCGCTTCGCAACGCGTGGCTCTCATCAAGAACGGTGTGCCGATATTTCGCGCGCAGTGTTCGACGGGCCGCCCCGGATATTCCACCCGCACTGGCCAATTTGTGATCACGGACAAAAACCGGAACCACCGTTCCACCATCTACCACGTGGACATGCCATATTTCATGCGTCTCAGTTGTCTCGATTTCGGGATGCATGCAGGGCTGGTGCCTAATTATCCAGCTTCGCACGGTTGTATTCGGTTACCCTCCGAAACTGCTCGCAAATTTTTCTCCGAAATCCCAATCGGGACGCTCGTGACAGTGAAATAGCAAGCGATTGTTCGCCGCGAATCCAACGTGCGCGCTTTCTTTCTCTTCGCTCCCGGTGCAGGCGCGCCCGCATCGCATCCCTGGATGCAGAATTGGAAGGACCTCCTGGGTGAGATAGGAGACGTCGAGATTTTCGATTATAACTACATGCGAGAAAGCCGAAAACGACCTGATCCCTTGCCGCAGTTAATCACTACGCATCAAGAAGCACTGAGCGAAGCGCGAAAAAGGCACGCATCTCGATCGACAATCCTCATCGGCAAAAGCATGGGTGGTCGCGTTGGTTGTCATGTATCGCTGCAGGAAAAAGTGGCGGGGCTTGTTTGCCTCGGATACCCACTTTGTGCCATGGGCGATCGCACGAAAACTCGCGATGAAATTTTGCGGACTCTGAACACGCCGATTCTGTTTGTGCAAGGCACGCGCGATTCACTTTGTCCCCTGGACCTTCTTGAGAGCGTTCGGGCCGAGATGAAACCGCCAAACTTCTTGCATGTCGTTGAAGGCGCCGACCATTCGCTGAGCGTTCCCAAACGCCAACTGCAAGCAAGCGGCCAGACCCAGGAAGATGTCGATCGACGAATCCTCAAAGCCATTATCGGTTTCGTCGATCGATTAAATCTGTTGTAGCCGCTGCCCTGCGAATGCTTTCGTGACATCCGACCACTGACTACTGATCGCTTTTGCGCAGGTGCAAAACCTGACGTAATTTTTGAGACAAAACTATCACCAAAGGAGCGAGCATCATGGCCAGATATGTCACTCTTATTCAGTTTTCCGATCAGGGCATGCGTAACATCAGGGAAACCGTTAAACGAGGAGACGCCGCGGCCGCCGAGGCCGAGAAAATGGGAATGAAGATCATCGACGAATTCTGGACGATGGGCGCGTACGACGCAGTAGTCGTGGTCGATGCGCCCAATGACGAGACGATAAGCGCGTTCATGCTTAAGATCGGCTCATTGGGCAACGTCAAGAGCCACACGATGCGCGCCTTCCTCCGGGAAGAGATGGAAGGCATTCTGGCGAAGATCAAATAAAGTAAACAGTTAGGTTATACGAAAGCGTTTCATTAGTTGCTCCCGGGCTTCCATAGCGAGCCCGGGGTTAAGGCGGCTGAGCACTTTTTCGCGGCGCTCCGGGTCCATGGCCGCCAGCTCGCGTACCAGTTTGTTGCGCGTTCTCCATTTGGCGTAACGGCTCCAGCCGACGCCTAGCGCGAGGAGCGCGGATACAATCCAAACGACAATGTCTCTTTCCCCGATCATGGAAGGCCACAGTGAATTTAGGGACCACGGAAAATTGAGCAAGAGTACGGCCCAATCGAGAAGAAGGGCTATGCTTGTGGCGACGGTCGCATCGTGTGATCACAGGACATGTATGCGGTGGAGCTTGATCAATCGAAACGGCTTTTGGTGATCAGCGCTGCGCAGCGCGTCACGGCAGAGCAGGCGCGCCAAGCCGCCCAACAGGTGCGCGACCTGTTGCAAGACGTTGCGCCCGGGTTCCGAGTCCTGGCGGATTTTCGGTGGTTAGAGTCAATGGATCCCGCCACGGCGCGTCACGTCGCTGAGATCATGGACGCGCTTGCCCAAAAACAAGTCGCCTCCGTGACGAGAGTGATGCCCGATCCGCATAAGGATATCGGTCTAAACATTCTCTCGCAATTCCATTACGGTCCTGAAATTCAAATCACGACGTTCCAGACGCTAGCCGATGCGCTGCAAAGCCTCGCAGAGGGATAAAGTCGGAGATCCGTAGTCCCCGCCTCCGGCCGAGTCCCGCACTGGAGGGGTGGGCGGCTGCCCAGTCGCCTTCAGCGTGCCTTGAAGAGCTCAGCGGCTACAAGTCGCGACCGATTGCTGCGGCGACCGCGCGGAGCCGCGGTACGAGTTCGTCAAAAATTGTCGGCAGTAACGCTTGATCACCGTCGCTTTTTGCCAGGTCAGGGGAATCATGCACCTCGATCATGAGCGCGTCCGCACCGGCGGCAAGGGCAGCGAGTGACATCTGTGGAACAAACTCGCGTAGGCCAATCGCGTGCGTTGGATCGACAATGACCGGCAAATGTGTTTTAGCTTTTAGCAGCGGAACGGCGCTCAGATCGAGCGTGTAGCGTGCTGCGGTCTCGAACGTGCGAATGCCCCGTTCGCAGAGAATCACGTTCATGTTGCCTTCGCTGAGGATATATTCCGCGCTCATGATCAAGTCGTTGATCGTGGCGCTGAAACCGCGTTTGAGCAGAACAGGCAGTCTGCTACGTCCCACCTCCTTTAACAGAGAGAAGTTCTGCATGTTTCGGGTGCCGACCTGAAGACAATCCGCGTATTTTTCGATCACGGAAAGGTCGCGCGCGTCCATGATTTCTGTGATCACGGGCAGGCCTGTTTCCGCGCGGGCTTCAGCGAGAAACCGAAGCCCATCTTCACGTAATCCCTGAAAACTATAGGGGGAAGTGCGCGGCTTAAACGCGCCGCCGCGCAAAATTTTCGCTCCAGATTTTTTTACGATTCTCGCAATCGAGAGAATCTGCTCTCTGCTTTCGACCGAGCATGGGCCGGAGATGAGAACAACATTTTCTTCTCCGCCCACCGGGACGCCACCGACTAACACGGTCGATGCTCCGCGGGAATCGCGCGCGGCAAGCTTGTAGGCCTTTGACACCGGCACGATCGCTTCGACGCCAGCCATGCAGGCGAGCGGCTTTTCGCGAAGAAGCGCCTCCGGCCCGATCACGCCGATGATAACGCGCGAGGCCCCGCGGCTGATTTGCGCATCGAGTCCGAACTCACGCACGCGCGTGACAACCCGAGCGATCTGCTCGTCTGTGGCGTTCGGTTGCGTGATAATGATCATATGTCCATCGGTGGAATCATGAGAATGCCGCCGCCGCGAATTTTCTGCAAGCCCAGATACTGATGCCCCCGAGGAATCTAATTGGTGATTGTGACTGGCGTTCCGAGTGAAACTGACTTGAAAAAGTTTTCGGCCATGAATTCAGGCATTCGAATACAGCCGTGAGAGGCGGGGTAGCCAGGCAAATAACCTGCGTGCAGTCCTGTCCCGGAGACAATGCGCATGAAATAGGGCATTGGTGTGCCCCTAAAGTGAGTACCCTTTGGTTTCGGATCCTTAGTAACATCGACATTGGGCACGACTACGTTTCCCGCTGAGTCAACGTAATCGCCGAATAGACTGGAAACGTGATTGATGTCTTTCTGGATGATCGAGAAGCGCCCGTAGGGGGTGTTTAGCCCTTCGCGGCCGGTCGAAAGTTGCGAGACACCGACGAGGACACCGCTCTTGTAAAAATAGGCGCGTTGCTCTCTGAGACTAATCGTAATGGAGGGCTTTCCACTGACGCTGTCTCCATCCCAATATGAGACTGTATCTTGTGGAGGGCCAGCCGGAGCGCCCCCGTAGGTGCCACCTAAATATTGTGTCCTGGCCGAAAAGCGGGGGTCTTCGCCGCAACCGGCCGCAAAAAGGAGGACAGCCATGACGGCTACCGCCTGTAAACTGCGATAAGATAAAAGCATAAGTATTTTGGAACGGACTTTTAATGCGCAAGCAATGAAAAAAGTCAAGGCCGAGCAATGACTCGGCCACTCAAGAAATCCAGGTAAAAAACTCGATTTGTGGGAGGTTGGGCGAGCTTGAATTGTGCCTTGTTTAATGCAGACTTCCCAGCGTCGTCGGGCAATCGATCGATTCCACATTCATTCATGCCAACCTACGAGTATGCTTGTCAGAAGTGCGGGCAGAATTTTGAAGCATTCCAGTCAATGCGCGCTGAACCGTTTCAGGAATGTCCAAAAGAACTTTGCCGGTTGCCGAAGTGGGGACACGGAAAGGTGAAGCGCCTGCTCGGCACCGGGGCTGGTCTCATCTTCAAGGGGTCCGGCTTTTACATCACAGATTATCGAAGCGATTCGTATAAAGAGGCAGCCAAAAAGGAGTCTCCGTCTCCGGCCACGCAAAAAGCCGGAGAAAAGGCAACCGCGCCCAAAGACGCGGCTGCGAAAAGTCCTTCGCCGGCTGCGGCAACGAAACCTGAGAAAAAACCGGGGAAAGAATCCGCCGAATGATTCTCAGAATATGGTAGCGTCGTCACGTTCGAAGTCCCGCCAGGTCGCAAATGTGATTTTCGGGGCCGCCTAAAATAAGGAGACCGGCGGTTCGCCCTTTGCGCCCTGCGAAATCCGCCGGTCAACCAATCGAAAGGCCGTCAACTCATCCGCCGACTTAACTCATTCCCATTGGCGAGAAAATTGGCGATCGGTCAGCCCGCATCTCCCTGCGCGCGCTCGTAAGCTCGAATTGCCTCCCGCGTCTGAGGCCCCAAGATTCCGTCAACAGCGCCGCGATAATAACCAGCGCGGGCGAGTCGCCGCTGCAACTCAGCGACCCTTGATCGGGTGGGAGCCTCACTGGACTTATCGTAACCGGACCGATCGGAATCATATCCGTAGCCGTAACCACCATAGCCGTAGCCATCGCCGTAGCCATAGGGGTAACCGTAACCGTAATAGCCGTACGGGTAGCCCCAGCCCCAACCCCAGCCCCAGAACGGGAAACCAAACGAGTCAACAAACACGAACCGGTTGCTGACGAACCGGTTGCGGAAGAAGCGTCGATCTTCAAAACGATCTTCACGCCGATCGTTGAAAAAGGGATGGCGGCTTTCAAAACGATCTTCACGCCGATCGTTGAAACGGTTGAAGCGACGAAACCGATCATCCCGATCGAAGTCGCCGCCGCGCGAACGTTGAAAGCCGGAGGCGGAGTTTAGCATGGGAGCGCGGTGCATCGGCATCCGCGCTGTCGAAGCACGGTGCCCTCTCATCTGCGCCGTCGCAGTCGAGACCGCGAAAACGCACGTTACCACGCAACTGAGGAGAATGAATTTTGTCGAGTTCATAACTTTATGGATTTCTAAACGATTAAACCCGTCGAAATTCGAAAGTATCGTCCGTGCCGCGTCGGAAAGGTAACGCCGCTGTTACTTTTGCGGACTGTCAGATACATGAGCGTAACCTTCCGGGGAATTCAGCGGAAGCTAACCAAACAACGAGCGGATTCGTTCAGTTCGAGATTAGCGAACACGTTCATCAAAGCAGATCGCTCATAGCTTCGACTCTGTCGCAAGGTTCCATCCGCGAGATCCGCATAATTCGCAGTTGCGTTGCGGTCTTGATTTTGGGAATGTCACCATTTCCATGCGTGTGCTTGCCGAGATATTTATTGTCGGTGTACTGATTTATTTCGGCTGGGAAACGCCGTTTAAAGACTGGGCAGCTGACGCCCGCTCCAGATTGACGGGGAAGCCGCCGGAGGCTGCGCAAGAAGTTGTGCCGACACCAGCCGCCCCGACCCCAAGACCACGTCCGCGAATCGTGCCGGGCATCCAAGGCCTATCAACGCCAACGCCTCACGGCTCATGGATGTGGGACGCGACTCATCGAGGCGTCCTGGATCGGCCTACTCCTTCTCCTACCGGGCAGCCTTAGACCGATACGCTAATTGCAGGGCGTCGGAACCGGTGACGCTCGTAATCTCTATTCGTTTACGGGCTCGATCTGCTTATCGGTCACTTCTTCGAGCTGCTGGCTTACGAGCCTGGCACAGATTCGTCAGAGAACAGCCAGGAGTTCTTCAAGGCTAATTTGCGCTTGCCGCAAAATGCTCTGCAAAGTTTTTGGCGCGAGGGCGCGATGCGCAGGCACGGTCACACGAAGCGGACCTCGAACAAGGCGGACATGTGAACCTTCTTGCCTTTCCTCAACGAAGCCCAAGCGTTTCAGCGCTTGAACGAAGCGTTGACCAGATAAATCCCGTGGCAGCTTCACGCGAGCTGCAACACGGGATCACTCTCAAAATGCAAAGTGACCTCGCGCGGCGCGGATCGGCCTGCAAAATGGCACCGAACAGATTCCTTAATTGCGTCAGTCAGCTCCGCCAGATTGTCAGCTTGTGTTGTGATTCCCCCACCCTCCGGGTCGTCCCACGAGGCAACCAAAACGCCCGCTTCTGCGTCCCGCTCAATCTTAAAGGCCAAGAGATCCATTGGAATTCAGCATCGCAATTCGCGCAGCATAACCGATCAGAATGAGCATAAATAACACTAATAACTCGCGCACGTCCAGTCGAACACGGCGACCGTTACCCAATTGGAGGGACGCCCTGTGTGGCGTCCGAAATTTTTACTCAGTAACTTCTTCGAGTTGCGCACCGAGCACATCTACGTTTCCACCGTTTAGGTCGCGACCAAGTGCGATGTGAAGCCAGTAGCGCTTCTCGCCTTCGACGATGAAATTGCTCGCCGTTCGATCCGGCGCATTCGGTTTATATTTTCCCGTCTGCGCAATCACGTCGATCATGAGGTTCCAGGTTCGCGTTTGCCCTATTTCCGAAAGAGCGCGCGCGATCGCTTCCGGTACCTTTTCTGTTTCTTCTCCCGCTGCGAAGCCGCCAGTGGAGATTTGACTCGCGGCCACGCTGGTAAGCCGGACTATTTCCGCGCGGTTCAACGCCGGCTGGGCAGTGGTTGCGTTAACGATAGCCTGGGCTGCATTCGTGGCTTCCGTCGACGAAACAGTAGGGTACGGATTAGGGGTAGGACTAACGTCAACGTCCTTCTTCAGTGCATTTTGCAAAACCGCAGCGACGACCGGAACATTTTTTGTATTGAGATTGGCGATCCCGACTCGCGGATAGTTGTGATCGACAGGATTGTAGGTAAAAAAGTCCAGAAGCGCAGCATCGAGGCTCCCTGCCACCTGCGGCCAGGTATGGAAATCAATACGCTTAAAACCGCTTTCCGTTTTCAGACCGTAGCCAAGGTCGCCCACCGTCGTAAAACCATGATTGAGGACGATCGGAATGAAAGTTGGCAACGCCTTTTTCGTGCCTGTGGCTAATCCTGTGTCAGTTATCCAGTTGTAGGGGTTCTTGGGGGTGGGCGTGGCAGTGTCGGTAGGGTCGCCAGCCGCTTTCGCCTCACCGTTTAGGCCGCCGACGTTTTCCCAGCCAAGGACGAATTGGTTCCCGCCATCCCCATATGCAATGATGGTAATATGCGTGCCAGTAATGTGCACTCCTCCGGTCCCCCCGACGGTATCCACGTCGTCCGTGCCAAGAGTACCCCCGCTGTCGTATTGGTCGATCAGCGAAGCGCCGAGACCGAGGATTGACACAGGGTTATTGTCATCAGCGTCGGCGTTGGCCTGACTTCCAGTGCAATAGTCAAGGAGCTGGAAGAAGTCGTTCCGGCCTCCTCTCAAGACCGGGATATGAGGATTGCCATTCGGCAAAGGCGGAGTGCCGACGTACAGCCAGTGACCCCAGTACTTAACGTTATGGGGATCCGTAACTGTTGAGTCTGCCGGTACCCATGCCAGCCCAAACGTGTCGCGAATAGTCCCAGCGTCGCCTTTGTAATGACCCCGCCCTTTAAACGCACCGCCACTCTGATGTCCCTTACCCTTCCCTCGCCCACCTGCCGTATTGTTGGGATTCGGCTTGACCATCCCGAGATAGCCCACGTCGAATCTATCAGGTATACGATTATTAAGGCTGTTCCAATCGCGCGCGGACTGATTACGCTCGCGGGAAAAAGTTCCCATGTATTGAAGCAAGTTCTGACTGAAGCCGAGAGAGCTTCGAAGCTTCAACAACTGCTGCCGGGTCATGATAGCTTGATCTGTCCGACTACTGAAGGTCGAGGTATCAACGGACGTGAACGGAAAAAGTGGACAGGGGGTTGGGTAAGGCGGATCGCCGAAATCGAGCAAAGAAGTTCCCCACGCATCCTGTCCGTTGCGGTCGCTTATCTTGAAAGTAGGAGCGCTGGCGGGGAAAAAACTGCCTGTCTGTTGCGTCGTCGCATAATTCCGCCAGCCGACGATGCTATTGATCTGGGTTTGGGGAAGCGTGGTAGACGGCGCGGCCGGTAAGGCAGTGAGGTCGGCGAAAGCTAGAATTCCTTTTCGTCCAACATTCGTGAACCACGGAGTAGGCGTTACATTTGGATTACCGCCACCCCCGCTCTGCGTCCAAGCGGGATATCCCGCCAAGGTCATATCGAGCAGCCCCCCCTCGTCGTAGACCGCGAATGCGTATCTTCCAATAACAGAGTTAGGCGCGGGTGCCGGCGCTGGTCCTTGGCCGGTTACCAGCACCCAGTCGGGCGCGGTGAAACTCGCTACCGGTGAACTATCCGGAGTGGTAATGGAAGGATTAAGTCGTGGGATCAAGTAATGGCTGTTCCAACGCGCAAGGCTTATCGAGCGGCCATTAGCCGAAACAGCAGTGGAACTTACGCTCGAAGTCCGGCCGGTAGGATCTCCTGAAAAACTGCGCCTGATTAAATTTGGAATCGCCGCGTCACCGTACCGCGCTGGCTGAACGTTGGCCGTGCTCACCGTGGGGTTGTTAATTATTTCCCGCTTAAGGTCGCTAACCGTGATGTCGAGTGCGCTTCGGGCCAAAAGATCGGCTGAAGTATCGTTAAAGCTCGATTGGGCGAGCTGCCGATCTGTTGTCGTGCGGGAGAAATACGCCAGCACCATGCCGGTCAGAAGCACGACAAAAGCAAGAACAATGATAAGGGCAGCG
>Ga0137403_10004823_pt1 | contig 15794 bp, 15 predicted proteins | sample CZOMad2_1_16fung_FD_122057 | JGI IMG/M metagenome (GOLD analysis project Ga0137403, IMG submission 122057) | Vadose zone soil fungal communities from Angelo Coast Range Reserve, California, USA - CZOMad2_1_16fungal (Hybrid Assembly) | ecosystem: Environmental > Terrestrial > Soil > Vadose zone... | reverse complement strand
ACGCTGACCGTGGACGGTCGCACTGTCAATGTCGGCCCCGCCACCGTGATCGTGAAGGGCGCAACATTGGAATGCTTCGGAAAGAGCGTTCCGGACCACGTTCCTCTGACGTCTGCCTGCTTACTCTGCGCATTGGCCGGGTTGGATGCGTAAACATAGGTTGCTCCCATCGTCGTTATCAGCAGCGACAATGAGAGAAGCAGAATATGGAACGAGAAGGGTTTTCTGTTCATCGCGATTCTCCATCAGAACAGACAGCTGCTGCCATCAGTGAATCACCAGACTCACGTTTGCGGAATGGGTTGCGCCTCCGCCGGTTCCAGTGATCGTCAGGGGATAGGTACCAATCGGTGCTCGCGGTTTGATTGATATCCTTAGGTTTGTAGTGCCTGATCCAACGACGGACGTCGGACTGAACGACGCGCTTGTGCGCGCGGGCAATCCGCTTACGCTGAAATTGACGGCCGCAGAGAATGGTCCTAGAGCCGTCACTGTCACTGTGTAGGTCGTCTTTGAATTTCCGCTGACAGTCTGGCTGCTTGGAGAGGCTGCGATGGAAAAGTCAGCAACCGCAATTGTCACTTGTGTTGAGTGGGTGAGGTTGCCGCTAGTCGCCGTTATAGTCAGCGGATAACTGCCAGCCGGGGTCGAACTCGAAGTGTTTACTGACAGCGTGGACGATCCAGAGCCTGGAACGAAGCTGGGAGTGAAACTGGCAGTCGCGCCAGCAGGCAATCCGGTCACGGTGAAGGACACATTTCCGCTAAACCCACCTGAAGGAGTCACAGTCACGCTGTAGCTGGTACCTGTTCCCGGGGTTACGGTACGGGAGGAGGGTGTGGCCGTCACCGAGAAGTCCGGTGGGGCAGTAACCTGAACGAACTTAGCGACCGAGGGTACGCCTGCGTTGTTTAAGAGAAACAGCATGTAGTAGCCAGGCGGGGCGATGTTTCCGTTCGGCGGAGCCGTGACGGTCAAAGCTCCACTCCCTGCCGTGAACGACATCTCCACCTCACGCTGGTCCATATCGAAGGCATGCGTCACAGCTCCGTTCCGCACGAGAACTGCATGGGCAATGCTGGCGGCATCCGGTGTTTGCACCGTGAACGCATTCCCATACGAGATGGAGCTCGGTGCGCCCGTGATTGAAGGCCGTGTCGCCAGCCCCCCAGTTGAGTTGAATAGGTACGGCGGCTGATAGATCTCCATCTGCTGAACGTAGCTGCCTCGTGAGGGATTGCCCCCCGCAAGCCAGACCGTCGCGTCTGGCAGCAGCAGCGTCACCGAGTGGTACAAGCGCGGATAAGCGTTCGCACCCGCGGAAGAAAAAACGTACTTGCCGGGGTTGTTAGGGTCCGGTCCAAGGAGGTCCGCGTTCAGGCTCGCGGTGCTAGTGTCTTCATCATAGACCGAACCACCAACGGCCAAAACCCGGCCATCCGGCAAAATCACGGCATTCATCTCAATGCGGGCCTGGCTCATATTGGGTCCGGACTGCCACGCTGGTGTAGGCGCTGCCATGTCGATGATCTCAGAGGTGTTGGTCGCTGGACTGTGGCCGCCCATAATGATCACCTTGGCATCGTAGTTGTTGACTGGGCTCAACGGGAGCAGCACCGAGGTGCCGTAGGTTCGAGTTCCACTGTAGATGGTGGTGGCGACGTTCGTGTTCCAAGTCGTGGTCGATGGGTCGAAGAGCTTGGACGTTGTTTCTGCACCAGAGTAAAACACCTTGCCGCTGGGCAGAAGGTGCAAGCGCGGGTAGAGGTCCGGTGTCCAAGATGCCGGATACTCCTGGCTCCAGCCCGAGCCGACGGTGTAGAACTCAACAGCGGTGTTGGTGCCACCCGTCTCGTTCAGGCCGGAGAACGTCATCACTCGCCCGTCTCCCAGAGTCAATACCGTGGGGTACCAACGTCCGTGTGCCATGTTTTGAACATTGCTAAATGTGTTTGAGGCAGGATCAAACACCGCAACCTGCGGCTCTCCGTAGAAAGGATCGTATTGGATCGTGCCGCTATCGATCAACGCACGTCCATCCTGCAATAGGACCATTCCATTGCAGAACATGTCCCAGGAGACTGAAAACTGACTGATTGTTCCGGTCACCGGATCCCACAGCAAGGCCCCGGAATTATTCGATGGGCCATAAGGCGGACCCGAGGGACAACCTGACTGCGACGGCGGGCAGTTTCCCGAGCCCGCCACCACCAGCACTTTGCCATTGCTCAGGAGCGCCACATGGATGGGGTTGATCGGCATGAGCGTTTGTAGCGTGTTCCACCGCCCCTGGACGTTGGCCTGACCCATCATTACAGACGCAAGTAAGCTGAACAAGAGCGAGAAAACGAGAGCATGACTTAAACACGAAGAGACGCGGTGGCTGGTCATGAAACACCTCGGCGCGGCGCTCGGATGAACTACTGGGAGACTGGGGGAAGGTCCTCCTCCTCAAACCTCCCGGCGGCGCTGCTGAGAAAGAGTGAGTAGAAGTCGAAAACGTTGGAACAATACGTCTTTGGAACTGAACTGTCAAGGTAAAACCGCAGGTTCGGGTCGCCGAGAGCAACGGAGTAACAATGACGGGGAAAGTACCTTTACGACGGGTCCGGCACACTTCTCAAGGTTGCACGCTCTTGCATATATGTGAGTAAGAAGGACGGGCCGCTGGGGTGTTTGCAGGAATCTGCATACTGTGCAAAAACTATCAATCTTGACAATTAAAAGCGCAGAGCTAAGATGTTGCGCGAATGTGCGTAAGAAGGAGGATTTAAATGAATCGGATTAAGAACTTTCTGCTTTGTCTTGTGCTGCTGGCCGTAGTTGGGATCCTGCACCACGAGTGGTTGCAGATGTCCGGGGTTTCGGGCATCGCGACTCCGGCGTCTGCGGCGGTCCTGAGCAACGGGTCCAATCAAACGTGTAACGGAACGGGCACTTGGCACTTCGTCAATCCCCAAAACGGCGGCGACTGTGAGCCGCTGACGGTGGTTTTCAGTTGCGGCGGGATCCTATCCCAACAAACCGCAACCGTTCGTCAATGTAACACCAATACAACCAATTACAACACAATACAGACTAGCGGTGATTGCTCGCTTACGACCGCATTTAACAATGCGCCAGGGAAGGTCGTCCTGTCGAACTTCTCCTGCGTGTCACCAACGCCAACACCAACACCAACGCCGACGCCAACGCCGTAATAGGCTCAGCGCAAAGGTGCAGAGATTGCCAATCCTTGTCCGGCAGCAGCTTGGCCAGCAGCCGGCAGGGATGCAGCAGTTCAGACCCCCCGGGACTGGGGGAGGAGGCGCTTAGATCGGCTTGAAGTTATGATATGAACAGATGACGTGATGTCTGTCTAAATACGCCCTCTGCACATTGTTGCAAGCAGACCGCTGATATGGTTCGAAGGGATAGATGCCCGCGACCCTCGCCCTGGCGCTGATCGCTATCATTGGCGGCGCGCTGTTAACCTACCTCTACGATCGTCGAGCGTCGCTGGCGGTACGGATGGGGACGGGCGCGTGTACGGGTTATGCTTTGTTGGGTTCAGTCGGGGCATTTTGCGCCTCGGTTTCGCAGCAGGACCGCTCACTCGTTGTCACCACGACCGTCTTCACTCTTGCTTTGGCCTTCCTGGTCTTCCGACAAATCCGTTGCCAGATGCTTATGAATATCTGTGCAAGCGCAGACAAGCTCCGTAAGGCATGTCGCAGGCCTGGTTGGAGAGAAGTCCGCTACTTCATCTTCTACGGCTTCCTTGTCATGCTGCTCTGGCGTGTCTTCGACCGTGTCATGTTCGAAAGTGAAGGCGAAATATTCACGGCCTTCAGGAACAATCTGGGGGACCTTCCGTTTCACCTGCAGGTCATCTCCAGTTTTGTGTATGGTCACAATTTTCCACCGGAGGACCCCACATATGCGGGGGTGCGTTTCACTTATCCTTTCATCTCTGATGTTATTGCCGCTATGTTCGTGCGATGTGGGGCGACGCTGCGTGAATCGATGTTGGTGGAAAATATCGTTCTGATACTGGCCTTGCTGGGAGTGTTGCACCGCTGGACCTGGGAATTGACGAAAGACCGCATGGCATGCCTATTAGCTCCGTTGCTGCTGCTATTTGGTGGCGGATTTGGCTGGGTACTGTTCTTCCGGGACGCCGCCCACCGCAGCGACAGCTGGTTGCACTTTCTGGCGCATCCGCCGCGCGACTATACGCTGGGGAGTAGTGATTTGTGGCGCTGGGGCAATCCCTTGACAACACTTCTCGTGCCTCAGCGCGCGCTGCTTTTGGGGTTACCTGTGGCAATTTGCGTCTTCACTCAATGGTGGCTAGCTTTCCAGGAGGAGGAAGACTCCGGGGAGGAAAGTGCTGAGACGCCATTGGTTTCGGATTCTCCCGTGGCGGCTGCACCACCAGCAAAGCACCCCACACGCTGGGCGCGCCAGGACAACCAGTCCAGGATGCGCCGAATGATCGCGGCCGGTGTCATGACTGGGCTGCTCCCGCTGGTTCATGCGCACACCTTTCTCGCGGTGATGGCAGTCGCAAGCTGTCTGGCGCTTCTGTTCCGGCGATGGCTTTCCTGGGCAGTGTTCTTTGCAACCGCAGTAGGGGTTGCCGCGCCTGAACTCGTGTGGCTGGCCCGCGGCTCAGTGAAAGCGCAAAGCTTCCTGGGATGGCACGTTGGCTGGGAAAGCGGAACTCATAACCTCCTGTGGTTCTGGTTTCTCAATACGGGTGCGTTTATCCCGTTGCTGGTTGCCGCCCTGCTGTGGTGCGATAAGGAATACCTCGTGCAGCCGCGATTGCTTCGTTACTATCTTCCGTTTCTTTTATGTCTTATCGTTCCCAACCTGGTCAAGCTTGCGCCTTGGCCCTGGGACAACATCAAGATCCTAATCTACTGGTATGTGGCACCGCTGCCTCTCGTGGCCCTTGTGCTTGCATTCTGGTACCGCAAGAATGGTGTCTGGCGGACCGCGGCCTGCGTTTTCCTCCTGGCGCTGGTCTTGGCCGGTGCGTTGGACGTCTGGCGAGCCATCGGCGGCACAACCTCATATAGGGAGTTCGATCGCGACCAGATAAACATCGCCGCAGAGATTCGGCAGAAGACGCCTGCGCGGGCGCTGGTTTTGCACGCACCTACATTCAACTCCCCTATCTTCCTGACGGGGCGGCGTTCCTTGCTTGGTTATGCGGGTTGGGCATGGTCACGCGGCCTGGACTACACTGAAAGGGAAGACAAGATCCGACGCATCTACAGAGGCGATCCCGATGCCGCAAATTTAATGCGACGGGAGCACATCGATTACGTCATGATAGGCCCGCTCGAACGCGTGTCGATGTCCGCAAATGAAGCTTTTTTCTCCCACTATGTCAAGGTTGCAGAGTACGGCGCATATCATCTTTACAAGGTCTCGTCGGACTGACCGCGAAGCTGTCGGGTGCGTGGTCCGCAGGCGCGAGCGAAAGCGGTGGGCCGGGTGAGGGGCTGGCGGCACGCCAGTGCGGAGCTCCTGGCGCATACCTGGCAGGCTGCATGCCTGTTGATTCTCGTCGCTGCTGCAGTCCTACGCCTCTACCACCTCAGCTTGAAACCACTGCACCACGATGAAGGCGTGAATGCATACTTTTTCGAGCGACTGTTTCACCAGGGCATCTACCAGTACGATCCTGTGAATTACCACGGTCCAACCCTTTATTACTTCGCACTGCTCATCTCGAGCTTCATGGAGATCTTTTCTCGGCCCAATGAACTGACTACGGTCGCTATCCGTCTGGTCCCAGCGCTCTTCGGCATCGCCACAGTAGCGCTGCTATTGAGCCTGCGGACGCAGGTGGGTGACATCGGCGTACTCGCCGCTGCCGCGCTCGTTGCTGTCTCCCCGGGGGCAGTTTACTTTTCGCGTGATTTCATTCATGAAGCGCTGCTGGTGTTCTTCGCCCTTGCAGTACCGGTGGCCATGCTGCGCTATCGCGACACACTCAAACCCAGCTATCTTATGCTGGCGTCGGCTGCGGCCGCTCTGATGTTTGCCACCAAAGAGACAGCCGCCATTTCGGCCATCGTGCTGCTCCTGGCGCTTCTTGCCACATTTTTTTGCTCGCGTGGCCGGGTCCTGGTCACTGCTGATGCGGAAGGGTCGAAACCCGACAGTGGTAGGCCGTTACCGCGAGGCGACGGGCTGGGCCGTGCCGTGCTGCTTTGGCTGCTGGCTGCAGTGGTCTTTTCCGCTCTCTATGCGCTCTTCTACTCGTCCTTTGGGGCTGATCCCAGCGGTATCTACCACGGAATTGAAACCTTTCGGTATTGGGTGGGAACAGCAAGTCAGCAGCACCGCGCACAGTGGTACACATATTTGCGCTGGATGGAGCAAGCTGAACTCCCCATTCTGGGATTGGGCATCGTGGGGACGGTACTGGCCCTGTGGCGTCGTCGGGATCGCTTTGCGTTGTTTGCCGGGTTATGGGCTTGGGGATTGCTTGCCGCCTATTCGCTCTTGCCATATAAGACTCCATGGCTGACGTTGAACTTCATTGTGCCGATGGCCATCGCATCCGGATACGCGGTCCAGGCAGCATGGGATTGGGTGCGACGGCTTGCGAACGACCGCCTTGCACAACTCATGCTCGCGCTCATGGCATTAATGTTAGTCGGTTCCCTCACCCAGTCGATCACGCTGAACTTCTTCCGCTACGATGACGCGCGTTTGCCCTACGTCTATATGCAGACCCGTCGCGAGCTCATTTCGCTGGTAGAAGAGATCAATGCGATTGCGGCACGGTCTGGTTCGGGCAGACAGACCGCTATCACCGTGACTTCTCGCGACTACTGGCCACTGCCCTGGTACTTGCGGGACTATAGTTTTGTGGGCTATCCAGGACGGATCGTCCCGCCTGAGGAAGAAATCATTATTGCCTCGGAGACGCAGGAACGCGAACTGATCCCACTCCTGGCGGATAACTATCGCCGCGTCGGCTCATACCCTTTAAGACCAGCAGTGACACTTGTACTTTACGCGCGCAATGTAAGTAAACATGCCTCTTCCTTCCCGAAAATCGAATGAGGCGTACGGATGAGGTACTGGGGGATGGGGGGAGACCTCCTACTCAAACTTCGCAGTATCACTACCGCGAAAGGGTGAGTAGAAGTTAAAAGCTTGTGAACAATACGTCTTCTAGAACTGAAGTGTCAAGATGAAAAGTATTGCATTGTGGTACAAGCCCTTTGCTCAAAAGCCGCGTTGCAGGCCGGACAAACTTCGAGTCGGCTCGCCGCCGGGGCCAGTCTACGGCACCTTATCTTTTACTGGCGAATCGATTCCCCGGGAGCGCTTCGCCCAGAATGGGCGAGTGCGCATTGGCCGGCCTCGTTCGAACCGGCAGATCCAGTTCGATCGGCCACCGAGTTCCGGAAATAATTTCGTCGGTTGTGTCGATGCCATTGGCGAACAGGACAGCACGCCCTGTGTGCTGGAATGGAAAACCACATCTGCACGAAATCTACAAGAGTCAGATCCTAGCAGGCTGCTGAAAAATTGATCGGCAGCGCGGTTTTCTTTCTGTTTTTCATCGTTTGTGAGGTTGAGCGGGTTGATTTCTGGTGCTTGTGAGCTTTTTGGATCTCACTCCATGCTCTTCGAGACACACGTCGGCCCAGAATTACGTCGCGCGAACGGCCGCCAGGTTTCGCATGCGCACCAGATTGTAGGCGGCGCAAGCGAAGGTGAAGATCCAGTCCACTTTGCAAACTCCACGATGCCGCAGCTTCCGCATGAGTGCGATGGTCTTCAGCCAGCCGAAGCATTCTTCGATCCGCTTCCTCTTTCTCTGGCTGAGGGCATACCCCGGGTGCTTGGTCGTGCGGCCATCCACGGCACTGCCACCGCGCCGTCCCAGGTTCTGCGCCACATGCGGCACCACCCCGAGATTCCGGCACTCGGCCACAAACCCGAAGGTGTCAAACCCCTTGTCTCCGCCCACGGTCACCCGCTTCGTTCCCGGAACTTGCTCCAGCATCACCAACCCCGCGTCGCGCTCCGCCGTCCCGTTGGCCACGAACACTTCCGCATCGACGATCAGTCCGTTGCGATTCTCCACCAACAGATTCCCGCTGTAACTCAACTTGGACTCTTTCCCCTCACTTTTGCGCGCCAGCAGTGCGTCGGGATCGGTCTTCGACGTATGCGTCGCATTCGACCGCTTCTGCCCGTGAAAGTTCACACTGGGATTGCCCGGATCGTCCGGCGGCGGCGCGGGCTCCCCCTCCTTCCGCTGCAAGCTCTTGAGACTCGCCCAAGCTTCCAGCAACGTCCCGTCGACCGTGAAGTGCTCGTCCGAAGTCAGGCCTTTCGCCCCGGCTTGCGCCACGATTTGCGCCAGAAACTCCTTGGCCACGTCCGCCTCCAGCAACCGGTCGCGGTTCTTGGTGAAGCTGGTCGGGTCCCACACCTCCTCGTCCAAGTTCAGCCCCACAAACCAACGGAAGAGCATGCTGTAATCGATCTCTTCCATCAGCAAACGCTCGCTGCGGATCGAGTACAGCATCTGCAGCAACTGCGCTCGCAACAGCTTCTCTGGCGGGATCGACGGTCGGCCCACGCTGGCATACATCGTGTCGAAGCGCCGCGACAGCTGGCTGAGCACTTCGTCCACCATGGCCCGGATGGTGCGCAGCGGATGATCCTTCCGCACGCGCATCTCCGGCGACAAATAACTGAACATGTGGCTCTGCTGATGATCTGCTCCTCGCATGCCTTCTCGTACCATACTCGGCTGTGGATTAGGAGTAGTTTTTCAGCAGCCTGCTAGTGATCGAACAGGCGATTGAGGCCGCTGCCGGAAAGCGAGGATGGAGGCGGTGGCCAGCCTTCCTAGGGCCTCTTCTTGAGCTCCTCCTTCATTTCCCGCAGTTGCGCGGCGATCACGAACACGAGGAGAACGACCGCGAACTCCAGTAGACGACCTCCCGTATACAGTTGCAGAATCGTGTAGCCAGACGCGTTTGCGATCCTCTCAATCAGGGCGAGTGCTAGCAATGCGAACGCGCCCAGAAAAAAGAGGCGGGATACCAACGAAACTAACTTCTCAAGGCTCATAGCTACCTCCCCGACCTTCGGTGATTGAAGGTGATTGCTCCGATCCAGGCTACTTGCGCGGAATCGTGAGCGTCTTTTCGTAGATCTTCCCCTGTTCAACGTTGACGAAAACGGCGGTGATGGTCTTGTCTGGTTTCTGGAACCAGAGCGAGATCCACTTGGGACTTTGTGAGTTCTGCGTCACACCGATCAGCGTTCCGTAGTCATCTGGGATTGCGTCGGCGAACTTGGAAGGCTCGAACGCCAGCGGTCCCGACATTTTCGGACCCTCTGACTCGAGCTTCTTGCACGAGACTGTCGCCAAACACACTGCGAGAATACAAAATGCGCAGACAAGTTTTCCTGTCATTGTGGCTCCTTCCTCACGCCCTAGAACCCCAAGGCTGGACGGAACCCGAACGCGAGTGTGGCTTGCAAAGCTTCCCGGCTGAGATGGCTCGCGCCCTGCCGACCCTAGCCCTGCCCTAGTCTTTTACACGCGGTTTTAACCCGGGATTGCGTTGGGAGATTTCCGGGCAGCGGCATTATAACCCCACGCGCCCCTCGCCGCAGTCGCTTTCCAATAAGCGTTGGTGGTATTTCGGCACTTCCCACCCAGTTACATTACTGACACGCTGATGAAAACCCTCGATAATGTCCTCAAGGAATCTGTGCCCTGGTCTCCGCAGAAAACCTGCTTTCCCGGCCAACCTGATCCACCGCCGTCACCACGTAAAAGTACATCCTGCCGCTGTTGACCATGCGGTCTTCATAGGGAGAACCTGACACTTTGTCGGCAATCTCGACGAATGACCCACCCTCACCAGTTCGCCGGTACACGTTGTACCACACCACTGTGACGCCCTTGCGGGGCGGCGGTGCCTGCCAGGTAAGCGTCACACTGTGAGGCTCGGCTCCGCGGTGGAACCACAACATGATACCCGTAAGCAGCAGCGCCAACACTCCCAGACATAGCTTCCACCCGATCTTTCTCATGGTTCTGGCGGCTTTGTAATCAACGATTAGTCAACAGTCCAAAAGCAATATAATCAATCATTTAAGGGATTCTTCCAAGCCACGGTTCACAACGGTTATACTCGCTTTCCCAATCACGATCCGTCGCGCTTGCCCCAGCCTCAACACAGTCGCATTTTCGTGCAACGGTTGCAAAAAGTATCATCTTGACGACATCTTACGGGCAAAGCTCTAATAGCATAGCTCGCCGGGGCAGTCTGTGAAAAACGCGTTCCCCTGGAGAAGACACTCCCCTCCCAAAGGTCACCACGGAATGTCGTTCGACAGGGAGACTGTAAGAATGAAAAACTTGAATAGAAAGTGCTTGTTGGCAGCTGTGATCCTTCTCAGCGTGGTGCCTGCGTCCTTTGCGGTGAAACCCAGAGACAAGGGATGCGACGATAGACGCGGACGCAAATGCCAGCAGGTGCCGGAAGGTGGCTCTGCCGCGATTTACCTACTTGGGGCGGGAATCACGTGTTTAGGAGCGATGGTCATTCGTTCTCGATCTCTCAACCCCAACCAATCATAATTTCGGGTCCTAAGAAAGTCGGCCCACCTTGGAAAGGTTAGCTCCGAAGTGGGCCTTTGCTCTTCTCGATGGTCTGATCCGGCGGCTGCTGAACACTCACCGGAAATCATCACGCCCTCGCGATCCCCAATCGAAGTCTCCAGCACTGGCATCAGAATGTGGAGAGGATTACCCATCGACGGAATTTGCCCTCTACTACACTGATCACGTGCTCAGCGGTGACCGACCCAACCGTGAACCGCGCACGCACTACTTCAATGAGGCGACTCTGAGCCCGCGCGACTCAAGATTCTCCGTTCGCCGCAGCCCCCACAGCAGCACGGCCATCATGGCCAACGAAATCGCGAAGAAGATGATTCCGCCTCGGTGGTGGAGTCTTCCGTCGAAGAATCCCGCGTCCACGCGAGTCCCTAGCTGTGTGATGGTGAAAATACGCAACCCATTCTTCACGGCGGCCACAGGAACCGTCGCGGCTGTGAGCACGGCTTTCCGCCACCCCGAACGAAGGAACAGGTGGGCCAAGACCATCGTCGTGACGATCAGCATCAAGCTGGAGCGAATGCTACTGCATTCGCGCGCGACTTCGATATCCAAACCCGGGATGGACAGCACGATGCCGTCCTGAGTCACGGGGACGCCCGCCGCCATGAACAGGACTCGCGCGGCGAGGGCCGACTGGTGCTGGAGAAAATGGATGATCGCGTCCAGCGCAATTGCCGGGATCGGTACCAGCCAGAACAGAAAGCAGAGCGGGAGTAGCAAGGCCTGAAAGGCCCGTATCCCCAAGTAGAAGGCAATGCAACCGATCCACCAGGTCACGAGGGCAAACATGCTCAGCGACAATCGGACGTTTGGCGTTAAACCGTCCGCCCCCCATCTCGCAAAGCTGGCGACTAGCAGGGCCACAATCAGCAGGGCTGAACCTGCGCCAACGGCCGGCTTGAAGTCCGGCAGCCGTCGCAGATTTTGCAAGTAAACGAGCGCACAACTCAAAGGCAGAATCAGAAGGATGTGGGTATATTCATCACTCCGGAGCGCTAGTGTCAAAGTGCTCATCAGCGGACGCCACCCTAGCGCGACCGACACGGCCAACACGAAGACGAATTGGAGGGTTCGCGACGTCTTTGTCATTTATGCGAGCGACGGGCAGGATTCCGAATCCGCCCCATGTTTAGAGTGTACAAAAGCCAACTGCCGGTGATTGAGCACGCAATCGGAACTGCTGGCTCAGACACTCGGTTCGGACAAATCTCGTGCCGCTACTCCTTGGAGATGATCTGCGCCGTCTTCCCCGCTGGGGCCGGCTAAAATGGGTGGCGAAAACCCCGAGACTCTTCTGCACTCAATCACGCGATACTACAGGCTCCTGCCGAGCGCGCATCTTTTCAATCCGATACTAATCACGAAGCTGAGAGATTTCCTTCCGGTCCGGTTCCACCTCGTAGATTAACTTGCCATCCGCGTTCCTCGCGTAAGCCAGGACGGCACGCTCAGCACCGTCGCCCTCGATGCGCCACTCGTTTCCACTGGGTACGACCTGCATTTTGCTTCGTGCCCGCCACCAACGGTCCACCTCTGAAGGAAGCGTCGCCCAGGTTCCCGTTGTCGCTTGCAACTCTCGCAGATACTTCAGCAGATCCTTGTAGAGGGACTTGACCTCGTCGTGCACTACATAGTCGGGGTGAACGATAAGGCTAATGAGGCCGTTCTTCTCGGCAATCAGCTTGATTTGCCTCTTCCATAAGTCGATCGATCGTTCGCCAAGAAGATGAAAAAGCATGTAGTCCTGGGTTGTGGTTACCGGGAGCTCGAGAATACTCCCAATTAAATAAGGCATGATCGTACAACAGCCGCCCCGTTGAGGATCGAGGTGCGCCGTGTTGGGAATTGACATATCGAAGGAAAAATCAAAAGCGTCGTACCAATCGGGTTTCCTGTAAAGTACAGCCGCTCGAAATCCCTTCGCGCCATATACCCTGGCGTATTCATTGATGAGGTTCGCGCGCCTCAGAAACTCCTTCCGGTCATTGAAGAGGCGGCCGTCGTGATTGAGATCCTGGATTGCAATCTCAAATCCCCGATCACGAATTGCGGCCAAGAACTGCGCCGAGATCGAATAGCGCCGCTCGGGAATGATTTGGAATGACGCTTTGATACCAAATGAATCATCGATATCCATCAACTCCGAGCAGAAGTTTCTTCCTGCTTCAGTCTCCACGTCGTGTGTCATCATCAAGGCACTGGTAGCGCCTTCCGGCCAGAACCAAATGAAAGGAATTCGATCAGCGCCTGACGCCTTAAGGGCTAATAAGAGTAGCTGTTCGCAGATGTTCTCAACCGTTCGGTCTACTGGCCAACTAGGGAACTGTCGATGTTTCCAACCCCTCAGTTGGAATTTCTGAATCTGCCTTATCAGTGATCGATGGAGCATGGGACGCAATAAATAGTAGGCTTCTTTGGCGAGAGCGCTAATTCTGGAATCTTGCGCACCGGGGTAGCGCTCTTGGCGGAGGTTCTCGACGATCTCTGTGAGATCAAACGGAAGGCAGACTTCGTAATTATGTGAAGTGACGTCCTCGGTCACGTCATAAAGGACCGGCTCAACCCGAGATCTGAGATAACCTACTGAGGATCGCCCATAACAAATCGCCCTTGGGCCGAACCGAAAGAATCCTGCATTCTCAGATAAGCAATCTCCCACTCTCAGGTCCAGAAACGCTTCAGGACACCGATAATGGTCAAACAAAACCCGAGCAACTGCCCCCATAATTTAGCTCTATCCTACCATAGCGTCGCTACATCCTCCTTCTGCGTGCAGATCACCACACCCCCTAACCAAAGTGTTTGTATAGGAGCCTCCCACTGCTGGTGAGGAGACAGTCGGGAAGACGCGACAAAAGTTCTTTCACGCGTTGGTTGTGGGAGGAAATGGAAGGACCAGGGTGCAGCCCTGCCGGGTAACGAAAGTAACTGACAGTGGTGCGCGTGGCGCCCAATCTGTCCTTAAACACAATCAATCCTTTATCGCTGGGCTCGGAACGGCCGAGATCGAATTCCTGCAGGGAGCTTTCTTTGGCTTCCTCTATGGCTCGCCAGAGCAGCATCTGCATGCCACCGAGTCTGAAGAACCTATCGTCTGCGCAACCGTACTTGTACATAAGCGTACTTTTGAACCGCAAAGTAAGAATGCTCGCAATCGGGATTCCCTGACTGGAAGCCACCCGGATCTTCAGCCGGTCTCCCATACAGCTCGCCAGGTTGGAAAACCACTTGCGCGGTTGCGGAGGCAATTGATGCCGCCGCCGGGTCAAAACGAGCAGGCGATAAAACTGGTTCACAAGTGGTTCCGAGTACCCCTCTTCATACGTGACCCCTTCTCGATCTGCACGCCGAATTTTCCTCTGCGTCGAATCCTTGTGGAGACCGCCAAATAGCTCGACCAAAGTATGCTGAAGGTGCAGTCTGTGAAAACAAAAGGTTTGAGAACTCTCGAAACCATCCATCACAGGTTCCGCGCTGAGCGGCCGATACTCGATGTAATTCCAGCGATGCTCATCCCGCTCCTGCCGCAAAGCTCGTGATAGTTCTTCAAGGTGCAAGGGGGTATCGACCAGCGGATCGCAATGATCAGAAAACGGCAGTGAGACCATGCGGCGACCGGTCAGCCAGCTACGGATTCGGCTGAAAACCCAGGCGCTGCCCAGCTGGGCTCCTGGCGCGGAGGTTGTGTATGCGACCGGTTCATACCCGTAAGTGCGCTTCAGAGCATCCAGCCAACCCGCTGTGTGAAATATCGAGGCGCGGGGATTCCTTTGCAAAAATTCCGGCCAGCGAGGGTCAAGGAGCGGGTCGATCTCGTAGACGCTCATTTTCAATCCCGAGCGAAACGGAGCAAATATGCATTGCCGAGACGTCCCAGCCGGCAGCCTCCAATGCATAAGGCACTGAAAGCACGGTGAGTTTTCTGGACCAATCGCGCGTTTCCCACCATCGGTTGGGATCGAATACCAAGTAGCGCGCGGAGCGAAGCATGACTCTCGTCTGGTGGCCCTTCATTTCGGTGCCACCGGATGCTCCCTACTTCGCACGCCCAAAACCGTCCGTCACGGCGTGACCGTCAAAGTCGTCCTTTGCGTACCACCGAATTTTGCAGAAATGGTGATCGACTTTGTTGCAGTCACCGGGCTCGTCGCAATCGCGAATGTCGCAGATAACATATTGGCGGGCACTGTCACCGACGAAGGAACGGTAGCGACAGTCGTTTTGCTGCTGGTTAAGCTTACAGTAGCGCCGAGCGGCGGCGCCGGGCCGCTCAAGGTTACCGTGCCTATCGCCTGCGTTCCGCCTTGGACGGAAGTCGGACTCAAGGTAAGCGAACTCAGCCCTGCGGCCTTGACCGTCAAGCTTGCGGTTTTTGCGGTTGTGCCATAGGTCGCTGAGATCGTTACGGAGGTATTGGCGGCTACTGGCGCGGTAGTCACATTGAATGTGGCGGTTGTTGCGTTCGGCGCAATGGTCACGCTGGCTGGGACACTAGCGGCGGCAGTATTGTTGCTGCCCAGCGTGACCAGTGCTCCACCTACAGGAGCAGGCCCGTTCAGATTCACCGTTCCCGTCGACGAACCCCCACCGAGAACGGATGTGGGACTTAATGACACAGAGCTAAGCGTTGCAGCTGTAACAGTTAAGGTTGCAGTTCTCGTAATTGTCCCGTAAGTCGCTGAAATCGTCACGGAAGTATTGGCGGCGACCGGAGTGGTGGACACAGAGAATGTGATGGAGGTTGCGTTTGCCGCGATTGTAACGCTGGTTGGGACGGTCGCGACGGCACTGCTGCTGCCAAGCGTGACCAGTGCTCCACCCGCTGGAGCAGGGTCCGCCGGCAGGCGGCGTCGAAGGGTTGATCCACGAATATGCACTCTCGAGCCAGGAGGGCGTCGCCCTGATGTGCCTGGCCGAGGCGCTGCTGCGCATTCCCGATGACGAGACGCGCGACGCGCTGATCCGCGACAAGATCGGCGGCGGCGACTGGCGCGCGCATCTCGGCCACAGCCCATCGCTGTTCGTGAACGCCGCGACCTGGGGCCTGCTATTGACCGGGCGGCTGACCGCGACCAGCAGCGAGCGCAACCTGTCGACGGCGCTCACTCGCCTGATCGCGCGCGGC
>Ga0137403_10004822_pt1 | contig 15797 bp, 12 predicted proteins | sample CZOMad2_1_16fung_FD_122057 | JGI IMG/M metagenome (GOLD analysis project Ga0137403, IMG submission 122057) | Vadose zone soil fungal communities from Angelo Coast Range Reserve, California, USA - CZOMad2_1_16fungal (Hybrid Assembly) | ecosystem: Environmental > Terrestrial > Soil > Vadose zone... | reverse complement strand
GCGCGGTCAGGTCGCGGTAGATCTCAACGTGGCCGCGAAGTACGCCTTTTTTATCAAGGATCGGACGAGCAGCACGCTCCAGCAAGCGCGGAACCGGGCGTACAAGGTAGAGTTCTTCGCGCACCCCGCCGTCGGCGCTGCGATCCAAGCTATGCCAGTTGTCTGCGAAATTGCCGGGATCGGCGGTGCGCGCGCCTAGCGTGGCAATAAGGTCATCGAACGTTTTGATGGCCGCAAATTCTTCGGGTGTCAGACCGATGATCTGACCGAAGCGGCTGTTGAGGGCGCGAATTTCCCGATTGGGCCCGAGAAGCACTACACCCTCTTCGAGCCATTCAATGACGTTGAGGATTTCGGCGAGGCCGTGATCCGTCTTCCGTTTCTCGCCGAGTTCGGGCAAAGGATCGAGCAGCGCTCCCGCACCGCCGTCTGCCGTGGAGAACAGGGCCTGCAAGCGAACGCGCGTGCCGTTGCGCAACTCAACTTCCGGCAAGACTTCCTTGGTGATACCCGGATTGGGTGCGGGCAGCAGGGCTTTTGCCAGCCAGGACTTCACACGGGGAAGCTCCTTAGCGGAAAACAGGTCGACGAAATGCTCGGACGGGATTAGCGCCGAAGTTTGGACTGGGGGTGCATTACGTGTGCCAAGCAGAATGCGAGCGCCGTTGCTCTCTTGCGTGATGTTGCCGCGAGCGTTTATCACTATCGCGGCCGAGCCGACTGCTGCGAGCACAGCCTGCTGATGCAGCTCCTGCTCGGCTGTTTCCTCGCTGCGCTTTTGCCGCAGAAGTGCCGCGGTAGCGAGCGCGGCGCGCAGCTCCAAGTGCTCCAGGGCGGCGACAGAGGCGCTGCTATGCCGAATACCCGCAACCAGTACGCCGAGGCTTTCGCCGGCCGCGAGAAGTGGGAAGGCTACCACGCGTGCAACTTGCTCATCCAATGCCATGGCGCCGGGCGCGATTCCCGCTACGCGGCGAGATTCCAGCGCTTGCAGCCAGACTGTGCTTAAGGGCTTACTCTCCAACGCACGAGCCCAGGCGGCGTCTCCGCTCACCCAGGCAAAGCACATGGTGTGGTTCGCGGTTGGCGAAAGCTCCTTGATCTCGCGTGCTTCCAAAGGGCGGCCGACCGCCGCGAAAATGGCGGCAGGTCCGTTTTCGTTGGCGGCTTGGCGAGTACAGTCCTGCAAAATGTCGGTAAGGATATCGCCCATCGGGGTGGCGCCGGCCAAGGCCGCCAGCACCGTGCGTACGCAACGAGAATCCTGCTGGCGTTCGCGTCCTAAGCGTCGCTCGTCCTCAAGTTCCAGGGCCAATGCCAGTTCGGCCGCCACGGACTCGAGCAGCGCGCGGGGTAGAGGCGCTTGTTTCTTGCGCTGGCCGGCGAATAGCACTCCGCGAAGGTGTCCGTGCAATATCAGGGGAACCCAAAGCGCGCGGCGCATTTCGATGAGCGTGCCAATCATTACCCGTTCGGCGGGGTCGGTTAACTCCTGCTCGACAGGTTGCAGGTCCACCAGCAATTGTTGAGGCAATGGGGGCTCGGGAGACAACCTGGACCATTCCCCCGGTGTCGGATCGTTTTCCGTGTCCGCTACGATTCCGCGAAAGCTGGTGATGCGAGCGGGATCCCGCGAGGCATCACCCGCAAATTCAACCCAAGCACCAAACCGATCCGCCTCGCCGGTGGCCAGCAACGTCTGCACCGCCTCGCTTAGCAGGTCATGTTGCCCCTTGCCTGCCAAAGCGGCGCGGGCCACACCGATGGTATGCCTCGGTCCTGCCGACATCTTTCCCCAAACCCGCATGGCTTTCCTCGACAGTGTGCATTGCACCGGGGTGGCCCAATCGCGCTGCCTTATGTCGTTCAAAAACAGTTAGTTATGCGAGGATGTGAAAAACTGGGTATTCCATGTCGAAACTTGGAGACACATAGTTTCCCGAAGTGAAAAAGGCGACGTGTTGAACGGAAGAGCTGGATTTGAGGTTTGAAGAAAAACGGAGAAGGGCCGACAGACGGAAGTGCAGACGCCGCGCCGCTTGGCTTGCAGGAGCGGTCCTAAGCTTGTTGGACGCTGGTTTCGGCGTCCAAATTGTATTGCTTCAACTTTCGATAGAGCGTTGTTTTGCCGATGCCCAGGATGCGCGCGGCTTGGAGCTTGTCGCCTGCGGTTTCGCGTAGCGTGCGCAAAATGGCGCGACGCTCGAGTTCATCGAGGGGCACCAGCTCGTTTCTTTCCGGGAGGCGTTCGGTGGTCGGATATTGCAGGCTGCTTGGCAAGTCCGCTACATGGACAATTGGCCCGGAGCCCAGCGCAACGGCCCGCTCGATCGCATTTTCCAGCTCGCGCACGTTTCCCGGCCAGTCGTAGGCAATCAAGTGGCGCATGGCATCTTCGGAAATGTCCCGGGAAGTTTGCTGCGAGGCGGAGAATTTCTCGAGGAAGGAGGTCACCAGGAGCGGTATGTCGCTCTTGCGCTCGCGCAGCGCGGGCAGCTTGACCTGCACTACGTTCAGGCGGAAATACAGATCCTGGCGAAACGCTCCGGCCTTGATGGCGGAATCGAGATCGCGATTGGTGGCGGCGATGATGCGGACATCGATGCGGCGCCGCTCCGTCGAGCCGACCGGCTTTACCTCACGCTCCTGCAAGGCGCGCAGGAGCTTGGCTTGCAGGTCCACGGGCATGTCGCCGATTTCATCCAGAAAGAGCGTTCCGCCATTCGCAGCTTCCAGCAGACCCTGTTTGCCGTGCAGCGCACCGGTGAAGGCGCCTTTCACGTAGCCGAAGAGTTCGGATTCAATCAACGTGGGAACCAGCGACGAACAGTCCACCGGGACAAAGGGACGGTCCTTGCGCGGACCTGAAAAATGCACGCTCTTGGCCACCAATTCCTTGCCCGTGCCGCTTTCGCCCAGAATAAGAACCGGATACTCGTGGAGGCCGACCTTCTGGATGATTTTGTAAACGCGCTGCATGCGCTCGGACAGACCGATTAATCCGCCGAAGCCGGGCCGGGTGCGTAATTGCTCGCGCAGAAGCTGATTTTCCTGCTGCAACTCGACGGCGCGTGCGGCGCGCTCCAGGCGCGAACGCAACTCCTCGATGCGAAACGGTTTCGTTACATAGTCGACGGCGCCCAGCCGAGTGGCAGCTACGGCCGAATCGATGGTGCCGTATTGAGTCAAGACGATCACCGGCAGCATGGGGTTGGTGTCATGCACCCGTTTGAGAAGTTCCAGGCCGCTGCTTTGCTGCAGCATCAGATCGGTCAGCACGATATCCACCGCCGAGTTTTCCAATACTTCCAGAGCCTCTTCCGCGGTGGCGACCGTAATCGCTTTCATGCCACTTTGTTTGGCGACCTCGGCGCAGGTTTCCCGAATGCTGGGTTCATCATCCACGATGAGGATATTCATCGTGACCGCTTGGCGTAGGACGGCCGCTTCTTCATTCATAGGTTGATCCGGGAGATTCCTTGGACGTAATGCCAAGCATTCCTAATGCCAGTTTATCAAACTAGCAATCCTATTCACAAGTCAGTATATACACGAATAGGAGTTTGAAGGGAAGTCCCAGTTTGGGAAGCAGTCAGAGCAGGAGAGATGCGCATTGGTGGGTAAGCATCTTTGTTCTTATGGCGTATCAAAATGGGTAGCACCGTTTCATTTTGGAACGAGGAATTCCCGTCCGGGCACGCAATTCGGCGGAAAGAGCTATCGAATATGAAGCTCGACGAGCCCGGCATGGAGTTGTTTGCGGACTGATGAGGTTTAGCTAGCTTTGAACCGCTACACTAAATTTGTGGGAACCCATATTTCGGACCCTCGATCGAGCCTAAGGCTAAAGGTTGCTTGTTTGGCGAGCCGCTCATTTTTCTCCGGACCCGACGAAAATACTTCTGCGCCCGCTGCGGCCGGGCGCAGTCCTCGTCATTCCCTATAGATACGCCTGATCGGTTTTACTGTGCGGAGCCGGGGCTCTGCGCGGTCGTGCCTTGGCCACTGTCAGCGCTGAAGATGGTTACTTCCACGCGACGGTTCTTTTGCCGGTCGTCCTTGGTCTTTTCATCGTTCACCGGCTTGTCTTTGCCGAGCCCGACGATCTGGATGCGGTATACGGGCACATTGTGTTGCGCCACAAGATAAGTCTGTACGGCCTGGGCGCGACGACGGCTCAGATCCAGGTTGTACTCGGGAGTGCCGATCTTGTCGGTGAAGCCTTGAATGGCCACAAAGTAGCGCTTCATGCTTCCAACTTTTGAGCCGCTGAGTTGATCGAGCTGCTGCTTGGCATCATCGGTTAGCTTCGCGGAATTAAACTTAAAGAGCACCACGACGTCCCCCGCGGGCTTGTAATCGTCGATGTTTGCGATGCGCTCATTCAACTCGCTGTGAAATTGGCTGGTGAGATCGGATTTAACCTGGTCGGTTTTCTTGGAGGCCGCGTCCGCACGCCCGAGGGCATCACCAGCGCGCGCATCGGCAGAATCCGCTTTTTCGGCGGCCGCGCTGATCTTGGGTTCGTCGCTCTCCAACTGTTTCTGGGTGTTCTGCGCCTGCTTTTCCACTTCGGCAACCTTGGCGGTGATCGGATCGGTCTGCTTGGCGACGTATTTCTTGGTCGCGCAGCCTCCCAATAGCAACACCACACTGGCCACTATCGTTACTTGGATAACCCGCTTCATGGGGTATTCCTCCATTCGAATTTGAGCTGAGTTCCCGTAGGTACAGTTCGCTTTACTCTGGGCCGGGCAGAAGCGGGCTGGACACTTCGCGGAAATACCTGGCGCGGCAGCAGGGCCACCGAAACCATTGGCGAAATCTTACTGTAAACGCAAGGAAGTTACCACCGTCCAGAGCGTCCAATACGCTGAATGCAGTTTTTACTGTACGCCAAAGTAGGGTCTCCAACCAAATTTTCTAGGGTTTTCCATTGACATCGCGGCGCCCTGAAGCAACACTGAATGCCTCCAGCCGCATTTCCCAGCCGATACCGAAGAATCCATTCCAACAGACGGGGTACATAAATAATGAGGTTGTCAGGCGCTTCGCGCATTTTTGCGGCAGTTGCATGCTCGCTTTTCCTGGCGGGTTCAATGAAATTTTCCAGATTGGCGGCTCAAGACGAACCTGCGACACGACAGGAGTCGGTTGAGTCCCTACAAGTAACCGCTAACGATGAGATCGCCGCTGAAGACGTTGCGGGACACCACGTACATCTTCATCCGCTGCGTTCTCGCGACGCATCGCGAGGACGCTACGAAGATAAGGAAGTCCGTCGCGGGAACCCGCGCCAGGAATTTGCAAATGGCGAGTCGAGTTCAGCGAATTCGGCGCTGTCTACCGTACCTGGCGTGCCTGCTCCCGGTTTCTATCCCGCGGATCTCAGCAACCCGGCTCACGGCCGCGTGCTGACCACCACGCAATCCAACAACGTCTATGTAAACTGCGCGGCGAGTTGCTGGGGAACTCCTTCTAATTTCCTGGCGCGGCTGGCGACCAGCAACTTCATACACGTCACTGACCAATATGTGGGCAGCACCGGCAGTAATCGCTACACAGTGGGGACGGCAACCTCAATTAACGCTACGCTTCCCGCGAAATTGACGTCATCCAATATTTTGCAGCTCGTGCACACCGCGGCGCGCGCCCACGGTTCGGGGTACGGACACGTCTACCACATCTTTTTGCGCAGCGGCGTGGATGTGTGCACGTCCGCGAATGTGTGCTATTCACCGGACAACAATGCAACCTTTGTTTTCTGCGCGTATCACGGAGCAGCGGATTTCACCGACATCGGCCACGTTCTTTATTCAGTTGAGCCATACCAGAATGTCGCAGGTTGCTCGGTAGCGCAGCCTAGTCCCAACGGGGCGCTCGTTGATTCGACCAGCAGCACGCTCTCGCACGAATTGATTGAGGCCATTACTGACCCGGACGGTACTGCATGGTTCGCGAGAGGTTCGCTGCCGGAATACGGCGCTGAAATCGGAGACATCTGCGAAAATCCGTTCGGCAAGTATGTCGCCTTCTCAATCTCCAGCAAGTCGTACGCGATTCAACCGGAGTACTCCAACCTGTATCACGCTTGCGCCACAACGCCGTGATCATGAACAAGCCCTGCTAAACCTCGCAGGCACTCCGGAACGTAAAAAACCGGCTTTCGCCGAAAGGTCGAAAGCCGGTTTTCTTTTCTCACTGGAGCAAGTGTTGCTCAAAACTACTGCACGGCGGGAGTAGCGCCGACTATCCGAAATTTGTACCAGGACGTTCCCGCCGGGTACAGCACATCGCGAATCTGGGCGTTACGCTCTTCTCCTGGCCCGAGATTGAACGGAACCGTTCCCTTGTTCACCAGCAATGCGGCATTGTCCGGTCCAACATAAGTCGTTTCATATTGAATGCTGCTATAGGTGTAGGCGTTCGATTTGTTGCTGACATCCACCAGCCATACCGCCGTCGTTCCGGCACGATCTTTTTCCATTCTGGCGCTTAAAATTTTCAGGTCGTGCACCGCATCTGCTTTGCCTGCCGCCGAAGGCGCAGCCGCGGCCGCGGTGACCGGCGCCGCGGGTTTGCTGCCGCCCTTCGACATAGTGTAAAGCACGCCGCCCACAGCGACTGCCGCGACCACAACAAAAATTCCCACTAACATCCGATTTGAACTGGATTGCTTCTGCTCTTGCGCTGCTTCAAACATTGCTGGCTCCTTCTGCGTCGAGTGCCTGCGCTCAGATTTGCCGCGGCAAGCACATCGATTTCTTGATGAGAAGGGGCTTCGGGACACGGGAAGGGTCAGACAGCCCCTCGATGCCTACGCTTATACTCCAATACTCCGCACCTCAGCAAGCGATGGGAATTCCTCCTAGCCGGCGGCACGGGATTATGTAGGCTGCGTCTCGCGCAAACACCTCCGGCATCTTATCTACACCTGCCTGCCGCTGCCCTGCCCACCTCTGCGTCCTTGTAGACATTCCCACCCACATGGATGCTGGGTGAACGCAAATTCTGGAGGCTACATTCATGAAGCTGTTGATAACAACCACTGCCCTTTCTTTGCTTCTCGGCACCTCCGCATTCGCGATGCAAAGCCAGGACGACAAGGACAAAGACAAGCCGAAACCGGCGCCGAAGGAAGAACCACGGAAACAGGACCAACCCGATCGAGAGCGCGACCGTTCACAGCAAGACCGGGAGCGGCAGGATCGCGATCGCTCGCAGCAGCAAGAGCGAGACCGTCGCGATCAGGATCGCGATCGTGCACAGCAGCAGGAGCGAGACCGGCAGAATCAAGATCGCACTCGTACTCAGCAAGATCGTGCTCAGCAAGATCGCGATCGGCAGGATCGTGAACGCACGCGGGATCAAGAGCGCAATCAGCCGCAGCGCGATGATCGCAATCGTGTCCAAACACAAGAGCGCGGCGAGCACTCCGGACGGCAGTCTGCCGGCCGCGGCCGTCGCATTCCTGATGATCGTTTCCGGAGCAGCTTCGGCCGCGAACACTCCTTCCACGTGCAGCGCCGCGGGGGTGGAGGAGGCGGAGACCAACGCTTCCGATACGGCGGGTATTGGTTCGAGTATATCGATGCGTGGCCCTACGACTGGGGCTACGACGATGACTTTTACATCGACTACGTGGATGACGACTACTATCTGTACGATAGGCGCCATCCCAATATGCGCATTTTAGTCATCGTTGTGGAATAGCTTCGACTTAAATCGTCGCAACTGGGATTGACGGGGCTGCGCTTGCATCAATGTTGTTAACACCGTCGGCCCTATTTCTTAAGGCGTTACCGAGTGGAGCACGAGTCCCGTTTTGGGGCTGTTCCAAAATGGCCCACTGACCTAAGCTTCCTGAAAGGGTACCCGCATGGAAGAACTCGTCAGTCCGCCACCTACAACAAAAACCGACCAGCGCCGAGGCAGCCGCTTTCCCGTCATCGTCCCCATACAGGCTAAATGGCAAGAAGCTACAGGTCGCATTGTCGTCGAAACCGCTCAAGCCCGCGAAGTGAATATGCAGGGCGGCCTTCTGGACATGCCGAACTTCCCCAGTGTGGGGAGCCAGCTTGAGCTGACCAACTTAATTTCTGGTGAAACCTATCGCGCTCGCGTGGTGGCTATCCGTCGCAAAGAAGGCCAAGTAGTCGGAGTTGCGGTCGAGTTGCTTGTTCCCAGCGAAACGTTTTGGGGCGTTAATTTCCAGCTCAAGAAGACCAGCGCGGAACTCATGCAGCTCGAGCACGCCATTCGCAGCGGAGGGATTGACGAGCGGATCCTCATGGATTTCCGCGACGCCGTCGATCACGTCCGTAAAACCGCGTGGGCCGTGCAGGAATGGCAGGAACGCCGCATCACGCGCCACGATCCCCACACAGTGCTTCCCTTGCTTACCAGCGAACGGATCCGCCGGGCGGCCCAACTGGGAAACGCTATAGTGTCCGACCTCACCACCCATGAGGTCACGCGGGAGACGCCGGGCGTGGACAAGCTATTTGACGCCGTGCAGCGCATGCACCGCCTTCTGAATGAACTGCTCAAAGAAAACTGATTGCCCCGGCGTTATGCGCGCAGCCGCGGTTCACTCCTAGTTCCGGAAGAAACACAATGTGTCTAAACGCGCCTACTCGTGGCTGATGGGCGGTTTGGTCGAAGCCGCATCCGGAGGGGTGGGTGCGGGTGCCTCAGGAACAGGTTGCGCTTTCGGCTCGAGAAGATCATGGACGCACTCAATCAACTTGCTAATTCCGTCCGCTTTGGAGATGACCGCTTTGGCTCCCACCGCGGTGGCCAGCGATAACCCCAACAATTCGTTGTACATCGTGTAAATCACGATGGGCATTTGGGGCATGGAGCCGGTCAATACCGACGCGACCTCCACGCCATTTAGCATAGGCATAGCTACATCGAGGAGCAGTAGGTCTGGCTTCAGCGCCAGGGCTTTTTCGATTGCCTCGGCGCCATTGGAAGCTTCGCCGCAGATCTCATAATCTGTGCGCGCTTCAAAGACAGCGCGTATCACTTGACGGACCTCTGGACCGTCGTCGACGATCATGATGCGCTTAGGCACTTTTTCTCCGGGTTTCCAGCGCTGGAAGGTAGCATTACAGCAGGCCGAGAAACATACCGCTCTCTTTGTAGGGTAAATAACGGACATTAGAATAGGGAGATATCGGGCAGTCTGTCGCCCAACTTCTTTAGCAACATCGAGGGATTCTGTATGTTGTAGCTTCCGGTGGAACGACACTGCTGGCAAACACCGTGCGCCCATCAATATGAGTGAGGTATGATAGAGTCTTCGGAAACTACTCATTAGGATGATGATGCAGACAGACACTGGAAAGGTTTTGCTGAGAGTACGCCCGCGCGGTTTCTGCGCCGGAGTTGTGCGCGCCGTGGATATCGTCGAACTTGCCCTCGAGGCCTATGGCGCGCCGGTTTACGTGCACCATGAAATCGTGCACAACACCTACGTGGTCGAGCAGTTACGGCGGCGCGGCGCAATTTTCGTCGAATCAATTGGCGATGTTCCTCACGGCGGCGTGCTGGTGTTCAGCGCTCATGGGGTTCCCCCGACGGTTAGGCAGGAAGCCAAAGATCGCTCCTTGAGAGTGATCGATGCGACGTGCCCGCTGGTCACCAAGGTGCACCTGGAGGCGCTGAAGTTTGCGCGTGAAAAGCGCACCATTATATTGATTGGGCATCGCGACCACCAGGAGATCATCGGCACTTCCGGCGAGGCTCCAGATCGCACCATTGTTGTCGACTCCGTTGCCGCTGTCGACGCATTGGAAGTAGACGAGCCCGAGAAGTTATCGTTTTTGACGCAGACGACGCTCAGCTTGTATGACACACAGGAAATTGTGGCCCGCCTACGCCAGAAGTTTCCGGCCATCAAGGGGCCGGCCAGCGACGACATCTGCTATGCCACGCAGAATCGGCAGGAAGCTGTGGAGCAAGTGGCCAAGGATGTGGACCTGATTCTCGTAGTAGGTTCGCCCAATAGCTCCAATTCCAATCGTCTGGTGGAGGTTGCGCAGCGCAGCGGCGTACGCGCACAGCTGATTGACTCCGCGCAGGATATCGACGTCAAGTGGCTCGAAGGCGTGAAGCGCGTGGGCTTGACCGCGGGAGCTTCCGCCCCGGAAGTGCTGGTTGAGCAGGTCAGCGAGCGTCTGGCGGAGTTTGGCTTTACCGATCAGCGCGATTTGGATTTGATCCGCGAGGATGTGCGGTTTACTTTACCGCCAGAGTTGGCGACTATAGCGGCCGCGCCACGCCGCTAACGACTTTGCAGATGGGCCCGGCGAAATAAGCCGGCGGGCAAATCAACCCAGCAGGCGGAAACAAAATACAAGGAGTGCAAACTTGGCGGTCAAAATCGTCCGTCAGCCGAAGAAGATTGCCCTGATTGGCGCGCCATCAAGCGCAGGGGCATTTTCACCGGGAACCGAGAAAGCGCCCGCGGCTCTGCGCGCGGCAGGGCTGGTTGAACGTCTGCAAGGTGCCGGCTTTGAAGTGACCGACTATGGCGATTGCGCTCCCAGGCTTTTTGCCGATGATGAAGAACATCGCCGGGCACGGAATCTGACGGAAATCGTCGCCGGACTGAACGATCTTAAGACGCGAGCAGAAGTCGCGATGAAAAGCGGCGCGCTGGTCCTGGTACTGGGCGGAGAATGCGTACAAGCCATCGGGCTGCTGACCGGCGCTCGGCGATATTACAAGCACATCAATCTCTTGTGGTTTGACCGCGATGCGGACTTGAATACGCCGGCAACAACCCCTTCCGGCCGAATCGATGGCATGGTCGTGGCGCACATTATCGGCAAGGGTGCGCCAGAGCTAGTGCGTTTCTGGGGTGAGCCTCCACTCGTGCGTGAGCCGGATATTACGCTTTTTGGAATTGCACGGCTTGATCCTCCGGAGCAGGAGCTTCTTTCTCGTTCGCCGCTTCGCCATGTAAATGCCAGCGATATTCAAGCAAAGGGCGCCCCGGCCTCCGCTACTGATGCGCTGAATCATTTGCACGCCGATTCCCGCGAGTTCGTTTTGCATCTCGACCTGGACGTCATCGCGCAAGAGGAATTTCCTCCCGTCGTTGTGCCGGGGAGCGGCGGCCTCAGCTTCGAGGATGTGCGGGCGGCGCTGAAGGTGATCTTGGGGCACAAGAACCTCGTGGGACTGGACATCGCGCAATACAATCCGGACAAAGATCCGAATGGTGATGGCGCAAAGAAGCTTGTCGATTTACTGGTCGAGTCGCTCTCCGCGCGCCTCGAGACACCGACAGCATCCAGCAATGAGCCCGCTGCGCAGCCTGAAGAATCTTCGGCGGGGACGACCGCCTAGCTTTTCCTGCCAGGCCTTTGACCGTTTCCAGAGTCCGGGAATATCAAACGGAAGGAAAATTTTAGACCGTCGCTTCTGCTTCCGCGCGCTTGCGCAGGTAGCGAGCCAGCCCCAAAAAGGAAAGGTCTAGGCCGGCGGTGAAGGCGTGGTGATCCGCTTCCTCAGCGCCAATCTGTTCTTGCATCTCGGCTTGAGCGCGCGCGACGAAGCCTTGTTTTGCCTGCGCCTCATCGGAAGAAGACTTTAAGACTTCCGCGGCAAGTTCCGCCCAGTGATGCAATCTTCTCCTGAATTCATCGATATGCTCCGCAGGATTACTCGCATATCCGAAATGAGTGAGGAAGAGCCGCGAAGGCCGCCGCGCGAGAATGGCCGCAAAAGAGTTCTCCCAGATCTCAAGACTAATATCCGGCGGCGGGGTGGCGGGCAGGATGTATGGACCATTGTCGATGCGGATACCCGTTGTATCTCCCACGAAAGCGATATCCTCGGCGGCATCAAAGTAGCTGACATGGTGTGAAGCATGGCCGGGCGTATACGCGACTTCGAGTTTGCGCGTGCCCAGCGTCAGCGTCTCGTCACCCTCGAGGATGCGCAAATTTTCCTTGGGCACCGGCAGAGTTTCTCCGAATAACTGGTGCAACGTATCCGGCCAGAGGCGCGCCGCACTGGCCAGCAGTCGCGACGGATCAATCATGTGCGGCGCTCCAAGGTTGTGTACGTAAACGGCCAGCCGTGGATTGTCTCGCACCAGCGAACCGGAAGCTCCGGCGTGATCCAGATGAATGTGAGTGAGCAGAACAGCGTCGAGTTGCGCAGCCGATAACCCTCGCGAGTGCAGGTGCTCGCGAAGCGTTGCATAGGTCGACTCCGGGCCGGGATCGATGATGGCGTAGTGCCCGCCGGAGACCAAAAGTGCCGCCGCGATGGAGTGCGGCCGCCCTACCCAATTCATATCGAGGATGGTTAGGTCACTCATGCCGCAGACATAGTATAGCTTGAGGGCCAAAGCAGCCTGACTTAGGAATGCCGTCTCAATCTTCGCTTGGATTCTCCACAGCGAGCTGCGCGGCCACACCCGCATGGTCGGACGGCCACAGACCTCCGGACGTTCGCGTAGATGGATCAATGCCAAACAGCGCAATCCGTTGGGCTTGAAACCCTCAGCCAACCACCGCTGCCCAAAACGGGGTTTGTTCCGTGAGATTGTCTCCTTGCGGACACAGCCGGCCATCACCTCCCCATAAATCTCTACTGCCTCATCTATCCGTAGGAAACATATCTCGTCTAAGTTCGTATCCTACTCACGGAGACCCATACCATGTGGACCCTGCTGCAGGACCTGCGCTTCGCCCTTCGCCAGTTTCGCAAGTCGCCCGGCTTCGTAATCACCGCCATTCTCTCCTTGATGCTCGGCATTGGCGCCACCACGGCCATATTCAGTGTCATCTATGGTGTCCTGCTCGACCCCTACCCGTACAAAGACAACGACCGCATGGTGCACGTCCAGCTCAACGACAAGAAAAGCGACCGGGGCGGGCTTATCTCCGTTAACGCGTCTGGATACAAAGACTTAAAGAAGGTTTCCTCGCTCGATGATGTGTTCCTACAACGCGAAAATCAACGCAATCTGACCGGCAACCAGATACCTGTTTCCGTAAATGTTGGTCTGTATTCGCCGAATCTATTTCAATATATGGGCGTTACACCGCTGTTGGGCCGTGCATTCTCGCCCGACGACGCCCCAGGCGGAAACGCAGCGCCCGTGGCCGTGTTGAGCTATCTCTTTTGGCAGCGCCAGTTTGGTGGAAGCCGCGACGTCGTCGGCAAAACAATTGAACTCGACCATCAGGTCTTCACGGTGATCGGCGTCGTCCCGCCACGCTTCACCTGGGGTGATTCCGACGTTTATCTCCCCGCGCTGCCCACCGCTGACCCCACCGAGTACTGGCTTTCCTTTGCGAAGCTGAAGCCCGGAACAAAATTCCCCGTCGCTGAGGCGGAGTTCCAGGTTCTCGCCGACCAGTTTGCAAAACTAGACAAACAGTATCCGCAGGACCGCAAGGTCAAGATCGTCACTCTAAACGAACAAGTGTTAGGCCAATTCGCCGGCACGCTAACACTCCTGTTCGGCGCCGTGCTAGCTCTGCTGGTCATCGGCTGCGCCAACGTCTCCATCCTCCTGCTCGCGCGCGGAACGGCCCGGCAACACGAATTGGCCGTACGCGTTTCCGTAGGCGCGGGACGCGGCCGCCTCATTCGCCAGTTGCTCACCGAATCCGTGATTTTGTCCGTAACGGGCGCAGCTCTCGGCGTTCTTGCCGCCTACAAAGGCGTCGACGCCCTGGCCACCTTCCTTCCCTACTATTCCTTCCCGCATGAAGCCGCAATCCACGTGAACGCCGCCGTCTTGGCTTTTACCGCGGCCGTAGCCCTGCTGACCGGAATCCTCTTCGGCGTTTCCCCGGCCTGGCAGCTTTCGCGACCCCACCTCAGCCACTTGATCCAGGCCAGCAGCGGTAAACATAGTGGCAGCGGCCATAATCGCCACACGCACCGCCTACTGATCGCCGGGCAGGTAGCGCTCACCCTAGTCCTGATGGCCGCCGCCGGTGCGGCGATGAGGGCATTCGCCGTACGCATCCATACCCCGCTCGGCTTTGAGCCGGACCACGTAATTTCCATGAATATCGGTTTCCCCAAAGGGGCCAATCCCACTTGGCCTGCCCGGCTGAACGCCAATGAGCAAGTTCGCAAGACAGTGACGGAAGTGCCCGGCGTCGATACCGCGAGCGTGTCCACCACCTGGTTTCCCGGATTTGGCGGCTTCAACGCAAAAATAGAACTGCAGAGCAAACCGTCTCTCACCGACGCGCAAGCCGTCGGCTGCCTGGTAAGCCCGCAGGAATTTCTCACTCTGCGCATCCCACTTCTAGCCGGCCGCGTCTACGACGAGTCGGAGGTAATGCGAGGCGCGCATCTCGCCGTCGTCAACCAGTCCTTCGTCAAGCAATTCCTCACCGGCTCCGATCCCATAGGCCAAAGGGTGCGCAGCCCCATGCTCAAGATTGAGCAGCCTTCGCTCTTGCTCGCGCAAGCGCCAGACGACTGGCTCGAAGTCATCGGCGTCGTAGGCGACGCGAAAAATGATGGGCTGGACCATCCCGTAAAGCCTGCCGTCTTCGTCCCTTACAGTTTTGTGCTGCCCACTGACGAATCTCTGTTGGTGCGCGTGACCGGAAATCCCGACATCGTGCTGCGCGCCATCAAGGAACGCCTGCGTCAACTAAATCCTGAAATGGTGGTCGTCTCAGACCACACCCTTCTGTGGTGGCTGGAAACGCGAGGTTGGGGCCAAGAGCGCTTCATCGCCACATTGTTCTCGCTCTTCGCCGTGCTGGCCTTGGCCTTGGCAGCGACCGGGCTGTATAGCGTGGTGTCCTTCGCCGTGAATCAACGAACCCAAGAAGTCGGCATCCGCATGGCCCTCGGTGCCCCCAGAACCAGCATCATTCGCCTCGTACTCGCGTCGACCGGCACGATGCTAGGTTTCGGAGTAGCCATCGGCCTCGGCCTAAGCATCGCGCTCAACGGCGTAGTCGCATCCTGGGTAAAAGGAAGCTCCCGCGACCCGCTAACGCTATTCGGTTCAGCGATTTTGCTCTTGCTGGTGGCGGTAGCGGCCTGCCTCGTACCCGCCTGGCGCGCGGCCACAATCGACCCAATGCGTGCCCTGCGTACAGAATAGAAGCAGCCCCAGTTTTACTGGGTCTTCTTCGCGACTCGCGCCACCAACTCGTCCAATCTCGAAAGCAAAAGCTTCAGGATGGGAGACTGGTTCGACTTTTTGTAACCGAGCACCAGCTCGATAGTCGGCGTATCTCCCTTAAGAGGACGACTCGTTACGGACGCATGGAGAAAGTTCTGTGCGTAGGAAGGTAACAGCCCTATGCCGCCTGTCGACGCTATTAACGACACTCCCATGACGACGTGGTCCACCTCGTGATCTGGCTTGATATTGATTCCTGACCGCTTCAGGTAATCGTCGACCACCGCACGCACCACCGGAGCCGTGTGCGCCACGCCTACGAACGTCTCGCCCACCAGATCCCCCGGACTGATGGCTTTGAGGGCAGCAAGGCGGTGGTCACTGGGCAACACCGCAATCAAAGACTCTTTCACGAGAAGACGGAACGCCAGGCCCGGCACTCCTTTTTCGCGTCGAAGAAAAGCGGCGTCGATTTTTCCCGTTGAAAGGCCGTTGGCAAGGGGCGGGGAGTATTGACTAGATATCATCACGTCAACGCTAGGAAGTTCGTCGCGCAAGATCCGCAAGGCTTCCGGCATCCACGTCAATTCGTGTCCGGTCAGAAAACCCATCGAGAAGCAGGGCTTGGCGGGGTGAGCGACGCGGCGCGCAGCTTCGGCCCCCGCTT
>Ga0137403_10004820_pt1 | contig 15797 bp, 14 predicted proteins | sample CZOMad2_1_16fung_FD_122057 | JGI IMG/M metagenome (GOLD analysis project Ga0137403, IMG submission 122057) | Vadose zone soil fungal communities from Angelo Coast Range Reserve, California, USA - CZOMad2_1_16fungal (Hybrid Assembly) | ecosystem: Environmental > Terrestrial > Soil > Vadose zone... | reverse complement strand
TCGTTCACTTTCATCGTGATGCAATACATCGAAGGTGAAACGCTCGCCGAAGAGATGTATCGCCAGCCACTTGAACTCAGCGCTGCGTTGGCCATAGCCGAGCAGGCTGCGGAAGGACTGGCTGAAGCTCACACGCACGGTATTGTTCACCGCGACCTCAAACCGCAGAACATGATGATAACCCCGCGTGGGCAACTGAAAATCCTGGATTTTGGCCTGGCCAAGCAAATGCGCTCGAGCGATTGAGAGGACTTTGAGGGGCCGACAGCCACCCTCTTGAGTACGCCCGGCCACGTTATCGGGACGATGCCTTACATGTCGCCGGAGCAACTGCAGGGCGAACCGTTAGATGCGCGCAGCGATATCTTCAGCCTGGGCGTGACCTTCTATGAAATGCTAGCCGGAAAGCACCCTTTCCATGATAAGAGTGCTGCCGGAACCTTGTCCCGGATAATGCTGGCCGACCCAATACCGACCGAGCAATTTAACGCTCAGGTTTCGCCTGAGTTACAAGCTCTCTTGAGCAAGATGCTCTCCAAAGACAAAGCGGCACGGTATCAAAGCGCCGAGCACTTGCTAACGGACTTAAGACACCTGCCCGGCAAACTCACGGCGAATGACGCGCAGGCGGCCGTCAAACGCATTAAAGAGGTTTCAGCGATCACACCGAAGGAAAACCTGGCCGGCCGCATTCTTAACAAAGCTCAGCGTAACAAATGGGCGGTCCTGGGGTCAGCGCTTGCAATTATTCTGTTTGGGGTTGTAACTAGCCGGTGGCTGTCGGCAGAGCACCTGGACTCTTTAGCGGTCTTGCCGTTTAGCTATGTTTCCAGCGACCCGCAATTCATGGCTAACCCCGACCGGGAGTATTTAAGCGACGGCTTGACAGAGAGCATCATTAACAACCTATCTCAATTGGCGAACTTGAAAGTGATCGCACGTAGTTCGGTCTTTCGCTACAAAGGTAAGGACATCGACGTTCGGGCAATAGGGCGTGAACTGAATGTGCGCGCAGTGCTGACCGGGCAGATCATACAAGCGGGCGATGAATTAACGATCAATGTTGAGCTTATGGACGTACAAGGGAACCGCTCAATTTGGGGCGACAGGTATCAGCGAAAAACCGCCGACATCCAGACTGTCCAAAAAGAGATCGCCAGAAACGTTTCCGAAAAAATGCGCCTGAAATTGACCGGAGCGGATCAGACCCAACTGGCTAAGACCTACACCGAAAGCGGCGAGGCGTACGAGGCCTATTTGAAGGGACGCTATCACTGGAACAAGCGCACCAATGAAGGCTTCAAACAGGCGACTAATTTTTTTCAGGAAGCGATTGTTAAAGATCCAACCTATGCGTTGGCGTATACCGGACTAGCGGATTGCTACACTCTAAGAAGCGATTACGGCTTCCTGGCGCCTAAAGAAGGCTACGCTTTGGCGAAGGGTGCCGTAACGCTGGCACTCAAATATGACGAGAGTCTCGCAGAGGCGCACACTTCACTGGCGTCCATCAAAGCCGTTTCGGATTGGGATTGGCAGGGAGCGGAGAATGAGTATCGCAAGGCACTGGAGCTGAATCCAAAATATCCCACCGCCCACCATTGGTATGCAGCACAATTGTTAATAGAAGGCAGGCTGGATCAGGCACTTCAGGAAATCAAGGAAGCGCAACAACTGGATCCTCTTTCGCTTGGCATCAATAAAGATTTCGCTGTAATACTCCTTTATGCTCGCGATTACGATAAAGCGCTGGAACAGTGCCGCAAGACTCTGGAGATCGAGCCGCACTTTGGTGCAATGTTTACTTATATTGCCCAAATCTATGAACTGCAACAGAAATATCCGGAGGCGACCGCCGAACTCGAAAAGGCTCATGCATCAGCCCCCGATGATGTTGAGATCACGTACGCACTCGGGCAGGCATACGCGCTAATGGGGAAGAAAGATGAGGCGCTGAAGATATCAAACGAGTTGAACCAAATGGGGAAGCAAGATGTGTATCTGCCAAAAGAAGCTGCTTACCTTTATACGCTGCTTGGCGAAAAAGAGCAGGCGATTGCGATCTTACAAAAGGCTGCCGAGAACCATTACATGTCCGTCGCGGAACTCAAGATGGACCCTCGCCTCACTGAGCTGCGCAAAGATGCACGCATAGGTGAGCTTTTACAGAAAATCGGACTCTCGCTGTGAGGGTTAAGGCAAACCCGCAATGATACCTGCGGAGGGTGTCCGACATGCTTTATTAGCTCGTCGTTACTTGCATAGGAGACTTCTTTCAGAGATCACGACAAGCTAAAGCTTATCGGACATAAGAGCAAAATTGAAGACCGCGAAAATGAACTGTGGACTGTTCACCTTCGCGGTCTTGAATAAGAGAATAGTCTGAATTAAGGCTCCGCTATTACTTTTTCGCAGCCTTCTTCTTAGCGGTCTTTTTTGTAGCGGTTTTCTTCTTGGGCTTTTTCGTAGGCTCACCGCCTTTAATTGACCCCATTTTTAGTTTTTCCTTTCTGAGCGATGGGACCTGGTCCAAGGATCTGTAAACACTAGCCTCGACCAGTCTTGAACTGTGGGCACTCTATATAAGTTTTCTTTCGAGGTGTCAATAACTTTAACATTTTGGTAGTGGGCTGAGTCGTAACTGTTAGCTTGGGACGTGGCAATTAATAGTTGTAGCAGAGACAAATCGATCAAACGCGGGTTGGATTTCATCTACCGTATCGCCAGCAAACCGGAAGGCTTCGATAGCTATGGCGGATTGTTGATCTGCTGCTTCGTTCTCATGGGCGCTACTTCGCGTGATGCGAGCCTCCGGCAACTGGCAAGGTCACGGGCTCAAAAACTCGCCCAACGCTGGAGCCGTCTACATTCAGTTGTTCCACCCGATGCGTCCGCGGATCTCGTCCTCGATTTTATCCTAGTCCGCTATGCGGTAGGCCGCCTTGGCGTGCGGAATGTTGTACTCAACGAACAAATACGCGCTGCCGCCAAACGGTTTTCGGTTCAGGACTTGCTAGGCTTCAACCCTGTCAGCGAGCCACCTGCGAATGATCTGCCTTACCCGTGCGACTGTGGCTTGAAGAATCAGCGCGGGCGAACGTTCTGCAAGCAATGTAAGAAGCGTTTAGAAACTCAGAGCCGTTATAGGGTTTGGATGGAAGCATTGGCCAACACCTACGTTAGCGAGAAGTGCGGTCTACCCTTCGGAGCTCGCTATCTGGATGTCCTTAAGTGGCTACCTACGATGCGACCTTATCCGGCAAGCGCCGTCGAAGACGTCGAATCCTTGCGCGACGCCATTTACGCGGTCACACACATTGTCTATACGCTGAACGACTACGGCACTTATCGGCTATCCCCCGGTTGGCTGCCGCGGGAGTTTGCATTTTTGAAGGAGAATGTGGCCAGCGCCTGTGAGCGAAAAGACCCGGAGGTGCTTGGCGAATTGCTTGATTCCCTGAAAGCCTTCGGTTTCGGCGCCCGTCACCCGCTGATAATGCGCGGCACTGGATACCTGCTGGCGGAGCAAAACGAGGATGGAAGTTGGGGTGATCCTGATGAGGAAAATATTCGCACGCGCTGCCACACGACCTGGACAGCGATCGATGGGTTACGTACCTACGCCTGGCGCGGTGAGCGCTTGAGCCGCCCCGAAGTCAAATCGATGTTAAAAGGATGGGCGCGATGATTGTGAATAGTATAGGTCCAATACGTCCTATAGGTCCTATATCAATCACAATTGAATTTATTCATGATGTTGTCTTTTTCCCATTTGCCCAAATACAATTTGGATATCTCCTGGGCGATACGGCAGGTAGTGAACTGTTTGTCACCGAAGTCCGCATTACTTAGTACGATAATTCCCAGACTCTCCGCTCTCTTCGCGTCAATACTCTTCCCTGCCTCCGGAACAACCCATCTTGAGCCGCGGGCGATAAAGCTGCGCCAGCCTAACCATTCCCCACGATGGTATTCGGCACGATATTCGTGTTTTCTGGTAACCAGCTTACCCCTTACTTTGACTGGGTCTTCATACTTATTCCGAAGTAGACGCCACCCGGCGCCATAGTTCACTTGCTTGCGATTCTTGATCAGCACCGGCGACCACAACAGTTCCCGAGCCGGCAGGTTGTAATCTAACGAGTGTAGGAATCTCTCCCACTTTGCCAGGTCCCTAATTGTCGAGTGAACGTTGCCATCGCCAACGATGAAGTTCAGGGGCGTGTAACCAACCGGGACAAAGCGGCGGCCCACGCGGTTGTAGCACTTGGCGTGATTGGCTGTTTCCGGATCGTCAGGGGATAAACCGTAGACTTCATCAAACACATAGGTGTTTTTCATTTCCTCGTCAAAGCCGAAAACTACCGTTTCCATGACGTACTTTGCGAAGGACTCTTTGGCAACTCTTTCCACTAATTCGGCGAGAACGACATAACCTGAATTTGAGTATCCGTATTCAGTGTCTGGAGCGGGCAGTCGTTTCTTTGTAGCTAACCATTCCAGCACTTCCTTGTTTGTAATTTCCTTCTTTTTTCTATTCGGCATCGTCGGATACCAATCATCGGGCTTTTTCAGGGCCTTGTTGTACCAACCTTTTTCAGCGGGCCGTAACCTCTCATAGATGTCGACGTATTCCGGTAGCGCAGAAGTGTGGTGGAGCAAGTTTTCGACCGTTATGGCGTCAGCCCAACGTGGAAGTTCTTCGAAGAACTTCGAGAGAGGATCCTTTAGGTCGAGCTGATTGTGGATGATAAGGTTATAAGCTGCTGCGGCGGTAAACTGCTTGGACAACGAACCCAGATCAAAAACCGTATCCGGCGTTATTTTCGCTCCAGTTTCGAGATTCGCGTAGCCGTAGCAGTTCAAGTGTACGATTTTCTTGTTCCACCTAACGGTCACAGCTACGCCAGGGACCTTGTCGTCTTCTTTAGGGGGCGCGTCGTACAACTTAGCGAGATAGTTGTTTACGATTTGATCAATCTTGAGATTCCTTGGAAAAGCATTTCGTTTTTCTCTCGAAGCCACTGGCACCTCCATTACGCACGGCCTTGCACAAAAAAGTCTAAATCCCACCCACGGCAGTGGGTGGATGCTTCAGATCCTCTCTACTCTGAATGAACCGCAGTGAACTCGCTAAATCCCACCAACGGGAAGTTGGTGGATTGTTCAGATCCTCTCTAAAATGCATCCCTCAAAGAGCCTACGCGCTGCGCGCGCATACTTGAGATTCATTTCTACATAGAAAGGATCTGAACACATCCACACACTACCGTGTGTGGGATTCGTTCCCCCGACTTTTGACACAGTCTCTGCTCTTGGTGGGATTTGGCCTTTCTGCAAAGCCTTTACCCACAATTGAAGTTATTCATGATGTTGTCTTTTTTCCATTTGCCCCAATAAAACCGCGATATGTCCTGGGCGATGCGGCAGGTAGTGAATTGTTTGTCCCCGAAGTCCGCATTACTTAGCACGACGATCCCCAAACTCTCCATTGTCTCAGGGTCAACCCTCTTACCCGCGTCAGGAACAGGCCACCTTGAGCCGCGGGCGAAATAGCTGCGCCAGCCCAACCATTCGCCGCGATGGTATTCAGCACGACTTTCATATTTCTTAATAACGCGTCTGCCCTTTGCTTTGACTTCCTTATCATACTTGCCGCGAAGCAGATTCCAGCCAGCGCCATAGTTCACTTGCTTGCGCTGCTTGAGCTGTACCGGCGACCACAAAAGTTCACGAATGATGTTGCCCTGGCCGAAGTTTTTTGCCTGAGTGGGAAAACATAACCCCACTATGTCGTTCACATGCAGGCTTAGCTCCCATCGTAACAAGTCCTTAATTGTCGAGTGAACATTGCCATCGCCAGTGATGAAGTTTAGCGGCGTATAACCAACCGGAACAAAGCGGCCGCCCACGCGGTTGTAGCACTTGGCGTGGTTGATTATTTCCCGAGCGTTCGGAGAGAAGCGGGAGGCTTCATCAAACACGTAAGTATCCTTCATCGCAAGATCGCTAAATAAGACTTGCTTCAGCAATTCTGCGAACCGCTTTCTGGTAAGCCTTGCCACCAACTCTGCGAGTACGACATAGCCTGAATTGCAATATTCATACTCAGTGTCAGGTTGGCGGGGCAATAATTTCTGTGTTGCTATCCATTCCAGCACGTCCCTGTTTGTAAGTTCCTTCCTTCTTCTACTCTCCATTTTTGGATACCAATGATCTGGCTTTGCCAGGGCCTGGTCGTACCAATCTTCAGTGGCAAGCCTTGAGGCTACATAAATGTCGGTGTAAGAAGGCAGCGCGGACGTGTGGTGGATCAGGTCCTCCACCGTAATGGAATCGGCGTAACGTGGGAATCCTTTGAAGAACTTCGAGAGATGATCGTTCATGTCGAGCTTCTTGTTGAAAACAAGCTCGAGAATTGCAAGGGCGGTAAACTGCTTAGACAACGAACCAAGATCAAAAATTGTATCGGGTGTTATTTTCGCTCTGGTTTCAAGATTCGCGTAGCCGTAACAGTTTAGGTGTACGAGTTGCTGGTTTTTCCTTACCGCCACGGCTACGCCAGGAACGCGATCGCGGTGGTGGGGGTTGATCAGGTCGTTCACAATTTTGTCAATCTGCGGTTCGTGCGGCCAGGCATTCTGATTCACATGAAAGTAATCAAAGAGGTCATAGTGTTTTTGTCTGTGAACTTTTCTCGAAGCCATTGGTGCCTCCGGATGAGACTGAATGTTGCGAGAGGGCATACTAAAACAATCGCACGTGCAATCAAACAACAATTACGTAATACCGGCGCTCTTTGGTGGCGGACGATTCATGCGATCTCCAGCTCTCGAATTGCATGGTAAACTTGTTTCGACCTGAGGACCCCTTTGCTTCAAAAGCCAAAAAGAGGCACAAAAAGCACATAGGTCTTCTTGAAATCGTTTGAGCTTTTTGTGCTTTCTTGCGGCCCCTTGCAAGGCCTAAGCCGACTCTTGAGGCAAGGCTCCTCAGGACAAAGAACAAAGGAAAGCCAGAAGCGTGCTGGGGGGCGTATCATCTCTTAATTTAGAAATCAAGGTTTCGCGAATGAGTTTCCGCTACGCACCAAGGCTATCGATCATCATCCCGGCGCTCAATGAAGCACATTCGATTGGCGCGACACTTGACTCCCTCTCGCAATTATTAGACAGCGTCAAAGTCATAGTGGTGGATGGTGGGAGTGATGACGACACGCGCGAAATTGCGAGTGCGCACGGGGCGGTAGTTATGGCATCGGAACGCGGACGCGGCCTGCAAATGCACCGAGGTGCGTGCGGCGCGAAAGGTGACGTGTTCTGGTTTTTGCATGCGGACACGATTGTGCCCACAGACGCCGTAGATCTCATCCTTGAGAGTTTGCATGACCCACAGGTCGTTGCCGGCAACTTCGACGTTCGCTTCGATGGCCGAGCGCCGGCCGCACGGTTTATGACCTGGTTGTACCCGCAACTACGCCGGTTCGGACTTTGCTACGGCGACTCGGCGATCTTTGTGCGGCGTGAAGCGTACGAACAGGTTGGGGGCTTTAAGCCTTTTCCGATCTTCGAAGATTTAGACTTGTTGCGAGAGTTGAGAAGGCTGGGGCGGATCGTTCATTTGCGGGCTATGGTCATTACTTCGTCGCGCCGGTTTGAAGGGCGCAGTTTTGTATTTACGTTTGCGCGATGGATGGTTATGCAGGCGCTCTATTGCTTGGGAATGCAACCGCGCACGCTCGGCCGCTTTTATGCGCCAGTTCGCAGCAAACAGCAAATCAAAGCCGTTGAATGATCGGGATGTTACTGTGATGCAGCGTCGGCTCCTGGCAGCGGCGGCACCAGACGAGTCTTAACTTCGCCCGCGCGGGGTGCCTTGACCATTACAGCAACGATTGGTTGCGGCATAGAACCTGGAGTATCGCACAATGGCATATTACGAAGAAGAGGATCTACAACGTTTTTCAGATATCGCGAAGCATCGTCCTGATCTGTTTGAGAAGTTCATGGCCTGGTATCAGGCCTGTCAGGAAGAGGGCGCTCTGTCGAGGCGCGAGAAGGCGCTAATTGGTTTGGCCGTTGCGCATGCTTTGCAGTGCCCCTACTGCATTGACGCCTTCTCGCAATCGTGTCTGGAAGCAGGCTCGAATATGGAGCAGATGACGGAAGCGATTCACATGGCGTCGGCGATTCGCGGGGGCGCGGCACTCATTCACGGTTTACAAGCTCATCACTCGGTCGAGAAGGTATCAATGTAATGTCAACCGTTTTGCCGGTCATTCAACCTGGACCAAATGGGCAGCCGCGCACCGACGTTGATTTCGACCAGACGTTGAGCGCGCATGGAATAGATCTCCGGCAGCGACTGTCGATACCCTGCAAGTCAACGTGGGAAAACTCTGTAATCAGGCGTGCAAGCATTGCCACGTCGACGCTTCACCGTCGCGAACTGAGATCATGACGCGCGAAACCGCCGAGGCCGTTATCGACGCGGTGCGCCGATGGCGCATCCCGATAGTCGATATCACCGGCGGCGCGCCGGAGCTGAACCCGTCTTTTCGTCATCTGGTCCAAGAGGCGCGAGCTGCCGGCGCGCGCGTAATTGTGCGACATAACTTGACGGTGATGTTCGAGGCGGGTCAGGAGGATCTGCTTGAATTCTTTCGCGACCAGGCAGTCGAGCTTGCTTGTTCACTGCCTTACTTTCTGGAAGAGCGCACAGACGCTCAGCGTGGTCACGGAGTGTTTCAGAAATCAGTCATCGCGCTCCGGCGCTTGAACGCGGTCGGCTATGGAAAGGCAGAAAGCGGACTTACGCTGGACCTGATCTATAACCCCGTAGGCGCGTTCCTCCCGCCGTCGCAGGCTTCAATCGAGGCAGATTTCAAACGCGAGTTAATGAGTCGCTACGGCATCGTGTTCAACCGTCTCTATACGATCACGAACATGCCCATCAAACGCTTTCTCGATTACTTGCGTCGCTCGGGTAATGAAGAGCGCTATATGCGCAAGCTGGTGGAGGCGTTCAACCCTGCGACTGTCAATGGGCTGATGTGCCGAAATCTTGTAAGCGTGGATTGGACGGGGAGACTTTACGATTGCGACTTCAATCAGATGCTGGAGTCAGGGGTTGCGCCTGAGTCGCCGCAAACCATCACTGAGTTTGAGCCAGAAAAGTTCGCTCGAAGGCGCATCATGACCGGGTCGCACTGTTTTGGATGCACCGCTGGCGCAGGCTCAAGCTGCGGTGGAGCAGTGGCATCCTGAAATGGAAAACTTGGAGTCACGTGAACTAGGTAGCTCTATCGCCAAATCTTGAAGTAGTACGACAGCCACTTTTTGTAGGCTGAAAGGTTGTTGAGTATCGCATCTAGTCCTGCCTGCTGATTAACCTGCGTCAGTGTCGGATAGACGTGAATCATGCTGCCGAGCGCAGTGATCGAGAGTCTCTGCTTCATCGCCAACACGACCTCATGAATCAATTCGCCCGCGTGAGCGCCCACGATGTGAGCGCCGACGATCTCGTTCCTCCGCCCGCTGCAAATGATTTTTGCAAAGCCCTTGGTCTCCTCTTCGGCTTGCGCTCGATCATTGTCCGCGAAGGGAGTTCGGTAAACCTGAACATTCGTCACGCCGAACTTCGCGTTTGCTTCTTTTTCAGTCAAGCCGACACGTGCAACTTCGGGATCGGTGAACGTCGTCCAAGGCACGACACGAAAATCGGTCTTCTGCAATAGAGGCCAAAACAACAGGGCGTTGCGAATCACAACCGACCCTTCATAAGCTGCCAGGTGAGTGAAAGGAAAGTGGCCCGTCACGTCCCCGGCAGCGAAGATGTGACGAGTTGAAGTCCGCAGATATTCGTCGGTGATGATGCGGTGCTGGTCGTACTTCACACCGGCGGCTTCGAGGTTCACTCCTTCGATATTTGGGCGGCGTCCCGTAGCCACGAGTATCTCCTCAGCCTGCAGTTCTGCTTGCTTGCCATCATGCTCAACCGTCAATACCTTAAGCCCATTTGCGGTAGCTGCGCGTACGGCCTTGTGATCGAGCAGAATCTTCAGACCTTCGGCGCGCATGATCTGTTCGACGGTCGTCGAGACCTCTTCGTCCTCTTTCGGCAGCAGGCGCTTGTCCATCTCAACAACCAAAACCTCGCTCCCGAAGCGAGCAAAGGATTGCGCGAGTTCCAGCCCAATCGGACCGCCACCGAGAACTATCAGGGTTTCGGGTAGCTTCTTGAGATGGAAGACCTCTTCATTGGTGATGATGCCAGTCTCTTTTAGCCCCTCAATGTGGGGAACGGCAGGACGTGAGCCGGAGGAGATGCAAAAGCGCTTGGCGCTGACAGTTTTCTTCGCGCCGTCGTCGCTAGTCAGCTCCAGCTCATGTGGCGACAGAAAACGCGGAGTAGCAAAGATCACCTCAACGCCCCATGCTTCAAAGCGCTCCGGTTTGTCATGCTCCCCGACAGTTTCGATAACACGCGCCACCCGCTCGAGAATTGAAGTGAAGACACCATCTTTGAACTCGAGAGAAGCGGGCGCAAAGCCAAAATCCTTTGCCCGTCGAACATCCGCAGCGAAGCGAGCCGAACGAATGAAAGTTTTCGAGGGAACACAACCGGTGTAGAGGCAATCGCCCCCCAGTGCTTTCTTTTCAACCAGCGCCACGCGCGCGCCAAGCTGTGCCGCGCCGCCGGCAACGACCAGTCCGGCAGAGCCACCGCCAATCACGACGAGATCATATTTATTCACAACTCTTCTCTGCGTTCCTAAGCATCTTCCAAAATGCGTCAAGACTCGACGCTGCCCACACCTCGTTGCGACTCATGGTGCAGATAAGGCTGGAGTATAGACGCGCAAGCTTGCGCGCGCGACCTCGAGCCACCACCCAAGCAGGTTTCAATTCTGTCCCCACAGCAGCATTGCCGAGACTCGAGCAAAACTCAGTAACTCCTAGCAACTCCACGAAAGATTGATCGGTCCGCCGCCTTTTATCTTGGTTCTCGCGTTTCGGCTCGTCTGGCAATGGATTACAGCGGGGTACTCATCGGGCAAACAGGAGATTGACATGACGAACGGAGATACGCCGAAAGCCGTCTCGAGGCGAACTTTTATTAAGGGTGTGATCGCGGGCAGTGCGGCGGTCGCCTCTGCTAACTACCTCTTCCGAGCATCGACTTTCCTGGGCCAACAGCCACAACAGCCTGGGTCGTCGACTCGAGTTCATCACCAAAAACTGCAGGCGAAGGGCTAAGAAATGGAAATCGAAGAGCGCTGTAACACAATCGAAGAGGGCTATGAATTCATGCTGGCCTACGCGGCTCAGGGGCTTCCGAGTGACGAAGGTAGCCGGTCGGGCGGAGAGGTTCGCGAGTTCCTGAATCGGATGGTCAATACGTTGAATGGCCTGGCGGAGAGTTATGAAACCGCGGTGTGGAACGAGGGCCTTGAACCCCCTGAAAAATACCAGGCCTTCTTGGACGTGCTCGACCGCGATGCCCGCGACTCACTTGCCGCGATTGAACTCGTCCTCGTTCAGCCTGCGATCAGCTCACAGTTGGTAGACAATTTAAATGCGTCGATTCACCTTCGTGCGCTGCTGACCGATCTCTTTCTGGTCGATGAGCTGCTGAAAACGCAATCTCAGGCAGCAGATCTGGTCGCCATTCCCTTTGGTTGCGAAAGACTTACGCACTCTGGAGGTCGAACGGCCTGACTTAGAGAGGCCATTACAGAGGCGGGAAGATCGCGACGGTAACCCGTCAGAATTCTTTGAAGTGATTTCATAATCTGTTAACCACTGGGGGCTTCACGCTTTTGGTGGAGGCGGGGCAGTGAACTGTGCGATGTCAGCAATGCCGAGACTGTTCTCAATTGCGCTGATTTGTTTGACAGCGTCCTCGAACCCATCCTCGCCGAACTGTTCGTGCTCGATGTCCTCAAACTTGTCGTTCATCTCGTCGAGTTGCTTGCCCGTCATCGTTTGTTTCCATGCAGGAAAGACAATCGTGTCTTCACGTGCGGCATGGTGGCGGTACATGAGCACGAAAGCCTCCAGAGCCTTTGCCAGTGGCTCAGCATTACTTGCGCCCAACTTCGCTCCCTGGGTCGCGCTGATAATGTAATCAGTGATCTCGCGCCCGCGGTTGTGCTGCAGGATCAGAATGTCTGGATAATTCGCAGCCTCGCCGCCGGCTTTTTTGACAGCCGGAAAGATGTACGCTTCCTCGAGTTTCTTCTCGTGGTACTCCTCGCCGAACGCTTTGAACAGCTTTGCTGTCTTTTGAAGCGCATCTGGAGCGATTGCGGAGGGAGCGCCACGAAGTTTGATTGCTGTCGCGCTATATACCAGCAAGGCACGTCTGAGTACCCCATGCTCGCGCATTAAATCCTCAGTGGCGGTAACCTCGCCGCCCATTTTGTTCTCGTCTGGTGCAGCCGAAGTCACTGCCTGCCCTGTAGTGTTAGTCTTGTTTCCCACGCAACTGCTAAGTATGAGGCCTGTTCCTACCACTGCCGATACGCGGAGAAAGTCGCGACGTGTTTTTGATGACTCCATATCTCAACTCCTTAGTCCCTCGATTCCATAAGCAGCAAAGTCGCCAGATGTGGTCTGGCGACTTTGTTGTTCATCAAGTTTGCTTGTCGCTGGCACTAATGCAGTATGCACAAGAAGCCGGTTTATTTTTGCATCCGTTTGCGCGGACTTTGCGTTGTTTGCGATTAAGAAATCACATCGGATTCGCAAGGCCGCAAAGTCCGCGCAAGAGCAGACTGCATCGGTATCTGCTCGTCTGTTTTTTAATAGCGGCGGGTGAACCAAGCGCTCCTACAACGCTCCCGATATCTCAATAATTCGACCAGCGAGTTCAGTTACATAAGTCAACCCAGTTTTTTCGTCCACCACCATCGAGGTTGGTCTCGTTAAGCAGCTGGAGACGACAGTTGGTGGACCGGCTGGTGTTTCAAAGTGCAGCAGAAGCCCCGGCGGCGGAAAGAACGGTCCTGTGGGAGAGGCATGCTGAAGCACGAGGTAATGAGTGTCGCTGCCTTCTCTTATGGGAGCAATGTCTATGGTTGTCTTCAGCCCGCTGATAAACGCTGCGTGACTTCCCGTCAGCGGATCAACTTGCTCCACTTTCGATCGACCCGGCGGAAACGGGACGCCTGTGAAGAGCGACACCAAAAGCTGGCCGTCGTTGAATGCGATGCCGGTCGCAACTGCGTCGGTCATCGCCGGGAACCCGGGAATCGGGTTGGCAATCTGGGGAAAAGTAACGAGTGTCGAGAACGTGCCCGTCGGAATATCAACTTGCCAAACCTTGTTCTGGCCTCCATCCGTGACATAAGCCTGATTCTCGATTACGACCAGGTCGAAAGGATTCACATTTCGAAAACCACTGGGCCTCGTTGGGTCAATCGTAAAATCCGGGAAATTAGCAATCAGCTCTACACTGAGCTTGTCGCCATCGGCATTGGATAGCGTCACCTTTTGGCCTGAGGCTAACGTCTGCTGCGCAGAGAGGGGAAGCGAGAAGCCTTGCAAGGTTTTCTTCTCGACGCTGGCACTGAAGTGGATAGCCAGAACCGAGCTGAAGATTGGCGACGACGGATTCGGATTAGGAAATTGATTTGGTAGGGTCGTATCGCCCACACCGATGGTGACGTACAGCGTGCGTCCACGCATAAAAACGCCGGCCGGACCAGAGGGGTCTCCGATATCGTTCGGTGCGGATGGCAGGCCGTCCAAGAGCGTGCGGCGAGTTCCGTCGGGCTCAACGATGGAGATGCGACCTGAGTGCAATACGCCCGACGTACCGCTCTCGGAAACGACGAGGTTGTTTTGATTTGACTGGGTGATGCCAAGCGGTGTCCGGAGGCCCGAAGTCAAAACGTTCGGCGGACACTGCGCTCTAGCGGACAAAACTGGCATTAAGATGGTTGCTGCCAGCAATGTTAGGAAGCTTCCTTTTGAGACGAAAAGACGAACAATGCGAATGATCATGGGAGTGATCCTTTCTGAGGCGAAATCAATTCCCCCTCCGCACAAGCGGACTCGAAGAATGATTCTTGTGTTCAAGAAGCCGCTTTCCTTCGCCACTGGAGATCTGGGACTGGCGTGGTGAAAGTGGCCTTAGCAGAAATGGTTTTATAGGCTCTGCTTTTATGCCAGGCAGAGACAGATGTCAATAGCGCTGTGGAACTTAGCTTTTGCGTTTTCCATTACGCCATTACCGAGTATGGACCATATACGAGAAATAGTGTCTATATGGGATATATTCTACAGTTGACATATAGCCGTAACTAGCATAACGTTGCTCCGAACCGAGTCCGGCTCACTCCCTTCTCAGCTCTTCTGGAATCCATCCAGACCACCTGAAGCCAACAGCTCAACTACTAAGGAGCTAAGAAATGTTTGCACGACATGTTACTATGAAACTCAAGGCCAATTCGGTCGTAGAGCTCCCGCGGATTATCGAGAGCGACGTTCTCCCGGTGCTTCGCAAGCAGAAGGGGTTCCGCGATGAGATTAGCTTTGTGAGTCCAGAGCGCTCGCTAGCCGTGGGTATCAGTCTCTGGGACACAAAAGAGGACGCGGAAGCTTACAACCGCGCGGGATATCCAGACGTATTGAAGACGCTGTCGAAAGTGTTGGAGGGAACACCGACGGTGGAAACGTTTGAGGTTGCTAATTCGACGCTCCACAAGATCGCGGCTAAAGCCGCTTGAAGCAGACAGATTGGTAACTGCGAAAGGGGCGGACCGGTGTCCGCCCCACACCTCCGCCTACTATCAACGTCTAGTTTTCTCATAGTTTGATCTCAACTAGACTTCAATTGCGGCGCTCTAAGGTCCAACCGTGATCACTCCGAACAGGCCGTTTGCATAACTGTTCGGGCCCGCTGTAAAGAAGAGTTGGTTGTGCGCTCCGTTTGCGTTCCCGGCGGCGTCCTGGCCAAACTGCAGTGCCCAAATATTGTCGACCTCAATAGTCTTGCCGTTCGCGTCGCGAAGCGGGCCGAGAAATTGACCCGTCTCTGGGTTGAATGCGTTGATTCGTCCTCTGGAAGTGTTGTTGCTAATCAGAATGGCATTACTCAAAGGACCAAAATCGGCCGGAGCCAGCGCAATGCCCCAGGGTGAATGGAGAGGACCGTGGACGGCGAAGTGCTTCACCAAATTACCCTCTGTGTCAAAAACGTCAACGAAGCCACCCTGAGCTTTGTTCAGAGCGGTGAACGTCACCCAGATGTTGCCATCTATGGCCTGAATTCCGTAAGGGGTAAAACTGTTCGGGATACCCGGGTCGTCAAAAGACTTCACAAGACCAAATGTGCCATCGAAGATGTCAACTCTGCGGTTCGGGCCACCATCGGCGGCATACAGGAAAGTTTGGCCTGATTGGTTGGTCGCGATAGCCAGACCCGTGTAGACCGCACCTACGTTTGATCGATTAACCGCAAGAGTAGCGTGACTGTTGCCGGTCGCACCGCCAATCCCGGGATTCCAACCGCTGATCGTACCGTCTAATGTCGCGAAGATAAAAACGGATCGGGCCGATGTGGTGTTTTCCGTGATCGTAAAGTCGGTCGGGTTGGTGCTGATATTTCCGACGATACCGGTCGGAGTGCCAAGGGTCCCAGCAGGGCTGGCTGGTGCTGGCGGTATGGTTACGAAGAGTTGGGGTTGTTGACCGGCTCCATTGTAGAGGGTGGAGAATCCGGTACCGTTGTCGCTGACCCACCAGGGGCTGGTGGGGAGTGCAACGAGACCCCAGGCGTTGACAAGATGT
>Ga0137403_10004819_pt1 | contig 15798 bp, 15 predicted proteins | sample CZOMad2_1_16fung_FD_122057 | JGI IMG/M metagenome (GOLD analysis project Ga0137403, IMG submission 122057) | Vadose zone soil fungal communities from Angelo Coast Range Reserve, California, USA - CZOMad2_1_16fungal (Hybrid Assembly) | ecosystem: Environmental > Terrestrial > Soil > Vadose zone... | reverse complement strand
GTGGGCGAGAAAGTAACTCGACTGATTGAACGAGCGTTGAAAGAGCACGGCGCGGTAGTTGTCTTTGCGACCTCCGGCGGCGCCCGTATGCAAGAGGGCGCACTATCGTTGATGCAAATGGCTAAGATCTCAGCAGCTCTGGCGGAGTTGGATGAGGCACGCCTTCCTTTTGTCTCCATCTTGACTGATCCAACTACCGGCGGCGTCACCGCAAGCTTTGCCATGCTCGGGGACATCATCATCGCGGAGCCAAAAGCGCTGATCGGTTTTGCCGGGCCGAGAGTGATTGAACAGACGATACGACAAAAACTGCCGAAGGATTTTCAGAAGTCAGAGTTTCTCCTCGAGCATGGCATGATTGATGCCATCGTCGATCGGCGCGAGATTCGCGATTACATCATCAAGCTGCTCAGCTTCATGATGAATCCGGAGATTTCCAGTAGTTCGGAAATGGAACGTCTGCGCACTCGCTCTGCCTCTTCAGGGAAGTAAAGAACTCTTCTGTGCCAATACGTTCCTCTAACACTCCGCAAAAACCATAAATTCAAAGCGGCACTGAATAGAGAACCGTGGGCGGACCGGGGTCCTATGCGGGCAACCCGTTTGGGGTGGTGGTAGCGACCGGGTCTGTTTTTGAGTTCCTCCTTTGCGCTTTGGTTCGCGAGATGTTAAGCCTATGCCACTCATGAACTTTGCGGAAACTATTAAGTATCTGTACAGCCTCGGACACGAAACGCTGGCCATCAAGTTGGGCCTGCGAAACACTGAGTTGTTGCTTGAAAGCCTCGACAGTCCGCACCAGTCTTTTGATTCGGTACAAATCGCCGGCACGAACGGTAAGGGCTCGACTGCCGTTGTGCTCGATTCAATCTGCCGGGCTGCCGGAATCCACACCGGCCTTTACACGTCCCCACATCTGGTTTCAATCACTGAGCGAATAAGGATCGCAGGCAATGAAATTCCGAAGGACAGCTTTGCAAAATACGCCAGCGAGGTCAGAACAGCCGCCCATAGTCTCATTGCTAACGGCAAGCTGACAGCATTGCCCACTTTCTTCGAACAGGTGACGGCGATTGCATTTCTCGCCTTTCGCGAAGCCGGTATCAGATTGGCGATTCTCGAGACCGGACTGGGCGGCCGGCTTGATGCAACTACAGTGGCGGGTGCCGAAACGGTCGCTATCACGCCTCTGGCGCTCGATCACCAGGAATACCTGGGAGAAACGCTCGCGGAGATTGCTGCGGAGAAGGCCGCTATTATTCGCACGGGCGTGACTGCGATCATTGCTCCGCAGCCCCCACAGGCCCTCGATGTTATTCTCAGGCGGTCTGTCGAGTGTAACGTTCAGCCAAGCGTGGCTGAGTACCAGGCAAAGATCGAAAGCTTAACGGACCATGGCCGCTTCGTAGTCACATTCGAGACAAACGAGGGGCGATACGAAGAGGTGTCGTTGGGATTGCGTGGGGAGCATCAGATTGTGAATACGGCTGTCGCGATCCGACTGGCAGAGTCGTTGCGCCAACGAGGCTTTGAGGTTCCAGGAACAAGTATCATCAGAGGGATTGAAACAGCTCGTCATCCGGGTCGACTCGAACTACTTTCCGGCCGTCCTTCGGTGTTGTTTGACGGGGCGCACAATCCTTCCGGGGCACACGCCCTGCGCGAGTATCTCGAGGAGTTTGTGAAGGGCCCTTTGACGATCGTTTTCGGAGCGATGAACGACAAGAGGTTGGAAGAGATCGCGACAATTCTTTTTCCCAGAGCCGATCAGCTAGTTCTCACCAGACCCGATAATGCTCGCGCTGCCGGCATTGGTACGCTGCGAGATTTGGCGGCGAGCACAGTCGTGACTCAAAAGATCTTTTCAAGCCAGTCGGTAATAGAGGCGCTTCAGCGGGCTCGAGAGGTCACGCCGCCGGACGGGCTCATTTGCGTGACTGGCTCGCTTTACCTGATCGGAGAGATCAAGGCGATAATGGGCACGGCTGCACTGGCAGAAGTTGGCGCGCGCGTCTGAATCAACCGCCAGGTATTGCAAGCACGCCAAGTGTAATTCGAACTGAATGAATCTCGGAGCATAAGAGGAATAATCATGCCTTCAACAGACTGCCCTCAGATTCTCAGCAGTACGGAAGTCTTTGCCGGACGTGTGTTCACAGTAACCGTGGACAGGATTCGCGAAGGAGACAAGACTTATGAGCGCGAAGTCGTGCATCACCCCGGCAGCGCGGTAATCATTCCAGTGTTTGAGGACGGCACCATTGCGCTCGTGCGGCAATACCGCCATCCCGCCGTCCGCTATTTGCTGGAAGCTCCCGCAGGAACTCTGAAGCGAGGGGAAGTGCCGGAAGAGGGCGCGGCGCGGGAACTTGAGGAAGAGCTGGGCTTTGTCGCACACCGCCTGGAAAAGTTAACTGAATTCTTTGTTTCACCCGGCTTTTGCGAGGAGAAGATGTGGATTTACCTGGCGACAGAATTAACAGAAACCGAACAGCACCTCGAAGATGATGAGATTCTGGACGTCGTACGACTTCCCTTCTCCCAGGCTTTGAATATGATCACTACGGGTGAGATAGAAGACGCCAAGACTATGATCGGCGTGATGCTGGCAGCACCGCGCGTCGGTCCTTCAATGCTGGAGGCCGCCTATCCGGCAGTCTGAAACGGGTAGACCTCAAACCGATCGCACTGTGGTTTGAACTTGCCTGAAGTGGCGTGGCTTTACAGAACCGAGCGCGGTAGCGCCGGATGCTAAGCTCAACTCTGAATACTCGGGGAATCCCTCGAATTATCATCATCCGAACTTGAGCTTAGCATCCGGCGCTACCGCGCTCGGTTCTGTAATGAGCGCCGACCTCTAATTTATCAAACTGACCCACTACCGGCTGCTCTTTTCGTTTGACCCCTGTAGAACAACTTCATACACTCAGTTACTATAGTGTCCATCAACGAACCGGCTTCGCCAGACAATTTGCTGATTGAAACTTATCCTGACGCTCCCGGTCAGCAACCCAGCCAGCCTGCACTCGCAGCAATAAACCCGGACAATCCGCCGTGGGGCGCCTTTCTGGCGGTGCTGCTGTGGGTGGTCAGCGTGTTGTTTTTGTTGTTCGTGCCGCTGCTCGCCGTCATCCCTTACGTAGTTTACAAAGTGATGGTTGAGGGGTCGGCTGCAGGCCTGGGAGTCGACGCAAATCTGATCTTCATCTCAATTCTCGGTGTGCTGCCTGCGCACGCCCTGACATTCCTTACAGTCTGGTTCGTAGTTACAAGTAGCGGGCGGCGGCCATTCTGGCAGACGCTTGGCTGGAGCTGGCCCAGAAACTTTGGACCATGGAAAGCGATTGGTCTGGCAGTCTTGCTGCTGGCTGTAGGAGGTCTGCTGACGCACTATCTAGGCGGCAGTGAGACTCAACTGGATCAGATCATAAATAGTTCTTTGAAAGCACGTTTTGCAACTGCTTTCCTGGCGGCCGCGACTGGCCCTCTGGTAGAAGAGCTTGTCTATCGCGGGGTGCTCTATTCCGCTTTTCAGAGAGTTCTCGGGATGACCTGGGCCGTCGTGCTGGTCTCGGTGTTGTTTGCCGGGGTTCATGTGCTTCAGTACTACAACAATCTTGGTGTGATTGCAGTAATTACTGTTCTAAGCGTCACCCTGACGCTGATGCGCGCTCGCACCGGGAGCCTTCTACCTTCATACGTGATGCATCTCGTTTTCAATGGCATCCAGGCTATTATTCTCGTGGTACAGCCGTTTGTGGGAAAACCCGTAATTGAGACCAAGCCACCCATAGGCTTTCTTATCCATAGCCTTGCCCGACTCCTAACATAGAGATGGATTACGAGGTCGTCGTAGTAGGCGGAGGCATCGGCGGGCTTACACTTGCTGCCTTGCTGGCCAAGCGTGGTGTCAACGTGTGTTTGCTGGAAAAGGAGCCGCGCGTGGGCGGCTGCGCGGCGAGCTTTGAGAAGTTTGGCTACAGTTTTGAACAAGGATATGGCCTCTACGAAGGCTGGCGACCCAACGAGATTCACGATCAGGTGTTTAGGGAGCTGCTCGTTCAACCTCCTGAGGTTCGCTTGTTGGAACCAGGCTATGTGGTGCGTCTTCCTGATCACTCCGAAATAGGGGTCGCGGGCAATACTGCGCAGTTTGAAGAAAGCCTCAGGCGAACTTTTCCAGAGTGTGCCGAGAGAGCAGTTGGGTTTTACCGCGAGCTCACGCCCTTAAGCGCGGCGCTGCGGCGGGCGCTTCAGAGGACGCCCGATTTCCTCTCAGCCTCCAGATCCAGGCGAGCCTACAACTTACTTCCGGAGGGTAGGATTGCCACCGAGATACTCAAGTCGGGCCGGCAATCAACCCTCGAACATCTGGACGGAACCTCCCAGCGCTTCGTTCGCTTTATAGACGTCCAACTCCAGGCCCTGGCCCAGGCGACCAGCGCTGAAGTCAGCTATCTCCAGGGAGCGCTCGCTCTAAGCGCGCCTCAAGGAGGCCTGTTTGCTATTCGAGGCGGAGCTTCCGCCCTGGCGAGCAGTCTGGCGGACTCAATCAGACGCTGCGGCGGCAAGATTCGTCTCGACACCCCCGTGTTAAGGTTATCTTATGGCTCCAGGGGCGCTGCCGGGGGGGTCGATCTATTAAGCGGCGAGACTGTTACGGCCTCAAAAGCTATTGTTAGTAACCTGACGATCTGGGATACCTACGGAAAACTTGTCGGTCTCAATCGCACTCCGACTGAAATCCGAAAACAGTTGGGCGGTTTGCGTAGCTGGGGTGCCTACTTGCTGTACCTCGCTATAGAGGAAGACGCTGCGGCCTCACTGATTTCAGAGCATGTCCTGGCGCTAACAGACTGGCAACAAGATCAGGAATACGATCCTGAGGCGAGCCAGTTACTGTTTGCGACTGCGCCTTCCTGGGATTCGCGGGCACCGGTCGGGAAACGAGCGGTGACTGTTCACGCCTTCACCGATGTCGATGAGTGGTTCACCTTCCACAAGGATGAGACGGAACTCGAGAAGAGAGATCAGCGGACCCTCGAACGCTGCTGGGGGCGGCTGCACTCCGCGATGCCGGAATTAGGCAGCTCTGTCGAAGTCATTGATACGGCGACGCCGCGAACCTTTTACGACCTCACTCGCCGAAAGCTCGGCATGGTAGGCGGTACCCGTCCTACGCCCGACAGCTTTTGGCTTAGCGGACCCAGCTACACAACCTCCCTACCGAACGTTTTTATCGTCAGCGATACCACCTACCCCGGCGGCATCGCAGGTCTCACACGGTCAGCCCTGCTCTTAGCCGACAAGTTAACCGCGTAAAATAATTCCGAAAAGCCCCAAATTTCGATAGACAGAAGTATATTGTCTAGTGTATACATGCAACAGACACTATGTATATCACCATAGACGAAAGAGATCGGCGGCCGCTTTATCAGCAGGTTGTGGACGAAATAAAGGCCCTTATTGCCGGAGGTGAATTACCAGAAGGATCTTCGCTGCCTCCCGTTAGGCAGGTAGCGGCAGACTTGGGGGTCAATCTAAACACGATTGCATATGCTTACCGCCAACTTCAGAAACAGGGGTTAGTGAAAATAAGGCACGGCGCCGGAGCAATAGTCACGTCACGGCTCCTAAACGAGACAACCAACGAGCAACTCCGCAATCAACTGGGAACTGCTCTTACGCACCTTGCGCTCGCGGGTTTGAAGCTGTCTGAAGTAAGGGTATTGGTGGAAACGGAACTAAGCCGCCTCTTTAGAGATGGCGATTAACTTTCTCGAGCGACAAAGTTAGTTCTAATCCAATTATTGCTGATTTGGAGATCTGACCGCAGCCCCACCTGGCGAAAGATCGGGTTTCCCGTGACTTGTCATCGGGGAATCAGCAATGCGTGGTGAACTCGGCGAAGAGGGTGGATTGCCCGACGAGCTGCCTGAGCCCGACGAACCGCCATAGCCCGACGAACCGCCTGAACCACTCGACCCTCCGTAACCGCCGGTGAAGACCGGTCCGGGATGGATTCCGCCCCAACCGGGGAAGCCACCATAAAAGGATCTCGAGTAGAATCCGCCGTAGGGTGAACCGAAGGCATTATAGAAGGGAATAAACGTATAACAACTCGCTGTGGGGCTAAACAGCCAAACGCCGGAGCGCCCCCAAAACCCCGCATAAGACCAGTCATTTCTAAAGCTGGTTGCAAAAGCACTGAGCGTCCGTCCCGAGATCCTGCTGTTCTCCTTAGCCAGAGTTTGCGCGCGATCCTTGCTCCAACTCTCAAACGTATCCGAATCTTTTTTATCAACATTCTCCAGCTTAGCAACCGAGAATGAGCCACTGCTGAATACCACTTTGTTTCCGCCCTTAACCTTGGTGTGAGAGTCTTCCAGCATCACTCGGCCCTTCCTCACGATCAGTTCCGTCGTGTTGCCGGGCACCACATTAAACCGATAGAGTCCGCGGCGAACAATGGATAATCGCGCGTGCGGAGTTGTAATGCCGATAAACAACTCCTCATCGTCTGCGCCGGTAACTTCCACGATGGCAGTGCCCCTAATTAAACGCACCTCAAGGTTTTCGAGCGAGCTGTCAGCCAACTCAAACTCTGAATTCTCGCCAATGCGCATATAGGACCCCGGATTCAGCAGCATCTCCACACGACCATCGAGGCCGGTTCTAACCACATCCCCTGTCTCCAGATCTTCCTTAATAGTGAGTAGTTGCCATTCCGAATTTCCATGGGGACGCATCGTCGCGCGTCCCGTCACCGCATTAACCCCACCGGCTCGTGCAGAGATGACAAATTTTTCACGGTTTTGACTGTGGCTCGTCAGAGGAAGGGAAAGAACCAAGGCCGCAACAAAAAGCGCTGAGCTAAGGGTAGTGGGTGCGTTTCTCATGGATTTTCCTTTGATTCGAACCGGTCTAACGTTAACCGAGTCTGGGGAGGCCTAATTATAGTCCTATTGCGGACATTTACAAGCCTTTCTGGTTCGCAACTTCAGAGGGTTGCTGTAGTCCGTTAGTTTGACAGGCTTCTCGGATAGTAGCCCTGTTTAGTGCGCGCCATGACATCCCGGTGATCCTGGATTTGAACGGTTACGGAGCGCCACTTGCCATCTCTTAACGTGTTGGACGGTCGATATCCAATGCTGTAAATCCGGCCGAGGTCTCCAATTACCTGCTCATATACGTTATCCAGGTCCTTCAACTTATCTGCGCGATAAAAACGACTGCCGCTAGCTTGAGCCAACTGTGAAAGTTGGTCTCGAGCCATGGCATATGCAATTCGCGAGGTAGAGCGCAGCCTCAGCTGTTCCTTTTCCGTGTCGAGATAAATGGGAAATACAATGGTATCAGTACCGCGAACTATGCCGAGGAGTTCTTCAAAACTGGTTTGGGACCCGGGACCAAAAACGTCAGGCAAGGCGTTATCGACTCCGTCAGTCATGACAACTATCGCACTTCGCCGCAGCGGGTTTTTCGAAGCGTTCAAGATCGCGAGGACGTACCGCAGGGAGTCCCAAAACTTTGTGCCGCCGACGGGTTTTTCAACATCGTCAAGCGAGTCTCTAAGCAAGCGACGATCCTGTGTCAACGGACAAATAACCTGGACCACATCGGTAAAAGTAACCACTGAAACTCGGTCCATCGGGCGGGTCGCATCAATAAAGCGCCTGGCTGACTTGCGAATGAGCTTGACCTTATCGTTAGTTGATCCGGATAAATCGAGCAGCAGTACGAGATCGAAAGGTGTGTCGGCGGCGGCAAAGAATGAAATATCCTGTGGCTTGCCATCCTCGAGCACCAGAAAGTCCTTTTGTTGCAACTCCGGCGACGGGCTTTGTGAATTCAAGCTCACCACGCTGACTTTAAGATCAACGAGATCAGATTCGACGCGTATTGTTTCAACTGGTTCGGGTGTCTGAGCGAGGCAAGCAGTCGAGATCAGCAGACAGACCAGCAGTCCAGGGATTCGATTTCTGCAAAGGTGCATTGGCCCTGTCGAGCTCCGCTCAGTTTCCATAGTAACCACGTTTGCCGCGCGCAACGGCTGCGGGGCGAGCAACATTTACTTTTATCGCTCGCCACTTTCCGTCACGAGTCTTATCGGAAGGACGATACGCAAGGCTATAGACCGTCCCCAGGTCTGCCACTACTCGTTCATAAGCGTCGGCCAAATCCTCGAGACGTTCCACCTCATAGAATATGCCACCACCTGCATCCGCCATTTCCTTCATCCGGTCATAACCGGCGTCGAAAGCCTCTGGCTGCGTGTCCTGCGGACTGAGGGATTCGTATTCGGTATTAAGCCACAAGGTATAAAGCACGCCATCAAACTCCCGAACGCGCCCGAGCAAATCTCGATAAGGAAGTTTAGAGCCTTCACCCTGAACGCCCGGAATACTGCCGTCCAGACCGTCACTCATGAGAATGATGGCGGTGCGCCGCGGATTCTTTGTGTCCTGCAGCGATTGACTCACGGCATAATCCATCGCGTCGTAGAGTTTCGTATCGCCTAAGGCCGTATCCATGGCGTTTATGCGCTGGCGCAGAGCTTGTCTATTCAGAGTTAGCGGAGAAACCAGCGTGGCCTGACCGGCGAAAGTGATTACGCCAATGCGATCGGAAGGGCGAGCAGCCTCGACGAAGCGCAACGCGGCGGCCCGAATCAGTTTTACCACGTCGCGCGTGGAGCCCGAAAGGTCGATCAGCAGCAACAAATCGAAAGGCGCTGACGACGAATCAAACTGAAGAATTTGTTGCTCGGCGCCGTTCTCAAAAAGTCGGAAGTCAGATTTGGCGAGTCCGACTAAACCGCGGTTGGTGTTTCTGTCAATCACGCTCAGGTTGAGCGCTACAAGTTGAGAGTCAACACGAATAATGTCGCCCTCGCTTACCTCCTGAGCGTCTAACGCAGGCGCGGGAGTTCCCGCCGCCCTCGTCGCCGCTTCGGAGCTTAAAGGATCCGGCGGCTTGGTGTCCGTTGTTTCGGTCAGGCGCGAACCGGGAGAATAACCTGTTAACGACAGCGTGATGTTCCCCGTTTCGGTATCGATCCGTAGTGCTTGTACACCCACTCCCAGCCGCGCTTGTAAAACGTGGCCGTTCTCGCTCAAGAACTGAGGAATTTCGGACTTGATTAGACCTCGGGCGGATCTTAAGGCGATATCGGCATTCGCTGATTCTAAAAACTCAACCTGGACATCGCCTGCGACCGACTTGACTGTCGCCGACGAGGGCATGCCTCGCATCGCGATTCGACCATTGCCGCCGACGATCTGCACCTGCGCGCTCTCCGGAATTTTTATGGTTAACTCTATCGGAACAAAAGAAGCGGCGGGAATAACAGCGACACTCGGCCGGCGAACAACCCGAATTACAATACCCTGGTTGCGATGTTCAATTACCACCGACGAGCGGTTGGGAGAAGCGGTACCTTCATTTGTCGTGAGATAGACATATTTTTCTTTCCAGATCTCTGCCGCAACATCGCCAAACTGATTCTCGATTCGGAGTTGGCCATTGGCTGGAAATTCAATTTGAACACCTTCATAAGCATCGCTCGTGGTTGTCTGCGCAAAGCAGGAACCTGCCAGGACGGCAGGGAAAACGAGCACTGCGAATATGCGTTTAAGCGATGGCAAGAACATGATGAATTCTTGAAGTAGCAAAGCTGAAGCTTCGGGGAGATTTTTGCCGGGACGGTCGACTCCAATAATGGAGAGATTATGATTATCTTTCAATCATATCAAGCATTGAGTCATCTTGCTCGGACGTAGCGGGGATCTTTGGCACGGGCGCTTGTCCTCCGAGATCTCCCAGGCGCAAGAGCAAATTATTTGCATTGGTCGCGTAAGGCATCGCGCCTTCCTGCGTCAACACCCCATTTCGCACCATCTTCTCGATCACGCCGTCGAATGTTTGCATTCCATCCTGATCTGCCTGTTCCCAGAGTGGAGTTCGCGTTGGTGGATCGTACAGCTCTTATGAGCGTGCAAAAATTCGATTGGATCTTCGATGGTGACGACGTGGTAGGCCTTCGTTTCGTTTATCAGATCGATTATAGCCGCGAGGGTTGAACTCTTTCCGCTTCCGGTTGGGCCGGTCACTAGTACAACTCCATTTTTTATGTCAACGATCTCCTTCAACTGCACGGGCAAGTCAAAATCGTTGAAGTTCGGCGGGTTCGTAGGGATCACCCGCATTACGATGGCATAGGTGCCTCTTTGCTTGAAGATATTCACGCGAAACCGCGCTTCGCCAGGAGCGCTGAAGGAAAGGTCCGCGGAACCGTTTTTCTCCAAACTCTCAGTAGCACTCTCATTATTCCCCATAATTAGTTTCGCGATGCTGGATGTCTGAGCAGGCAGGAGCTTTTCAAGCCCGGGAAACGGAACGCCCTGTAGTTTGCTGGCCAGTTCTATTTGGGGCGGCCGGCCTGGTGAGAAAATCAAATCGCTGACGTTATCTGAAGTTTTCAGCATCTGCCGCAGCAAGGCAGTGAAGTTTAACGGGGGAGGCGTGGTTGCTTGAGAGTTTTCTGTAATTATTGGATTGCTCATTTTCTATTTGGAACTTTTCCTTGTTGACGACGTCCAAAAGGCTGTGCCGGCTCGTAAATAATAAGTTGTTTCTTAATTGAACGAACGCGAGGCGAGTTGCGTACATCAGAGTATGAGTAACAAGCGAGTAGCTTTTCCAAGTTACCGACTTGAGCTTAAAAGGAGGCGCTGGGAAAATGGCAACTTACAGAGATCCTATTAGCTGCTTCGCACCCCTTGAAGTGCTTGAGCGCCTGCTGGAAATTCGCGCTGAAGCGGGTTTCGCTCCCGCCGTTTATCTCCTTTCACCCGATGACCTGGCAGACTATCTCGACGCCCTGGGTTTCGACGTGTATGCGTTTTCCGAAACCGAGAGCGAGTTTCACTTTGGAGACTACCGCGCGCCGCTGGCGCCGGGCGGTGATCATGCACATTGCTCACTGACCGCCCACTAGTTTGCCAAAGAGCTTCAAGTCATCGAAGTCAGACTTGTTGTCGCCGCTTCAGTTACAGAGCTTTGATTACAAAGTCAGTTACAGAGCTTTGATTACAAAGAAGGTGACGTCGTCGGTTGCGCCGCGTCCATCGGTCCACTCAATCACTTCCTTATGAACTGCGGCGATTAGCTCACGGGCGTCAAGTTGGCGATGTGTCTTAACCGCTTCCGCCAGCCGCTCGGCGCCAAACTCTTCACCCTGCGGGTTCTGCGCTTCGGTTACGCCGTCTGTATAAAGCACCAACACTTCGCCCGGCTCAGTCGTCAGGTAATACTCATGATAACGAGTGTCTCGGAACATTCCGAGGGGCACACTGCCACGTTCGATGAAGCGATGGTTCCCATTCTTATCGAGCAAAATCGGAGGATTATGGCCGGCGTTTGTATAAGTAAGGGTTTTGTTGGTGACGTCAAGAATGCCGTAGAAGGCAGTTACAAACTGGTTTCGCTCAATTGATTCCCAGAGCAGGTAGTTGACTTTGGCCATCGAGATATGCGGCGAATAGCCGATGTGCGTGGCCGCGCGCAGGCTCGCACGCAAAAAGGCCATCAGCAAGGCTGCCGGCACACCTTTTCCGGAAACATCAGCGATCACCAGCCCAATTTGATCGTCGTAAATCTTCACCCAATCGTAGTAGTCACCTGAGACTTCTTCGGTCGGAAAGTTGTAAGCGCTGATGTCGTATCCTGCCAACTGCGGATCCCTGGCTGGAAGCAACTCCAACTGAACCTGCCGCGCTACTTCGAGTTGGCCCTCGAGACGTTTCTTTTCAATCAACTGCTCGTGAAGCATCACCTTCTCAATAATGATGGCGACCTGCGAAGCGAGCAGCATCAGGACTTGCAGGTCATCTTCCGAGTAAGCGTTTAGTTCGTCGCTCTCAAGATCGAAGACTCCAATCACTTCGGTATTGGAAATGATCGGGGCAACCATCTCCGAGCGCGTATGGCTACGGGCGTTAATGTAATTCGGATTATTTCGGACATCGGGAGAAGTAACCGGTTCGCTGGTAAGCGCCACTTGCCCAATAAGACCCTCCCCGAGCTTCAGGTGTAAATTCGTCAATTCGTCGATGTCATAGCCCCGCACTGCTTCCGCCTGAAACTCGCATGGTTCCTCGCCTTCCGCAAGCGCACTCGCATCCCTACACTTCACCACAAAGATACCGGCGGCATCGTATGGAATCAGGGAATCAAGCGTGTCCATCACGAGGTTGAGAACTTCCTGCAGGTCGAGTGAACGGCTGATTTTCTTAGTGATGTCGAGCAGCATCCGCAACTTGTCCGTTGTTGTCAGACCAGGCACAGGCAGTTCTTTTATCTGTTCACTCATAAATCAAAGTCCACCCTGATCACTCTCAGAAGATGGTCCTAAGGAATAAAACATAAGTATAAGCGCTCAGCGCCGAAGCATGAAGCGGGAATTCATTTGGTGGAGCTGGCAGCGCTTTTGAGATCCGGATGTGCGGCGCGGTATGTCCTCCAAAGACGCGTGACTTTTAGCCGATATTCGACGAGTTCGCGACTAGCGTGGAAATGTCTGGCAATCCGCAGCGAGGTCTGACCTTCAAGCACGAATCGCCGGAGCGCGGAAAAAGGAACTAGAGCCGCGGCGCCGGTCGCGTAGGCGGCTTCTTCGTCGGCTTTTCTGTAGTCTCGGGAAATGGTTCGTCCGTCTTCGTTTTCGGCAACCACCTTTAGACGACTGGGTTGGTGACCCAGAAAGACATGAGAGATTTCCTCCATCAAGGTCGCATTCGTTCGCATGCGGCCGTGATTGGGATTGAGTATGACGATTCGTCGTCCATCGGGCAGTGGGCGAGAACAGGCACCGCCCGACCACTTCTCTGATCCTGAGCCGAGCAGATGTTCGTGCGCTTCCGGACTAAGCCCCCTGATCTGATCAAAGTCAACCACTAACAAGTTGGCAAACTTTGCGAGGTGAAAAGGATCCAGCGCCGCATTCGACTGCACCCCAGCGAAATCTCGAAGGCCTAAAGCTCGGAGCTCGAATTGCCGCCACTTCTCGCCTGGCGGTAACTCATAATCGGTCATATGTTGAATTATAACTTGCGGACCTGCGAGAGGGTCAGCGTCGTTTCCTTGTGGGACCACCAGGTTCGGTTCGACTGAACTGTGAGTAAGCGACGCGAAACAATTGCGACAACGCCTCGGCTGTTTCTGGCGACAGGTTGCGGTCGGCTCGAAGATGGGCTTCCACTATTTCCGGTGTCGACTCGTGCGGATAATAGATAACGGCCTTTGCGTCGTTCGTGCCTTCGCGTCCGCGGCTAAGAATCCGCTCGAGGGGCATGTCCAACCACGTCGTAAGCCGGGCGATATTATCGGCGTCCGGTTTCCCTGTTCCGTTTTCAATTCGCGAGAGGGTGGAGGCCGAAACGTTTGTCTGATCAGCAACATCGCGGAGACTGAGCTCCAATTCTTCACGACGCCGGCGAATTGCGCGCCCAAGTTCTTCAGTATTAATTAGCGATTTTGCAGGTCTGGCCATAAGGGTCTCAGTTCCCGTCCCGGCTTGAACAGTATCACAGCGGGGTTTTAGACGCAAGACTCTGTTTTACGGCTGAAACACAAGGCGTGTGTGGGACACACATTAGTACCTGTCCTCGTCGAAGAGAGATAACAGACAACGTCTCTCTTGCTCTTAGATCAAAAGAAAGGACAGACACGAATGTCTGTCCTCAAGCATTAAGGTTGTACCTGGTTTTTCGTTGCCGACATCGCGAGGTCGCGAGCGCGAGGCAGGACGTCGACCGCCCTCGCTACCTGTTGGTCGTCGGTTGTTATGAAGACTCTGTCGGCGGTGACGCGACCGTAAGCGGCAGTGACAATGTTAAAGCGTAACTGAACTTCGATAAACGAGCGGTTGTGATCGATCAGCGGCGCTAACGCTTTGAAGGCAGGATCGCCGGCAACAAAGTCCTTGAAAGTTTTGAAGACCGGTTCAGATATCGAAAAATCGCCTGGCAGCAATTCATGGCTAAAGTTGATGCCTCCCGGCACCCTGTAATCGCTAACACCCGGTATGCGTCCATTCACAAGCTCGCGGGTAAAGGCGAATAGGGGACTCAGCAAACGTCGTTGAGCTACCGTGAGTGTTTTCGCTTTCACGATTTCATCCGGAGCAATCCCGCCACCTCCATAAACCGGCCTGCCCGTGTCCGTTTTCCTTTCCGGCCCGACAGGTTTGGTATCGTCCTGCTTTTGATCAAGCCGCTTTGAGCCCCCGTGAGTGTAATAGTCATAAAAACTGTTGTCGGAATAATCGCGTTGAATCAGACGGCCAGAGGGCGTGTAATACTTTGCTGAAGTCAAAGTAAGCCCGGCGCCGTAGTCGAGTGGAATGATGGTTTGGACGAGACCCTTACCGAAACTAGTTTGACCCACAATTAGGGCCCGATCATGATCTTGCATTGCGCCGGCCACGATCTCGGAGGCAGATGCAGTGTTCTCGTTTATCAGGATAACGAGTGGAATTGGATCAACGGCCCTATTCTTCGACTCGTAGGTGTTATCGCGTAGTCCGTTTCTACCCTTTTGGGTAAGAATCAGTTGGCCGTTGGGCAGAAATACTTCAGCAACGTGAATCGCCTGATCCAGAAAGCCCCCGGGGTTATTTCGCAGATCCAGCACCAGTGAATTAGCGCCTTTGGCGTGCAAAATCTCAAGTGCATTCTGAAGCTCTTCGGTAGTGGTGTAGTTGAATCCCCGCGTCATGTCCACATAGCCGACTCCGGGCTTGATCATGTAGGCATCGGGAATCGAAGGCTGCGGCACGACATCGCGAGTTATCTCCACCGTCTGGATTCGCTTATCCGCCGCTCGTTCAACCATAATCTTCACCGTCGAGCCACGTGGACCGCGAATCTTGTCGCGTACTTCCAACGAGGCTTTACCTGCCGTCTTCATGCCATCGACCGTGATGATTCGATCTCCAAAGCGCAATCCCGCTCGCGAAGCCGGCGAATTTTGAAACGTAGCAGTGATGAAGGTGTCGGCCTGCTCACCGCTTATGTAGTTCTGAATAGACGCGCCAATTCCAAAGTATTCTGAACGTTGGTCAGTCTTGAGCTCGTCGTATTCTTCACGATCGTAATAGTTTGAATGTGGATCGAGCGATCGCAACATGCCAATAATCGACGACTTAAATACTGCGTTGTAGTCAAGCTTTTTGCCGTCTACGTAGTTTTCCTGGATCACTCTCATGGCCTCATCGAAGTCTTTCTCGATAAGCGGAATCGCGGTTGCACCGCCGCGCGGGTAGCGACGAACTGTGGTGGCCGGCCCAGGCAGCCGGACGGCGGGCGCGCTCCCGACCGGAGATGGTGTTTGCGTCCTTTGTTGCGCGGATACAAGAGCTTGAATATTAAGGGAGACTGAGATAAGCGCGATGAGCGCAAGCGAGAATATCTTTTTCACTGCAAAAGCCCTCTGAAGGTTGCGAGATTGCGACGTTAATTTTTCTGGTCACGACAAAAAAGCCGCGAATGAACCGCTTTGCCTGTGACCACTCAAATACTAGCGAATGACGTACACCTGAGCAAGGCCCCGATTCAGGGATGTGACATTACCTCCTGGACATCATTATTTGGGTCTTCGCGTGTGCGCCTCAATCCTGACGAGGCCCCCATTGTCAGCCGCGATACTCAGGCGTTCAGGAAGTAGTGTCCTAATGTGAAGAAATTGTAGGGGCGTTCCTCCGTGGGCGCCCCTTGCTGCGTGACCGAGGGGCGCCCA
>Ga0137403_10004818_pt1 | contig 15801 bp, 21 predicted proteins | sample CZOMad2_1_16fung_FD_122057 | JGI IMG/M metagenome (GOLD analysis project Ga0137403, IMG submission 122057) | Vadose zone soil fungal communities from Angelo Coast Range Reserve, California, USA - CZOMad2_1_16fungal (Hybrid Assembly) | ecosystem: Environmental > Terrestrial > Soil > Vadose zone... | reverse complement strand
GTTAGAGGGATTCGTCCCCGGAGTAACTTTCTGGCAGCTCGATCGAAATAGATCGAATCCCACGCCGTCACACACTGGCGCAAGCTTGCTTGCAGCGACCCCGACCATGCTGAGTGACACGCAAGGTATTGATACAGCAGTGTATTGGAGCTTAACTTCATGCCATTCGGGTCATGGTCGCTTTTCGTGAAGCTTGAAACGGGGGGTTCTCGTGCCTCACGTGCTACTGAGAGCCTCGCCGTGCGAGGCGCACGGGCGGGGCTCTCCTGAGGTGGGGGAACAACGTTATGCAGGGAGGAGGTCGATCACGTGCATGATGGCGACGGTTTGCCCTTTATTGGCGGTCATCTCCGTGCCGCCTTTCCGGCACGTCCACAGGGTGCCTTTCGGTGCCGCGAAGGTCTGACCATCCTTGGTCGCTTCCAGAGTGCCCTCGGTCGTCTCACAGACCATATCGTTTTCCATTGTCATCATGGGCATAGAAGAACCCGGCTGAAAGATGACATCGCGCACACGGATTTTGGCATAGCCGGGAATGTTCGAGTCCACATCCTTCAGCACCTTGCGCTCGACCCCAGGCATTTGCATCTGCATCTCCCCAGCGTGACCGCTGTGCACCGGGTCATGTACCTCTAGCATACGGATAATTGTCTAGCCGGAAAAACAGCTGGTATATCTCCCTTCCATCATGATGGAAGGGGGACCCATGGGAGACGACTGGCTTTTCCATGCACTGCTGCTCTGCTGTGGCTCTCTGGGATGTTGTCTGGGTTGTGGCCCCGGGGTCGAGGCGCGACAGGCCAGATGACCCCCACGCCTGCCCAGCCGATCATCAAACGCTGCACAGACCCAAAGCCCTTTCCTGGGCTCACGACAAAGCCGCCCTGCGAAGCCTGTGAGCGTATAGTTGCGCCCCATCAGCAGGCCCCCACGGTCCCGCCACCCTTGCTCATGTTCACGCGGGGGCGGCGACGTGCGCTCGACACGCAGCGGCATTTCTGCCCAAACCACGAGTGCGCCTATTACGGCTGGGTCGGACGGGGTAACATCCGGGCCAATGGTCATCCTGGCGGTGCTCGATGGCGGCAACTCCAGTGCGTGGTGTGTCACACCTACTTCCAGGAGACCCATGGCACGCCGATGCATGGCACGCGCGTGTCGCCTGAGCTCCTCGTGTGGACGGTGAGCGCTCTGGCTGAAGGGCTGGGCATCCGCGCGGTGACCCGAGTCTTCGAGGTGGACCCGAACACGGTGCTGCACTGGTTGATTGAGGCAGCCGACCACGCAGCGGCTTTTTCATGCTATCTCTTGCACGATGTGCAGGTCAGCCAGGTGCAACTGGACGAACTCTTTGCTTTGCTCAGTGCGGTCAAGGCGGGAGCGGTCAGTGACACGCAGGCCATCGAGCGCCTGTCACGCGTACCCCATTGGGTCTGGGTGGCGATTGATCCGGTGAGTAAAGTGCTCCTGAGCATCGAGGCGGGCGATCGCACGCTGGCCATGGCCCAACGCCTGGTGCATGAGGTCGTGCGGGTGCTCGCGCCAGACTGTGTGCCGCTATTCCTGACCGACGGCCTCAAGAACTACGCGATGGCTCTCCTGACGCATTTCGGCCAGTGGGTGCAGCCCTCGCGCCAACAGGCCAAAGGTCCCGTGCCCAAACCGCGCTGGATGCCGCGGCCCCAGCTCCTCTATGCCCAGGTGGTCAAGTCCTATCGCCGCCGCCGGGTGGTGCGCGCGAGGCACCGCGTGGTGTTCGGCACCGTGGCCAGCGTCAACCGGGGGCTGGCCGCCACGGGCTGGCAGATCAACACCGCGTTCATTGAGCGGGCGAACCTCACGATCCGCCAGCATGTGGCCGCCGTGGGGCGGCGGGTCATGACCATCTGCAAAGGCGAGGTGGGCTTACGGCAGCAGCTCGCTCTGTATCACGTGTACTATAACTTTTGCTTGCCCCATGCCAGCTTACGCCAGCCCATGCTGCGGCCCGTGCCCACGAACGGCAGGGGCTCGGCCAAACGGTGGCGGCCCTGTACACCGGCCATGGCTGCTGGCCTGACAGATCACGTCTGGACGCTGCGCGAGGTGCTGTTGTTGCGGGTGCCGCCATGGCCCCAGCCGCAGGTACTGTAAGCGGTGAGTTCGCAGGGGGATCGGAGGGTTGCGCAGGCCAGGTATGCCCGCAGGCAGGGCAAGGGGGCGCAACCAGGCCCTGTGATCTCGGTTGGAAGAGCCAATGACCGTCTGGTTCACGCCCCGTTGGTGGCTCCTGACAGGTCCATCGCAATTATCCGCACGCTGGAGGTACACGACCTCACGCCACGAAACCAGATGCGTTGGGGGATGTCGCCTATGGTCACGGTTTCCATGGTTGCGATGCTGCCCGGGATGACGTGACCGTGCGCATCTGTGAATGCACGGGTGTGAACGCACCCGGTCGTCACAAGGAGCCAGGCCAAACTGACGACAACAGCGCTACTACTAGGCCAGGGTTTCAGGGGCTTGCGCGTACCGGTTCCATGAAGATGCTGTACCATGGCATGTGTGGCCTAGCGACCCGATTGACCGGGCGCGCGAATGGGACTCAGGGAATGATAGAACTCGCTTCGCGTGCTCCGGTCGAACCGATTGTTAGACGGAATGGCGGGTCATTCTAGCGCAGAAGTGCCAGGGTTGAAAAGTAAAACGGAAATCATGACAGGGCTCAGCGGGGCTTATTAGGGTTCCAGCCAGCAATCGTGCGAAAACCTACGGTAGTGAGTTATCGCCTATCTTTCAGATACTTACAATGATGCTGTCCGGGACTTTCCCAAAAACGATGCTCGGCACGCTAGGTGCTATGTGGTACAAATCCTTCATATGCTGGTGGCTGCAAGCGTAAACTTTCCCGAAAAAGCGTGTTATCGGGAAAGTCTTCCCCTGACAGTGGGCCTTACCGTAGGTTTTGGTAGCGCTGCTGCCTGGAACCCTACACATGAACATTTGCGACACCTCCAGTGGCGGTCCCAGTCATCGTTCGGGAATGTAACTCCGCGAGCATGTCTCCTAGCTCTATGAGGACTCTGTGACATGTGAAGGTTGTCGGGCGATGCGAGGAAGGAGACTACGATGCGAAAAGCCTTGATCTGCACCATGGGGCTTGCGGTGGTCCTGTTATGGGGCACGAGTGGCGCCGCCCACGGCCGCGCGTTCTCCGGCTTTGGCGTCGGGGCACCCGCGCGTTCGTTTATCGGGGTGTCCCACGGCCGCGCGTTCTCCGGCTTTGGCGTCGGGGCACCTGTGCATTCGTTTATCGGGGCGTCCCACAGCCGCGTGTTCTTCCATGCTGGCTTCGGGGTACCCGCGCACCCGGGCGTTGTGGCACCGCGGGTGTTGGTTGCCCCACTGGGCTTCGTGACCATCGCGCCCTCAGGCCTCGGGCCACGAGGGGGCGTTGTGATCACCCCGCCGATCGTCATCGGGCCTCGGGCACGGGTCACCGCGCCCCCCGTGTTCATGCACGTCGCGCCCCGGACGGTTGAGGTGTTGCCTCCAGTGCGGCGTGCGCCACCAGTCTTCGTGACCGCCCCGCGAGCGCGATTCGTGTCACCAGCAGTCATCGTGCTGACCCCGCGGACCACCAGCGGGCCTCGCACCGTGGGGGGACTGAGACGCTAGGTCGGTGGTGTCTCCGCGCATCGTCTCCACGGCTGTGAACGATGGCATCTGCCAACTGTGATTTCCTTTCCCGGCATCTGGCGCGGAGAATACCCCCCGCAGCCGCGAACGCAGGAGGCGACCATGACCGGTCATAATGTGTAAACGGACGATGAAGGCTCATGACGAAACCCCATGTGATCGATATGAGACCCTGTGTGACGAGTCGCAGGGTCGCGTCGTGGCACTGGATGCGCGCCCAGACCCTGTGGGCGACAGGCTGGATTGCATCGAGGCGACGCTCGATCGGATTGACGCCGGATGTGATCGATTTGAGCGGGCCTTTCGCCGGTGGACGATCTTCTCCACGGTGTGGATGACAGTGCTGACGGCTGTGTTTGTGTATGTTGGGATGGCTTGTCGGTAGCTGGAGAAAAATCCGGATCGTTGCCGTGGCTCTCTCCGGGGCGTCATCGGCTGGACGACGGAGGAGGCGAACAGTCGTGGCCGCTTGCCGACCTTTTTCCCACACGCCTTCCCGCCAGATCGCCTCCAGGAGCCACGATCATCCCCCCCGTGACTAAGGGCCATCGGTCGAGACCGTCGCACCTGGAGGCTGCCAAACAGGGTCCTCGCGTGCAGGCGTGTCGGCAATGTGTCCTCGCCATGCGTGTCCTCATGTCGGCAAGGATGCTCATGCCGGTCCAAACCGCGTCATGATTTTGTTTACGCCAGTGCGGACTTAAGCCGACCGTATCGGTTCATCGTAACCCCGCGAATTTGCAGATGTGGGCTTTCCCCTGGTGGATGCCTCGTCGTGGCACTGTCGGGCGTGGTTACTGGTTCCGCTGGCCTCGCATAAACAAGGTCGAGTTAATTCCGCACTGAGGTAAAGGTAATTTTCAGATTCCATCGGATTTAGTGGTAGACAGAGGCGCCTCTTCTGTCAGGGGCAGCTTGATCCTTGGTTTTCCGTGCACACCCTATCGTCGACCACGCAACTTTCCAGAAAATAATATCAGCAATATCAATATGTTAAAGATTTACCACTAAATCCGATGGAATCTGAAATATTGTTTAGCCTATTTTTAAATATTTAAATGTATAAACCATCGAGGTGCTGGTGCGCCAAGGCTGAGTGTAATGCACATCGGTAATTGGCACTGATTTCACGCCGATAATTGGCACTCACACCGCGTATGTTGGCCTAAACCCAACAAGCCTGTTACCAAGGGCAATAAGCACTAAGACCTGAGGAATGAAAGCGTTCTCCGATCATCCATTTCATCTTCGGGGGTGCCAGGAGCGCCGGAGCAATTCCTGTGTTGCCTCGGCGCGAGGCTGTGATGTGCAAAACTGAAAGAGAATTACCCATAATCTTTCACTACACCTACTCTATGGAGCCCTTCACGGATTTGCAGGGGGAGCGAGCACTGAATCGGGGGCGTGTCCATCAAGCCAAGGGAGTATACCATCAAGACGATCTACGGACTCAACGAAGCCGCCGTGCCAAATGGCGACTCTGTATAAAGAGGAAAGCTCAAAGGTTTTCTTTGCTATGAGTTCTGCAATACTAGGAGGTGCAGAGTAACCTCTCTCTGAGAACGATCCTCCATCGACGCTTAGGGTCTCACACAAGTCGAAGCCCCAGGTGTCACCGCAGAACTGCATGGGGTCTGTCTTTGAATGAGATTTTGTGAGGACTATAACCGGAGGACGAGCGCCCAAATGCGCGAGGCGATTTTGCAGGGCACGGTTGATATGAGCGTCACCGAAGCCATAGCCGCCGATCAGAATTGCATCGGCCTCGTAAACATGGCGGATGAAAGCGGCATAGAAGGACTGGAACGGCTCGATAAGGAGCTGGTCGAGCTTGAAGCCACCGACGATAAGGGTGGTTAGCGGAAACGACTTATTATCCGATCGCCGATCGGTCGAGCGGCCTGAGTCACCATCGTTGAATCGTGCGTTGAGATTGTGCTGCCACTGGATCAAGCTGCCGAGCGGCTCATTAGGGGGTAGCGTGTGGTAGACACTACCGTGTAAGTGATAGATGAAATTCCACTTGCGCCGTTGATGCACTGTCCTCGGATCAAAGCGTCCAGTGGGGTCGAAACCGGTGAAGGCCTTCGGCCATGCCGTCAACGCGACATTGTCGTAATTTAGGTTATAGAGACCAATATCAAACGTATCACGCAAGGCAGCAATAAGCTGCTGATAACGCTGGAAGTCACGAGTAGTGGAATCGCGGCGAAGACAGAGTATGCGCATATGCTGGGCCAAGCGGGAAAGAAGATAGGTGAGCTGGGCATTGATGTTTGTAAAAGGCGCATACGGGTGCCACGTAGGGAAATCGAGCGGTGGCACATCATCACCGCTGATAATTTGGCGCAAGGAGTTACCATTAGGTGCCGGCGTCATCCATGTGGCGAGCCCCACCATGTCACCGAGAATTTTTTCGAAGTTTGGCTCCAGGCGAAGCTTCGAATCCGCAGCTTCGTAGTACAATTTTAAACTTTTCCATAACTCTGCAAAATAGTTACATCCCGTGCAAACATCGACGCGCTCGGCGCTCCACTGCATCATGCAGTCGTTGAGGTCGGCGACGGACGGCATACCTTGGGCAACAGAACTGCCCGCGCCAAGGATCATCAGGAGCTTTTTCTTGGGCATAAAAAAAACTCCTAAGCAGAAGGCCTTATGTTGGTGCGCATTTTACGTATTGTAGCAGACTCGGATGAAAGGGAATTGCTCGTTCCCTTTCATCCGGTGAGGTCATCTGTGCTTATTGCCCCTGGTAACAGGCTTGTTGGGTTTAGGCCATGTTGTTAGCAATTATCTTCTTCGATATCATCGGCAACCCAAAGAAGTGTTATTACCGCGTTATAATTGGGCATTGACCACGATTGCTCGTAAATGGTGGCATCGGGATTATATCGTCCAGATGCAAACCAAGTTGATGCATATACGCGTGTGCGGGTTACCGGGAGAGGATCACCCTGGAAAAATGAGGCGGCAAGGCTTGACGGATCCAGACGTCTTGCGACAGGGATAAATACCCTCAGCTCGTCAAAGTACTTGCTACCACGAAACCACTTAACGGTTCCATCTCTTGAGAACACTACGGCACATGCTTCATTGCAGAACCGCAAGTATCGCAGGGCCGTTGCCGTCAGCGATACATCGAACCTATCTGCCAGCTCAGCAATGAGATCGAGGGATGGCCCCTTTTTCCTGCACAATGGCTTGAAGAACCGTTCGGGCAACAGCAATGCTGCCGCGAATTGGTTGGCCTCCTGTTCTCGGCCGGCACCAGCACGCTGAGATGGCCAATCGTCGATATCAGCGCTCGCACAGAGGGCGAGGCCGCTCTCTGTGCGATGCATTTCCAGGTGTCCAAGCTCATGGGCCACGCTGAACCGTCTTCGCCGGGGCTCTCTCACGGCAGTCGAGACGGTAATGATCGCTCTCTCTCCCACTATGGCGATGCGAGCCTCGGCCCCGGTGAGATAGGTGCTGTGGACGAGCGCCCCCCGCTCCCATGCGATAAGCTCAAGGAGCGCGAGGTCCTCTACCCATGTGATGCCGACCTCATTCAACACGCACTCTGCGGCGGCAACGGGATCGGCCATGCCTACTTCTCTTCTTCTTCGTGCGCATGTTTCGCCGCAACAAGATACTCGAGCTCGGCCAGCAAGCTGGCAAGATCTTCATCTGTTGCCTGATCAAAGTTGCGGTAGGCATGTGCAGGGGCGAGCTGGCGAGCTTGTAACCGCGACAGCAGCTGTTGGATAGCCGCAATAATCTCTTCTCTACCACGCCGCACGATCGGCGTTACTCTGTCGAGTTTACTCCTTTCAGCTTCCAGTTCCTGTTGCGCTCGGTTTCGCCAATTTAACGGTGAACGTGAAAGTGCGCGTTCGGCGATGGATTTCATCCGTGCCGCAATGGTATCTGGATCATGGCCTCCTTCTCGGAGGACGGCATCAATCTCCTCTGATGTATCCGGCCCCACTTCGTCGAACAAGTCCGCAAACGCGTGTACCAGCTCTTCTTCGGTCGCCGGAGGCTGTCGCTTGTTCATGGGCTGCCTCCTTTCATCGCGCGGTGGCGAAGGCGTTTCAGACGATTGTTGATGTCCTCTACGGAGACGCCGAGTTCGGCAGCGAGATAGCGTGGTTTAGGCTCGCAGCCATTGAGAATCGCGCTCATCACCGCTTCCAGTTCCGGTTCATCGTTGACGGCCTGAAACAGCGCGTCGGCTCTCTCCGCCACCTGTGCAGCGGCTTCTTTCTCCAGCAAGGTGTCTTCAGGACTCAACGATCGTGAAGCACCAGGACCCTCAACGAATGCTTCGACGCTGTCCCCTTCTGGCGCCTGGGTTTCGTGACGCCTCACCGCCGCGTTTGCTATAGCGTCTATGACACTTTTCACCTGATCCTTCAGCCATGGCACCAGCGGTCCCCTGGCTGGATCCCAGTGGCGTTCGCCACTGATGGTTTTTTCAATGACACGTTGAACCACATCCTCGAGAGATTGCCCTGCGGCCAATATCGAGTTCCGGCTGATGCGCCACTGGTAATTCCTCGCGCGCCACTCGGCAAAGGCGAGGAGTTCCTTGCCAACGGTGCCCCAATCAACCTCCTGAAGGTGCCTGAATATCTCCGGCGTCAGCTGGTATCCCCTCCGATGAGATCACCACACCTTCGTCATCTGGTACCCCGCTCCATGAAATCTCCACACCTTCATCTACCGAGAATCTGAAATTTTTTGCCGCACCTGTGGCGAAAAATTGCAGTGGCTCGGTAGTACCATGTGAGGAAGTTGGCCAGTGGCGGTATCGAGACCGCCGCTTCATGCCATGACAAGGTGCCAGGGATAAGCTTGCGCCCGAAGAAGGGGCTGGTTGCGTCGAGCAAGCTTGCTCGTTGGCAGCCCAAGGCCCCCAGCGGAGGAACACAGTTCACTAGTTTATTATACCCCAGGATAAGGGCAGGCTATCAGGCCATGAACAGACCTTCATGAGAAACCTAATATTGGAGGAATCAGATCTATGGGCATAACGGCCTCAATACTCGAAGACATCCTGCGCACCATCGCTCCGAGTGATGAAACGCTGGACGCGGTGCGGAACCGCCGCGATGAAGTCCTCGGCTTCGTTGCTCCATACCCAGGCGCGCTGCGAACGTATGCGTCAGGCTCGATCGCCCACCGGACGGCAAACGACGATACGGACGCCGATGGTGGCGTCGTGCTTGACCGGAGGCTGTATCCCGAGCTTGGACCAGATGGCGACGATGAAGGTCCCACAGATATTGTGGAAGATATACGCGCGTACCTGCGGGATGCCCTCAAGGAAGCCCATCCCCGAATGGCCTTCCGTCTTTCAAAGCGGGCTATTCGCGTGACCTATAAGGAACCACTCGCCGACGGGACCGATCCGACAGTGGACCTGATCGTGGCTTTAACCCGGAAAGACGGCGCGCTGTGGATCCCCAATCTGGATCGACCCGGCTGGGACCCTTCTGACCCTGAGTGTCATGCCAGACTCATGACCGCTGAACCCGCAACGCTCCGGCGCACGCGGGCGAAAATCGTTCGACTAGCTAAGGCGTGGAATAAACAGTACACCCAACCCGGTCTGTCCGCTTTCAACATCACCGCCTTGGCGTTAGCCTGCATCACCGAGCGGATGGGCGTTACTACCGGTCTTGCGGAATTTTTCACCTATGCCGCGCAAGACCTGAAACAGCGGTTGACTCCCGATCCAGCGAATGTATCGCCGCCGATCAAGATCCTCATTGATCGCAAGAGCGTGATTCTACGCCTGGAGCAGGCCTCTAAGCGAATGGAAGAAGCGCTCACCCACGATGATGACGAAACGGCAGTGCGTGAGGCGCTATCCAGCATGTACTGGGAATATGTACAGCCGCCTGCGGGAAGCACATCCAAAGCCGCATTTGCCAACATCTTGCGCTCAGGCAACGCCGGTGTGGGCATCTCCGGTGGACTGATCATGGCCACTCCAAGCACGGTTCCCCTCAAGACGACCCGCGCGTTCGGCAGCGGACAGGTAAAGGGACAATCCGACCAATGACGCAGTGGAAAAGCCCCTGGAGATACGGTGGACCGTGGTACGGCAATGATGTCCAGCGCGTGCGCTTTGAACGCGGTGCAAAACGCCATTTTCCCACTCTGACAGGCGTGACAAGAACCTCTGGCGCGAACGCTGGCCGCAGCTACAAAATCGTCATGGCCGTACCCAACTATGAGCCGCGTCATGTTGAGATTCTGTTTCCCAAGCGCACGCCGTCTACCCCCCAAATCACCGCTGATGGCCCGACAGATTCACCCCATCGGTATGACACGCATCAGCTTTGCATCTGGTACCCCGGCGACCCAGAGGAGCACCGGTGGGTGCTAAGCGATGGGTTGCTTATGCTGTTGGGCTTAATCGCAGTACACTTGTTTCGTGAGGCGTGGTGGCGGGAGACAGGCGAATGGCCAGGGCCGGAGGCCGGTCATCCTTCAGTTGAAGCATCCCCTGCAAGAGCGGGGGCGCCATGAGCAACTTAATCCTTTATGTACCGATTATTGTCGCCGCCATTACAGGAGCCGTTTCACTCTTCGCGTTAGCGATCAATGCCGTAGTGACTGCTTACCGAGAGCGAGTCAATCGCCGCCGTGAGATGTTTTCAAAGGCCTTCGCCGCGGCTGTCGCCTACGAGGAGTTTCCATATGTGGTCCGGCGGCGGCGAACAAGCGTTCCGGAGGACGAACGCATTCGCATCTCCACGGAACTACGCAAGGTCCAGGAAGAGATTTCCTACTACTCAGCATGGCTATTCACGGAATCGCGTCCTATCTCAGAGGCGTATGAGACCCTGATTCTTCAGCTGCGCGAGATTGCGGGAAGGGAAATTCATAATGCTTGGAACCAGCCGGCCGTCGGCAGTGATACCGAAATGAACATATCCGGCCTTGGCCTTAGTAGACTCAAGCCGTTCAAAGAAGCATACCTTCATGAGGTTGCTGATCACCTCTCGCCAATCCCACGATGGCTTCGCCGCCTGTTCAGGGCAATTTTCAGAGCCAGATTACCCCTCCTGTAGCAGCGACTGAGCCGCATTCTAGCCCTTGTTTACAGGACCGTCGTCGTGACCCCTATTCCCTTCCTGCTTGGGGTGAGTTGCCAGCATAGGGAACGTCTGGGCTTCGGATAAGAGAACATTGCGATCAATATTTAAACATTTAAACTTTTAAATATATGAAAATCATCGGAGTGTTTAGCGCGGATTAAGCCATCCGGCTTTCCAGCAGCCACGTTGGCTGTTGCCCTCCCCATTTGCGTCCTTCAGTGTCCCTAATTGAAAACATCAACTTTTTGTTGATATGATGCGGTGGTTTTTTCTCTGCATGTGCGGTCTGAGAGTTTAGGCCATCAAGGTTTCGAGGAGGGGTCTCGGATGGGCAAGACGCTACCACCATTTAGTCAACTGATCGAGGCGGAGCGGCGGCGGTGGGCACCGTTTAAACGGGCGCTGCCGAAGGCAGATCAAGGTCTGTTTGACCGGCTCTTCGATTGTGCGAAGGTGAACGTGCAAGCCGGCGTGTATCTGTCGCGACCGTGGCCGTTCGAGGTGATCGTGATGGCCATTCTCCTCGAAGAGCAAAAACAGCTTGAGGTCCTGGAGCAACGGCTGCATGCGCTGTTGGCCCCTCCCCTGCCCTAGCTCAGTGCTGGCCGCGGCGCAGGTTAACGCCTTACGTTAATCATAGAGGTTGGAACTGCGATAGAGAAGTGGCTCGGCCGTCGATGACGCGGCCAGCCGGCTCGGCGTCCTGTACGACCGTGCCAGGCTGCTTGCTTTCGTGTTCGTAGAGCACGCGCAGGGCGGTGTCGGCGGCAGCGCTTTTCGTGGCGTCCTGTATGCCGCTCCCGATGTCTTGGATGGTATCCCAGACATAAACGGCCGCGGGAATAGCTATCAAGGTGCCCATGAGGGCCCCATAGGGGGCGGCCGACATCATGGCCGAGGCCGCCAGGGTGCCGTATGCTCCGGCGCCGAGAGCGTGAATCCCGGCGCGCTTAAAATCATACTCGGCGTTGATGCGGTCGCAGTCGCGGTCGAGCTCCAGAAACTCGGGCTCGGGCAGCGCGGCGATCTCTTCGGCGGTGGACAATGATGGTTTCTCGGTCATCTCTGCAGATGTATACAGTTTATGTGAAGATTTGATGACAGGCCCTGCTGTGACCAAGAGCGGTGCTGGACATTAGAGGAATCTCCTTCGCTCAGCCTGTTCTCGGGATGTGGGGGTGCTTTGGGAATTCGTACTGGCTTCCTCTAGCGTGGTTTTTCGGCTCAGCATGAAGCGAAATTCTCCTTTCTCCTCTTCCACATTTTCCACGGAGAATCCAGGGTCCGCCCCGAGGAGCTGGGCGAGCTCCTCCTTATCAATGTGAATGGTGAGCTCTTCATAGAGTGATTTTTTGATCATGGCTCGTCCCCAAACCGCTTGACGGTCCTGTGTCCGGCCTGTTCGGGATGATCATCGAAGTTAGGGGAAGCCGGGCGAAAAAATCGGAGAGTGATCCTTCAGAAAATATAGTGGTTGATATTTATATATTTAATTATTTAAATAATTAAATATATAAGCTACTGGCGGCTTCCCGTACTTCTCAAACAGCAGGTTGAATGCCTGGCGTTCAGTCATATCGTTGCGAAAAGGCTGGTGGCAAGCAGCGTCACACGCGTCTCATTCGGCATTTTCTCATTGCGGATAAGACAGGTGATGATCTGGGCCTGCGAATGAGCCGCGCTCCTGATAACGGAGTGGATTTCACGGATGTCAAAGAATGTCGTATCGGGGTCTCCGGCGATATGGACGAGTAGCCTCGAAGCGTGCGCCAGAGGCATCTCTTCGAGCAGCGGAGAGGTCAGGGCGTTCTCCGCGGCCGTTTTGGCAGCGTGCTCGCCGGCGGCGCGGCCGATCCCCAGATGGGTGATGCCTGGGGCGGAAAGCGCCGCCGTGACATCGGAGTCAGCGGGTGTGACAAGCCCCCGGTTCGTGAGCACATCAGCCAGAACCTGGACGACTGAGCGCGCGACGCTGTCGCCCATACCGAAGGCCGCGTTTAGTGGGATGTTCCGAGGGATGAGTTTGAGCAGGCCAGTAAGGGGAATGACGATGAGGGTGTCAACAATGCGCTGAAGCTCCAAAAGTCCGACCTCGGCCTGGGTTTGGCGGCGGTGGCCTTCAAATCGGAACGGCATGGTGACCACAGCCAGGGTAAAGGTACCGCATGCCTTGGCGGCCGTGGCAAGCACCGGCGAAGCTCCGGTGCCGGTGCCACCGCCCATCCCGGCCACGATGATGACGGTTTCGGCATCCCTCACCAGAGCGGCGATGGTTGCGGGGTCTTCAAATGCTGCCAGCTTCGCAATCCGGGGATTCGCCCCTGCCCCGAGCCCTTTGGTAAACTTTGGTCCCAAGGGAACTTTCAGGGGGGCGAGAGTATGATGGAGGGCTTGGACATCCGTATTGACTGCGGCACATGTTATTCCTTCGACTCCGCCTTGCAGCATGGCATTCAACATATGCCCGCCACCGGTGCCCACGCCAATGACCTTGATCTGGTCTGCGGATCGCATAGGTCCCCTTCCGTCCTCTCCGCCCGTCGCGGGGCGGGCCTGGCTGGCGATTAAGATAATATGGGATCTGGCCGTCCTCTTCTCCATGGGGTTCGGGGAGTTCTCTGCTCTGTGTCAAGCAGCATCACTCCATGACACGGGCAAATGCCCGGTGAGCTGCAATGATCGTGGGGCGATAGAAAGATTATACGATGAGAGGCCCGGTTTAGGTACGGCAAGAAAACGTTGCGATTGATGTTTAAATATCTTAATATGCATATCTTTAAAGCTCCCACGTTTGATTAAATATTTAAATTTTTAAACATGTGAATTTTTAAATATATGAAAACCATCGGAGTGCTGGCGCGTAAGGGCGGAGCGGGAAAGAGCACCCTCACCCTGCATTGGGCGGTGGAAGCCGAACGGCAGGGAAAGGTGAAAGTCGCGGTCGTCGACATGGACCCGCAGCAAACTTCCGTCAAATGGTCGAAACGGCGGTTGCAGCTCGGGAAGCAAACGCCGGCGATGCTGGTAGCAAAAGCCGGGGATCTCCAGGAAGCCCTGAAGGCCTGCAAGGCAAGCGGCGTGGGGCTGGTCCTCATCGATACGCCGCCGCATGTCGAGGCGCCATGCCGGGAAGCGGCGAAGCTGGCGGATTTGGTGGTCATCCCGTGCGGCCCGACCGCTCCCGATCTCGAAGCCATCGGCGCCACGATTTACATTCTGACGGAAACCAAAACGGCGGGAGTAGTCGTGCTGAACCAGGGGCGGCCGGGGTCGAGCGTCAATCAGAAGGCCATGAGTGTCCTGAAGCAGTATGGTTTTCCGGTGTGTTCCGTGCCGATCATGCGCAGAGCGGCGCTCGCGGATGCGTTCACCGATGGGCGGGCGGTGGTGGAGCTCGAACCGGAAGGGAAAGCCGCCTCGGAAATTACGCGCTCCTGGGCTTGGATTATGCGACGGTTGAAGTAAGAGGTTAGGGTATGGCAAAAGCTGCGGATTTGTCCAGATTTCAGGTGAACGTCGAGAAGCCGCTGGCGACAGAAGAAGCGCCGGCGCCACGGAAGAGGGAACAGCGTTCAGCGGCCGTGCCATTAATAACCAAGGGGTTCCGCATCAAGCCGGAAGCGGCGCGTCAGTTTGACATGCTGAAGGCCGAAGTCGAAGGGAAGAACGGCAAGGACAAAGGGCCAGCCCTGATTGCAGAGGCGCTGAATCTGCTCTTTAAGAAGTACGACAAACCGCCAGTGGCTTAGATATTTAAATATTTAAAAATTAAAACACATAAAGAAGCGTGTGGGGGTAGCCTTTGGTCGTCAGCTTGCCGCCGCTCTGGTTTTCTAGCATGTGGCGCGCGGCATGGACGGCTTCTTTCTGGGTGTCGTGGAGGCTTCAAGCCTTGCCCGTCAATCTCGTTTTCCGAGAGCGTTATAGACGGTGCGTTCGGTGACGTCGTGAAGCTTGGCGATCTGCTTCACGGTGAGGGTTTTTAGCAGCTCCGTGATCTTCTCAGGCTTCAGCTTCCTGGTGCCCTTCTTCCTCCCCTTCTAGACGCCTCGTGCCTTGGCGGCGGCAATGCCGGCGGCTTGGTTCTCCTTCATGGTGGACAGCTGAAACTCGGCGATGGCGAACAGGATGTCGGCGGTGAGCAGGCCGGTGGGTCCGGTCAGGTCGAGATGCTGAGTGATGGAAATAATGCCAATGCCTTGATTGAGCCAGATCCGCATGGTGGTGATGCCATCGAGCATTTTACGAGAAAGGCGATCGAGCTTCCAGACCAGGACGGTCTTCATCTTGCCGTCGAAAACGGCCCTCTGCAGATCCAGGAAGGCCGGGCGGTGGAGGGTCTTGCCGGTCTCCTTGTCCTCGAACCAGTGGATGCTCTCCGGGTCAACGCCGTGGTTTTTCAGCCAGCGGGCGATTTCCTCGCGCTGAGACTCGGTTTTCTGGTCGTAAGTGGACACGCGGATATAGGCGGCGATGCTATCGGGAGAATGGAGGGCTAGCATCGGTCATCTGCCCTGCCTGTGTGTGTCATAGATCCCGGTACGCTTCTCCTGCACCCGGTCCACGTGGCTACGTGGAGGGGGCTGGTAGGGCACGATCACGGCGTCCGGCGCCAGTTGCCCGATCAGCTTGACGATACCCTCGCAACCCTTCCTGTAGGGTGTCAGGGTTACGAGCTCCTCGCCATTGTAGAACGCCCAATTGCGGGTGTTCTTGTAGGGCTCGTAACGGAAGGGGCCGGGAGTGGTCATTTTGCGTCACAGTAACGATTTACATAACGTTCTTTCCAGGGCACCTTCTCCAAATCAGTTACTTACGGTTCGCTCAAATTTTGCGGGGGTTCAAGAATTGTGGTAGGGTCTCGGGCGCAAAGGAGGTGCACCATGGCCGAGCCCCTGACCATTCGCAGTGAACGCGTCGATGACATTCCTTTACGGGTGGCCCAACTTGACCGCATGGGGGTGCCACCCCTGCTGGACGAACACTTTCCCACCCATGGCAACTGGGTGGGCCTCAGCCTCGGCTG
>Ga0137403_10004817_pt1 | contig 15803 bp, 11 predicted proteins | sample CZOMad2_1_16fung_FD_122057 | JGI IMG/M metagenome (GOLD analysis project Ga0137403, IMG submission 122057) | Vadose zone soil fungal communities from Angelo Coast Range Reserve, California, USA - CZOMad2_1_16fungal (Hybrid Assembly) | ecosystem: Environmental > Terrestrial > Soil > Vadose zone... | reverse complement strand
AGGTACACTTTGCTCGCATACCGCGAGAGAAAGTTCGCTTCCTCCATCGCGGAATCGCCGCCCCCAACCACGGCAATTGGTTTTCCGCGGAAGAAATATCCGTCGCAGGTGGCGCAGGTAGAAACTCCACGCCCAATCAATTCTTTTTCGCCTTTCAATCCAAGCAGTCGCGCGGAAGCGCCCGCCGCGACGATCACCGTCTTCGTTTCCAATGTTTCACCGGCCACGGTGACGCGGAACGGACGCTCCCTCAGATCCACTTCCGTCACCGCACCGGCCCTGAACTCTGCGCCAAATCGCGCAGCTTGCCGTTTCATGTTCTCGATCAGCTCCGGTCCCAGGATCCCATCCGGGAAACCAGGAAAATTCTCCACGTGCGTCGTTAACGAAAGTTGTCCGCCCGGCTCATGCCCTTCCAGCACCACTGGCTTCAGATTCGCGCGCGCCGCATAGATTGCCGCCGTCAGACCTGCGCATCCGCTCCCGATAATTACTACGTTCTCCATTCTCAAAGTTCTCCCCACATTAGATTCCTCGAGCGGCTCAGCAGCTACAAGCGCGACTCGGCATTGTACCATCGCCCATCCTTGAGGCTTTACGACGCGAAACTACGCGGAACCGTCCATTTTGGAGACCATTTTGCCGTTCGTCGAAATTCGTTCCAGTCGATGTCACCGAATGCCGTCTCCTGTCGTCTAAATAGAGCGACGATGTGTTCGTGTACGCCTAATTTCTCTCCAGGAGACTTGTACCCGATGGATCCGCGCTACCCGATCGGAAAGTTTCAGCCACCGCTCGACGTCACTCCTGCACTACGTCAGCAAGCGATCGAAATTATTGCCGAAACTCCTTCCAAGCTTCGCGCCGCCGCGAGTGGCCTCTCGCCCACGCAGCTGGACACGCCTTATCGCGAAGGCGGGTGGACCGTTCGCCAGGTCATTCACCATCTCCCGGACAGCCATCTCAATGCGTACATCCGTCTTCGTCTCGCGCTCACCGAAGAGCAACCAACCGTCAAACCGTATGACGAAAATCTCTGGGCGCAATTGCCGGACGCAAAGGCGGGTCCCGTCGATGTGTCCTTCGCGCTTCTCGATTCACTTCATGATCGGTGGGTTCGGCTCTGGCGTTCTCTCACTGCCGATCAATTCGGCCGCGTGCTCGTCCATCCCGATCACGGGCCGCTCACTGTGGACTGGCTACTCTTTCAATATGCCTGGCACGGCCGCCATCACATTGCGCACATCACCGACCTTCGCAAACAAAAATCCTGGTGATCCCACATTTGCGCCGGCCATTTCTTGGAATGCCCTTAGGTTTTGATGGGAGCTACCAACATCGTTGGCCGTCTGCGTGCCGCACCCTCGAATTAGCGCTTACCCCCGATCCGATCGGCGAGCGTGGGGCTTGGCGAATTTCGTGTCAAATTACACCTAGCTATCGGGCCGCCCGCAAATCGCTCACATCATTCGGCCGACCGCTACCCATCAATTGCGACAGGCGCTCCGTTTCGCCCCTCAGATAGGCGTCAAAAAACGCCACTCCGTATGCGTCGATAGACGTCTGATACCTTCGATTTAAATTCGTCCAGGCGAAATGCCCCGCGCCTTCGAACTCCACATAAAATTTTGGCTTAGTCGTCTTGTCGTACGCCCCGCCCGGCTTCCGCACCAGCGGCGACTCGCCCAAATCCCTTCTGCCGCCCTGGTACATCACCGGCACGTCCATCGTTCCCAAGTCGCCCTTCGCAACGAACGGTGAACAGTGCGGCGAGAGCGCCAGGGCTGCCTTGATTCGCGGATCTTTCCACGAGGCCCAGCCGCCAGCCAAACCTAACACGGTATATCCGCCCAGTGAGTGCCCGGCGATTCCCACGCGGCTCGCATCGACCGGAATGCCTTCAAACGCTTTCGCCGCCAATACGGAGTTCAGAACTGCTTCCATGTCGTCGCGCCGGTCGCGATATGTCGCGTCGCTCCATTTCTGCGCGTCGCGGAACGGCGCTTCCGGTTTGTGCATTCCGTCGCCCTTGTGCCGGGCGCTTCCACAACGCACGTCCCGATGATTTGGCGCAAGTACCAGATAACCCGCGTTTGCCAGTGCCTGCATCAAAAACACGCTCTGTGTATTGCACCCGCCAAACCCATGCGAAAACAAAATCAGCGGATGTCCGTTCGCTGGAGCCGTGCCTGATGGCCTCCACACAGCGACGTCTCTTCCCACGACAGTGATATGGTTTGCTTCCTGCGCCCTGCACGCCCAAAGCGCGAACACAAAATAAGTCAGGACGCTGGCTGCCAATTTACGTTTCATGCCCGCAGTATAGCCGCGCGCTTTCGCATACCACGTAAGGAAGTGTCGCGATTCGCAGGACCACACTCCCGCGTCCTTGCGCGCGGCGCCGTCCAGGCGGATTGAGAAATTAGGAAATATCGGGCTTCAAGCGCTCGCCGCAATCTCATACAAGTACTCCACGTGCGAATACGCGGCACCGTCAATTCCTTGCACCTTCGGATTCTTCGATTCGATCACGTAATACTCGTCCGGCGCATGCGCGCCATTTCCATGTCCGAGTCCAAAGTGACTAGCCGCCATCTTCAGCGGCTCGCCCGTAAACACGTAGCCCGGCCACGATCCCGCTAGCCTCGGCATCACCACCGGATCAATCCCGTGCCGCTTATAAACAGTTTCTTCTGCGAGCATGATTTTCGCGTCCGCGGAGGTGCTCGTCGGATCGTAGCCGCCCGTCATGTTTACTTCGATGTCGCCGAACCCCTTTTTTGCAAGATGCGCCTTCAGCAATTCGAGCGATTCCTTCGCTGTCATGTCCGGCACCAAACGCAAATCCAACTTCGCCACCGCGCGTCCTGGCAAAATCGTTTTCCCTCCCGGACCCGTGTACCCTCCAACCAGCCCTTCGATATTCACGGTCGGTTTCGACACCAGCAACTCCAGCGCTTGCTCCCAACCTACATCGTGGACCCAACGTTGAACGCCCATTCCCTTTTTGGCGGTATTTTCGTCCAGCCGTTTTGCCGCGGCCGTGATCATCTTCTTCTCTGCCGCGCTCAGCGGCCGGGCCTTCGCGGTGTATCCTTCGATCGCGGGTTCGTTTCCGTCGGGTGTCACAAGCGTCGCTAGCGCTTCCACCAGATGCCACGCCGGGCTATCCAGCCGCGCTTTATTGCTCGAATGCACATCGCGTCGCGGACCGCGTCCCCACTTTTCTCCGCTCGACACCAATTCCAGCTCGATCACACCCTTCGCGCCCAGGTACGTTGTCACCGATCCATCCATGTCCTGCGCCGCGAACGGCATCGTCACGCCCACGCATTTCCTCAGCGCTTCCAAGACTTGCGGTCTGCGCACCACCTGCGGAAAATGTGGCGAGCCAATTTCTTCTTCACCTTCCGCAACAAGAACCAGATTCACCGGCGGCTTTTTTCCGGCTCCTCGAATCGCATGCAGGGCCGCCAAAAATGTTGCCTCCGGTCCCTTTTGATTCACCGCGCCACGGCCCATCATCACTTTGCCCAGCCCCGGTTTCTCGACCAGCGCCGCTTCGAATGGCGGCGAACTCCACTCCGCCGGATCGGCCTGCTTCACGTCGTACATAAAATAGAGACCCAGCGTCTTCGGCGCTCCCGCGTCCAACGTTGCAAACACACCAGGCTGCCCGTCCGTCGTCATCTTCCACACACCGCCAAATCCGGCCTCGCGTAGCATCTGCATCATCAGCTCGCAGCCTTCATGCATCCCGCGGTTTTCCGCCGCAATTGATGGCAGTTTGATCCACGTCCGCAGCCGCTGCACGGACTCGTCATGCCTCTTCTCAATCTCGGCGCGGATCGCGTCGGCATCTTCCGCTCGCAAACCTGGAATCGCGCTTCGCGTCATTCCCAGCTTCTCCGCAACGAACGAATTCATCCATTTCGGAGTCCCCATCGCGGTAACCGTCGTCGCGCCCGCTCCCTGCAAAAACTCTCTGCGCGCCGTATCTTCCGGATTTTTCTTCTCCGCCATCAAATCCTCCCCGCAACAAACTTCATTCTGAAATTTATTTTGAGTGCTTGTACTTTTATACCTTTCTACTTTTTGACTGCTCTGCCTCAAGTTCTTTCTTCAGCACTTTCCCTTTTCGGAACCACGGCCGCTCCACGCGCTGCATGTATCCCGGCAGCGTGCGCTTCTTCGCCATCAATTTTTCCACCCATTCTCGCGCTTCTTCCGTTCTTCCCTGCGCTTTCAAAAACCACGCGTAGTTGTACAAAGTTTCCGGGGTCGTCGAATATTGCGTAGCGAACGCAAACCAGTGGGCGGCCTTCTCCATCTCCGCCGTCCTTGCGTAAGCGTCTCCCAACAATCCCGCCGCGCGATAATAATCAAATTTCACGTCTGCACAAGCCACTCTATCGAGATCAGGAATCGCGCCCGCATAGTCGCCCAAACCCAGCGCGCTTTTCGCGCGACCATAAAAAGCGTGCAACGTATCGTTTTGCGAGGCATTCGCCTTCCGCGTGCCATAGGCATCAATCGCCTTTGTAAACGCCTCGCGCGCTTTTTCGTACTTCTTCTCTTCCAGGTTCAGTTCGCCCAGCTCTTCGTAATTTCCCGCTGAAGGATTGTCCAGAATCTGCACCTCCAGCGTCTGAATTCTCGACCTCCTCCCAAATCCCTGAAATACCCCGCCCAATAGTCGCGCGTCCGGTGCGACCTCCACCAGCAAATACGCGCTCGCCCCAATCGGCCCGCCGATCAGGATAATCCACAACCAATAGTTCTCGGGTCGCCGCTTCACAAAGTGCACAATCGCCATGATCTGCAGCAAGATGCCCCAGGGATAAAACAGGTGGCTCAGCCCAAACATGTCCGCCCTTCCGCTCTAGGTCCCATCACAATGCTGCTGAATTGCACTTCACTATAAGTCACCTGTCAATAGGAGTTGCGGTTCTCCCTCCCATGTGTCGATGTGCCTGCTTACCAGTCCCGTAATTCCGACGAGGTGCTATCATCTTTTCTGTTTTTTCCGGAGCTCCTATGTCACGTTTGCTGCTTTCCGCTGCCCTAGTCATCGGTCTGTCTTTATTTTCTGCTCAGGCAGTTTCCGCCGCCGACACCAGGCCTCCCCTCCGCGTCGCCATTGCCGGCCTCGTTCACGGCCACGCCCAGGGATTTTTCTCCCACTCTCTCCACCGCGCCGACATCAAAATCGTCGCCATCGCCGAACCCGACCGCGCTCTCTTCGATCAATACGCTGCGCAATTTCACCTCGACTCTTCTCTCTATCACGCCGATCTTGATGAACTTCTTCGCACCACGCACCCGCAAGCTGTCCTCGTCTACACCTCCACCTATGATCACCGCAAAGTTGTTGAACTCTGCGCCCGCTACTCCGTTCCCGTAATGATGGAAAAACCGCTGTCCGTCTCTTACGAAGACGCGCAAGCCATCGCCCGCGCCGCTGGCTCCGCAAAAATTCAGGTTCTCGTCAATTACGAAACTTCCTGGTACCGCAGCAACCACGCCGCCTACGATCTCGTTCGTTCCGGCACAATCGGCGATATCCGCAAGGTCGTCGTCCACGACGGCCACGAAGGCCCGAACGAAATCCACGTCGGTCCTGAATTCTTAGCATGGCTCACCGATCCAAAACTCAACGGTGCCGGCGCGCTCTTCGATTTCGGCTGCTACGGCGCCGATCTGATGACCTGGCTCATGAACGGCCAGCGCCCACTTACCGTCACAGCAGTTACGCAGCAGATCAAGCCTGACATTTACCCACACGTCGACGACGAAGCCACCATCGTCCTCACCTACCCCAAAGCGCAAGCCATCCTGCAGGCTTCGTGGAATTGGCCCTTCAGCCGAAAAGATATGGAAGTTTACGGCCGCACTGGCTCGATCATCACGATTGCTGCCAACGACATCAGCGTCCGCCTCCCGCACGAATCGCAGCCCGGCACTCGCACCGCCGCTCCGATTCCCGCTCCCTATGACGACTCGCTCACCTACCTCCGCGCTGTTCTCCTCGACGGAGCAAAACCCGACGCACTCTCTTCTCTTGAAACCAACGTAATCGTTACCGAAATTCTCGACGCCGCTCGCCGCTCCGCTTCCTCCGGGCGAACAGTGGTCCTTCCTGCAGCGCCTTGAACAAAGCACCGTTTGTTGCACTGGACGAAGGTGATATCAATTTTACATGCGTGCTAAGCAAAAGAACGCCACTGCAATTCGCGCTTTCGCGGGATTCCTCCTGCTGTTCTTCTGCGCCTTACTCTCACCCGCACAGGAACAAGGACCAGCCGCCGCTGGTGACGGCTGGGAGGCCTACGGCGGTGATCCAGGCGGGCTGCGTTTTTCCAGCGCTTCCCAAATCACGCGCAAGAATGTGTCACAACTCAAGACCGTGTGGGCATTTCACACCGGTGCCTTGCAGCAAGAAACGAAATTAATTCGCAAAGCGGCCTTTGAAACCACTCCGATTCTTTTTGAGAACAAACTCTTCCTCACGACACCTTACGACAAGGTATTCGCTCTCGATCCCGGCACTGGCGAAAAGCTATGGGAATTTGATCCGCACGTCGATCTGAGGCGCAACTACTCGGAAGTGACTTCACGGGGTGTTTCCGCATGGCGCGATCCCAGAGCCCAGCCGGTGGAACTTTGCGCGCTTCGCATTTTTTACGGAACCCTCGATGCACGTTTAATCGCACTTGACGCCGAAACGGGAAAGCCTTGCCCTGATTTCGGCACCGGCGGGACCGTCGATCTCTCCGCCGATGCCTCCACCACTCCGGAGTGGCGCGGTGGGTATCAAGTCACGTCCGCGCCGGCCATTGCAAACGATCTGGTGATCGTCGGCTCGTCCATCGCGGACAACTGGAAGGTCGATGTCGGACGCGGGATTGTACGCGCATTTGATGCGCGCACGGGCAAAGTGCGCTGGACCTGGGATCCAATTCCCTGGGCCAACGAAACCAATCCACACACCGGCGCTGGGAATGCCTGGTCGACTCTTTCTGTCGATTCGAAAAATAATCTCGTTTTCATTCCTACAGGAAGCGCGAGCCCGGATTATTTTGGCGGAATTCGCAAGGGCGACAACAAATGGGCGAATTCCGTAGTCGCTCTGCGCGCTTCTACCGGTGAATTCGTCTGGGGCTTCCAGGTTGTGCATCATGATTTGTGGGACTATGACGTCGCCTCACAACCCACGCTTTTCACCTGGAAGGACGGCACTCCCGCTGTCGTGATCAATACAAAAATGGGCCAGGTCTTCGTTCTCAACCGGTTGACTGGCGCTCCGCTGCTTCCGGTTACCGAGCGGCCCGTGCCGCAAAGCAACATTCCAGGTGAGCAAAGCTCGCCGACTCAGCCATTTTCTACGATTTCCCTGGTGCCAGAGAAAATTGCGCCCGGCGATATGTGGGGGAAAACACCTGAGGACATCAAGTGGTGCCAGGAAAAGATCAAAGCATCTCGTTGGGAAGGAATTTTTACCCCTCCGAGCTTTCAAGGCAGTGTCGCGTTTCCCGGAAACGTCGGTGGTGTCAACTGGGGTAGCGCTGCCTACGATCCGCAGCGCCATCTCATGTTCGCCAATACCAACCGTCTGATTGCGTGGGTGAAAATGATTCCGCGCGCCAATTATGAAGCAGAAACAAACGCGCAGCAGGACAACCGCATCTATGGCGAATTCGGAGAGCAAAGAGGCGCGCCCTTCGGTCTTTATCGCACCTTCCTTTTTTCGCCGAGTGGCACTCCTTGCAACACTCCTCCTTGGGGAACAACTGTGGCCGTCGATCTCTTCACAGGAAAGACCATGTGGGACGTTCCGCTCGGTTCCGTTGTGCCCGGTCAGCGGACCGGCACAATCAACCTCGGCGGACCGATGGTCACTGCGGGCGGGCTGGTCTTCACTGGCGCCGCGATGGACAATTTCCTTCGTGCTTTCGACTCAGAAACCGGCAATGAGCTGTGGAACTATGAGCTGCCCGCGGGTGGCCAGGCCACTCCCATGACGTACACCTTCCGGGGCAAGCAGTACGTCGTAATCGCCGCAGGAGGCCACGGCAAACTCGGAACAAAACAAGGCGATTCCGTGGTTGCCTTCGCGCTTCCCTGATGCATCCGCACTTTTCTCAATTTCGTTTTTCGAATTTCGCTTTTCGTTGCCGGATTTCGTCGTCGGCCAACAGTCACTGCCTCTCCAATATCACCGCATCGAACCCACGCAGCGTAACGCTCCCATCGAAGGCATCTCCGCTCAGCGCCGACTTGAACTTTCCCGGCAACATTACCTTCTGCGCTTCCGCCCCGTGGTTCAACACGAACACCCACTCCTTTTCTCCCGCCTGTCGTCTCGTCACCTCTACACCGGTCGGCGCGCCAAACGCTGATTTGCTCCCGCTCACCGCCAGTAGCGCCTGCAGCACTCGCGCAAGACTCTTCGCGTCCAGATCTGCTCCAATGTAGACAGCCTTGCCCTTCCCAAAGGCATTCACCGTGATCGCCGCTGCTCCTTCATACGCTCCCGTGTATTTCGCCAGCACCGTCGCGGTTTGTGGCGTCAACAAATCCGCCCACAACGCGCACTCTGCGTCCTGACCCGCCAGCTCCGTGCCAAATTGCACTCCTATTTTTTCGTTATAGATCGGCACGTAATCCTTCACGGTCACGCCCATCACGTCGCGTAGCAGCCCTGGCAGCGGCATATCCACAATCTGGCTGCTCTCGTCCTTCACGCCCAAACGGAAATTCGTCACGAACACTCCGCCGTTCCGCACATAGTTCCGCACATTCTCCGCCTGCTTCGCGCTCACTACGTACTGCACCGGCGCAAACACTGCTTTATACTTGGACAAATCTCCATCTAGCCTGATCAAGTCCGTTCCCACATTTGCGCTCGCAACTGACCCGTACCACACCATCAACTGCGCCGCATAACTCAGCTTCCTGTTTCCCGGTTGTATGCTCAGCGCCCAGTCCGAATCCAAGTCGAAACTGAACGCCGTCTCAGCGACATAACGCGATTCGAGCCCCGCTTTTCCCAGCGACTTAAGCTCTTTCACCGTCCGCACAATTTCGTCAAATCCTGGACTCTTTGATCGGTCATGATTCAGCAGTCCGTGCCAATACTCTTCCGCGCCGAATTTCGCCGTGTCCCAGCGGAAATAATTCACGCCCATCGCGCCGTGCGCCACCGCTTGAAACGCCCACAGCCTCAATTGCCCGGGATGAGGCTGGGGCCCAAAGAAACTCTGCCCGGCCTTTCCGGACTGCTCTTCCATGATCAGGAAGGGCTTCCCGTCCTTCACGCTCCTCATTGAGTCGTGACCAAGCGCCACCACTGTCGCCACCTGTTCCGGCGGCATTTTTCCTCCCTCGAAGAAGATTTGAACGAATCCCGGATAGTTGTCATGGCAGACAAAATCCAGGTTCCGGAAAAGTTCGCGCAAATCAATCGTGTCCAGCGGCGCTCCCACATTGTTGGTCGTCACAAAATGCCGCGGACAAATCTTCCGCAGCATCGCCAGTTGCTCCTCTGCAAAGGACGCATTCGCATACGATTGATACCGGTCGTAATCCAATGCCAGTCCCGGATTCGGGTCGCCATTCGACGGCAGCGGTACGGGAATCTGCTTCCACTCCGTGTACACCTGGCTCCAGAACGCTGTGCCCCATTTCTGATTCACAGTGTCCAGCGTTCCGTATTTTCTCTTCGTCCAATCCTGGAATCCTGTGCGGCAATACTTGCAATAGCACCGCCCCCACTGTTGCAGCGTGAACTCATTGTCAATCTGCCAGCCGATCACTCCCGGCGTATCCGCAAACGTCTTCGCCATCTCCGTCGCAATCGCCAGCGACAATTTTCGGTACACCTTGTTCGTCGGACACGTAAACCGCCGCCCTCCCGGCTGCACCGTCATTCCCTGGCTGTTCACCAGCAAAATTTCCGGATACTTTTCCGAAAGCCACGGTGGCGGCGCCGCGGAAGGCGTCCCCAAAATCACTTCAATTCCATGTTTGTGCAAAATCTCCACGGACCTCGCCAGCCACGCAAAATCAAACTTGCCTTCCGACGGCTCCATCAACGACCATGCAAACTCCGCCACACGCACATTTGTCAATCCTGCCTCAGCAATCAATCTCGCGTCTTCGGGCCATAAACTCTCCGGCGTCTGGTCCGGGTAGTAATCCACTCCCAGCAGGAGTCCGTGTTCCACGGCAGCGGCACTCGCCGCAGTCGGGCCGGCAGCGGCCCGCGCAACGTTTATCCCTGTCGCCCACACCGGCAACTTCACTCCCGCGGCGGTCGCCACCACGGCCCCATTCGCCAAAAATCTTCTCCGCGTAATCATCAGTCGCTCCCTCGTCACTCGCTTGATCCACTAAAGTAATCGTTTACTTCAAACGCCCGCCATCTTCCGCCCACACTCGCCGCTTGTCAATCACTCAAACTTTTCGGTACTGGGTCAATTTCTGAATGCGCTGGCGCAAGGGGATCCGACTGCGGATCCATTGGCTCCGTGGGCTAACCCGAAAACCGTCGGTTTCGCGCTGTGGTTATGCTGACGGATGCTTTAGGATATCTGCCAAAGCATGCAACCGTGCCGAGTCAGCCGGACTTTTCGCCGTGGCGGCGCTCTTTTCCAGCGACGGCGCCATGCGCGTCAACTTCGCCAGCTTACCCTTGTTCATGTGTGAACTCTCTGCACTCTGGATTGCCTTCTGCAGAGCTGCGATCTGGTCTGCCGGCAAAGCCTGCGACCGCGACAACTGGTCCACGTACGCCTTCGCGACGACTAACTGCGCAGGCCACTCGATTTTTTGCTGGTTCTGCACATTCAGCTCAGACACGCGAACCGCTTTCGCCGCGTCGATTTCGTTCTGCGTCAGGAACTTGGTCGGCGTCAGTTCAAAGACGTCCAGGCCACGCGCAATCTCCGAACCGTAAATGCAGCCGTTGTACCAATATGCCGACCACTCGCCACCCAGCACCAGCATCTTCGGATCAATCGGCCCCCGGTCGAAGTAGGCAATCTCGAATGGTTTCGCTGCGTCGGTGAAGTCCATAACAGAGATGCCGCCTTGGTACCAGGCCTGCACTTCGATATCGCGGCCGGGGACCGGAATCAGCGAGCCGTTGTGCGCCACACAGTTCTCAGTGTCGCCCTGTGCAGCAGACAGCTTGTAATAGCTCGCCATGCTCAGCTTGTCGTCCTTCAGACGAAAGATCGCATCCGCGCCCCACTTGTTCGGGTCGTTCGGACGGCACCGCGCCCCCAGGCCGCCGCCCCACTCGTCGGTAAACACGACTTTGCTCCCATCGTTCGAGAACGAAGCCGAGTGCCAGTACGAGTAGTTCGGATCGTTCACCGCATCCACACGCTTCGGATGTACGGGGTCCTTGATGTCGAGCACAATTCCATTTCCGGAGCACGCGCCCGCCGCCAGCCCGATCGCCGAGTACACCGTGATGTCGTGGCACTGGTTCGTGTCCGCCGGTTTCTCCTCGCCCTTGCCATGGCTGCCGCCGTTGTTCAGGCCGTTCAGCGCGCCCGTTCGCGGATCGATAAATATCCGGGGGCTGGACACCACCTTCGCGTCCTGCGGCGCAGCCACGGGAACCTTAATCACGTCGATACGAAACAGCGCCGTATTCGGATCCTTGTCCGGCGCTTCACCTGAGCACCCAGCCAGTTCTTCCGGTTGACGCACAAACGATGTACCCGACACGTAGATATAAACGTTGTCCTTGTCGTTCGGATCCGTCACCAGAGTATGCGTATGCGATCCGCGGCACGTCTGCACCGCTGCGACTTGCTTCGGGTTCTTGATGTCTGAAATGTCGAAGATCCTTACCCCGCGGAAACGGTCCTTTTGCGCGGCCGGCAGGCGACGCTTCTTTTCTTTTTCAGCCCCTGCGGGCGGTGGGGGCTCCGGCGGAAACCCCTGCGCGCCACAATCCAGGCGTCCATTCGGCATCTCCACCGACATGAACAGCAGGTTTTTATACACCGACACATCACCCTGCCCGCCCGGGCACACCAGCGAAGTCAGCAACGTGGTGTTTGCCGGATTGGAGATGTCATAAATATTCACCCCATAAAAATTCCCCTGGAATAAGTGGTTGCCCTGGAACGCAAAGTCCGAGTTCGCGAAAGCGAGCTGCGCGATCACCAGCTGCAGCGGCTTCGGCATTTTCGCGATATTACCCACACCCAGCTGGCGAACCGTCTTCTCCACCTTAGGATCATCAGGCTCAGCGGTCCCGAGTTGAAACGCGTCAGGCTTCTTGAGCAGCAGCAGGTGCTTGATGCCCATCGACGCTTCACCTGCGTCATACATCCCGGGCGTCAACTTGAAGCGTGAATCGTTCACATCCGATCCCGTCATTCCCGCCGGCAGCGCCGCAGCCGGCTGCGACGCAAACGGATTCTCTTCCTCCTCGTCCTTTTCCTCTTTAGTTGCTCCCTGCTTGGCCGGCTCCTGCTTCGGTGCCTCCTGCTTGGCTGACCCTTGTTTGGTTGGAGTCGATGCAGGCTCCTGCGCCTTCATCCGCCTCATGCCGAAAAATAAAATAATCGCGGCCATCGCCACACGAATCGCAATACTGGGCATTCGGTTCATCGTTTCTCCTCTGACGGCCTTTTTTCCAACAAGTTCTCCAACATCCTCTGCATAATCCTGATCTCGGCCCGTTGCGTATTGTCCGCATCCGTCGCGAAGTTAAACACGTCAGCATCCTGCCCCGCGCCCGCCGTGTCGAATAAATTCTTCACCATTGTCAAAGCGCCATTGTGGTGCTGAATCATCCCTGCCAAAAATAAGTGGTCGAACTCGCCGCCCTTCGCCTTCCGCAGCGCCTCCATCTGCTCCGGCGTAAGCATACCGGGCATAAGAGCCCCCGGCTGCCGAGACGTATGGCCCGACGTATGGTTCGACATATCCATGTCCGGCATTCCCTGCGTCGCCCCCGACGTGGCCCTCTGCATTGGCCCCATCATGGGCATAGACACTGGTTCTCCCCGAGCCGCCAGCCACCGCTGCATAAACTTTATTTCGTCCGATTGCGAACGACTGATTTTCGCTCCCAGCGACCGCAGATCCATGTTCTCCGTGTGCGACGCAATCAGCGCCGTCATCTCCACCGCTTGCGCGTGATGCATGATCATGCCCTGCATGAACTCCACATCCGCTGGCGAGCGTGGCGGCAGCCTGGCCCTCGTCGACGCCGGCAAAGTCTTGCTCGGCTGCCCTGGTGCACCCGGCTGCACCACAACAGGTTTCGCCGAATCTGTTTGCTGTCGACCAGTCTGTCGTGCCCGCAGATCAGAGAGGATGACTCCAGTGGAGGAGCAGAAACTCGTGGGGGCGCTGACGGCGAACAATATGCCGCACAGCACCACAGATCCTCCTGCGGAGTGGAGCTTGCGCTTGCGGCGAAAACGGTAATGCTTCCGTGTTGTTTGTGGAACAAGATTCAATTCGATGCTCGGAGACACATACAACATACAACCGGCCGGGCGAAGTAGCCGTGAGTTCACTCTGCGCGTTTTTCCCCAGCCCTTCGCCTTCCCAGCAAACGCGACGGGCGCCCAAGGACCTCGCCGACGATTCACGCCGGGTCGCAGCATAACCAGAATTGTGTGTGATAGCAACGCCTGCAAGCGATGAATAATGGCGTCATCCTAAATGACCTCAACATTACGGGACGCCGCCGTACAAAACCGCTCGTCACGCACTGTCAGAGCGGGCAAGCTTCAGCGCCGGGCGAACCGATTGCGATAAGCTCGTTGGGGATCGACCTTCAGAGGCAACGGAGCAGCACAACGTTTAGCTCTGCGCGAGACTCTTTCCCTCCACCCAACACCTGACTGAGTACTGGTAAGAACTCTTGCGACACACCACCCACTGAATTCGCTAGATGTTTTGTTAGCTCTATGTTATAGTGACTTTAGCTTACATAGCCAGACGCGGAGGACTGGGAGCCATCACCATGTCCGTCCGCCCGAACCCAACCACCTCTCCGTCCGACTCTTCCCACCCCTCTTGTCTCGCTCTTTTTCACTCTTTGCACCAGAGCGAAAGCTATCCCCATATTTTTCAATCCGTTGCGCACTCTTTGTGCAAACACCCGGGTGTCACCAAGAGCTCTTTCAACCTCTCAACCTCGAACTCTCAACTCGGCCTAAGCTCTTTAGAATCTGCACTTACAGACGAACTCCGCGTCGGGTTTCAGGGTTTGTACTTGCAAACCCTGAGTCAACAGGCGACCGAAATCAGCCGAAATCGTCCGCCACAAGTCCTTTACATGCAACACTTACAGACTTTCGCGCCTGTAACTCCTTTAGCCGCAACACTTACAAAAAACAGGGGGAGGGGGGAGGCTCAACGGTCAGCGGGAAGTCACGCCTTGCGCAGCCAATTCGAGGAAGTGCCGGTGCACCGTGGAGTCGTCGCTCAGTTCCGGATGAAAGGTCGCTGCCATCACGCTTCCCTTTTGCACCAGCGCGGGCTTGCCGGCGTATTCGGCCAAAACTTCAACCCCTGGCCCGACCCTCTCAATGATCGGCCCGCGGATGAAAACCATTTCCAGAGGTTCGGCCTTGAGTTTGGAAGGAGCAAAGAACACATCGCTCGAGAGCTGGCGACCGTAGGCGTTGCGCAGCACGGTCATATCCAGCAGGCCAAGCGAGGCTTGAGCGGGATTTTTGATCTGCGTGGCAAGCAGAATCGCTCCAGCGCAAGTGCCAAAGACGGCTCGGCCATTCGCGGCGAATTCTTGAATGGCGTCGGCAAGTCCTTCTTCCTGAAGGAATTGCAGTTGCGTGGTGGATTCACCGCCGGGAAGAATCAACCCGTCGCAGCCAGCGAGATCGCCAGGCGTGCGCACCTCAACGGTCTGCGCGCCAAGCTCATGCAGCATCGCAGCGTGCGCAGCGAAATCGCCTTGCACGGCAAGAATCCCGATTTTGGGCGTGCGAGCCATCGATGATTTCAGTTCCGGTAACTCTTTGTAGTGGCGGCGCTAGCACCGCCGGTCGCTTGGTCAGGCAACCACACGAAACGAAAGGGACAGACGTGGCCAAAGACAGGTTGATCGGCGCCGCCTATGAAGCGGCTGAAACCGCGCCTCTAGTACATTGCCCGTGCCCTCTCTACCAGCCGCGGGTCGAGAGCATGTCCTTCTGCTCGAGTTGGCGAACGTCAATGCCGGGCATAGCTTCGCCGAGTTCCTCGCACGCTTCCAGGACGGCTTTCGGATCTTCGAAGTGCGTGTTGGCTTTCACGATGGCCTTGGCGCGAGCTTCCGGATCACTGGATTTGAAAATGCCGGAGCCGACGAAGACCGCCTCGGCGCCGAGACGGCGGACCAGCGCAGCATCAGCGGGAGTGGCGATCCCGCCAGCCGAAAAATTTGGCACCGGTAGCTTCCCGGTTTTTGCGATTTGGCGAAGGATGTCCAGCGGCGCGCCCATTTCCTTGGCTTCGTGCATGATTTCGTCGTCGCGCAGCGTGGTCAGCTTGCGCATGTGGCTGACGATGGCGCGCATGTGGCGCACCGCTTCCACCACGTTGCCGGAGCCCGCCTCGCCCTTGGTGCGAATCATGGCCGCGCCTTCGGCGATGCGGCGAACCGCCTCGCCGAGATTACGCGCGCCGCAGACGAATGGCACGCGGTAATCGTGTTTCCAGACGTGATTTTCCTCGTCGGCGGGAGTGAGCACTTCGCTCTCGTCGATGAAATCGACTTACAGCGCTTGCAGCACTTCGGCTTCGGCGAAATGGACGATGAG
>Ga0137403_10004816_pt1 | contig 15806 bp, 12 predicted proteins | sample CZOMad2_1_16fung_FD_122057 | JGI IMG/M metagenome (GOLD analysis project Ga0137403, IMG submission 122057) | Vadose zone soil fungal communities from Angelo Coast Range Reserve, California, USA - CZOMad2_1_16fungal (Hybrid Assembly) | ecosystem: Environmental > Terrestrial > Soil > Vadose zone... | reverse complement strand
TAGCTACATGGTCCATTACTACACGCTCATGGGTGATAGAGAAAAGGCCACCGAGGCAAGTGGACGAGGATTGCGTCTTGCGCAGGCCCTGGGTGATTTCGCCCTGCAGATCCAGCTAAATTATTACCTTGGCAGGGCATACTATTATACAGGGGAGTATGAGCAAGCGATTGACTGTCATAAGCGCAACATTGAATCTCTGAGTAGTGCCGCCGTCCGTGAGCATTTTGACATGGAATGCCCTCCGTCAATTTTGTGTCGTGTATTCCTGGTCATGTGCTTTGCCGAAACCGGAGAATTTGGCGCAGCCGTCGAATACGGCACAGACGCCATACGAATTGCTCGTGAAATTGATCATTCATTCGGCTCTGTATATGCAGATTCTGGCATTGGCTTGGCGTATCTCCGGAAAGAAGACATTGGTGCGGCGATCGCTGTGCTCGAGCGAGGTTTGGAACGCTGCCGAGTCGCGGACATACCGGTTCAGTTTCCTTTGGTTGCGTCACCGTTGGGGCTAGCTTACGTTTTATCCGGGCGTGTGGCTGAAGGTACTGCACTGCTCGAGCAGGCTGTCGGACAAACAAGGTCGAAAAGAAGCAGTGGTCAAGGATTTCGCCTCTCCTGGCTAAGCGAAGCGTATCTTCGCGCCGGTCGCATAGAAGAAGCCGCTTCCCATGCAGAGCTCGCTCTGGAGTTTTCCCGCAACTACCAGGAAAGAGGACGTGAGGCATGGATCCTAAGGCAGCTTGGGAAGATTCATGCGCGTCGCAATCCTCCAGACGTAGACCGAATTGAGTTCTATTATCGACAAGCGCTGAAACAGGCCAACGAGCTAAAAATGCGCCCGCTTGTTGCGCACTGCCATCTCAGCCTTGGAGAGCTTTACGCGCAAACAGACCAAAGTGTGAAGGCTCAGATTGAATTATCGACCGCTGTCGATCTATATCGCTTCATGGAGATGACGGCCGGGCTACGTGAGGCAGAGATCGCTCTCGCAAAAATTGCTGACACGGTACCGTCAGCGAGGCAAACGGTGGTAACTCATTGATTAATAGAAAGTCGCTTCAACTTCTTAATCAAGCCCTGGCGGCTCAGGCCTAGCACCTGAGCCGCTTTTTGTTTGTTTCCTCCGCTTTCACGCAGTGCCTCTTCGATTAGCCGGCGTTCTAGTTGCTCGACGGCGTCCGGTAAGGATCGAGACGTCGGCGACTTCGGCGCCGGTTCCTCTTTGGGCTGGAAGCTTTGAATGGAAGCGCTCAGATTTCGGATGGAACCGTCCAAATGATCTTCGGTTATCGATTTCCCTCGAACGGAAGCGACCAAGCGTTTGATTTCGTTTTCTAGTTGCCGCGCGTTGCCGGGCCACGAGTAACTAGACAGCTCCTCCAACGCTGGGGTGGTAAATTGCTTCAGCTCCGTGTTCATCATCTTGCAATACTTGGAGAGGAAATGGTTGGCCAATACAGAGATATCTTCCGGAACATCGCGAAGAGATGGCGTCTGAATATGAATCACCTTCAAGCGGTAGTACAGATCTTTGCGAAACGTATGCTCTTTGATGGCGGCTTCCAGATTCTGGTTGGTTGCCGCGATCACACGCACATCGATCGGTAGCGAGCCTCTGCCGCCGACGCGATCCACCGAACGTTCTTGGAGAACCCGAAGGATCTTGGCCTGAGCAGGCAGGCTCAAATCGCTGATCTCGTCCAGAAACAAAGTTCCCCCGTTGGCTTCCTCAAATTTTCCGATGCGGCGATCGACGCCGGTGGCGACTCCCTTTTCGATGCCGAACAATTCAGCTTCCACAAGGTTGTCCGGCAGTGCCGCACAATTCACGGCTACGAAGGGGTGCTTCGCCCGGGGGCTACTGTGGTGCAAGGCCTTCGCTACCAATTCTTTGCCGGTGCCGCTCTCGCCCTCGATCAAGACGTCCACCGAGCAGTCGCGAATCTGATCGATCAGGCGGATTATGGCTCGCATCCTGTGGCTCATGCCGATGATGTTCTGGGTGGAAAACCCGTCGCCATTGTCTTCGTGGAGATTCCTTTCCTTCTCTAGCGGGCGGTTCTCCAACCGCTGATCAAGCTGGGTGGTCTCGATGGTGTCAGAGACGTGAGCGGCCAAGGTTTGAAGAATCTCTGCATCCTCTTCCGAGAACAAACCCTCTGCCTTGTTGATCGCTTCGCCGACTCCGATGATCTCTCCATGCAAGTTTCTGAGAGGCACGGCCAGCAGAGTTCGCGTGCGGTATCCCGTCTTTAGATCAACCTCTTTGTGAAATAAAGGGTGCTCGTAGGCATCCGCCGCGTTGATGGTCTGGCCCGTCATCGCCACGGCGCCGGCGATGCCCAAGCGCGCGTCGAAGCGCATAATTCTTTTCTCCTGTGAGATCACCGACCAGAGCTCGCACTTTTCGCGATCGAGCAGAAAGATACTCACGCGATCCGCGTTGAGTAACTCTTTGGTTTCGATCGTGATCAGCTCCAAAAGAGAAACCACATCGCCTACGGAAGTCATCCGTTTGCAGACGTTGAGAACTGCCCGCAATCTTTCCCTGTGCTTGATTTCATATTGAGAGGGAGGGCTCTGACTAGGGAGCGTCTTTGTATGTTCCACCGGTTCCTGCCTAACACATCGACGAAAGTACTGTCAACGAAGGTGACGCGCCGACAACGAGGTTGACGCCATCGATAACCACCCGATGTGTTCTGCCGGCGCGCTGGTAAAGTAAAGTCTTAGTGCCCGACTAAAAAGAATGCCTTTCTCAGCGAAATACAAGGCGAAAATTATCGTGAAGATTTTGGCAGTGTTGGTTCGAGCTTGGCATGAAGGCTGCTCTTGTAACCGGTCAGGGAGTGAAAATCTAGAGTAGAAAGGAGGTGAAAAAAATGAAGAAAAGCCTATCACTTCTATGCAACCTGCTCCTGTCCTCAGCGCTGTTTTGCGTCGTGCCATCTGTGGAAGCCGAAGAGATGATTTCCAGCGTTCCTACCGATATCACAGATTATTGTCATCTAAAGTTCCCGGCGATGCGTGAAGATAGTTTGTCTTGGGAGCGACCGGTCCTCGACTCGACTGCTGGTAGTATCGTCGATTTCTACGGGCCCTGTGATTATGACCCGTTGGGAGTAGACGAGATCCGAGCCCAGAGGCGCGTGCTCCTTCGCGGCAATTTCGAGGACGGAGACTAAATGACGAGAACCATCGGGTTAAGCTAGGGGAGGGATTTGTTCCCTCCCCTAACTGGAAGCTGCAGAGGGAGCAAAACGCCATAGCGCTGGGCACGAGTGAGCGTTGGGTCGTGATGCCCAGCAGCCGATTGGGCTCCATAGGTTGAACAGGGCAATATGCAGTGGTTGAATCTCTTTCTCTTTATCTCCGCGCGTCGCCACCATGTCTCATAAGTGAGCTCGACCGGTCTGCTGAAACTCTGAATTTCGAATCCGTTTTGATAACTGTGCCAGCGCAGAGCACGAACGACGAATAATCATTTACGAAGGTATCAACGCGTCGGGTGAGGCAATGGAAAGGGGGAAAGAAGCAATGCCGATATCAAGTCCTAGCCAAAGCACTCTAGCTTCGGTCGAACCTACGCGGGTCGATGGCGGGCGTCGTGAAACTACCACGATCAATCTGTTGCTTGGTCCACTGGCGGCTCTCCTGGTGTGGCTTTTGGTTGGTGGATGGCTTTATTTTTTTGGCTTACCTGCTCGATGAGCTGTCATCTGTGGCTGGCGGCACGGTCTTTTACTTTTCGACATTTCGTTCGCTGAATTCTCGCCGAGTTGTTCGATATCCTTTTAGATATCCGGCCGTATCTTAAATCAGTGCACCATAGTTGGTTTCAGCCGCGATGCTGAAACCCAGTACAAAAACTCCAGCAAAAACAGCAGGCGTGTTTTCTTGAGTGCGGGTCTTCAGTGTTGGCACGGCGCCTGCACTTCCATGCGCAGGGAGCGAAAATAACTCGAAGAGACATTTATGTTAAATCAGAAATTGATTCCTTTTAGACGGCCACTAGTCGACTGGAATGATAAGGCGATGAAAGAAAGCGGCTTCCAAAAAGAGAACGAGCTTCACCGTATGTATCGGCTGAAGCGTTACTTTTCTCCGCAAATTGCCGAGATCGTTCTCAAGTGCCCGGACGGGGATAGTCTGTGGGAAAGCCATCGGCAGGAGGTCACCGTTGTTGTTCTAGATTTGCGTGGCTTTACGAGATTTGCAAATAACGCGGAGCCTGAAGAGGTTATGGCGCTGCTGAGAAACTATCACGCAGAGATGGGAAGGCTAGTCTTCAAGTTTGACGGGACACTGGAACGATTTACCGGAGACGGAATGATGGTCTTCTTTAACGATACTATCGCCTGCGAGCAGCAGACGAAAAGGGCTGTGACGATGGCGCTCGAGATGCGCGATCGAGGTAAAGAGCTGCGTACAGGATGGCTCGCTGAGGGTTATGATCTGGATTTAGGCATCGGCCTGTCCGCCGGCTATGCCACCGTGGGAAATTTCGGCTTTGAAGGGCGCATGGACTATGGGGTGGTGGGAAAAGTAACCAATTTGACTTACCGGCTTTGCGAAGAGGCGAGGGGCGGTCAGATCCTGACGAATCGAAACACTCTCAGCAAGATCGAAGACTTCGTGCACGTGGAACCTGTGGCGCAATTGCAATTGAAAGGGTTCACGCACCCTGTCAGTGCATTCAACATCGTGGCTACTAAGGCATGATCCGCCGGTTTTTAGAAATGAATTTTACAGCGGAGCTTTCAACGCCTATGTTAACCGTCAAGCCGTCGCTTACGTTGCGCTGATTAGCTGGCCAATCCCGATTAGGTTCCTATATAAAAGAAATAGGTGTGTATCCTAATGTATCCGTGAACCCTTCGATTCAGCCACGAGTCAAACTGCAGAGTTATAAATTCTTCAACAACAACGCGCCTCCGAGCAACTGCCCGGTGTGCTCCAGTCCTGGCACAATGCGTGCATTGCACATCATGCCCCCGCATGATCGAACTAGCAATGAAAGCATGGATGGCTCCAAAGCCGCGTGCTCGGACGGTATTTTATGAGTACGATTCTTTATTTGCCAACTTCCGCTAAGGGTCGAACCCAAGCGCCAATTCAAGAGTCGGAAGCACAAGAAACAGGCATGTGCTGCTCTCAAACGGAGCGGATCGCTCACGATCTAAAGAACTGCATGTCTGTGCTGCTCCTGGCCATAACAAGTCTCAAAGACAATACGGATCAGCCGTTTATCTCAGTATCTCGCAGACGGGTGTTGGAGAATGTTGTCGAGGAGATGAATCGTCTGGTTGATGAGATGGTCGTATTGGCGGGAAGGCAGATGAACAAATAATCTAGGCTTCCTGGGTGGACCTTCTGCGCGCCATCGGTTTCTTCGTGAACGGCCGGAGGACGATTAAATTAAAATCACAAACTTTAGGCGTGTATGAGCTTCCAGTCGATGGGAGGCGGAGCGAGCGGCCTGTATCCAAAAGTTCACACCCGAGTGTAATTTTGTAGACACCATCATCGCTGACTTTAATCTCCGGCAATAATTTTTGCTTAAGATCAAGCGTTTATCCTGCACACTCTCGGCTTTCGGAGCTGGCGTAAAGCTTGCTGTTTAAATTTCACTGCGATAAGAGTCGCTTTTCCCCGGCTTCTTCGCGGCTCCATCGCGGTCTTAAATTGCCTTGTAATTAAAGGCGAGACGTTGGGATCATTATAGTCGCCCCTTTGCTAGCGTATCGTGAGGCTGTGGTGAGATGAAACTCAATCGAGGGCGTCCGGCGCCGGTCCTGCTATTCTTGTTCACGTTTTGGTTTCTTCCCATTTCATTTCCGGGCTTTGCTCTCAGGCTCTGGGCTGTCGAAGTTGATCTGAAGCCCGGCGATACTATCGGCCCCCATAACTGGCAGAGAGTTCAGGGTATGGTTGGTGAAAACCTCCTGAACCGCATCAAGCAGGGTTATACCCTTAAGATCAAAGAATCGAAAAACTTCAAACCGCCAAAGGAGTATTTAGAGGCGACAGACAAATACTCCGGTCAGGTGCGGATAGGCCGTAGTGGAGAGCTGCTCAATTACGTCGCCGGGCTTCCATTCCCTAATTTGGATCTCAATGATTCCCAAGCTGGCCTAAAGCTCGCCTGGAATTTTTATTGGCGGTGGTTGGGAGATGACTATAAGAACGGAGGTTTAACTAAGGAAGGAAAGGTCATCCGGGATGCCATTGAAAGGGACGGATCAGAGCGTCGGGGTGCCGTCGTCGCTCATACTATCTTTACTCGTTCTCGGGTCACAATAGATCCCAAACCCGTCATTCCAGGTTACGAGCATATTGACTGGATGCAACTTCGTGCCGACGAGTATCCCCGAGACACCTCCGGCACGACGACGCTTGAGATACGTTATGCCGACCCTGCGTGGGAAGACGACTTTTACATCTATGTCCCGAGTATACGCCGAGACCGTAGGGCGCCTCCAGTCCAAAGATGTGCCACCATAGCCCCAAGTGAATTCAACTTCGACGATATCAATACCTTTAACGGTAAGGTTACGAATTTTAATTATAGGCTCCTTGGTGAAAAGAAAATGCTCTCGAACTTTTCCCAGGAACAGGTCCCTTTCCATCGCAAGAGCGGAGACTATCTGCCTCTGGATGAAGGATGGGAGGTCCAGGAGGCGTATGTCTTGGAGATCACACCAAAAGACTCCAGTTATTGCTACCCCAAAAAGATTGTTTACATCCACAAGATCCTCTTTGAAGCCCTTGGGGATATGATCTGGGACAAAAAGGGAAATTATTGGAAAGAGACCTTTGCTTTCCTTACTCCAGTGAAGCTTCCCGACGGCCGGGGCGTCTGGTCTCCTGGAACCGTTGTTATGGTCAACGTCCAGAACGGCCGTTCCACGGTTCTAACGGTTGCCAGGGGGTTTAACCAAGGCTATCAACCCACCCTCTTTACCCTGGCGACTCTTCAAACAGTGATGCGGGGGGGTGCGATCAGGTAACGCGGTCCGATATGTTAAAATCCTCCCTCTGCATCCGAACAGCCATCTTTTGTCTCCTGATCAACTTTTCAATAGCAAGGGCTAATGACGTTGACCTTAAGCCTGGTGATACCATTGGCCCGCAGAATTGGTGGAAGGCTCAAGGGATGTTGGGCGAAAACCTCCTGAATCGGATCAAGCAGGGTTATACCTTTCAAATCAAGCAAGGGCGATCAATGGGAGTTCCGAAAGAGTACAACGCGGCGAGTGGCCGATACGCTGGTGAGGCTCGGCTGGGATCGAACGGAGAACTTGTTCACTACGTCGCCGGGCTTCCTTTTCCCGACGTGCATTTCAGCGATCCACAAATCGGGTTGAAGATGGCCTGGAATTTCTATTGGCGCTGGCTGGGTGATGATTACAAGACGGGAGGAGGCACAGGTAGAGGCAAGATCATTCGCTACGCCATCGAAAAAGATGGATCGGAACGCCGTGCGGATGTCCTCCATCATACCATCAAGACTCGCGGGCGAGTTACCCTGAATTCAAAACCTGTGCTTGATGGATATGAGCACATCGACTGGATGCAGCTCCGCGCCGACGAGTATCCTCGGGATACGGCGGGTACCACAACCTTAGAGATGCGCTATGCGGACCCCAAAAGGGAAGACGATCTTTATATTTATGTTCCCAGTATACGCCGTGTCCGCCGTGCCCCACCGATTCAAAGATGCGCGACCATAGCGCCCAGTGAATTTAATTTCGACGACATCAACAGCTTTGGCGGCAAGGTCACCGATTTTAACTATCGCTTTTTGGGACGATCGAAAATGTTGGGAAATCTTGCTCAAGAACAAATTCCTTTCCAGCGTAAGAGCGGGGACTATTTGCCGTTGAAAGAAAACTGGGAAATCGTCGAGGCCTATGGTCTTGAGATCACGCCCAAGGATCCAAATTACTGCTATCCTCGGAAGGTTATCTATTTTGACACGCAAAACTTCGAAGCTTTTTGGACCATGATTTGGGATGCCAAGGGAAACTATTGGAAAGAACAGTTTGCTTTGCGCAGTCCCGTGAAACTTCCCGATGGCCAGATGGCACTCTCTGTGGGGACCGTGGTTATTATCAATGTGCAAAATGGCCGGAGCACCCTGGTAGACGCTGTCAGAAGTTACAACCAAGGTTATCAACCAAGCCTCTTTACCCTTGCGACGCTTCAGACAGTGATGCGGGGCGGTGCCATCCGATGAAACGCAGTCATAGGTAAACTTGCATGATTTAGATGAACCGGCGTTTTTTGGAAAAGTTTAGCCACTCTACATGACGAAGACATTTTGCCGCAAATTTTTACTCACACTAGCGGCGATGATGGGACTGGGAATAGGTCCGGTCCAGAAACCGGATACGCTTCATGTCGTGATCGTCATGGAGGGGCGCAACATAAGGCTCCAACCTCAGGTGAACGGCCTGCGCGACGGGTTGGAGGAGCTCAAGTACATAGAGGGGGAAAATCTAAATTGGCAACGAATCGACGGCGGAACCAGCGAGGAACTCCGGGCTAATCTGAAGTCACTGCTACAAAGACAACGGGTGGACGTGTTAGTGACGCTCGGGACGACGGAAACTAACGTCGCCAAAGACATTGCTCCAAGTATTCCAATGGTCTTCCTGCCGGCGGCCGATCCGGTCAAATCGGGTTTTGTTCGTTCGCTGGCAAGTCCCGGGACTAATCTTACCGGCTTAACCTTTTTTACCGACAACGAAAATTTGGGGAAGCAGTTGGAAGTTTTTAAGCAGGTCGTGCCTTCTCTTGATAAGGTCGGGCTGCTATTCGACAGCCGGCTAAAATCTCCGGGTCTCAGCGAAAGCTGGAAAAGACTCGCTGTCGTGGCCTCATGGCTGGGCATTCACCTGACCCAGATGCCGGTGGCGTCCGCCGCTGAGGCGTCGAGCAAGATTGCTTCGCTGCCCAACCCGGCAATGAGCGGTGGCGTATTTGTCTTTTGTTCCGGCTTGTTTAAGGATGCGGAGGGCTTAGCGGCGGCTGCGACGAAACGCAAGCTGCCGTTATTTGGCTGCAATGCCTTTCAGGTAGCCGAGCAGAACGTTTTGTTAAGCTACGCGCCGGACTTGTACTCCTTGGGTTATCGGGGCGCCTGGTTCGTGGATCGGATCTTCAAAGGAGCGAGGCCGCAGGATCTACCCGTGGAAACGCCCCGGAAGTTCGAGCTGGTGATCAATAGCAAAGTTGCGTCGGAGATCGGTCTAAAAATTGCCCCTGAGATGTTGATGCTGGCGGACAGAGTTTTTAGATAGCCGAGGTACCGCAAAAACCACTCCATGCGAATCGCCCAACTCTTACCGAAGATTTCAATTTTTGGTTCCTTTGGCCGGCGTCGAGGCAGGCTGGTCCGCAGCTACTTCTTCATTTTCGTGACTTTGATCGGCGGCGGAATGATCCTGAGTGGCCTCACGGAGATTTATTTTCGCTCTTATGAGACTCGGGAACAGATTGGAATGCTTCAAGGCGAAACCGCCAATGCAGCGCTCGCCAAGATAGCGCAGTACATTCTGACCATCGAAGGGCAAATGAAATCGACGAGCCTCAGCCAGCAGATTGCCGAGCGAGGATTCGTGCCGGCAAACAAATTCGAATTGATGAAGCTCCTTTATGTGGCTCCGGCAATAAGCGAGGCTGCAGCCATCGACCGTGACGGCGTGCCCCGCCTCCACCTGTCCCGGTTTCGTGCGATTCTTCCCAACGAGGAGACTGATTATTCCAAATCCGCGGCTTTTTTACAGGCAAGACAAGGCGCCACTTTTTTTGGTCCGGTTTATTTCGTTCGAGGCTCCGAGCCTTACTTAACGATGGCTCTGCCCATTGAGGAGTTCCCGGGAAGTGTTATCGGTGTTCTCCAGGCTGAAGTGAATCTTAGTTATATCTGGGACATCGTCCGGGACATTCACGTGGGCAAGGCGGGCTATGCTTATATCGTCGCCAGGTCAGGGGACGTCATCGCTCACCCGAATATCAGTATGGTCTTACAAAGACAGAAGGCAGGTCATTTGGAGCAGGTAAAGTCGGCTTTGCGTCCCGCACCCAACATTCAAAAGCCGGAAAGCATAGTGACGCAGGGTTTAAACGGCGATGAGGTGTTGAGCTCCTACGCTTATCTGCCAAACCTCGACTGGGCAGTCATCGTTGAGCGGCCGCTCGCAGAGGCATATGAACCGCTCTACGCTTCGCTGCTGCGCACATACACTTTGGTAACGATCGGTTTGGGCATCGCCTTGTTGGCCACCGTGTATGTAGCGCGACGCGTGGTCCGTCCCTTGGAAGCGCTGCGCCGGGGCGTCGAAAAAATCGGCAAAGGGGATTTGAACTATCATCTGGAAATCAAGACGGGCGATGACATTGAAGTTCTCGCCGAGCAATTCAACAAGATGGTGGGGGAAATCAAAAACTCTTATCAGTCGCTGGAAGACAAGGTGCAACAGCGAACCAGAGAGCTGGCGGCGCTTTTTGACGTGGCGGCGACGGCAACCCAGTCCTTGGATTTAGATCCGATCCTGCAGGAGGTCGCGGAAAAGATCACGGACATCTTTGGGCTCGATTCAACCCGGATTTACCTTCTGGACCGTCAGCAGGAAGAGTTCCGCGTGCGGGCCGCTTCCGGATATAACCCGGAAGGTTTTATCCAAAGGGTTTTTGCGCGAGGGCAGGGGATCGTGGCCAAAGCCGCGGAAGCCGGCGAGCCGCTCATCTTCGAGGACGTCCAGAACGATCCCCGTTACGCCGAAATGAGCCACAGTAGTGCAGCCAAGGGAGTCGGTTATAGATTTTTCGCTGCCGTCCCAATCAAGGTAAAGGGAAAGTCCTTAGGCGCGATCGCTTGTAACGGACGGCTGGCTCGACGGTTGACAGAGCAGGAGCTTCGTTTGATGAGCTCGATGGCGGATCAAATTGGACCGGCCATCGATAACATCAATCTCTTTGAACAATTAAGGGAAAAGACGGCAGCGCTGGAAACGACCAATCACGAACTTGTGGACGCGTTGGAACAGCAAACGGAAATCGCCCAGGTGTTGCAGGTCATGGCGAGTTCGCCCACGGAACTCGGGGCCGTGTTGGCGACCATCCATAACAATGCGTTACGTCTCTGTGAAGCGGATAGCGGAGTGACGTTCGTCTTTGATGGAGAGCAATTTCGTATCTCTGTTCCCACGGACAACATTTCACCCGAAGCCCTAGCGTACCTCCGGGACCTGCCGGTTCGACCGGGTCCTGAAACGCCGCTGAGAAGAGCGGGCTTGGAGCTACGACCCATTCACACTTCTGATATTTTCGCCGATCCGAGGTTTTCTCCGCCAGAGATCTATCGTCGCGAGGGCGTTTGCGCGGTCGTCGCGGCGCCGATGCTCAAGGAAAATAAACTCGTTGGCGCAATTGTCTTGACCCGCCGCGAGGCTCGGCCATTTACCGAAGCTCAAATTAACCTACTGACCACTTTCGCCAATCAGGCCGCGATCGCGCTCGACAACGTCCATTTGTTCCAAGCGCTTAAGGATCGGACGCAGGAGTTGGCCCGTTATAATCAAGAAATAAAGTTGGCCAATGAAAAACTCAAGGAACTTGACCGGCTGAAGTCCAGCTTTGTCTCTAATGTCTCCCATGAGCTAAGAACACCGCTCACCGCGATTGAAGGTTTGGCGGATAACCTGCTCGATGGCGTGACCGGACCTCTGACGGCTAAGCAGGCGAGCTATATGCTCGGCATTAGAGAGAGCACCGAGCGACTTGAGCGGCTGATCAATGATCTCCTCGATCTGTCGGTTATCGAAGCGGGCAAGGCGGCGTTGAAACCGACGAGCTTCTCGATGATGAGACTGCTGCGTGAAGTGAGAGATACCTTGAAACCGATGGCGGAAGAAAAGCAGATCACCGTCGAAATCGGTTCAACCAATGGTCATTCAATGGCCTGGGCGGACCGGGATAAAGTCACTCAGGTGTTAACGAACCTCATCGGCAATGCGGTCAAGTTTACGCCCACTTTAGGTAAAGTAAGTATGGAGGTGAATTCCACAAAGGACGCATGGCTGCAGGTTTCCATAACCGACACGGGCCCTGGCATTCCGCCGGGGGAAGCCACGAAAATCTTTGACGAGTTCTATCAGATGAGTCAGACGGGCCGAGATAAATCCAAGGGAGTGGGGCTCGGTCTGGCGATCTCCAAGAAGCTCGTGGAGATGCATGGAGGAAAAATTCAAGTTGAAAGCGTCGTTGGCAGAGGCAGCAGTTTCTCCTTCACTATTCCGGCGCACAATCCGCATGATACGGACGCAACCGTCAACGTAGAAAGAGGCTTATGACTACTCTTGGTGAGACCATCCTTGTGGTTGATGATGATCCTTATATTCAAGAGGCATTGGGAGACCGTCTGGAATCCCTTGGCTATCGGGTCGCCCGGGCATCCGACGGAAAACAAGCTTTGGAGTTAATCGATCATCAGGACCCGCAAATGGTTTTCCTCGATATCGAAATGCCGGGCATGAAGGGCCTCGACGTGCTCCGCGAGATCCGCGCACGGGAGAAGGATTTTCCCGTGGTCATGATTACGGCCTACGGCTCTGTAGATATGGCAGTGGAGGCGATGAAAGAAGGCGCCTATGATTTTATTCCAAAGCCTTTTAAAGCAAACCACATCGCGCTTGTGGTGGATAAAGCCATGGAAAGGCAACGACTCCGCCGCGAAAAGGAGGTGCTTTCCGAAGAAGTCGACAAGCGTTATCGCCTCGTCGCCGGCAATAGCGCGAAGCTCAACGCCGCCATCAGCGGCGCAAAGAAAGCTGCAGGGAGCAAGAGCACGATTCTATTACTGGGTGAGAGCGGGACGGGCAAAGAACTTTTCGCCCGGGCGATTCACAACTGGAGCGAGAGAAAGGACCGTCCCTTCATTGCCATCAATTGCGTTGGTCTCTCAAAGGAGCTGTTGGAGAGCGAACTGTTCGGTTACGAAAAAGGCGCTTTTACCGGCGCTACCCAGCTCAAAAGAGGAAAGATCGAAATCGCCAATGGCGGTACGGTATTTCTCGACGAAGTCGGCGATATCTCCGAGGAACTTCAGGCTAAGCTCCTGCGATTTCTCCAGGAGCGAGAGTTTGAGCGGGTGGGCGGCACCCAGCTTATTCGGGTCGACGTGAGAATCATCGCCGCCACCAACCGCAACCTCGAAGCCGCGGTCAAAGAAGGGGGGTTCCGCCAGGATTTGTATTACCGCATCAACGTCGTCCCCATCGTACTTCCTCCCTTGAGAGGCCGAAAAGAAGATGTGCCGGTTTTGACGCAGTTCTTTATGCAACGATTTTCCATCGAGTCAAAAAAAAGCTTCACCGAGATATCCCAGGAGGCTTTGGAAGCGCTTAGCGCCTACGATTGGCCGGGAAACGTGCGCGAGCTGGCGAACGTTATCGAAAGAGCCGTCGTTCTCGGCCAACCTCCAACCATTCAAATCGAAGATCTATCTCCAGGAATTGTCGCGGCGGAGGGGGAAATCGACAACCGCCCAACGTCCGTCTCTTACCACGAGAGCGTCGATGAATACCGTCGTGAAGTGATTGTCAGTGCCCTGGCACAAACCCAGGGAAATCGTGCCGCCGCCGCTCGACTCCTGGGTCTGCAGCGAAGCTATCTTCTGAGGCTGATGAAAGCCTTTAATATCGGCTGAATCTTTTTTACACACCGGCGTTGTCTTAAAAGATACACCTCCTCCATTTGTGTGTTTTTCAATAGGCTTCCCGCCTTAACTTTTTCCCTTTTAGTTCAGTAATTTGTGTTGATCATGCCGAGTTCTTCGATATTGGCATGACCGTTGCCCTGAATCTTGCTAACCCAGATGTTGGCCTGGGGTGCCGTTTTGAAAGAACCGCAGATTCAGGAAGTAGTTGCTTACATCTAGACGTTGGCGTCGGCGCAGCAAGACACCGCGAGATTGTCAGGCGGTGCAAAGTAACGCGTGAATTCATATCACGAGAATTCATTTCAATGGATGAAAGTTAGTTCTCTCACAAGGGGTAAAAACCATGATTCCTGATCAATTCCTTTATTGCCGTATTTGCGATGAGGTCCATCACGTCACTCCCTTCGACAGTGCGCCTATCTACGATCTGCAAGGGATGACTGTGCGGGAAATTTTCATCGATGATCGGCGTCAATTTATTGATAAGCATTTTGACCATGAGATCGAAAAGTTAAGAACCGTGACAGGAAGCCGTTTTTCCATCGGCCGACTTATCGATCCGATGAAGGTAGGGTACGTTGAGGTAACTAATGGAACGGAGTTTTTTATCCTGCGAATTTCTCGAAGCAGCATCACCGATCCTGTGAGTTACCAAATGGTCTCCAGACAGATGATGCGTTGGGAGGCAATCAAGGAAGGTCGAGAAGATGAGTCACAAAGGTGAATTGACGCTTCCAGGATTCCTTTCATCAGCTTGCCTACATTAAGAGAGGTGTGCATTTTTTTAGACACCCACTGTATCCAAGAGTATCCGTCAAATGGAGCGTTCAGCGACTGAATCGAAGCTCGTGCAAAGGATTTGCAGCAAAAACGGCGCGTAAACTACTTAGATCGTGGTTCCGAAAGGTTGGCATGGCAAGTGCACAAAATCGATCCAGAGAGGCAGAATCAGAATCGAGTCGGGGAATTACCATGAGGCCCGCAATGGAAAGACACGCGACGGCGATGGGTAGAAATATAGTGCATCGGTACGATTGGGAGGCTCAGAAAGAGCTGGTGCGAATTGCGTCCCGATGAAGAAGGGAAAGACAATGACAACTGAAAATTTCGTTGAAAATTCGCTGCCTCGCCTTCCAGCGGTAGGAACCCGTCATCAGTTTTCCGAGGTAGCTCATGAACTCAAAAACTGCGTGAGTGTCCTGCTTTTATTGGTTGAAACTATCGAAATAGATCGGGAACATCCGGTTCCCGATGAGGACAGTATGAAGGATCTAAAAAGGCTAATTCATAAAATGAATTGTCTAGTTGAAAATCTAATCTTTTTGTAAATATGCTTCACGCCTCCGCCGAGGCGGCAAGCTCCATATAGTTTTGTCGCGAGAGCTTTCTCTTTCCTGTCTCGAGCTCGTGAATCATATCTAAGATCTTGCGGCAGTGCGGCGTCGGAATATTCAGTCTGCTTCCCTCCCGGACAACGTGCGCAAGAGTAAAGTCCACCTCGGTTTTTATTCCCTGTTGAATCTGCCGCAGTGGCCCTTTGCGGTCATCGAGCTGCCATGTTTGGGCCATCTCATTAACAGCAGCAAGACGGTTTTCGAAGGGGTTGCTGGGGTAAAAGTCGAGCGGATTGTATTCGGCTAGGGGGATGAAACGAGCCCCGGTTGTTTTGCCGACGGCGACGACTTCGGCAAAAAAGTCGACGAGCACGCGACGGTTCGCATCGCCGGAACCGCTGGTGGCCAATGCCGCATCGGCGAGAGAGCCGAAATATCCCAGGCAGGTATAAGTGAGCTTGCTCCAAAGTACGCCGAGAATGTTGTCCGAAATCTCGCTGGGAATCACCGAGTCGAGCAGTGCGTTGAGTCTTTCCAGCTGGGGTGTTTGCTTGCCGTGAAGATGGCCGACGTACAAATGGCCGCGCGTGGTTGTCCTCACCTGCCCGGGAGCCGGTTTGGTGGAACCCATACGAATGGCAACGCCGACAGTCCGGTCAGGTCCAACCCTTTCTTCGAGCAGGGGAGGGTTAATGCCATTCTGCAAAGATACAAGCAGACCGTCGTCTGAAAGATGGGGT
>Ga0137403_10004815_pt1 | contig 15807 bp, 12 predicted proteins | sample CZOMad2_1_16fung_FD_122057 | JGI IMG/M metagenome (GOLD analysis project Ga0137403, IMG submission 122057) | Vadose zone soil fungal communities from Angelo Coast Range Reserve, California, USA - CZOMad2_1_16fungal (Hybrid Assembly) | ecosystem: Environmental > Terrestrial > Soil > Vadose zone... | reverse complement strand
GGATGGGCGGGAGCGACCCCACCGCGCCGCGCAATCGCGGCCCGGTCCCTTCGGGCTTCGGGGGTCACTCCCGCCTCAGGCTGCTCAGGAAATCGCAGCCCGTGTTTTGGCCGCGCGGAGGGGGAGCAGCAACGAAGTTGTAAGACAGCCCGTAGTACAAAACCGCAACGGAAGAACAGAAAGGGCAAATGGCAATCATCAAAGCACCACCCAAACAACCCAAGGCAGTAACGATCCAGGCTCGAGTCGAGGAGTCGGTGAAGGCACAGCTAGACCGGTATGCAGAGTTCATCGACTCCTCTACGTCATACGTCATCACCGAAGCACTGAAACTTCTCTTCAAGCGTGACGACGAATTCAAAGCCTGGCTAGCCCAGCATACGAACGTCGGCAACCGCGAGAAGCTTGAAGGAGGCGTCCTCAATAAGAGCGCATAGCAACCATGAAGCCCCGTCCAACCCAATTCGGTGTGCGTGAGAATACAGCGTCCTCAGGACAGCATGCCCCGCGCCTCGCAGTGAGTACTGATTCGCACGTCATTTGCATTGAAAACGAGGACGCCGAGACCCGGCTACCTTCGCCCTCGAACGACCGTGCCGTGGCAGGTTACGAGACCCGTTTGCACGCCGCGCTACGAAACGCGGCCACAGAGGAGAAGAGAGGAGGTAACACCGACCCTTCGGCTCTTTCAATGCCGCTCGAACCTGAGCAGAAGTTGAACCGTCCTTTCGAGCCCCTGATCGACAGTTCTCAGGCGGTCAAGCTTTTGGGCAACATCCACGTCAAGACTCTGCAGCGCTACGCACGACGCGGAAGTCTTCCCGGATATCAAATTGGCGCCCACTGGTTTTTTCGTCAATCTGAGCTAGACGCATGGCTGCGATCTCGGATAAATTCGAGCTGCCATCCGTGCCGTTTGGACTAGGAGGAATTTCTCAAATGTTCAGGCGGCAACGGTATCAGTTCGGAAGTGTTGAACGGAAAGCAAGAAAGAAGGGCCCGGATGTTTGGGCACTGCGTTATCGGGAGCATTTGCTGGAGGGGACCAACTGCCACAAAAGCCTCATTGTTGGAACCGTTGAACAATACGCAACCGAATCCCAAGCCAGGAGGGCGGCGCAGGCACTCCTGCTTCGGATTACCGCAGACAGTCCAAACGCAGTTGTAGTGACCCTTGGTGCGGTGATCGAGCGGTATCTCGTGGAAGAGTTGCCAGACCGTCACTCAACTGCGCGAGGCTACCGGTCATGGCTGAGGAACCACATCATACCGAAGTGGGGCGAGCACCCGTTGCAAGAAATTAAGCCACTGGCGGTCGAGCAGTGGCTTAAGGGGCTCGACCTCGCGCCAAAGAGCAAGGGGCACTTGAAGAATCAAATGCGGATCGTCTTCAACTGCGCGATGCGATGGGAGTTGCTCCCGTATCAAAGCAACCCTATGGGCTTCGTGCGGGTAAAAGGCGTTTCGAAGCGTGTGCGTCAACCAGTTGTGTTGACGATTGAACAGTTTCGACAGGTTCTTGAGCACATCCCGGAACCCTATCGCACGATGTGCGTTGTAGCTGGGTGTCTGGGACTGCGGATCAGTGAGGTTCTCGGATTGCAGTGGTGTGACTTCGACTGGGAGACACACCAAGTGCACATTCGGCGGTCCTGGGTCTGTGGCCACGTTGACGGGCCCAAGACGGAGAACTCAAAGAGGCCAATGCCGGTTGATCTAGCCTTAGAGAAACTCTTAGGCGAGCACCGGCGCCGGCTTCCTTCCTCTCTTCAAGAGAGCCAATGGGTATTCCCGAGCAAACGTACGGGGAAGCCCTCGCACCCTTGGAGCGCACAACGTCGCTGGCTGTTGCGGGCTGGAGAAAAGGTCGGAGCAGGGAGACTTGGTTGGCATGCATTTCGGCACACATATTCGAGTCTGCTTAACGAGCACGGGACAGATGTCAAGGTGCAGCAAGAACTGCTTCGTCATGCGGACATCCGCACGACGATGAACATATATACCAGGGCTGTACCGGAACGGCTTCGAACGGCGAACAGCAAGTTGGTTCGGCTTTTGCTGCCGACGGGCACAACCAGCCGGGCTTAATGTTCCCTTGAGTTCCCTCGTGCGGGTGCCAAGTGCTTCAGATAGAGAAAGATATGGCGGAAGCGTGTGGGAGTCGAACCCACCATTCGACCCGCGAAGGACCGAATCGCCGGCTTTGAAGGCCGGGAAAGTCACCGGACTCTTTTCGCCTCCGAATCTAGAATATCATCGAGACAAAGAACTTAATGGACATAAGAAACCGCTCGCATCTTCGTAATCGTCTCCAGTGCTACCGTGGCGCTATTGGATATCAGCGAAGGGAAGAGCGGAAAGGCCACCATTACTGTGGTGCCTGACTGGCCCGGCGTACAGGATCACCCCCTGAACCCTATTTGGACTTCCGGTCAGTATTTCAAACTCTGTCCACAGCAGTATCATATCTTTGGGGCAAAGTCTGGATGAGCGCGCCTCGAGTCTTGCGGCGGTGGCTACTGCTAGACCAACACGGTGATGTGAAATACGAACGTTCCGAGCGGTGCCCAAGCCATTGCATTACTAGGAGTCCGTTGTAGATGAAAAAGCACGTATTCATAATCGGCCTAATTTTGTTGTTAGGACCATGCAAGATATCTGCACAGACCCCCGCGCTTGCTTTTACTTCAGCATGCGCCAATTCTTCGAGTTTGAGCGGGAACCCTTGGTCTTCAACCCCCGCGTATCAATGCGACCTGCCTGAAACCAGCACGGCGGGGGACACGCTCATTTTCTCCTTCGGATTCGACGGCACGGGCGGGAATCAGAACTTTACGGTCAGCGACGATAAGGGCGACACGTTTACGCTGGATGTGTCCTCGGCAATCAGCAACAACAAGCAACTGCGCATCTATCGGGCTGTCAACATCGCTGCGGGTGCGACTTATGTCAGGGTAACGCTAAACGGCGGTCAGTTGAATGGCTACTGGCAACCCACGGTCTCTGAGTTCTATGGCGCTGCTGTGCTTGACGCGTCTTCCTGCGCCACAGGCACATCGACATCAGTTACCGCTGGAAGCTTGGCGCCAACAATTGCCGGAGATCTGCTCTATCAAGTGTCCTATTCGGCGTCCTCGAGTTCGGAAACTTCTTTTGCAGTTGGTTCGCAGTCAAATATCGCCTGGGCATTCGCGTTTCAGTTGCATGGGGATGGTGCTGCGGCGCAATACGGCGTCTACAGTTCGACCTCAGCTATCAATCCCGCCTTCACGCAAGGCGCTTCTAATTCCTTTATTAGTTGTGCCGTGGCGCTCAAAGCATCGGCTGCAGGCAGCGCTCCGACCCTCTTGCCTCGCGTCGTTCGCCAGACACACGATGCCATGCCAAAAAATGCCGCGAATCCTTGGAACATTGGCGCCATCTCGACTGGAGATACGGTCTACTTTGCTTACGTGGGGAACGATGCCATCTCCAGTATCACTTCAAACCCATCGCCGACGGTGGTTAACTGGACCGCCAGTGGCGCCGATTTTGTGGGTTTAAACGGCCACAACCATGTCAACTTCTACTGCGCGAAGTTTTCTTCTCCGCCAGGGCCACTTACGATTTCCCTTACACGGACCGCCACCACAAACGACTCGATCAACATGATTTACGATGTCGTCGGCGGGACCTGTAACCTCGATGCGGACTCCGGGGGACAGGCAGGAAACTCGGCGAGTGCAGCGACCTCGCTGACGATCTGTAGCGGTTGCATTACGCCCACGAAGCTAAACGATTTCATTCTTGCCGACGGGGGACAAGCGTTCTGCACCGCAACGAGCTTGATTACGCCGACCACCAACTTCGATACGGGGTGGTTCCAAGGGAATAACATCAGCGGGCCGTCTCAGACGGACGAGAATAACTTCTGGGCGCACTTTCGCAATGCAAACTTAAACGCAATCACCGTCACCGTGCAGGACACATGTGGTGGGTCGGCAATAGGAAACTGGGCAGCACGCGTGGCAGCTTACCAGTCGTCCGTCTCAACCGGCGCCCCTCAACCTCCTACCGGCCTGACAGCTATCGTCCACTGACCTACTATGCAGTGTTAGCCTGAAATTCGATCGGAAGCCTCGCTAATTCTATTGCGCATACCATCGCCACAGTGGTGGTTATCCAGCCGCGTCTAGAAGCTTCAGTTCAGCATGGGAGTGGCGGCTCGTGACTGGTGGTAGGCTGAAGCCCCTTACAGTTGCCGTACATACTTATCAGCTTCGAGTTCGGGACATGCGGGACAAAAGTGGGGGTCAGGAGCGCTCGGACGCTATAGTGGCGGCTTGCTGCGTGCGGATCAAAGCTGCGACGAGGTCGTAAAGCGCAGGACTGGTGCAGACCTCGTAATAAGGGTGCGAAGTAGCTCCTCCGACTTTCCCGTCAGGAAGCAATTGCCGCGCGAAACCCTTGCGCAGCACGAGCAATTCCACGGACTCGCCTAGCGGCACTTCCCCGTAATACAGAGTGACGCTTTGCTTGCCCCAAGGCATGTCGAGCTTCGTTTCAATGGAATCAAGCGAAATTTCCTCGGAAAGTTTTTGAAATCCCTCATCGTTGAGCTCGATGCCGTTGTGGTTGTAACGCACCAGGAATTCGTCCAACTCTTCCGCCGACGCACCTTCCATGGTGTTCAGGAACTGAAAGACCGAAAAGTGGCTTTTCTGTCCAGACAGCATGCGTTTCGCCAGCTTGGCGCAACCAGAGAGGCGGTCGGAAAGATTCAACGCCTTTGAAATCATGATTCGCGAATCGCCATCGGTCCAGTAGGTAGGAGCAGAGCCTTGAAAAGCCACTCCCAGCCCGAGCTCCAGCGCGGGAAGATCGCTGGACGATGCCCGCTCATTGTAAGAGTTGCAGACGGCCAGAATCTGGCGCGAGAGAATACATGCCTTAGCCACCGGACGCGCATAGGCGACCGTCGATTCCGTTTCGAAAATAGCGAGAATGATCGCGTCGCCTTCGATGAACACCTTTTTCGCCGAATACCGGTCCAGCAGCTTCTTGACGGGCTCGTGCAAATTCAGACTGAAATGCGAAGCGGGGTTTAGTCCGCGTGAGAGCAAATCCTGCGTCATGCGCGTGGAGCCGCGCACGTCCGACTTGATGATCACGTGCGAGATCACGTGGTCCTGCTCTGGCCGGGCTTCCTCCGGAAGCACACATTCGTATAGACGGTTATTCAAGCGTGACAGTTCGCGCGCCTTTTCCGTGGTTACCAGGTTGATGCGCTCCATGCAGGTGGTCAAATGCTCCGCGTCACGCAGGTCCCTTCTCAAGCGAAGGAAGTCATTCGCAAATCGCAACACAAAAGTCTGTTTTTCCTCCCGGGAATAGCGTCGTATTTTCTTGGAAAGCTCCTCGATGGCTTTCAGCGACAATTTCTTGGCTGGCACGTGCTTGATGACCTGCTCAACTTGCTTGAGCTCCTCTTTCGATACGAGGGCCTTGCGGAGTTGCTGCAAGTGCACGGGCGGACAGTAGTCCGAAGCAATGGACTGAATCTCGTAGCTTGCCAGGATGTGATAGAGAACTTCCTGGAGTTCGAGACGATCGAGAAGCTGGGCAAGCAACCGCGCTCGCACCGCTGCCTCTGCCTCCCCGGCGGAACTCGCGTCGAATAGCCGCTTGGCGTTTTCCGGCTCATTCAGATATTCACCGAGCCTCCCGGCATGATCTTTCACGAAGAAGTCGAGCTTCTGCCTGGCCGCATCAATCTGCGGGCCCAGCTCCTCTAGCTTGAATTCCTGGTGCTTGAGCCGAAGCTCCACGTCGTTCAGAGACGCTTTAAGGTCGGCGGGATCACCGGAATTCAGAAATTTGGTAAAGAAACCATCGTTTCGATCCAGACGCTTCCGGGTATTTTCGCGCTGTTCCTCGAGGTTGGCGATTTCAGTGCGAATCGCCTGCACAGCCTCCAGCATCTCGGTATGTGTCTGGATGGCTTCCGTATGGGCCGGGTCGTGGCTGAAAGTAACGCCGGCCTCTCGGAGGAATTCCTGGAAAAGTTCATCCATAGCCTCAAAACGGTCGGGGTCACGGGCGTAGTTTCCCAGTAGGATGTAGTGCTCGAGAAAAAAGACGTCGTCCTTGCCACCGTCGAGAAAAATTAGCCTGTTCTTGCAAAGTTCGTAATAGGAAGCGAAGTCTTCACCAAACAAAGCTCGGCGGGCTTTTGCAATCACATTGTCTTCCACGTCGATCACAATTTGCGCCACCTGCTGTCCCACGCGGCGAATGACGCCCCTCCGGGCCGACTGCAGCTCCGACAATCGCGCCTTGATGACATGCGCCTGCTGGCTTCGCTCGAAATGCTCGCCGCGCTTGCGAATCCATTCCTTGCCTTCGAGGATCAAGTTGGCAAATTGATTGCCGATTTCGAAGGTCAGGAACTTGAGCAAGCCCAGCCGGAAGAGTAGGTCTATCTCTACATTCTTGTGGTACTTGGCCTGGGTCAGGGCGCTTTGCAACACTTCGGACAGCAACTTGCGAAAGCCCGTGCCGTCCGGTGCCCGTGAAGCGCGCAGCTCGAGCCCCGAAAGATAGGTGTTGCTGGTGCTCTGGCGAATCACATCGAAGAGATAGTCGCGAGCCGTTTGCACGAACCTGGGGCTCAAGAACACGTCGTGGTGGATGTTATCCACGCCGATCGCCAATGACTCCATGGGAATCGTGACGTTGTAGCTCTTGAGTTCGGGCCGGGCCTGCTCGGTTGGGCCCGGCGTTAGGAGTTCGTTGAGCATCAATTTAGCCAGAAACGGCTATTTTTACGTTAGCAGCCACAGCGAAAGCGAGCAAGAAATCCGGTTGGGTCCGTAACCAGAGAGTTAGTGAGGTGGATTACCGACGGGCTACAGGACGATGATGCGGCGGGCATCGCCCCCGAAGTGCTCCAGGCGGATACGCACCCGCGGCCAGGGAGACTGGAGGGGGAATCGTTCAGACCATTCTAGAATAGCCACCGAGGGGGTTGCGAACATATCCTCCATGCCGAGAGTCTCAAAGTCGTGGAAACTCTCAATCCGGTATAAGTCGGCGTGGTAGACCCTCGCTGGCTTGCCATAGACATGAACTAGGGTGAAGGTTGGGCTGGTGACCTCGTCTTCGTTGGCGGCTCCAAGCCCGGAAACGATGCCTTTGGTCAATGTCGTCTTTCCCGTACCAAGGTCGCCAGTGAGAAGAACCAGCATAGGAGCTCTGAGACGCTTGGCGAATTCCCTGCCCCAACGGATGGTCTCTTCGGCTGAATGCGTAATGATTTCCTCAGGCACCGAAGCGAATCTCCCTCAGCAACCACTCCCGAGCCCGAGGAACAGCGCTGGCGACTTCGCTCGCCAGCATGCCTGAGATTTCCTCACCTTCGGCGGCTAACAGGTCTGCGGCAAGGCCGTGCAGATAGACTCCCAAAGCCAGAACGCGAACCCAATCCGTGGTCCCGAATTGTGCCGTAAGGGCGGTCAGGATTCCTGTAAGCACGTCGCCTGTACCGCCTTTGGCGAGACCGGGATTTCCGGAGGTATTCACAAACAGCTTCCCGTCTGGCGAGACGATGAGCGTGTGGAAACCTTTGAGAATCACGTGAGAGTTCCACTTTCTAGCAGAATCCAAAGCGGCGGCAACGCGATTCTCCTGCACCGTGGCGGTACTCGTGCCAAGCAGCCGCGCCATTTCGCCAGGATGCGGCGTGACGGCCAGGAACGAATTCTTGCGCCGGCGCAGCAATTCAGGGCGGCCTGCGAAAGCGTTCAGTCCGTCCGCGTCGAGAACCATGGGTAATTCCGATTCAGCGGTTAAGCGGGCGATGAACTCTTGAGTCTCAGGGTGCGTGCCGAGACCAGGTCCGATCCCCAACACGGTCTTACCCTCGGCAATGCGGGCTAATACACCACTATCTAAATTGTTCTTTGAGATTGCTCCGTCCGCCGTGCTTTCCAGAACTTCGGTCATGTACTCGGCGTGGGCCGCCGTCACAGGAGTTTGAGCCTGCGCCGGAACGGCGATGGTGACGAGCCCGGCGCCCGCACGCAGCGCGCCGAGACCGCTGAGCGCCGCGGCGCCTGATTTTCCGACTGAGCCAGCCACTAACAACACGTGCCCATACTTTCCCTTGTGACCGTCCGCCCCGCGGACTAGCAGCAGCAACGTAAATTCGTCCGGGCCAAGCCACCGCAAAGCGCCCTTTCCTACTTCTTCAATCAAATCTGGAGGAGAGCCAATTCCGACGACTTCCAGAGCCCCGCAACACTCCGCATTGCGTGAAATCAATTGGCCAACCTTAGGTGCTGTGAAGGTGACGGTGCGATGAGCGAACAGAACGGGGCCAGTCGGTGCGTCGTCGTTAACGGACAGACCGGAGGGCGTATCCAGAGCGAGAATCAGCGAGGGCCGCGGCAGAGTGGCATTATGCGACAGCCGGTTTATGTCCGAGATGGCGCGCGCAATCGTGCCGCTGGCTGCGCCGCGCAGCCCCGTTCCCAGCAAGGCGTCGACCATGACGGTCGCTGAGGCTACCTGGGGCCACACACGTTCCCAATCAGCTTCGCTAGCGATGGGTTCGATGAGGTTTCCCGCGTCACGCCAGCGAGCGAGATTCGTCGCAGCATCCCCAACAATGTCTTCCGGCTTGCCAAACAAGAGAACGTTTGTCGCCAGGCCGCGCTCTCTCAAATACCGCGCGGTGACAAATCCGTCCCCTCCGTTGTTGCCTTTGCCGCAAAACACCCAGACGCGAACGTTATCCCGTCCAGCAACGGCTCGCCAGACGGCATCGGCCACTTTGCGGCCGGCGGTTTCCATCAATTGCAGCCTGGGAATGCCGTGGCGCTCGGTCGTGAGTCGATCGACTTCGCGCATCTCGGCAGCAGTAAGAGCTTTCATGGAAGGTTCACAGTGAGCCTAAAGCATCCAGCCGCCGCTGACATTGACGACCTGTCCCGTAACGTACTCGGCCTCCTCGGAAGCGAAGAACGCCACCGTGGCGGCAACATCCTCAACCGTCGGTGGCCGGCCAATCGGGAAGCGCGCGTCGCGAATTTTGCGGGCCTCTTCCAGCGTTAGCTCGTTTTCATCAATGCTAGAAGGGTTTACAACGTTCACCGTGATGCCATTCTTGGCTTCCTCAAGGGCCAAAGAACGTGACAGAGCGACGACCGCAGCCTTCGCTGCGGCGTAAGCCGAGATTTTAGCTTGCCCGAACGCGCGTTCCGCGCCAACCGCACCCATGTTGATGATCCGGCCCCATCGCGCCTTCCGCATGTGCGGCAAAGCTGCCCGGCACATATACAAAACGGTAAGCAAATTCGACGTAAAAATGCTTTGCCAGTCCTCGAGCGATGATTCCGCCAGCGTACCCCAGCGAAAATCTCCCACATTGTTGACTATGACGTCCAGGCGACCGAAGCGGTCGGCGACAGTTTTGATCAACTGGTCGCATCGTCCCGCATCAGTGATGTCCGTCTCCACCGCAACACAATCCACTCCGCTTGCCTGCAATTGCCGCAGGGTCTGCTGTGCCGCAACCTTATTAGAGCGATACGCGATGGCCATCCGCGCGCCATCCTGCGCCAGCCGCACGGCCAGCCCGCGGCCAATGCCTCTGCTCCCACCTGTTACCAGCGCCACACGATTACGGAGCGACATCCTTATCCCCGGTAAATCTCTTGGAAATATTTTCAGTATAGCTTAGCCGCAGCAGCCGTACTACCGAAGCCGCGCCACGATCACCGTCATGTCATCCGCTTGTTCAGGAGTCCCAGCCCATTCTTCCGCCGCGGCCATCAAAGACTCCGCAACCATGAGGGGCGCAGCGCCTTGCACGTGGACGGCCGCTTCCTCCAAACGCCGAATCCCAAATTCTTCCCCGTAAACGTTCTCCGGCTCAATCAGGCCGTCACTGTATCCGATCAAGAGAGAGTCAGGGCTTACGGTCAGCGATCCTTCCTCATAAACGTAGTCTTCCACCACGCCGAGAACCATGCCGCCTATGTCCAATTTCTCGGAACCGCTCTTGCAGATCAGAAATGCCGGCAGGTGGCCCGCGTTGGTATACCGCAGAGTTCGTGTCCCGCTGTCATAAGTAGCGATGAAGAATGTCGCGAATCGGTCGTCGCCAGTGTTGCGCACCAGATGCTTGTTCAAGCGGGACACCAACTCCGCCATGCTCAAGCGCTCGCTGCCTTCCGTAAGCATCTGGCTGCGCAGTGCCGCCTGCAGACTGGCCATCAGCAGTGCAGCCGAAATTCCCTTCCCTGAGATATCCGCGATGGCGATGGCGATATGCGTTGGGCTCAGCTGAATAAAGTCATAGTAGTCACCGCTGACAGAGCGCGCAGCTTTGCAGATGGCCTCGATCTCAACTCCCGGTACCGATGGCAAACTACTGGGAAAAAGCTGGTTTTGCACTTCCCGAGCAATGGAAATCTCATTCTCCAGACGCCGGCGCTTGTTTTCTACCTCGATGAGCTCGCCGACGGAGGTGGTCATCTTGTTAAACGACTCTGCCAGCTCCCCCAGTTGATCGTGGTGTTCGATTTGCACGCGATGAGAGAAATCTCCCGCCTGTACATATTGCGTGCCGCGGTATAGGTCGGCAACAGCCCTGGTAATCCGCCGCGTGAGCACAATTCCAGTGGCCAGCGCGGCAGCTTCAATGAACAGGAACAACACTCCTACAACAATGAGCAGCAGGAGGTAAGAGTCCCGCAACTCTCCGAGCGTCGCGAAAATCCTGCGGCTCAATCGCAACGGCCGCGCATTGAATACCGCTAATACGGGACGCGACTTCTCCACTTTGCCGTCCTTTGCGACATATACCGAATCAAAGCTGGATACTACGTTTACGGGAGTGTCGATCCAAAACATGGGGTCCTGCAGCGTGCGGTTGCTCGCCACGATACGACGCGCCACTTTGTATTGTTCACCGCCGGATGAATAGATGACTTCCTTTTGGGCGCTGCCCTCGTACCGCTCCATCAGGTTTAGCTGGATCGCGCCCAGATCCGGCGCGACGGTACTCAGAAAATCGGATGTGACCGGCACGCGGAGTGTTATTACGCGCTCACCGTTACGATCTGGAATGGCCCGGAGACTCGTCAGCGAAAGCGTATCGCCCTGATGCAATAGTCCGGCAAACGATTTCTTGCCAGGGGAAGCTACCTTGCGAAGGAGCGAGGTATCACTGGAGAAACTGATGCTAAGTCCCGGGAGTTCCTGGTCATGCACCGCATGAGACTGTGCCGCCAGGATGCGCTCGGACTCACGTTCCGTGACATTGGGCGGGAGCGTTTGATGCGCGATGGCAATGTGCTCCGAGATATCCGCGATCATTTCAATGCGTTGCTGGATGTCCTCGTGCAAAAGGTAGGCGCCCAACTGGGAATACAGAATGCGGCCGGCCAGAAAAACGAGCGTCACCGTCAATAAGATGGGAACAAACGCGATGAACAAATAGGCAACGATCAAGCGGTTGCGCAAACTCCACAGCAGGCGGTTTCTCCACCAGCCAATGAACCGGAACAAAAGATAAACGCCGGCAAGAACCGCCAGATATTTCAAGAAGCTGAAAAAGCCGTCGTTGAACCCAAAGATGGCGGCCATCAATCCTCCGGCTGCCACTGCAGTGGAAACCAGATCGGGCCACGCGAGGCGGTTCCAAAGTTCTTTTAGGCTGGCGCGGAAGGATCTCATCATGCCGTCAACGGAAACAATACTTTACCTGAATTGCTGTGACGAATGCAGAGTAAGCATCTGACAATCTGAAGAAAGACCAGGCGCCATATCACCCGGCCAGCTGCAAGGAACTCTTACTGTTGTTGCGGGTTGCTGATCCGGCTGTGGTAACGACTGTAAGTAAAATAAATCACCAGTCCGATAATCAGCCAAATAATGAGGCGGGCCCAGTTCACCCATCCGAGCTTGTACATCATGTAGCCGTTGAACAGGATTCCAAGAATTGGTACGACCGGCACCCATGGTGTACGGAAGGGGCGCGCTTGATCGGGATTGGTATTGCGCAGAATCATTACGGCAATGCACACAATCACGAAGGCCAGCAGCGTCCCGATGTTGACCATCTTTCCGATGTCATCGATTGGCGTCACGCTGCCAACGATGGCCGCCAGCAAACCAACAAGCATGGTGTTCTTGTACGGAGTGCGGAATTTTGGATGGATTGCCGCAAAGAACTTCTTCGGCAACAGTCCGTCGTTGGCCATCGAATAAAGCACGCGCGTTTGGCCAAGAAGCATGACCAACATCACGCTCGTCAGTCCGGCTAGCGCCCCCAGCGTGACAATATGGGAGGCCGTTGCCAATCCGCGGTCCAGGAACGCCCGCGCAATCGGCGCCTCGATGTTCACGTCCTGCCAGCGCACCATACCAGTGAGCACGCCGGCAACCGAAATGTAGAGAATTGTGCAGATCAACAGCGAAGCTATGATCCCGATGGGCAAGTCCCGCTGCGGGTTCTTCGCTTCCTGCGCGGTCGTGGAAACCGCATCAAATCCAATGTAAGCAAAAAAGACGTACGCCGCTCCCGCTCCAATCCCGGCAAATCCCATGGGCGCGAACGTGGACCAGTCATGGCCCCAATTGGAAAAATCAACGTAGCGGATTCCCAGGCCGATGACGAATAGAACCACGGAGACTTTGATGGCCACGATCGTGGAATTGAAGCGCGCGCTTTCTCTGATGCCGATGACCAAGACTGCGGTGATGATGAGAGCGATCAAAAATGCGGGCAGATTGAAGCCGATTTCCGATCCGAACAACGTCGGGGCATTGAGAAGCGCGTGAGCTTGCTGAACCAATTCTGGCGATTGGGCTTTGATGATGGCATCTACTTTGTCGAGGAAAGCTTGCGTGCCCGGCTTCAGCGTTGCGTCGGAGGCCTGCGCCATCTGGCGAGCTACAATCTTCGTGGCGGTGCTCAGTCCCGTCCAGTGATCGTAGGCCAGCCACAAAGGCATCTTTATTTTGAAAATATTGAGCAACTCGATGAAGTGGTTCGACCAGCCTGACGAAACCGTGCTCGCGCCCATGGCGTATTCCAGCGTGAGATCCCAACCGATGATCCAAGCGAATAATTCGCCGAGAGTAGCGTAAGCATAGGTGTAAGCGCTGCCCGCTAGCGGAATCATGGCGGCAAATTCCGCGTAGCACAGCGCCGCAAACGCGCAGCCCAGTCCGGAGAGCACGAACGAGAGCATCAGACCCGGCCCGGCATAGTGCGCACCCAGTCCAGAAAACACAAATATGCCCGCACCGATGACCGCCCCCACTCCCAGCGCCGTCAATTGAAAGGGGCCGAGCGTGCGCTTCAGGCTGTGCCCGCCTTCCTCCTGCGCCTCCGCGAGCAACATGCTCATCGGTTTTCGTGCGAACAAGGGGTTGCCCATGCAACTCCTCCTTTTGGGGGAAAATTCCCCGACTTCCCAGTTTTCCTGGACACTTCCAATTTGGCTCTAAGCATTGTAGGGGCGCACCATGCTGCGCCCCTACAAGAAAATCTAGTTATTGCGTGGAACTTGTTCTGACTGTTCGCCGCGACCACCACGACCACAACAGGTAGACCGGAACTCCAATCAAAACGATCTCCAGGCCCTTCCCCGCCGTTTGAGTCTGATAGAGCAAGAGCACGAGCATGATTGCGACCGCCGCCAATACATAGAGTGTAGGGACAATTGGGTAACCGAAAGCACGATAGGGCCGCTCGGCATCCGGCCGTTTCGCTCGCAGTACAAAAATTCCTATAATCGTCAGCACGTAGAAGAGCAACGCGGCAAAAACAACGTAATTGAGCAGGTCGCTATAAAGATTGCCGTAGGTGACCGCGCCCGCCGCGTCCACTCGCTGTGTTCTCAGCAATATCAGGATTGCGATCCAAACCCCTTGAAAAGTCAACGCCGTGCCGGGGACGCCCTTCTTGTTCAACGTGCCAGTGGATCTGAAAAAAAGGCCATCTCTTGCCATGGCGTAAGTGACACGGGCGCCAGCCAAGATCAAACCGTTGTTACAGCCAAACGTGGAAATGATGATCGCCCCCGCCATCAGCATCGCGCCAAGGGGGCCAAAGATGGCGTTCAAGGCCGCGCTGGCCACGCGATCATCTGGAGCGGTCTGAATTTGCACCAGCGGCAGCGTGCAAAGATACGCCAAATTCGCAAGGCAATAGAGAGTGATCACGATGATGGTGCCGAACGCCATCGAGAGCGCCACGTCGCGCTTTGGATTCTTCACCTCCGCCGCAGTAAAACCGATGTTGTTCCAAGCATCCGCCGAAAAGAGCGAACCCACTTGCGCTACTCCGTATGCCACGAACAAACCAAACGCGCCGCTGGCAGCAGTGATTGTCGGCACAAAGTTTCTCAGGAAATTCGCGCCCGGCTCGATGGGTTGTGCATTGCGAATGGTCCAGAAGTGGCTGAAATTCTCGGTAATGGCACCGGCATTTCTTCCCACAAAAATGCCTAGGAAAACTAATCCCACGAGCGACAGCGTCTTCGCGCTCGTGAATACGTTTTGAATCAGTTTTCCGAGCCGCACGCCAAGCGTATTGATGAACGTCAGGAACACGATCATCAACACGCCCACCAATTGCTGTATTGAAAGACTGATGGCGTACTTCGAGCCGAGCGCGATGGGGTGAATAATCCACACATTAGGCGATATCGCCGGCCACAGAACGCCCAAATAGCGCGCGAAACCCACGGCCACGGCCGCGATTGTCCCCGTTTGAATCACCAGAAAGAGCGTCCAACCGTAAAGAAATCCCCAGAGCGGCGAGTAAGCCTCGCGCAAATAAATGTATTGCCCGCCGGCGTGAGGAAACATCGCGGCCAGTTCGCCATAAGAAAGTGCGGCGGAAATCGTCAACAATCCAGTAAGAATCCAGGTAAGCAGCAGACCGCCGGCGGAACCCGTCTGCCGCGAAATATCGGCAGCCACAATGAAGATGCCCGATCCGATCATCGAGCCCACGACAATCATCGTGCCGTCGAACAATCCGATGGCCCGTACAAAGCCGGGCTCCGATTTTGCTCGGGTGTCTGCGAGAGGATGTGTTGTGTCCGCCATTCGCCGAATGCCTCAGCCTGCCGCCGTGTGGTTAGCGGCCCCCAGCAGATCGATGTATTGCCTGGCGCGCATCCCAGGCGCAGGGGCGCTCAAGATATCGCTGATAACCGCCACGGAATCCGCCCCCGCCTCGATTATCTCAGGAGCTCGCTCCAGCGTGATGCCTCCAATAGCCACAATCGGTTTATCAGTTAGCAGTCTGGCCTTTCGGATGAACTCCGTGCCAACGACAGGATCGGGGTTTGACTTTGTGCCGGTCGCAAAGATGGGTCCGACGGCGATGTAATCCGCAGAAGATGCGGCGGCGCGCTGGAATTGCTCGAGATTGTGGGTGGACACGCCTACCAGTTTCTCCGGTCCAACCACTTGCCGCGCTTTCTCCGCGTCTAAATCTTCTTGCCCGACATGGACACCGTTCGATCCCGCAACGGCCGCGACATCGGCCCGGTCATTCACCACGACCGAAACCTTCAGCGGGGCAAGCAGCGAAACCAGCTTTGTCGAAGATTCCAGAAGTTCACGGGCGGGCGCCCGCTTGTTCCGGTATTGCAGCAACCGGACACCGGCATCGGCAAGTTTTTGAGCGCACTCTGTCTCAGGAATCGTAAGCAATGCTGCGTCTAATATCACATACAGCCGCGGTAGAACAAGGCGCTTCAACGTTTATTTTCCGTTCGTCCCCAGCAATCTTTCGATGAA
>Ga0137403_10004814_pt1 | contig 15812 bp, 12 predicted proteins | sample CZOMad2_1_16fung_FD_122057 | JGI IMG/M metagenome (GOLD analysis project Ga0137403, IMG submission 122057) | Vadose zone soil fungal communities from Angelo Coast Range Reserve, California, USA - CZOMad2_1_16fungal (Hybrid Assembly) | ecosystem: Environmental > Terrestrial > Soil > Vadose zone... | reverse complement strand
AGGCTTGCCGGCAGAGTTACGCCCGCGGGTTGCGGCTGGAACTGCACGGTAAAGGGCAGGTTCAGGAAGTTCTGCTCCGCCGCAACAAAAAAGAATGTGCGGTCCTTCTTGATGTGCCCGCCCAAAGCTCCGCCAAACTGGTGCTGCATATTGACAGCCGGATTGCCGAAAGCGTCAGCCGACGTGAAATCTGAGTTGCGGTTCATGTAGAAGCCTTCACCATGCCAGTCGTTGGTACCAGACTTGGTCACGGCATTCACGAAACCGGCATTGGTGCGGCCAACCTCGGCATCGAGACCGCTCCGCACTACCTGGAACTCACGGACCGCGGCCAGCGGGAAGAAAAATACCGGATCATTGCCGCCGCGCTGGTTGCCCTGCAACGGATCATTGAAATCAGCGCCATCGAGCGCGACATAAGAATTGATAGACCTCTGGCCGGAAATCACCAGGCCATTGCGATCTGATTCCTGATAAATGTCCGGCGTCAGTTGCACAAAATCAGGAAAAGCGCGGCCACGGATGGGCGCAGAAGTAATAGATCGCAGATAGACGCTCGATGAACTGGACACATCGTGCGTATCGATGGGACTATCGGTGTTCATCACCATCGTCTGGGTCTGAACCGTCTGTTCTTTACCGCCCACATCCTGGTTGGCGGACTTTAACGCCAATACCATTGTGTGACTCCGCCCCACAGTAACAATCGCCTCAACTTCATCGGTCTTGAACTCGCCTTGCGAAGCCTGGACAAAGTAACGTCCCACCGGCAGCGCCTGGGCGTCAAACTGCCCGCGACCGTCCGTGTGCAATTCACGCACGTAACCGGTCTCAGCATTTCGTACGGTGATGGCCGCGTTCGCGGCAGCTGTACCGTCGGCATTGCTGATCTCACCGCGCAGCCCACCTGCGCCCGCGTCAGACTGGGCAAATGTAATTTGGGCGAACAGCAACATCAAAAGAAGAGCGGATCCGCTCACTATCCATTGGCGACGAAGTAACCTTTGCAGCATTTTCTTTCCTCTTCCACTTTGGTTTTATGCAGCTTCGATGGTTCGCTGGGGTCGATCTACCGAAGGTTTGCAATGATTTGTGCGGGCTGATTATGTATGCACCAAACAATGGCGTGTTAGTTACGTGGGTCGTATTACTTCCGCCTTTGCCGCACTGGTTCTATATCTTTCTTTCCATTTTGGAACTAGGCACCCATAGCTCTGCATGTTAGATACCGACATTTTGTTCCGTTTTTGTGAAGCGACGGATGGTTTATTCAATGTAGTTCCATTTTGGAACTATCGAATATCGCTCACACAAAGGTAACAAGGAGGCAATAGGCAATTACAAAAGGGCAATACAGTGTTGACTTCCGTGAGCACACAAATATTTTTGTGCTGGAGTGCGCGTGCTATTTAGAGCACTATCTAAATGCAGAAGGTGTGTGGCGTTCGCAGAGGTTGTTTCAACAGATTTTTTACTGACTCCATTTGGATAGCAAGAAGAGCAAAGCAAGACTATGATCCTCAACTTTTCAAATCGCGCACTTCGTCTCTTGAAACCCGTGTTCTTTATTTTGATCGCGACCCTGCTGTGGAATACGCTGGCCATATCCCCGGCGTCTTCGCAAACTTCACAAGTTCAGACCAATGCCCGAAAGCTCAAGGTGAGCGTGCCTCCCGAATATCCGGAACTCGCACGCAAGATGAATATCCAGGGAGTGGCCCGCGTTCTGCTCACTGTCACGTCAGACGGCAGAGTGGTCGGCGTCAAAGAGCTGGGCGGTAATCCAGTCCTGGTAGCTTCGCTGGTTCAGGCAGTTCGCAAATGGAAGTATGAATCGGCAGACCACGAGAGTGAGATCGAAGTGCGGTTTGAGTTCATCCAGGGCCATTAGGCTTTTTTGTGGCGGACAAGGTGAAATCCTTGCCTGAGGCGTAACCAGATCATCCACAAATTAAATAGTTGTGCGCGACCACCCAGTAGTTAATTACCGGGCATAGCATTCCGCACGAAAGAGTTTGTTCCTCAGGCAGCAGTAGTTTCTCCACCCAGCAGCGTTAGCACTTCGCCGGTGATGTAACTGGAATCCGCTTCTGAGGCAAAGAAAACAAACGCAGGCGCAACTTCTTCGGGCTGTGCCGGACGTTCCATGGGTGTTTCTTTCCCGTGCTCTGCCGCTTTCTCGGCAGGTTTGTCCGCGATGTTCAGCGGCGTCCACACCGGACCAGGGGCCACACAGTTCACCCGAATTTTCTTTTCCACCAGGTTTTGCGCCAGCGATTTGGTAAAAGCATGAATCGCGCCCTTGGTGGAGGCATAGTCGAGCAGCTGTTTGTTGCCTTGAAGACCCGTGATGGAACCGGTATTCACGATCGCGCTGCCCGGCTTCAAGTGCGGCAGTGCGGCTTTTACCATGTGGAAGTAGCCGAATATGTTGGTCCGGAAAGTCTTCTCCCACTGCTCTCCACTGATGTCTTCGATCGATTCCTGATGCTGCTGGAAAGCTGCGTTATTCACCAGAATATCGAGGCCGCCGAATTCTTCCACGGTTTGTTCCACGGCGGCCCGGCAGAACTCCGGGTCTTGAACGTCGCCCGAAATAAGCACGCAACGCCGGCCTTCAGCCTCGACGGCTTTTGCCGTTTCCTGTGCGTCTCTCTTCTCTACCGGAAGGAAGACCACGGCGACGTCGGCGCCCTCGCGCGCATACAGCACGGCCACGGCCCTGCCAATTCCTGAATCGCCGCCGGTGATCAGGGCCACTTTGTCCAGAAGCTTGTCAGCTCCTCGGTAAAGTGGCGCCTCGTACTTTGGCCGCGGCGTTACATTCGCTTCAATCCCCGGATGAGGCTGATGCTGCTTAGGAAAAGGCGGCTTCGGCTCCTTCTGCTCACTCTTTATCTTTCTTTCAAACGCCATCACTTTGCCTTTGGATTCTGGCTTCTTGGATTCTGACTTCGACGCCTTTTTCTGTGCGGTCTGCCGGCGCGCCATTGCTTCCTCCCTTTCTGTTTTTGCGAACTCTCAATTCTCAGTCGCTCAATGTGTCTTTCAAAAAGATGAACATTTCGTATAAGAGGATGGTGCAGACCACCGGAACTTTTGCGGCAGCTCAGCTTTCGCCTTCGAGCCTGGCCGTTCTGGGCGCAACTCATTTGCTTTTCAACGCTTCTCATTCATCAGGGAGGAACAATGGCAACCAAGAAACGTTCCAGTTCGAAAAAGAAATCCAGCAGTCGCAAGTATGGCAAGGCTGCCGGTAAATCCGTGAAAAGCGCAATGCATAGAAAGAAAAAAGGGACGCTCAGTTCCGGCAAGGGCGGTAAAGGCGGCAAGGTAAAGAGCCGCAAACAGGCGATTGCGATCGGACTCTCTGAAGCGCGCGAGAAGGGCGCCAAGGTACCAAAGAAGAAGTAGGCTTTCTTGGGAACATGCACGTAAGACTTCGCGCCCGCAAGAAGCGAAGGGCGAAGCAAAATGTGCTTCGCCCTTCGCGTAACTAAAACTCCTTCTACACTAGTTCCCTCACTTTGTCCGCAATTTGCGTGGCCACGATCTTGCTGCGATTCGGCTCGCCACGAACCAGCGACTCAGTGAATTTGGCTGCCTGCTCAAACGTAACCTTCGCCGGCATGGGAGCTTCAAAGGGATCGACGACGGCTTCAATGACCACGGGGCCGCTGGTGTTAGCGCTAAGGGCGCGGTCCAAAATGGCGCCACACTCTTTGGGATCGTCAACGCGGAAGCCAATGGCGCCGCATGCCTCGGCAAACTTGACGAAGTCGATTGGCGCAAGATCCACACCGTATTCCGGATTGCCAAGAAAGACCATCTGCTCCCACTTGATCTGGCCCAACGTGTTGTTCTTTACCACCACAACGATGATCGGCAGTTTGTATTTGACTGCGGTTACCAGTTCCGCCATAAGCATGCTGAAGCCACCGTCGCCAACAAACGCAACGCATTGGCGGTCCGGATAGGCAATCTGCGCGGCTGATGTGTAAGGCAGTCCGCAGGCCATGGTGGCCAGGGTGCCGGAAACAGAATGCATTTGCCCGCGCTTGGCGCTAATGTAGCGCGCCCACCACGTCGTGTTGGTGCCGCTGTCTGAGCTGACAATCGCGTCATTGCGCAGGCGCTTGCCCAGCTCATGTGCGACCACCTGTGGCTTCATCGGCTTTTCCATGTTGGACGAGCGTTTCTCCATCAGCTCCCACCAGTCCTTCATTCCCTTCTGCGCTTTCTCCAGGAAGCTGCGGTCTTCATTGCGATTCACAAGAGTCAGCAACGCTTCCAGCGTTCGGCGGCTGTCGCCCACCAGTCCGACTTCAACGTCGTATCGCAGTCCGATGCGCGCAGGATCAAGATCAATCTGGACTGCTCTAGATTTGCCGGGCTTCGGCATGAACTCGATATAAGGAAACGACGAGCCCACAATCAGCAGCGTGTCACAACTCTCCAGCGCCTCCTGCGACGGCTTGGTGCCGAGAAGTCCGATGCCGCCTGTTGTATAGGGACTATCGTCCGGAACAGCCGCCTTGCCCAGCAACGCTTTCACGATGGGCGCGCCAAGCTTTTCCGCAGCTTGCTCCAGTGCGTCGGTAGCGTGCAGGGCGCCTTGACCGGCCAGAATTGCAATCTTTTTCGCTGCGTTGAGCACATCAGAAGCACGGCGCAGGTCGGCTTCGTTGGGAAAATGCCCGCCATCGGCGCGTGCATTGGAAACGTGTCCCGGGATGTTGCGCTTGGAGGCAGTCTTGCGCTCGGCTTTCATGTCCTGAATATCGGTAGGAAAAGCGATGTGTGCCACTTTTCGATACACCATGGCGGTGCGACAAGCGAGCTCCGTTACGTTTTCAACGTGCGTCGGTCCCATCACGCGGGTGTTGTAAGCCGCCACATCCATAAAGAGACGGTCCAGCGCCACGTCCTGCTGGGTAAAGGTGTCATTCAGGTCGTGATACGGCAAGCCAGTAATGGCCAATACCGGCTGACCATCGAGCTTGGCGTCATAAAGCCCGTTGAGCAGGTGAATGCCTCCCGGACCGGAGGTGGCGAGACACACGCCAAGCTTTCCCGTGAACTTGGCATAAGCGCAGGCCATAAAGGCGGCCGCTTCCTCGTGCCTGACCTGAACAAAACGAATGTGCTCCTGGTGGGTTCGCAAAGATTCCATGATGCCGTTAATGCCGTCGCCCGGCAGGCCAAACACAACACTAACTCCCCAATCGAGCAATCCTTCAATCAACACGTCAGCAGCAGTTTTGGCCATCGCAGAGTCACTCCTTTATCTCTTTTCCGTTCCTAGGAAATGAGATGCGAGGCACCAACAGGCTGTTTTCACAATGGAATTAAAGAATCGAAAAGCGCGTGCCATTCTGTTGAGTCTTCCCTTAGTAAAACTACTTTCCCAGGTGCGCGACCACCTCTCCATAAAGTACAATATGAAAAAGGGCGGGCTGTTTGGCTCTCCTCTCAAAAATTCTGTAGTACCAGGAGTGCTCATGGCTGGAAGCTCCCGAACGACCTTTGCAAAGCGACAAAAAGAGCGGCAGCGGCAGGAGAAACAGGCTGAAAAAGCCCAACGCAAGCTGCAACGCAAGACGCAAGACCAGGAAGCTGATCCCAATGCTCCCGAAAAGCCCAAAGATCTGACCGTTACCTACAACGAAGAAGGCATCCCTGAAGGATTCGGCTTTCACGATTTTTAGAGCTTTTGGGCGGCACCTCGCCCAAAGGTGTAGTATTAAGTGGCAGTGCAGTTGTCCTCGACTCAGATAGACACATTTTTCCCGCATTTGTCCTGCCTATTTCTGCTGAGAACAGCATCACCCCAGTAACACGACAAAGGAGTCGCAGTGAAGAAGATTTACGTCGGCAATTTTTCATTCCACATGACAGAACCTGAACTACGGGCGCTGTTCGAGCCTTTTGGAGCCATTGACAGCGCATCAGTCGCCACCGATCGCGACACGGGCCGGTCTCGTGGTTTTGGTTTTGTACAAATGCCCAACGATGATGAAGCAGAAAAAGCGATGGCAGCGTTGAACGGCAAAGACTCTGGCGGACGGGCACTTACGGTAAATGAAGCAAGACCGCAAGCTCCGCGCAGCGGGTTTGGTGGCGGAGGCGGACGAGGCAACGATCGTGGCGGTAATGATCGAGGGCCGCGGCAGCGTCGGGAACCGCGTTGGTAAGACCCAGCGTAGCAAGACGTGTGAGAGGGACGGCGGAAGTTGTCCCCAATGAGACACCTATGGAAACCGTTGTCTGCGGCAAATGCGGACAACGGTATGCCATTCGCATGGAACCAGCATCGCAAGATGCGGCGCTCTCACGGAAGCAGGCTTCGTTTGTGGCTGATCAGCTTGTCTGGGACCACATTCAGGAACGGAAGCATCAGGGAACCATCGAACTGCCGAGCTTTGAAAAAGAGCGTTCGAGTGTAGTTGCAATTTGATGTGCGGGTAATTTCGGAACCACGGGATCGGCTGGCCCCTTTAAGCCAGCTCAGGAATGCCATATGGCTGTTGAGAATAATGGAGCGGCTGCGGCTAAAGCGGAGGGCCACACTGCTGTTTTCACCGTATTGCGGCGGCTATTAAAGCCCTATGAGGGCGAATTGGCCATCCGGACAGACAAGCCGGGAAACTGTTACCTGGAAACTCGTTCCTCCAGCATGAATGGCCGACGCATGTTCTTTGCCGGCGCTAAAATAAAGAAAAATTACGTCAGTTTTTACCTTCCAGCCCTGTACATGTTTCCCGATCTTTCTGATCGAATTTCCCCCTCCCTCAAGAAAATAATGCAGGGGCAGGCTTGCTTTAACTTCACCACTGCAAACGCGGACTGGTTTGAGGAACTTGGCAGGCTGACGCAAGCTGGATATCAGAAGCTCAAGAGCGAAATGCTCCTGTGAAGCAGCCTCAAGCTCCTGAAAGCAAAGTAGTAAACCTTAGTAACACGCCTGCAACTGATTGCACCATAATTGTGCTATACTGATCTTGCTTTAGATCTGCGGTTGCAGGGCTCCTTAAGATCGAGATCTGGTCCAGGATTCCCACACTGACTTACCTCCGATTGTCTACGGCGAAAATTGAAAAAATATCGGCATGAGATCACTCTGCCCTGACGTTTATAAAAACGTCTTTGTCAGCACCCGCCGCCGATCAAAAGAAAGCAAAAAAACTCTAAGTGTCTACGTTTAAAGAACTTCCAATATCTCCTTATCTACAGGATCGCCTAAGTGCGTCCGAATTCATTACCCCAACTGAAGTACAGATGGCTGCCATACCGCATGTCGTCAGCGGTAAAAATGTTGTCGCCACAGCCCAAACCGGTACCGGCAAGACTCTTGCCTTCCTGGTTCCTGTGATGGACAAGCTGATGCTGCAGACAGAATCCCGGCCCGGCGCCCTGGTTTTGGTGCCTACACGTGAGCTGGCACTGCAAATCGGCAAACAATATGAACAGCTTCGCGGCAAGAAATTGCCGCCAGCAGCGCTGCTGATTGGTGGCGTTGCGGAGAAATCGCAACTGCGCGCCGTGCGCGCCGGAGCCAGGCTGATCATCGCTACACCCGGCAGGTTTGAAGACCTGTATGACCGGGAACTGATTTCCCTGGCTGGCATTAAAATCCTGGTGCTGGACGAAGTGGACAGAATGCTGGACATGGGATTCATCCCGGCCATCCGCAGGATTGTCAGCAGGCTGCCAAAGTCACGGCAAACCCTGTGTTTCTCCGCCACGCTGGAAGCCTCTGTCGAACACCTGATTGATGATTACGCCCGCGGCGCGGTGCGGCTGGCCTTTGGCTCCACCAAGAGGTCTTCCGAATCGGTGAATCTCACAGCCTACGAAGTTCACGCCGATCAGAAGCTTTCCTTGTTGAAGCGTTTGCTCAATGAGGAAACGGGTCGCACCCTGATTTTTGTTCGCACCAAAAGAGCTACTGAGCGACTGGCTGAAAAGCTGAACCGCCAGGGAATGGCAGTCAGCGTGTTGCACGGCGATCGTAGCCAGTCACAGCGCAACAGCGCTCTAACGGCCTTCCAGCATGGAACATCACGCATACTGGTGGCCACGGACGTGGCTTCACGCGGAATTCACGTTGACGATATCGCCCAGGTCATTAATTACGATCTGCCGGCCATACCGGAAGACTTCATCCACCGTGTGGGACGTACGGGAAGGGCCGGAGCAACTGGCTCAGCCATCACCTTCTTTTCGGGAGTCGAGCGTTCCGATCTGGCCAGAATTGAGCGTACTTTGCAGCTGAAGATGCGCCGCGGACACGTTGATACCGGACTCACCCGGGAAGAACGCGCCATGCCGGTGGACGTCTCCAGCATGCGGGCGGAGCCAATTAAGCCCGGATCCAGGATGGTCCGCCTTCCGGGAGAGGTCTTTCAGCGGTACACGGTCTAAGAAATTGCAAATCGGCAGGGGCGCAATACCTGCAAACAGCTGGTTTAGGGTCTTTGGCGGCATTCCCGCCAAGGCCCGTTGTTATTAGGGATGCACTTGACAGATTCTCCTATAGAATAGAAGAATGTCCACCCAAAATGATCCTAAGGCTGACCTGCTGGTAAAAACGGCCGATTTCTACCGGCGCTCCATTGCCAATTACGGGCAATTTACAAGAACAGAAAGAAAGCCACGAACCAAAAAGCAACTGGAACAACGACTTCAGACCATTCTTAAGGAAATCGATTCCCTAGGCGTCAAGTCCGTTTCGGCAGACTGATATCCAGATTTTTTTTACAGCATCGGGGCCGTCATCGACCCCGGAGCAAGTGCGTTTAACCAGACTCGCTGCCAATCAAGTCCTATGGCGGCGCAACCATCTTGTTGGATGGGATCGTAACAAAGTGGGCCGCAACTGACCCACTTGCATGATCCTGCAAGCAATCTTTGCTCGCCCACTACGCGAGAGGTAATCACTGTTGGCCACCCACGATAAATACGACCCCGATTGGAAGCAAGTAGATCCTGAAGACGAGGACAAAGGTTACCTCACCACGACGGAAGCCAGCGGCTTCATCGGCGTAGAAGTTCCTTCCGCTGACGAGATTGACGACCTGGTGATGACGCTCGATACCGAGGGCATTGATCTGCACGAAGGCGAGTTGCCTTCACAGCGCCGACGGAAGACCGGCTTTGGATTGGATGATCAGGAAGAACTTGATACCAGCGTTGCTCCTAGCGTCCTGGATAAAACCAGCGATCCGGTACGCCTCTACCTGCGCGAAATGGGCACGGTGCCTCTCCTCACGCGGCAGGGCGAGATTGAGATAGCCAAGCGGTTTGAACGCGGCCATATGCGGGTTCTCAAGGCGATATCTCGTTGTCCCATCGTGATTCGCGAAGTCGAAACCGTAGGATCGGACCTTGAATCCGGCGCGCGTTCCATCAAAGAGATTGTGGTCTTCAACGAAGAGGACGTCACCGACGATATTCTTTCCGCGCGCACCCAAGTAACGATCAATGAGATCGGCAAGATGGCGGCGCACTATAGCAAGGTCCAGAAGCTTGAAGAAAAACTTGCCGGCATCAGCCGCAAGCAAAACCCCAAGCCATATCGCCGCTGCCAGTGGAAGCTGGGACGGGAGCGGATCGCGGTTTCCCGTGTCATACGCGCGTTTAGATACACACCGGCGGAACGGAAACGGCTGATTGACCGGGTTACGACCACCACGGACACCATGCGCTCGCTCGACCGCCAGGCCCAGCGGCTGGAAAAGAAAATTGAAGGCACCCGCAATGAAGAGCATCGCGCTGAGTATAAGCGGCAGCAGAAAACCTGCCTCTCAGACCTGAAACAGCTCGAGCAGGAAGCAGGGGTCAATTACAAAGAGCTCTGCCGCACGCAGCGGGAAATCACGCAGGGAAACGTGGACGCTGAATACGCCAAGCGCGAGCTCGTCGAAGCAAACCTGCGCCTGGTGGTGTCGATCGCCAAGAAATACACTAACCGCGGGTTGCAATTTCTGGATCTGATTCAGGAAGGCAACATGGGCTTGATGAAGGCCGTGGATAAGTTTGAATATCGTCGCGGATACAAGTTTTCAACTTATGCGACGTGGTGGATCCGCCAGGCTGTTACCCGGGCAATTTCCGACCAGGCCCGCACGATACGTGTTCCCGTGCACATGATCGAGAATATCAACAAGCTGCTTCGAGCTTCGCGCCAGTTGGTGCAGGAACTGGGCCGTGAACCGTCGTCAGAAGAAGTTGCGCAGCGCATGGACATTCCCGTCTCGAGCGTCCGCAAAGTGCTCAAAATCGCGCAGCAGCCCATCTCCCTTGAAAGCCGCGTGGGAGAAGAAGAAGATTCGCGTCTGGGCGACTTCATTCAGGACACTACCGGCGTTTCCCCTGCTGACGCCATGATCCGCGTGAATCTGAAGGAACAGACCGCCAGCGTTCTGCGCACGCTCAACCCGCGCGAAGAACGCATCATCAAGATGAGATTCGGTTTGGAAGACGGCTCAGAGCACACCCTGGAAGAAGTCGGACAGAACTTCCAGGTGACGCGCGAACGCATCCGCCAGATTGAAGTCAAAGCGCTGCGCAAACTACGCCACCCTTCGCGTTCGCGCAGGCTCAGGGCATTTGTGGACCGTAAGACGTTTGGCGAGGGAGATTAAGGTTCTGTTCTCAGCCTGGGGCGACAGATTTTTCAGCGGAAAATGTCGTTGGAAGTGCTTGAAAAGGAAGGTTTAATGGTGGACCTGGTCGGGATCGAACCGACGACCTCTTCCATGCCATGGAAGCGCGCTCCCAGCTGCGCCACAGGCCCACAGTCTAACTCTTCTATTCTCGCTGACCGCGATGAAATCGTCAACAAAAGGTAGTCGTAAACGTCTAACAGGAGAGTTATTTTCTTCTTAAACGGAACCAACGGCTTAAATTTTCGTCTTGTATATGGGAAACAATTAAATAATGGCGTGATTCGACCGCTTAAATATGCAGACCACAAATCCAGTCCAAGAGAGCGTTTCATTGAAAGAGACCGCCATCGCTGAGCCAGCCGTGGACCGTTCATCGCGACGGCGTGTCTCTCTTAAAGAACCGATGCTCATCGCCCTGGAAACCCTGCGCGCTCACAAACTACGATCATTCTTGACCCTGCTCGGCGTCATTCTCTCCGTTTCCACATTGATCATCGTTGTTTCCATGGTGCAGGGCGCCAACAAGTATGTGTCAGAAAAGGTAGCCAATTTTGGCTCCAATGTTTTTCTGGTGATGCGCTTCCCTCTGATCACCAGCGCTGAAGAGTATGTGAAACTCTCGCGCAGGAATAAAAACATCACGTGGGAAGACTATGAGTACGTCCGCGATAACATGAGACTTGCCGAAGCCGTAGGGCTGGAAACGCGGCGTAATGGCAAGGTGAAATATAAGACCGAATCAATTGAAGACATTGACGTGCGCGGAGTCACGGCAAATATGGGCGGCATTGATACTGAAGAGCCGGTGCTGGGCCGTTACGTCACTGAAGCGGATGACATACATCGCGCCAACGTGACGATGATAGGAAATGACGTGGCCAAGCGCTTTTTTGCCGGTGTGGATCCGCTGGGCAAATCCATTTATATCGACGGCGAGGCCTACGAAGTGGTGGGCGTGGGCAAGGAAATGGGCAGCGCCTTTGGCCAGTCGCAAGACAGTTTTGTTTACATTCCCATTCAGACGTGGCGCAAGGTATATGGCAGCAATACTTCAATGAATATCAACATCAAGGCCGCAGCCGCTGACCTGATGCAACCCGCGGAAGACGAGGCGCGCGTGTTGATGCGCGCACGCCGCCATTTGGCCGGAAAACAGGATGACACCTTTGGCGTTGTGGAACCCTCCGCCATCATGGAGCTTTACAACAGTCTTACGGGCTCGCTGGCGAGCGGCTCAATCTTTGTGGTCGCAATTTTCATGGTGATTGGCGGCATCGTGATCATGAATATCATGCTGGCCAGCGTCACGGAGAGAACGCGGGAGATCGGGGTTCGCAAGTCTCTGGGGGCCACGCGGCGCGACGTCCTGCTGCAATTCCTGGTGGAGTCTGGGGTCATGGCGACGATTGGCGGTGTAATCGGCGTGATCGTGGCGGCCGTAATATCTTTCATCGTCGGCCGATTGACTCCATTTCCCATGGATTTACCGATCGGTTGGGCCATTACCGGAGTGCTGGTCGCGGCAGGCGTGGGCATATTCTTCGGCGTCTACCCGGCGTATAAAGCCTCTAAGCTGAATCCGATTGAAGCTTTGAGGTTTGAGGCCTAACCATGACCCACTCCAACATGGTTCTGGAAGACGTAAAGATGGCGCTGGAGACCATCCGCACGCACAAAGTGCGCTCATTTCTTACCGTGCTGGGTGTCGTAATCGGCACCATGGTGGCAATTCTGGTTGCGTCCATTCTGCTGGGCGTGGAAAAAAACGTGCAGGATTCGCTGAATGAGTTCGGCGTCGATAATCTATTCGTCTTGAAGTTCGAACCCGGCATCCGCTTTGGGCGGCTTTCTCCTGAAGAGCGCACCCGCAAGCCCTTGACTTACGAAGACGGCATCGCCGTCAAGGAAGAATTGCCGGCAGTGAAGGACGTGGTCATCGAAATACTTTTCCGCATCGGACAAGGACCGCAGCCCATTCGTACGGCGCGTTACAAGAGCCACGAACTCACGAATATCGTCTTTCGTGGGATGACGTCGAGCTACGCCGAGGTCGTGAACGGCCGCATGAAAGAAGGCCGGTATTATACCGACCAGGAAGATCTTCATCGCGCCGACGTAGTTGTCATCGGTTTTGATGCGGAGAAGAGCCTTTTTCCTGATGAGACTGCCGAAGGCAAGCAGTTGCTGGTGGATGGCAATCTTTACACTGTGATCGGCGTATTCGATAAAAAGAAAAGCACGCTGAACCAGGCCGGCGACGTGGAAGTGTTTATTCCTTATCGAACTTATAGGAAACATTATCCCCAGGATGATGAGATTGCCCTGATCGCCGCCGCCTATCCCGGAATGAAGAGCCTGGCGGAAGATCAAATTCGCGGCCTCTTGCGGACGCGGCGCCGCGTCCCGCCCAATAAGCCGGACACTTTTGGCATCAGCAGCGCTGAGCAACTTGGTGTGCAGTTCCGCGACATCATGAAGGGCATCTTCTCCCTGGTGGTTGCTGTGGTTTCGGTCGGTCTGCTGGTGGGAGGCGTGGGCGTGATGAACATCATGCTGATGTCAGTCACAGAACGGACTCGGGAAATTGGCGTCCGCAAAGCCATCGGGGCACGCAAACGCGACATCAGCTTTCAGTTCATTACTGAAGCGATGACGTTGACGGGAATCGGAGGGTTTCTGGGAGTCGTCTTGTCGCTCATTTTCAGCTTCCTGATGCAACTGGCCCACTTCCCTTCTTCGGTGCCGATCTGGGCCATTTTTCTCGCGCTTGCCGTGGCCTGCAGCGTTGGACTGTTCTTTGGAATTTATCCAGCGGTCAAAGCGGCTCGGCTGGATCCAGTGACTGCGCTGCGGTATGAGTAATGAGATTCTCCTGAAACAAGCAAGCCGAACTAAGCCGCGAATTGACGCGAAAAAGCACGAATTCTTCTTGAATTGAATTATTGATTCGTGTTCATTCGGGTGATTCGCGGCTAAGCATTGCGCCGGTTTTGAAAAAAAGCTAACTCGTGGAAGACTTGTCCCTGATGACGTCTTCTTTCACAAATCCATACGGACAATGCCGGCAGCCTGAGCGGCAGCAATAACCTCGATCAAGCAAATACTTTGCTGTGAAGACCCAATTCCCTTTTTCCAGATAGTAGTCTTCACCTTCCACCAGGTCAGATCCACTCATACCCTGCCCACCATGCTCAAGATCGGCGTTTCGGGTGTGTCCACCAGTACGCCGTCTTTAAAGCTGACGTGTTTGCCGGAGATCGCGGGCACGCGCTCTCCCGGCACGACGATGCCGGCTAGATTCAGCGGATCAGCCGCGGAAATAGTGATGATCTCGCCGGTGGGCGGAAGACTTTTCATCGCGCGCAGAGATTCCACCGCAACCGGCAGCGCAAACTGTTCGCCGATGAAACCGCTGATAAAACGTCCACCACGGATTTCGCCGCGGTCTTCCAACCTGCGGAATGAGATCAGCAGGTCACGCCAGCGCGGCAGCATGCTCTCGCGCACCAGCAACTCGCGGAAAACGACGCCATAGCGCTCCAGAAGCACGCGGCAGACTGACTCGATTGCCCGTCCATTATCCTCACCATGCGGCGGGTACAGCAATGACCAGCGGCCGGCGCTGTGGCGAGGGCGATTGCTCTTGCCGCTTCCCTGCCCGGCACGTCGTTTGGGGTCTATCAAGGCACGCAGGTTGTCGAAGCCATCGGCGGTGACCAGACCGGCGGCCACCAGTTCCCAGAGCGCCGTTTCAATTTCGGCTTTCAATTTGTCTGTGCCGCGAACGATGTCGGCAAAGAATGATGCCCCGCGTGTGCGCAGGAACGTGAGGACTTCACGCGCACCTGCGCCCAGGCCGCGAACTTCCTGTTCAGCATCACGATGGGCGGATTTCACGCTGGGCAGGGCCATCCATTCAGCTTCGTCGCGAACAAAGAATGTAATGGGAGCAACACTCGTGGGCACCACTCTGCGCCCGCCGCCGGAGGAATCTTCAAGCATCGCCGGATGAGGGGTAAGACGGCCCCAACCTACGGCACCCGTGAGGCAGAGCTGGTCAAGGACTTGCGGATCATAGTTGCCGATGCGGCGCGCAAGAATGTGTCGTTCCCATGCGCTTGCCGGAACTTCAAAGCCTTGCAGCTGGCGCAGCACTTGCAGAGTGCCATGCTCCGCCCGCGCCTGTGTACCTGGCGAAACATGCTGCCAGCGCAGCAGCCAACGCATAAATGTGGACGAGGTGACCGGCTCAATCTGCTTGCGCAGCGTGCCCAGGGTGAGTCGATGAATTCGTGCAAGCAATCGACGTTCCGACCACTGCGTTTCTTCACCCAGGGTTTTGTCAAAAGTTCCGCGCAGAATCAGTCCGCTGCTTTCAATACGCAACAGCGTCTTGTCGATCTCAGCGACAGGCAGTTGCAATAGAGCAGCCAAGGCGCTGGCATTGGTAGGCCCCAGATGTGTGAGCCAGCCGGTGACCATGGCTTTGAGTGCGTCTTCTTGCGACCGCGCGTCGCCTTCGACAAAGGGCAGCTGATCTTCAAATTGAGCCTCAGGATAAATTGCGGTAAAGGCCTTGGCTTTTTCGGCGGAGACCCAGAACCAGACATCTGAATCACGCAGCTCAGCCGCCCCCAGCTGTGTAGATTTACCAAGCTTTGCCCTGCTGGCACGGTTTGATTCTCGCAAGCTGTCGAAATAGCCGCGCCAGGCTTCTGCCGGCGAGCGACCGTCGGGCGGCACAAAGTTTTCCGGCACCGCGATAAGAGTGTGCAGCGTATCAGCCAGTTCGTCTGGGTCGCGGACATCAGGCCACGCATCAGCTCGGACTTCAGCGATCGCAGCCGGATCAAGCGCTCCCACTTCCTGCAAAACTGATTCCGGCAGCGTGCGGCGCATCTCCACCGCACGGGCACGACGCTCTTCCAATGGAGCATCGTCCAGATAAGCGTAGGGATTACTGTTCAGTATCTCGTGCGAGAAGACCGAAGGCACTGGTGTATCGACGGCGATGCACTGGATCTCGCCTGACCGCATCTTGCGCAGTACGTCTTTTAGACCTTCGAGGTCCAGCGCCTCCGTAAAGATATCTTTCATCACCTCGCGCAACAGGGGATGGTCTGGCACCACGATTGGCCCGTC
>Ga0137403_10004813_pt1 | contig 15813 bp, 13 predicted proteins | sample CZOMad2_1_16fung_FD_122057 | JGI IMG/M metagenome (GOLD analysis project Ga0137403, IMG submission 122057) | Vadose zone soil fungal communities from Angelo Coast Range Reserve, California, USA - CZOMad2_1_16fungal (Hybrid Assembly) | ecosystem: Environmental > Terrestrial > Soil > Vadose zone... | reverse complement strand
GCCGGGCGAAGCGTTCACACTCGAAGTCGGGGGCGCCCTTCGGGACGTGTCCGACATCCGTCACGTGCCGACGCCCTTCACTCCGGCGTGCAACGGCCATCCGCTGGCGCCGATCGCGGGCCCGGTGCGCGTCAGTGGCGCCGCGCCCGGCGACGCGGTCGTGGTGGAGTTGCTCGAGATCACCCCGCACGGCGAGGGCAAGACGGCCATCCTGCGCGACTTCGGCGTCCTCCGGACCGAGTTCCCCGACCCCATGGCGCTTTCGTGTCCGATCAAGGACGGCCGGGCGTGGTTCGGGGGACGCATCCCGATCCCGCTCGCCCCGAATCTCGGCACCGTGTCGACGATGCCGCCGGACGGATACAAGCCGTCGTACGCCGGCGCCTACGGAGGCGATTTCGATCAGAAGGACGTGCGAGCCGGCTGCCGCGTGCACCTGCCGGTGCTGGTGGTCGGCGCGCTCGTGTTCTTCGCGGATCCCCACGCCGCGATCAGCGACGGCATCATCGGCGGCGCCGGCGTGGAGTGCGACGCCACCGTGCGGGCGCGCATCGGGCTCCAGAAACACACGCAACTCGATCGCCCGATCCTCGAAATCGACGACACCGTGCAGGTGCTCGGCTTCGGGCCCACGGTGGAAGCGGCCACCGAGGACTGCTCGCGAGGTGCCGTCGAGCTCGTCGTCTCCCGGACGGGCCTGGATCCGCGCGAGGCGTACATGCTGCTCTCGGTCGTCGGCGAGCTGCGCATCGGCACGTCGCCGCGGCCGGTGATGGCGGCCCGTCTCATCATTCCGCAGACCGTACTGAGCGCGGCGGCCCAGGGCAGCGCCTGATGCTGGTCGGCGCCTTTGCGCTGGCGCACACGCCCCAGCTCATCGCGCGGCCCGACACGGAAGATCGCGACCTGGTCCTCCGCGTCCACGCCGCCTTTGCCCGGGTCAAGGCGCGGCTGGCCGCGCTCCGGCCCGATGCGCTGGCCGTCATCGCCGGCGATCACATCGAGGCGTTCTTCCTCGATGCCGTCCCCGCGCTGGCCGTGTACGTGGGCCGAGAATGCGCCGGCACGTTCGGACCCTACGAGTATCGGTTTCCGATTCACGAGAGCCTGGCCCGCGCCGTGGTCGAGCAGGGGATCGAGCGCGGGTTCGATCTGCTGTACACGCAAGACCGGCGTCTCGACTACGCGTTCTTCGTCCCACTCCACTTCACGATGCCCGAGCCGGCGCCGCCCATCGTCCCCCTGCACGTGAACGTGTATCTGCCGCCCCAGCCGACGCCCCGGCGGTGTTACGAGTGGGGACGGGCGCTGGGCGAGATCCTGGGCTCGCGCCCCGAGCGCGTCGCGCTCATCGCATCCGGCGGGATGTCTCACTATCCCGGGACCGACCGGTACGCGTCGCCGGACTTCGACTGGGACCGTCGCGTGCTCGAAACGCTCCAGGCGGGGCGCGGAAGCGATCTGGCGGCCGTCACCGGGGAGGAGCTGGACAAGACAGGGAACATCGAGCTACGGACCTGGATCACGCTGCTCGGCGCCGTGGGTGATCGGCCCGCCGACGTCTACTGCTACGAGCCCTCCTGGCACCACGGGAACGCTGTCGTCGAGTGGCGTGTGTGAGCGGTATGAGTGAGGACGCGCACTATCGCTTTCCGCCGGCGGCCGCGTACCGTCTGAACCGCTGCCTCTTCGCGCTCAAGTCCGATGCCGCCTTCCGCCAGAGCTTTCAACAGGACGCGGCGCGCGCGATGACGGAGGCCGGGCTCGGCGACCACGATCAGAAGCTGATGCTGGCGCGCGACCGCGACGCGCTCGTCGCGGCCGGCGCCCATCCGTACCTCGTCTTCATGGCGGAGCTGCGCCTCCGAATGGACCGGAGCGCGTTCGAATATTTCTGAAGCGGGGTTTCAGGGCGCGTCACACGCCGACGCCGAACACGCGGCCGGCGCGCAGACGACCCACGTCGTCGCGGACCGCGTAACGGGGAGGTACCAGAGGGAGCCCAGCGGGCCCCCTCTGACGTTCATGTCACTCGGGCAGTCGCCAGACCCGGCCGACCGGCGGCTCGTCGGTCAGCGTGAACTGCGGCAGCGCGAGATGGTCGGCGACGTCGTGGAACACGACGCGGACCCGCCGGCCGATCGCAGCGTCGCGCTCACCCTCCATCGCGCCGTCGGCCGTGACGAGATTTCCGATGATGCGCAGCGCCTCGTCGGGGGTTGGCACGCCGCGCTGCTCGTCGAGCTCGACCAGGACGACCACGTACGGTGTCGCATCTTTGAAGCCCGGCTGAATGGCGTGGGCGACCACTTCGTACGAGTGGATCGTCCCGCGGCCGCTGACCTCGCGCCACGTCCACTCGAGCGCCATGCACCAGGGACAGGCGGGCGAGGGTGGGTAGCGCATGAGCCCGCACGCCGCGCACGCGCGCATCATGAGACGGTGCTGGCGCGCGTGAGCGAAGTACTCCGTCCATTCGCTGTCGTTGTCGGGGATGACGAGCGCCATCCCACGGTACTGCGCCGGCTGAGGCATCAGCGCGCTCCTATTTCCTGAGGATCATTGCGCTTCCGGTGGGCGGCATGGCCCAGCCGAGATTCATCGTGATCTCCACGTCCTTGACCTGGCGGCACTTGCGCGGGCCGTAGTCGTAGGTGTGCACGCCGTCGACGGCCTTCGGGCAGTAATCGTCCACGGTGCCCCGAAGCTGCCGGACGTTCTCGATGACCATGTTCATGCCGTGGGTGTAACCCTCGCACAGGTGGCCACCCGACGTGTTGTTGGGGCGCTTGCCGCCCAGCTCGATGATCCCGCTGCTGACATAATCGCCGCCCTCGCCCTTCTTACAGAATCCGTATTCTTCTAGTTGAAGCATTGTCGTGAACGTAAATGCATCGTACGAACCGGTGACGTCGACGTCCTCGGGCGTGATTCCGGCCTGACCGAACACGATGTCCTTGGCGTAATAGCCGGCGACACGACTGATGGGGCCGTGAGCCCAGTGGAAATCCGTGCGAGGCTTGCTGACCCTTCCGGCCACGCCCATGATGTGAATGGGGCGTTGACGGAGATCACGGGCTCTCTCGGCTGGGGTCACGATCACGCACGTCGCGTTGTCCGTTTCCAGGCAGCAGTCGAGCAGGTGCAGCGGCTTCACGATCCAGCGCGAGTTGAGCACGTCCTGCACGGTCACGCGGTCCTTCAGCAGCGCCTTGGGGTTCTGGGACGCGTGCTTGGAGTGGGCGGCCTTCACGTGGGCGACCTGCGCGGACGTCGTGCCGTAGTCGTACATGTGCCGCATGAACGTCATCCCGAAGTTCTGGCCGGCGCTCCGCATGCCGAACGGGACCTGGGCGAGGTCGAGCCCGCGCACGGGCTGGGCGGCCCGGGCTCCGGTCCCGCCGATCCGGAACTCGGTGTAGCCGTTCATCGAGCGGAAGATGGCGACCGTCCGGCACATGCCGGCCTCGATCGCGCCCATGCTGAGGCCGATGAGCGCTTCCGTCGACGATCCGCCACCCACGACGTCCATGTAGAAGTTCAGTCGGATGCCGAGATCGGGCGCCACCCAGTTGGCTGGAGTCGAATCTCCGTTCTGGTAACTCATCATGCCGTCGACGTCGGATGCGCGAAGGCCGGCGTCGAGGATCGCCTTGCGGATGGCCTCGACGGCCATCGCCCGCGTCGTCCGACCGGAGTGTCGCGAATACTCCGTCTCGCCCACGCCCACGATGCAGTACTTGTCACGCAGCGAACTGGTTGCCACCTGGGGCCTCCCCGGCCCGGCGAGGCGCGAGCCGGGCGGTGGGGATGCTACCACTTCGTCGGGGCCGCGGTCAGGGCGTGGCCGGGCGGCGTCAGCGCTTGCCGTTGAGCTTCGGGAGGAGCTCCGCGAGGAACTTGCCGGTGTACGAGCCGGGGGTCTGAGCGACGGCTTCCGGCGGGCCTTCGGCGATGATCTCACCACCCTCATCGCCGCCCTCAGGGCCGAGGTCGATGACCCAGTCGGCCGCCTTGACGACGTCGAGATGGTGCTCGACGACGAGCACGGTGTTGCCCGCGTCCACGAGCCGGTTCAGCACCCCCAGGAGCTTTTTCACGTCGTCGAGGTGAAGGCCGGTCGTCGGCTCGTCGAGGATGTAGAGCATGTCGGTGGTGGCGCGCGCGCCCAGCTCGGCCGCGATCTTGAGGCGCTGGGCCTCGCCGCCGGAGAGCGTGGTCGCCGGCTGGCCGAGCCGAAGATAGCCGAGGCCGACGTCGCCGAGGACGCGGAGCCGCCGGGCCAGCGTGCCGTGGGCGGCGAAGAAGTCCACCGCGTCGTCCACGGTCATCGCGAGCACGTCGGCGATCGTGCGGCCGCGGTACTTCACGCCGAGCACGTCGGGCCGGTAGCGCCGGCCTTCGCACTCCTGGCAGGTGACGTACACGTCCTCGAAGAAGTACATCTCGAGCTTCTCGAAGCCGTCGCCCTGACATTTCTCGCAGCGCCCCCCCGACACGTTGAACGAGAAGGAGCCAGCGGACAGGCCGAGCGTCTTCGCCCGCGGCAGCTCGGCGAAAATCTTCCGGATCTCATCGAAGGCCTTCACGTAGGTCACCGGGTTCGAGCGGGGGGTCCGGCCGATCGGCTCCTGATCGATGAGCCGCATGCCCTTGAGATACTCGAGGCCGACGAGGCTCTCGTGCTCACCGGGTGAGGCGAAATCGGTCTTGAACGCGCGGGCCACCGCCCGGTACAGCGTGTCGTGGACGAGCGTCGACTTGCCCGAGCCGGAGACACCGCTGACGACCGTGAGCGTTCCCAGCGGCACCCGCAACGTCACGTTTTTCAGGTTGTGCTGGCGGGCGCCCGCCAGCACGAGGTGGCGGCGCGCCGTCCTCCGGATGACGGGCACCGGGATCGTCTCCCGGCCGGTGAGGTAGCGTGCGGTCAGCGAGCGCGTCGCCTTGACGAATTCGCTCTGCGGACCGTTGAAGACGATCTCGCCGCCACGCTCGCCAGAGCCTGGTCCCAGCTCGACGACGTGATCGGCCGACTCGATGAAGCCGCGGTCGTGCTCGACGACGACGACGGTGTTCCCGGCCTGGGCGAGCTCGTGGCAGAGATCGGCGAGGCGGGTCGTGTCGCGCGCGTGCAGGCCGATCGATGGCTCGTCGAGGACGTAGAGCGTGCCCACGAGCTGGGAGCCGAGCTGGTTGGCCAGGTTGATCCGCTGAGCCTCGCCGCCCGATAGCGTCCGGGTCTGCCGGCCCAGCGTGAGATACCCGAGGCCGACCCGCAGCAGGAACGCGAGCTTGGCGTTGAGCTGCCTGAGGATCTCGCGAGCGACCGACAGCTCCCACGCCGTCAGCGGCAGGGCGGCGGTCACTCGCGCGGCCTGCTCGATCGTGAGCCCGGTGAAGTCTGAGATGGTGAGGGCGGCCACTTTCACGGCCAGTGCGGCAGGCCGAAGCCGCGTGCCGGTGCAGGTCGGGCAGCGCGACTGACTTCGGTAACGCGAGAGGAAGACCCGCACGTGGAGCTTGTACCGATACGATTCGACCTCTTCGAAGAAGCCCTGGATGCCGGGGAAGCTGCCGTGGCCGTCGTAGACGAGTCGCCGCTGGTCTTCGCTGAGCTTCTGGTAGGGCGTGTCGAGATCGAGCCCGAGCCGCTTCGCCGACTTGACGAGCTGACGCTGGTACCACTTGCCCGACGGATACGTCCAAGGCTCCACGGCGCCGTCGGCGAGCGTGCGAGTGGGGTCGGGCACGACGCGGGCCTCGTCGTACTTGAGGACGTTACCGAAGCCCTTGCACTCCGGGCACGCACCCAGCGGGTGATTGAACGAGAAGAGCAGGGGTTGGGGACGCTCGAGCGCGATCGCGCAGGTCGGGCAGCGCAGGTCCTCCGTGAACGTGCGAAGACCGACGCCCACGATCTCGACCTCGAGGCGCCCGTTGCCTTCGCGCAGCGCCGTTTCGACCGACTCGCTGATGCGGCTGCGCTGCGGGGCGGCGAGGACGACGCGGTCGAGGACGACCGAGATCTCGCCGGCGCCATCGAGCGACGGGGGCACGGACGAGAGGTCGATCACTTCGCCGCCCACGCGGACGCGCGCGAATCCCCGTCGCGTGAGCGTTGCCCAGAGCTCGGCCGGCGCCTGGCCGGCCGGGAGCGGAAGCCGAAAACCGATCAGCGCCCGGGCGCCCTCGTGCTCCGTCAGGAGTGCCTCCACCAGACTGTCAGGAGAGTGCGAGGTTGCCGGCCCTCCGCAACTCGGGCAGTGCACCCGGCCAACCTTGGCGTAGAGGAGGCGCAGGTAGTCGTACACCTCGGTTGCCGTGCCCACCGTGGAGCGGGCCGTGCGGACGGGATTCTTCTGCTCGAGGGCGACGGCCGGACGGATCTGTTCGATCCGATCGACGTCGGGACGGTCGACGCGATCGAGGAACATGCGGGCGTAGGTCGAGAGCGACTCGATGTAACGCCACTGTCCCTCGGCAAACAGCGTGTCGAAGGCCAGGGAGGACTTTCCCGAGCCTGACACGCCGGTGATCACCGTCAGTCGATCGTGGGGAATCTCGAGCGAGATGTTACGCAGGTTGTTCTGGCGGGCTCCTTCGATGCGGAGCCCCAGGGGCCGCGCCATTCGATCACTCCTCCTGAGGCGGATATTTTAGCGAAAGAGTGAGTGGCCCGCATCCCCTGGCTCTACTTCCTCGGCGACGGTGACGTGCGCGGCCTATCCCGATCCGGCCGCTCCGGGTGTGGAGGGTTGCGACGACGCAAAGGGAAGCGCAGACAGAATGTCGGGCGGGGCCGCTGGCTTCGCGAGAGCGGCTTTTGCCCCGAGCGCGATCGCCTGCCGGCGAAGGTCGGCATTCGCTTCCCCCGTCACGACGGCCACGTGAACCGCCGGGTCGTAGGCGACCATCCGCTTGAGCGCGTCGAGGCCACCCAGCCTCGGCATCTGGAGGTCGAGCACGACGGCCGCGGGCCGTGAACGCTTGAAGTACAGCAGCGCCTCCAGGCCGTTCGTGGCCTCGATCACCTCGACCCCGTGGCTCCGGAGGTACTCGGACGTGATCGAACGAAGCTCGGCGTCGTCGTCGACGACGACCACGCGTTTCGAGCCGGCCTCGGGGGTCGTCATTCCGCGCCTCCTTGCTCGCCGACAGCCAGCACTCGATGGACAGGCGCCGAACGTCCGCCACGTCGAACGGCTTCATGAGGAACGGGGCGCCGGTCGACTCGAGAAACTCACGCTTGGCCCGGTCGAGGACGTCGCCGGTCAGGAAGATGATGCGGTGGCAGAGGTCTGGGAACTCGCTGGTGAGCTGGCGATAGAAACCCGTACCGTCGAGCGTCGGCATCTTGGTGTCGCTCAGAATGAGGTCGTACCGTCCGTGACGAAGCACGTCCAAGCCCTCGGCGCCGTCGAACGCCATGTCGACCTCGTGCCCACTCGTCGTGAGGATTTCCTTGAGCATGTGGGCGATCTCCACCTCGTCGTCGACGACCAGGACACGCCGGGCGCCGACGAGGGGCAACGTCTCCATGGCCGGCCTGGCGGCCTCGGCGGTCGCGCGCTCGACCAGGGGCAACTCGATCACGAACGTCGCTCCCTGGCCGGGCTCGCTCTGGATGGAGATGGTGCCGCCGTGCTCCTCGATGATGCCGCGACAGAGCGACAGCCCGAGCCCCGTCCCCTCGCCCGCGGGCTTCGTCGTGAAGAAGGGCTCGAAGATCTTCTCCCGGATCTCCGGGGCAATGCCGGGCCCGGTATCGGCCACGGTCAGACGAACACGCTGGTGCTCGCGGTCGAGCTGGCTGGCGAGCCGGATGCGCCGGGGCGCCGGCTTCGGCTGCTTGCGCATCGCGTGGTGGGCATTGGCGATGAGGTTCACCAGGACCTGATGGAGCTGGTGGGAGTCGGCCCACAGCGGAGGCAGCCCGGCGGCGAACTCGCAGGTCACCTCGACACTGTCCGTGCGCAGCTCGTAGGCCAGCATCTCGAGAGCGTCCTGGATCACCATGTTGACCGACACCGCCCCGCGCTCCGGTGGCTGCTGCCGGGCCAGGGCCAGGAAGTTCTTCACGATCCGGGCGCACCGGTCGGCCGCGGCCTGGATCTTCTCGGCGCGGCTGGCCAGCGATTCGTCCTTGGCGCCTTCGCGCAGCAGGTGAGCGTGCCCGGTCAGCACCGCCAGCGGATTGTTGAGCTCGTGGGCCACGCCGGCCAGCAGTGAGCCCATCGTCGCCACCTTCTCGCTCTGCAGCAGCCGCTGGGTCCGTTCCGCGACGATCGCCTCCAGCGAGCGGTTCTGCCGCTCGAGCTCGAGGTACAGGGACCGGGTGTCCAGGAGGTTCTTGATCCGCAGGAGCACCTCGATCCGGTCGAACGGCTTGGTCAGGAAGTCCTTCGCGCCCGCGGCCAGGGCGCGCTGCTTGGCCGCCATCGTCACGTCCGCGGTCAGCACCAGGATCGGCACGTAGGCCTCCGCGGGGATCGCCAGCTCGCCCATCACGGCGACCCCGTCGAGGTGCGGCATCATCAGATCGAGCAGGATCAGGTCGGGATGGAGCTCGTCGTAGAGTCCGCGGACCTGACGAGGATCCGTCGTCGTGACGAGGTTGCGATAGCCGGTCTGCTGCAGCAAACGCTCGAGGAGCCGAACGTTCGCGAGCTCGTCGTCGACGATCAGGATCCGGGCTTCGTTGAGATCTCCCATGGCGCTAGGTCTCCGAGTTGACGAGGATGTGATCGAGCGTGAGCGCGCGAACCGATCTGATGAAGAACGGCGCTGCGACTGCAAGGAGCATGAGGGCAACGGCCATTGGTCCATGGAAACATGGACGTGCGGTCCCGAGGAATCGTCGAAAACTTTTTCTCAAGAAGTGACGATTCGTGTCAGCGCTGGCGCCCGCGGCTCTTCGAGGAGACTCGGTGGCGTGAACGCGTGTCGTGGGCACCCTCGCTCTTCCCCGGTCGCGGACCGTGGCGGGCCAGGCTCTGGAAAGACCGCCGGAAAATCGCGAGGATGGGCCCGCAACTGTGCGGTCCAGATCAGCGAAAGTGCTATGATGACGCAACCGTGCACGAGCGAATTCGCGTGCTGGTGGTGGACGACGACCCTGAAGTCCGGTCGCTTCTCGGCCGGGTGTTGACCAAGAGCAGCTGGTCAACGACCGAAGCGAGCTCGGGGGCGGACGCCATGGCCACCCTCGGCCGCCAGGAATTCGACGTCGTCCTCCTCGACGTCAAGTTGCCCGATGCGTCCGGCCTCGACATTCTCCGCTGGGCGAGAGAGAGCGACGTCGACACCGAGTTCGTCATCCTCACCGGAAACGCCGACGTGGAAACGGCCGTCGAGGCCATGCGGCTCGGCGCCTATGACTTCGTGGCCAAACCCTGGCGCAACGCCGAGCTGGTCCAGGTCATCGGCAAAGCCGCCGAGAAGAAGGACCTGCGGCGGGAGAACCACGCGCTCAAAGAGGTGATGACCCGCCGCGATGGCATGCCGCACATCGTCGGCGACAGCCCCGAGATCGTGGACGTCGTTTCGATGATCGCGCGGGTGGCCGCCAGCGATAGCCCCGTGTTGATCAACGGCGAGAGCGGGACGGGCAAGGAGCTGGTGGCCCGCACGGTCCACTTGAAGAGCCGCCGCGCATCGCGACCGTTCGTGTCCGTCAACTGCGGCGCGCTGCCCGACACGCTGCTGGAGACGGAGCTGTTCGGACACAAGCGCGGCGCGTTCAGCGGAGCCGTCAACTCCCGCGTGGGCCTCTTCGAGGCGGCCGACGGCGGCACGCTCTTCCTGGACGAGATCGGCGAGATGTCGCCGGCCATGCAGGTACGCCTGCTGCGGGTCCTCGATTCCGGCGAGGTGCGACGGGTCGGCGAGGAGCGCGCGTTCAACGTCGACGCGCGCATCGTGGCCGCCACCAACAAGGACCTGAATCGGGAAGCCACCGAGGGTCGATTCCGCTGGGACCTCTTCTACCGCGTGGCCACCATCGTCATTCCGGTGCCGGCGTTGCGCCGCCGCCGCGATGACATCCCGCTCCTCGTCCAGCACTTCTCGGCCCAGGGTGCTCGCGGGGGTCAGCCGCTCCGCTTCTCAGCCGACGCCATGGAACGGCTCCAGCGGTACGAATGGCCGGGCAACATCCGGGAGCTGCGCAACCTCATCGAGCGCCTGCAGATCCTCCACGATGGTGACGAGGTGCAGGCCAACGCGCTGCCCGCCGAGCTGACCGTGGTCAAGCGCACGGCGGCCGAGCCCGCCCAGACGCCGCTCGTCTCCCTCCAGGAGATGGAGCGGCAGTATGTCGAGCGCGTGCTTCAGTCGACGGCCTGGAACAAGGCCCAGGCGGCCCGAGTGCTCGAAGTCGACATCAAGACCCTCAACAAGAAGATCCGCGACTTCAACATCGTCCGTCCCGCCTGAGGCTTTCGCCCTCCTATCGTCCCAGGAGGAACTCCCAGTGGCCGGGAGTTTCTCCGGGGCCCGCTGAAATTGGATTTTTTCCAATCGTCGCAATTTTCCGACGTTAGCCGCGATCGACCATGGCACTGGAGTTGCGATGCAGACCAGTGTCTATGAACTTCCTGAACAACCGGCACCACCAGGAGATGCTCGAGACGCCGGCTGCTCCGCTCGTCACGCGTTCGTCCGGGATCGCGCTGTGGCGCCCGGACATCGTGCTGCCCAAGGCCATCGTCCCGGCACCCGAACGGCCCAAAGTCATGATCGCCGAGCCCCGCCACCGGCCCGAAGCGGTGCGCGCACAGGTCGAGGCGACGCGGACTCTGCTCGACTCCCTCGTCGAAGCCCGTCAGGCTTTCCGTGCTCGTGTCGCCGATCTGGATCCCGCCGATGGCGGGGAGCGCGAGCGCGTGACGACGATGATCGAAACATATCGGGCCAAAAGCGCACTCGACGAAGCGCTCCGCCGTGCCAGCACAATGATGGACACGCGAGGTCAGCGATGAGCAACCGCTTGAGTGATTCGAACGTCTATTATTTCCCTTCGACCACGCCGGCAGTGCCGGTGCCCACCGCGGTGGAGCCGGTTCGGTTCATGCGCCGTCTCCGGAACGCATGGTGGCGACTACGCCTGGCCCTGAGCGAGATCCGCACGATCCTGCGGCGTCCGACCCAGCGCCTCACCCTCGACGATTACGTGGGGCTGCTGGAGTTCGAGGACGAGCAGCAGCGGCCTCGGCGGCGGCGGCGCAGCGGCCAGCCCGGCCGGCTCATCGACTTCGAGACCGCCAAGCTCCGTCTGCGTCCAGCGCCTCAGGCCTGATAGCTCACCGCGGTCGGCCCCTGGCCGGCCGCGGTCGTTTGACACGTCCCGCCTGCGTCAGTAGACTCCGCCGCCGCATGCCCCGCGCCTCGCGCTTCCTTGCGCTGCTTCTCATGGCGTCGGCCGTCGTGGGGTGTGGCGGCCCCACGCTCGATCCCGAAGCCGAGCGCGGCCGCCAGGTCTACCTCGCGCAGTGCACGGCCTGCCACGCGACCGACCCGGCTCAAGCGGGGCCCGTGGGGCCTCCGCTCAAGGGCTCGACACGGGAGCTCCTCGAGAGCAAAGTTCTGCGCGGAACGTCCCCGCCAGGATACCGGCCGAAGCGGCCGACGGCCGTCATGCCGCCGCAGCCGCAGGTCGCCAACGACATTCCGGCGTTGGCCGCATACCTCAAGTAGAAGCGGCGCCAGAAACACCTCGGGCCCGGCGTCCGTCACCGGGCCCGAGAACACCGGGAAGCGCGGCGAGCTTACATCCGTGGCGTGAGGATGACGCTCACGATCCAGAAGATCGCGGTGAGCACGAAGCCAGCCCAGAACGTCCCCTTGAGCGTGCTCAGCATCTTCTTGCCGGGGCCGGCCGTGCCGACGAGCGCGTTGTACTCGGCGACGACAATGACGACGACCATCAGGATGAGCATGCCCATCTTCGTGGAGCCTGTCAGGGGCCCGACCCAGCCCAGGTGAGAGGCCGCGCCCATGAAGAACAGCATCGGGATCGAGAGCATCGTGTTCGTCCGTGAGGCGAAGCCGCCGCGCTGGCCGCGGGCGGCCGCTTCGGGGATGGCTTGACCGCCGCCCTTGACCTGCGTGGCCGAGGCCATGACCACCTGTTGCGCCGGCCAGATGATGAACCAGACGTTGAACCACATCGTGGTGCCGAGCAGGCCACCGATCAGAATGGTCAGGCCATAGGGCTGGGCGAGGAATTCACGCGGCCCTCCGAGCTGGCCCATGCGGTGGAGCAGGTACAGCCAGCCGGTGATGAACGTGAACATCGCGCCCCACCGGAACCACCACAGGGCGCGACTGACGAGGCCGGTGGCGAGCATGCCCGTGCGGACCGGCGCCTCCGCCGTGGCGAAGAACGGCGTCTGCACGAAGTTGAAGTAATAGAGCATCCCGATCCAGGTGATACCCGCCAGGAAGTGGAACCACCGCAGCAGGAACAGCCAGCCATCTCCGCTCAAGAGTGCCATGGGTGATGCTCCTCCACGTCTCGGGATGGACTACGCTTCGTCGTCCTCTTCCTCGCCCTTGTCCTTGTCCTCCTCTTCGTCGGTGTCTTCATCGACCTCGTCGTCTTCGAGATCGTCGTCATCGTCATCGGCCTCGAAGTCGTCGTCGTCGTCGAAGTCATCGTCCTCGTCTTCGAGATCGTCGTCCGCGACCTCGTCGTCTTCGAGGTCCTCACAGTCGACGCGCGTGGCCGCGAATGCATTGTTGGCCGTGAATGCGCCCCGCACTTCGACTCTCAGTCCAGGTGCCAGACTCGCGGCCGTGCACCGCGGCGGAGGCGTGAACGTGGTGGTGGGGGTGAAACTGACCACCACCGTGCCGAGCGTGAACTGGCTTGCTCCGAGATTGACCGCGGTGATCACGCCACGCAACTCGTCGACGTCAGCAGCGTTCGGGTTGCGCACCCCTTTGCCCTCCACCCGCGTGGCGACGATGTTTCCGTCCGCGTCGCGCATGCCGTCGACTTCGACGAAAACGCCCACCTGGATCGCGAGCGGTCCCGGCAGCGATTGACACACCGCGATCGCCTCGCGCATTTGCTCCTTGGTGAGCCAGCCGCGCTCAGCTACGAGCTCGCGCTCCATCTGGCCGACGAGCGCGACCGGACCACCAAAGCCAAGCAGACCGAGACGCAGGAAGTACGGCACCAGTTCGCCGATCCGGCTGCGCGGCGTTTCTAGGGTTGCAGTCATATCACCCTCCCCTTGACCGTGGCGTCGCTCAGCGAGCTGACGCCGCTGGTCTGATGTTCGGAACCGACGATGTCCCCTCGACGGGCGTCAAGCTGACACGGTCGATCAGACCAAGAGCCGCCAACAAATTGACCTGCGATTGGTTATAGGCCGTCGCTGCGCTGGCGTAGCGCAGCTGCGCGTCGTTCAGCGCATCCTCGGCCTGAAGGACATCGACCGTCAGGGCCGTCCCGACTCCCAGGTTTCTCTGCGCCAAGCGCAGCGCTTCTTCCGCCGCCGCCACCTGCTGTTTGGCGATCGGTATGATCTTCGCGTTGGTGGCGCTATCTTGGGCCGAGCGTACGACTTGCGCCCGAACTTGCTCGAAACGCCGCTCCACCTCCAGCGCCGCGTCCCGCTCGTTGGCCTTGGCCGTTTTGACTTGGCCGACGAGTGTCGGGCTCAAGAGCCATCCGACGCTGGCGTTGCCATGCTGCTGTTCCTGGAACGCAAAGCTCTGGCCCGGCGTCTCGCTGGAAAGGCGCCCGACCTGATAGCTGCCCTGAAGTTGCGGCGAAACACCACCCCACAGCGTGGACTTCGACTCGGCGGCCGCGGCGGCGGCCGCGTATTTCATACCCTGCAGGTCCGGCCGGCGCTGCGTCGCGATTGCCAGCATCTCGGTAATCTCGATGTCCTCGCGCACCAAGCGCACGGGTCCCATGTGATCCGGCTTCGGCACCAATGTCACCGTCGGTTCCAGATAGAGCGTCGAGGCGAGGGTGATGGATGACTGGTAAAAGGTGTTGAGTGCGAGTGCCAGATCCTGCTGGCGCGCTGCAAGATTTGCTTGCGCGCGCAAGTCGTCGGCGGGTAATCCCACCCCCGCCCCAAGACGCAGGCGAGTCAGGCGCAGCAGCTCCTCCGCCGCGGTCACCGCTTCGCGCGCAACCGCAATACGTGATTGAGCCAGAATCAAATCATAATATTGGACGACGGAACTTCGGATCGTCTCCATGACGATGAAGCGCTCCTGTTGCTCCGCGGCCAGAAGGCGTTTCTTCGAGGCGATCACATCATAAATCACGCGGCCCGGATTCAGGATGAACTGCACGAGGACGGCAGGCTGCAGGGTGGTGAAATTCACTGGGACTACCTGTCCCGTGTATGCGGCATTCACCCCTTGTATATGGTCGAGTACAACACTGGGGGCGATGACTGGAAAGATAGACGCGGCAGCGGTCTCCAACTGTCCGCGCGACGCTTCCACCTGCTGGCGCGCCTTTAGGATATCGACATTCTTGTCGCTCGCGACTTGAACGACATTTTGCAAGTCAATGGCGAGCATCTCCGTGTACATGGGGCGAACTTGGGAACTGTCGAGCTTGAGCGCATCAGCCGGCGGCTGGGTGCGCGGCATCACGTCTGGCGCCGCTTGCTTAGGGCTAGACGGAGCGGTGGCGCAACCGGCTGCGAGGCACGACACCCCTAGTGCAATGCCACGCATGAGCAACTTTGACGACGTCATGGATCTCTCCACGCTAGGAGTTCTTGTGGGCTATCGGCTGCTGAACCAGTGTTCCCGGTGGCGGCGCGCTCTTGATGGTCGCCACCACCGGCGTGTCCTCCGCCAGGCCTGCCGTCACTTCGATGTTGCCGTTATCGGCCAGACCGATCTGGATGGCGACGCGGGTGATGCGATTGTCGTTAACGGTGTAGACGAAGTGACCGTCGCTATCGGAACCCACCGCCGCCGTGGGTAAGGTCAGTGCATTCGGGTGTGCATTCATATCCAGGGAGACCTGCGCATACATGCCCGGATACAGGCGCTCCTCGGGGTTCGGCAGGTCGATCTCGGTACGCATGTTGCGGGTCTCGGGATCGAGACGTAGCGAGAACCGGGTTACCTTGCCGACATACGATTGACCCTCGAACCCAGAGGGCTTGACGAGGGCCGAATCGCCGATGTGAAGATGCGGCGCGTCGTCTTCCGGCACGTCGCAAAACACCCGCATCGTGTCGATCCGCTGCACCGTGAACAGCGGCGTCGTGCGCGTGCTCGTGGCGGCTTGGACCAAATCACCCCGATTCACCAGCCGACGGGCCACCACGCCATCGAACGGCGCCACGATCTGTGCATAGCCGAGCAGCGTTTTGATTTTCTCCACGGTGGCGGCGCCAAGATCGACTTGGGCCGCGGCAAAGGCCCGGTTTGCTTCCGCGACGCCGAGATCCGCCTTGGCGATTTGCGTCTTGGCTCGCACCTCATCGAGCGTCTGGTCGGTGATGGCGCGGCCCTCGAACAGCACCTCCTGCCGCTTCAAAGTGGCGTCCTGAAGCGCGACGTCGGCCTTGTGGTGCTCCACTTCACGGAGCGCGGTCTCGAGCGCCTTGCGCTTCGACTCGAGCTGGGCCTTGGCCTCGGCGAGCTCCTTTCCCATTTCAGGGATGTCGATCACGGAGAGCACTTGGCCCGCCTTCACGTGATCACCGATATCGACGCGAACATCGGATAAGTATCCGGAGACCTTCGCAAAGAGATCCGTTTGCTCGAAGGCTTCGAGCGAGGCGTTGGTTTGGACGTGTCGCGCCACCCTGAGGCGGC
>Ga0137403_10004811_pt1 | contig 15816 bp, 14 predicted proteins | sample CZOMad2_1_16fung_FD_122057 | JGI IMG/M metagenome (GOLD analysis project Ga0137403, IMG submission 122057) | Vadose zone soil fungal communities from Angelo Coast Range Reserve, California, USA - CZOMad2_1_16fungal (Hybrid Assembly) | ecosystem: Environmental > Terrestrial > Soil > Vadose zone... | reverse complement strand
CGACGAAATTCGAGATCTTCACCGACTACGTCTGACCCTGGTGCTATCTCAGTACCGTGCGTATTGAGAAGCTCCAGCAGGCCTACGACATCGAGCCCGTGCTCGTGCATTTTCCGCTTCACCCGGAGACGCCCGCCGAGGGCCGTGACATGGCGACGTTCTACGCCGAGCGGAACATCGATCCCGAAGCGGCCTATGCGCGGATGAAGGGCCTGATGGACCGGGAAGGGTTGCCCTACAGCCGGCGCACGCACACCTACAATAGCCGCCTGGCTCAGGAGCTCGGCAAATGGGCCGACACGCAGCCCGGCGGCGCGGCGCTCCACGACGCGTTCTATCGTGCCTACTTCGTCGGCGCCGTGAACATCGGCGACACCGAGGTGATGATCGATGTGGTGCGCTCGGTCGGGCTCGACACCGAGGCCGCACGCGACGTGTTGAAGGAACGCCGGTTCAAGGACGCGGTCGACGCCGACTGGGCGAAGTCGCGCCGCCTGGGCGTGACCGGCGTCCCGACATTCGTGGCCAGCGGCTACGGTGTCGTCGGCGCCCAGCCCTACGAGATGCTGGCGCAGTTGGTCGAGAAAGCCGGAGCCCACCGGCGGGTGGTATCCTAGCGCCGTCAAATTCTCCATCGCGAGGTGCCTCATGCTTTACGAGCTGCGTCGCTACGATGTTGCCGCCGGCAAGCTCTCCGCCCTGGTCGACCGCTTCGGGAGCTTCACGGTTCACAAGTGGAAGGAGTACGGCTTCCGCCTGATCGGATTCTGGACGCCCGTCGTGGCCCAGAAGAGCAATCAGATCGTCTACATCTGGGGCTGGGAGAGCTACGAAGAGCGCACCAAGAAGAGCGCGGCCTGGCGCGCCGACCCCGAGCGGGCCAAGAAGTGGGCCGAGACCGAGAAGGACGGGCCCCTCGTCAATTGCGTCTACAACCAGCTCATGGAGCCCACCTCGTATTCGCAGCTGGACCGCGGCGAGCCGTACGGGCCCGATGCGTCGAGCCGCAGCCCGTACCTGTTCGAGCTGCGGGAGTATCAGGCGATGCCCGGCAAGATCAACAACATCACCGACCGGTTCGGCAACTTCACGTGCGGCGCGTTCAAGAAGCACGGCTTCCGTCAGGTCGGCTACTGGCACAACAGCATCGGCGGGAACAGTAACGAGCTCATCTACCTGCTGGCCTGGGAGAGCCTGGACGAGCGCGTCTCCAAGTTCGACACGTTCGCCAAGGACCCGGAGCGCGCGCGCGTCTTCGCCGAGAGCGAGAAGAACGGTCCGATCGTTCAGCAAGTAGCCAACACGATCCTGCGTCCGACCGCGTTCTCACCGATGAAGTAAAGCCGTACGCGCCAGCGGCCGGCGCGGGGCTGCGGTCCCCGCCGGCCGCGCCGCGCCCACATGGAGAGGAGGACATCATGGAGCTGCTCCCCGCGGAGACTTCGTCCTTCCCGTCGCCGATCCCGACTCAGTTCGTCTCGAGTGACGAGTTCACGCCCCAGCCTCAGACCGCGAAGCAGAGAGAGGTCGAGGCGCGCATCAAGGAGCTGGGTAACCGGCTCGCGAAGCACCAGGGCGTGAGCCGCCGCAAATTCTTCCAGACCGCGGCCGGCATGGCCGCGGCGTTCGTGGCGATGAACGACGTCTACGGCCCGATCTTCGGCGTGAGCCGGGCGGAAGCGCAGAATCCGGACGTGGCCAACGAGCGTGCGAAAGGCCTGGCCGGCCAGTTCATCATGGACATGCACACGCACTTCCTGCGCGACGACACGCGGCTCGAGGGCTTCGTGCGCTCGCGCGAGGCCGTCGGCAAGGCGGGCTGGAACCCGGCGCTCGCCGGCAAGCCGCAGACCCTGGACGATCTAAAATTCGCGAACTACTTCAAGGAGATCTATTTCGACAGCGACACCAAGGTGGCGCTCGTCTCGGGCTCGGGCTCCGAGGAGCCGCGCGACTGGTTCCTCACCAACGAGATGAAGGCCGACGCGCGCGCCAAGGTGAACCAAATCACCGGGTCGCGGCGCATGCTCTCGCACGCGATCTTCATGCCCGGCATGCCCGGCTGGATGGAGTCGGTCGACCAGGCGATCGCGCAGCTCAAGCCCGACTCCTTCAAGGGCTACACGGTCGGCGACAACACCAACAAGCAGCTCGCGAAGCACCCCTGGCGTATGGACGACGAGAAGCTGCTCTATCCGTTCTACGAGAAGCTGGCGAAGGCCGGGCTCGTCAACGTCTGCGTGCACAAGGGCCTCTACCCGTTCTCGACTACGAAGAGCTTCCCGCAGCTCGTCGAGTACGCCGACGTGCGTGACGTGGGCAAGGCCGCGAAGGACTGGCCGCAGCTCAACTTCATCATCTACCACTCGGCGTTTCGCTTTACCGGCGGGGAATGGAACAACGGCTGGGCGCAGTTCGAGCAGACCGGCCGTGTCGACTGGGTCAGCGACCTCGCCGAGATCCCGGCGAAGTACGGCGTGAAGAACGTCTACGGCGACCTCGGTCAGATCTTCGCGCAGAGCACGGTGGCCGAGCCGCGGTTGTGCGCGGCCATGATGGGCACGCTCGTGAAGGGCCTGGGCGCCGACCACGTGGTGTGGGGCACCGACGCGATCTGGACCGGCGCGCCGCAGTGGCAGATCGAGGCGCTGCGGCGGCTCGAGATCCCCGAGGACATGCAGAAGAAGTACGGCTGGGCACCGCTCGGACCCGCCGACGGCCCGGTGAAGCGGACGATCTTCGGCGAGAACTCCGCGCGGCTCTACAAGTACGACGCCAAGCGCCGCGCCGAGCTCACCACCGATCGCATCGCGGTCGCGCGAGTCGATTACGAGCGCGAAGGGCCGGGGCGGACCAATCTCCGCTACGGGTTCGTGGTCAAGCCGGTCGGCTGAAGCAGGACGCTCGCGCCTCGCGAGGCCGAACCGCGCGGCGGCGAAGATGATCTCGCCGCCGCGCGCCCGTGGCGCCCTCTAGTCGACGATCGCCTGATAGACGAGCTGTCTGAAGAGATTGCGGTGGTAGCCGCGCAACGCGCCCGCCGATTGCACCATGAAGACCGCCACCAGTTGCTCCCTGGGATCGACCCAGAAGATCGTACCCGCATAGCCGCCCCAGTTGAAATCACCGGCCGATCCCGACACCGGGGCGATCCCATCTGAAGGTCGCACGGCGAAGCCGAGGCCGAAGGTATAGGTCGAGGCGCCCAGCACGGCCCCACCAGGGTTCGCCGCCAGCGCCACGCGCGTGCCGAGATGGTCGGAGGTCATGAGCCTGACCGTGGTGCGGCTCAGCACGCGCTGGCCGTCGAGGACACCGCCGTTCGCCAGCATCTGTGCGAAGCGCAGGTAGTCACCAGCGGTCGACACGCCGCCGGCGCCGCCGGAGTCGTTTCCCGGCTGCTTGGACACCTCGATCAGCTTGATCGCCGTGCCCGCCAGCGGATCCTTGTCGAAGGGCTGAGCCACGCGAGCGATCTTGGCCTCTGGCACCCAGAAGGCCGTGTCGCCCATCCGGAGGGGCTTGAACAGGCGCTCGCTCATGAAGTCGCCCAGGCGCTTGCCCGAGGCGGCTTCCACGACCCGCCCAAGGAGGTCGGACGCGAGGCTGTACTCCCACGTCGTTCCGGGCTGATGGATCAGCGGAATCTTGGCAAGCCGCTCGACCTCCTCGGCGCCGGTCATGTCGCGGATGTCGAAGTCGATGACACCGGGCTTGTAGAGCCCGGCCTGAGCCAGGGCCTCCTTGACGGCTGCGTTCTGCGTCAGCTCTCCGTAGGGGAGGCCGGCGGTGTGGCGCAGGAGATCCTGAACCGTCATGGCGCGCTGGGCCGGGACCTCGCCGCCCGTGGTCGATACCTTCATGTCCTTGAACGCCGGAAGCCATCTGGAGACCGGGTCGGTGAGCTGGAGCGCGCCGTCCTCGACCAGGATCATCGCGGCGACCGAGGCCATGGGCTTGGTCATCGAGTAGATCCGGAAGATCGTGTCGAGCCGCATGGGATCGGCGCCCCTTGGATCGCGCACCCCCAGCGCGTTCGTGTAGACGAGCTTGCCCTTGCGGGCAATCATCATGACGGCGCCCGGTATTTTCTTCTCCTCGATCTCCTTCTTGAAGGCGTTGGTGAGGCGCCCCAGTCGCGCGGCCGACATGCCGCCGGCTTCGGGCGGCGCGGCCGCGAGCGGCGCTGCCGAGGACGCGGTCGCCGCGGGAGACGCCGCCGGCTGCGCGCCGGCCACGATGGGCGCCGACAGGGCGACGAGCGCGGCGATCAGCAACACCCTCGACCACGAACGATGGAGCAAGCTCGAGATCATCGGCGTTCCTCCTGCTTGGGTTACGGCTTCAGCACGCGAACCGGCTGTCCGGCGAGCCAAGCCTTCACGTCCTCCAGCGCTTGACCGTAGAAGATCCGGTAGCCTTCCTCGGTGACGTAGCCCAGATGCGGGGTGATCACCGTGTTGGGAAGGTTGCGCAGGGGATGGTCGAGAGGCAGCGGCTCCTCGTCGTAGACGTCGAGGCCCGCGCCGGCGATCGTGCCCTGACGGACCGCGGCGACCAGCGCGGCTTCGTCGACGATCGGGCCGCGCGAGGTGTTGATCAGAAAGGCCGTCGGCTTCATCAGCGAGAGCTCGCGGGCGCCGAACAGCCTGCGCGTGCGGTCGCTGAGCACGAGATGGATGCTCACGACGTCCGACCGCGACAAGAGCTCGTCCTGGGTCACGAGCGTCGCGCCGATCTCGGCGGCGCGCGCTGCGGTGAGATTCTGGCTCCAGGCGACCACCTCCACCTCGAACGCGCGGCCGATCTTGGCGACCCGCGACCCCAGCCCGCCGAGCCCCACGACGCCGAGCGTCTTGCCGTTCAGGCCGAGCCCGCAGGTCACCTGCCAGCGGCCCTCGCGAGTCGCGCGATCCTCGGTCGGGATGTGACGGAAGAGCGCGAGGATGAGCCCCCACGACAGCTCGGCCGTCGGGTAGGGAAGCCCCGCGGTGCCGCAGACCACGATCTTGCGCTCCACGGCCGCCGCCACGTCGATCGACGCGTTGCGCATGCCCGTGGTGACCAGGAGCTTGAGCCGCGGCAGCCGCTCCAGGAGCGCCCGGGGAAACGGCGTCCGCTCGCGCATCGCCACCACCGCGTCGAAGTCGGCCAGTCGCTTGGCGACCGCGTCCGTGTCGCTCAGGTGATCGGCGAAGACGACGAGGTCCGTGCCGGCGGGGAGACTCGTCCAGTCGGCCATGCGACGGGCGATGTTCTGGTAGTCATCGAGGATTGCGACACGAGCCATATCAAGCTCCTTGTTGTTGAGTGGGGCTGCCCCCCTCAAACTCCCCCGGCAGTCGTTCGCTGTCCGCGGATTCTATCGTGGCACTACCGGATGTCGTCGCCCCAGCGGTACTCGCGCGTGAGCTCGTCCAGACGGGCCTTGAGGCTCTCGTCGAGGCCCTTGTCGACCGCGGCGAGCGCGTCGTCGAGCTGCTCGGGACGGCTGGCGCCGACGATCGGCGCCGTGACGACCGGATTCTCCAGCACCCACGCGACGGCCAGCTGCGTCATGGACATGCCCGCGTCCGTGGCGAGCGGCCGAAGCGCCTCGACGGTCTCGAGCTCGCGCTCGCGCCAGTAGCGATCGCGATAGCGCGCGCCGGCCGTGGGGTGCGTGAAGCGCGTGCCTGGCATCGGGCCGGCTTCGCGGCGATGCTTGCCCGAGAGCAGGCCGCCCGCGATCGGGTTGTACGGGATCACGCCCAGACCTTCCTCGGCGCAGAGCGGGAACAGCTCGCGCTCGACCTGGCGGAAGAGCAGGTTGTAGCGAGGCTGCACGCAGGCGAAGCGCGCCAGCCCGAGGTGCTCGCTGCGTCCGAGCGCGCGGGCGATCTGATACGCGAAGTAGTTCGAGCAGCCGACGTAGCGCGCCTTGCCCGCGCGCACGATGTCGTCGAGCGCGCGCAGGCTCTCGTCCATCGGCGTCGACGGATCCGGATGATGCAGCTGGTAGAGGTCGACGTAGTCGGTGCCGAGCCGGCGCAACGAGCCCTCGATCGCGTCGAGGATGTGCTTGCGCGAGAGGCCTTGATCCCAGGGGCGGGCGCTCATGGCGCCGAAGCATTTGGTGGCGACGATGAAGTCGTGGCGCCGTCCCTCGAGCCAGCGCCCGATGATCTCCTCGGTGCGGCCGACGGTGCCGAGGTTGCCGCCGATGGGGTAGACGTCGGACGTGTCGAGGAATGTGATGCCGCCGGCGGCGGCCCGATCGAGGATCGCGACGGAGGTCGGCTCGTCGCACTGCAGACCGAAGGTCATGGTGCCCAGGCAGAGCTGCGAGACCCTCAGCCCCGTACCACCGAGACGAACGTGCCGCATCGCGGCCTTACCTCCTCGCGGTCATGGACGTCAGGGGTGAGCCGTCGGCGATGGCGCGCGCACGACGCTCCCACATCACCAGCGTGACTCCGAGGACGAGCCCGGACAGATCGGCCACCGTCGCCGGCAGCCAGGCCAGCGGCGGCATCATTAAGAGCGCGGCCGCCAGCCACGCCCACGTGCGCCGCAGCCACGAGAGCGGCCTGAAGAGATAGCCGGCGCAGCCGATGCCGAGCAGCACCACGCCGATCGACGCGGTCATCGTCGTGATCAGGATCTCCCCGAGCGTGCCGTGGCCGATCAGCGCGGGATGGAACGCGAAGATGAACGGGACGACGTAGGCCACGATACCGAGCCGCATCCCGACCCAGCCCGTCTTCCAGAAGTCGGCCTTGGCGATCGCGGCGGCGGCGTACGTGGCCAGGCAGTCCGGCGGCGTGATCAAGGAGAGCATCCCGAAGTAGAACAGGAACAGGTGCGCGGCCAGCGGGTCGATCCCGAGCTGCGTGAGCGCCGGACCGATCAGCACGGCGAGCGTGACGTAGACCACCGTGGTCGGCAGCGACATGCCCAGGAGAATGGAGACCGCCGCGGTGAGGATCAGCAAGAGGAAGACATTGCCGCCGGCCATGCTCGTCAACACGATGGGAAGCTTCGACGTCAGCCCGGAGAGCTGGAACGCGCCGATCACGATGCCGGCGAGCGTCGTGATCGCGATGAGGTCCAGCATCGTCCGCCCGGTGCCCTCGACCGCCTCCACGATGCCGCGCCAGCTCGGCCGCGTCGCCTTCTGCAGGCAGCCCACGAGCAGGGTCGTGCCCACCGCGAGCATGCCGGCGGTGCCCGCCTCCCAGTTGCTGATCATCAACGTGTAGAGCAGCACGCCGAGCGGGACCAGGAACACCCAGCCGACGCGCATGACCTCGCGAAGCCGCGGCAGCTCGGCGCGCGGCAGGCCGGTGAGCCCGAGCTTCGCCGCTTCCAGATCGATCTGGACGAAGAGCGCCAGGTAATAGAGGACCGCCGGCAGCGCGGCGGCGAGCGCGACCTGGCCGTAGGGGATCGCGAGATACTCCGCGATCAGGAAGGCGGCGGCGCCCATGACCGGCGGCATGATCTGGCCGCCGTTCGACGCCACCGCCTCGATCGCCGCCGCCAGATGCGGCGGATAGCCCGAGCGCTTCATCATCGGGATCGTGATCGCGCCGTCGACGACGACGTTGGCCACCGCGCTCCCCGAGACGGTGCCGTAGAGGCTCGACGACACCACGGCCATCTTGGCGGCCCCGCCGCGGTAGCGGCCCATCACCGACATCGCGAAGCCCGTCAGGAACGCGTCGCCGCGGACGGCCGTCAGCGCCTGACCGAAGAAGATGTACGCGACCACGATGCTGGCGGTGACCCCGAGCGGGATCCCGAGGATGCCGCTCGAGTCGAGATAGAGATAGACGGCGATCCGGCCCCAGCTCGAGCCCTTCGCGTAGAGCGGCCCGGGCAGGAGCCAGCCGAACTTCGCGTAGAGGACGCAGGCGAGCGCGATCCACATGAGCGCCCAGCCGGCGATCCGGCGCGTGGCCTCGAGCACCAGCACGAGCGCGATCGTCGCCGGCACCAGCCGATCCCACGCGAGGCTCGCGAGCGAGTACGACATCGATGGGTACAGGATCGTGATGTAGAGCCCGACGCCGAGCGCGCCGGCGGCGGCGATCCAGTCGTACCAGGGCACGTGGTCGTGGGCGGTCGTTGGATGAGCCTTCACGACGATGAACACGCCGGCGAGGCCGAGCCCCATGAACACGCCGAGATACTGCTCGTTGAACAGCGGGACCGGGAGGTAGTACTGGAGCCCGAGCGCCCAGAACGCGCCCGCGACCGTGACCGCGATGAGCACGACGCGCTCGATGACGCGCGCCGCGCCGTCGAGGCTGCGGAACTTCGGGAGGACTTCGGTCATCGGGGACGGCGGCGCCCGCGCCCGGCGTCGGCTACGGGTTCACCGCGAGCAGCTTCTGCTGGACCTGGTCCATTCCCGGCTTCCAGACGCTGCGCTCCTTGTAGAAGCGGATCGCGCCCGGATGGTACGGGATCGAGGCGTCAGGATCGACCGCGCGGTCCTGTGTCCACTCCTTGAACATCGGATGGATCGGCACGAGCTGCTCGCCGCCTTCCCACACGGCCTTCAGCGCCGCCTCGACGACCTGGTCGGGCACGGCCTTGCCGGCGAAGAAGTACGTGTCGTAGGCCACCACGCAGGTGTCCTCGACGACGCCTGTGATGGCGCCGGGTTTCACGACCCGCGGGTAGTAGCCGGGCACCGCCTTCTTCATCCGGGCCTCGCCCTCTCGCGAGCAATCGTCGGAGATGTGCCGCACGCCGACGGCGGCGTCGGCCTCCTTGACCTTGGCCGAGTTGAGCGCGTGCTGGGTGACGTCGGCGCGGCCCTGGAGGAGCGCGTCGACGCCGTCGTTGACGGTGTTCACGGGAACCACCTTGACGTCGTTCCAGGTGAGCCCGGCGCTCGCGAGGTGGCCGAACATGTTGTACCAGACCGCCAGGTGCGCGCGGTATTCGCCGGTGAAGCGCTTGCCTTTGACGTCGTGCACGGTCTTGATCGGCGAGTCCTTCCGCACGAGGAGCCCGACCATCAGCGGCGCGCCGCGCATCACGAGCCGCACGTTCGGGGTGTGCGCGAACGGGTTACGGCCGCCGATCTGGTGGGCGGAGCCGCGGTAGGCGAGCCAGAGGTCCACGCCGTTCTGGATACCGAACTCCATCTCGCCTGAATTGATGAGCGGCAGCATCGTGCTGGTCCCGGCGTGCGGCTGGACGACCATCTGATAGCCGGCCCCGCCGCTCACGACCTTGGCGATGCCGCTGGCCAGCGCGAAATACACCGTGCCGGCCGGGTTGGTCCCGATGGTGACCGACTTGGGCAACGACTGGCCCTGCGCGAAGGTGCCGACGGCGAGCGCGCCGGCGACCAGGGCCACGACGAGAGCGAGCGCGAGCATCGGGCGGCGCATGGTCCTCCTCGACTGCGATGGGATGCGGTTTTATAGCACGACGGCGCCCAGCGGTCGAGGACACCATCGCCCGCGGATCGCCTATACTTTCGGTCCAGGTGAACGCCACCGCCGAGCCCAAGCCATCCTTGATCACCGTGACGCATGTGATCTACGGCCTTCACGCCCTCAGCCTGATCACGGGCATCGTCACGGCGGCGAGCATCGTGTTCGCGTTCCTCACGGGGTGGCCGTCGATCATTGCCGTCATCCTGAACTACGTGAAGCGGAGCGAGGCGCGCGGCACGTGGCTCGAGTCGCACTTCCGCTGGCAGATCCGCACGTTCTGGTGGGGTCTTCTGTGGGTGGCGCTCTGCCTGGCCTTCGTGGTGGCCACGCTCGGGATCGGCTTGCTCGTCGCCTGGCTCCCGCTGATGATCGTCGGGCTCTGGTTCATCTACCGTATCGCGAGCGGATGGCTCAGGCTGGTCGATCGCCGTCCGATGTACGACTAGAATCTTCCGGGATGGCGTCGAAGCCGCGATCGAAGCGCCCTGGCTCGGGGCGCACGCCGCTGGACCGGCTGCGCGCGATCTGCCTGGCGCTGCCCGAAGCCACCGAGAAGATCGCGTGGGGCGAGCCGACGTGGCGAGTGAGAGGCAAGCTGTTCGCCCAGCTCGACGATCACCACCACGGCGCCGACCATCTCGCGGTGTGGCTACCCGCGCCGCTCGGCGAGCAGGAAGCGATGATCTTCACGGACCCGACGCGATTCTTCCGGCCTCCGTACGTGGGGCCGCGGGGCTGGGTCGGCGTCCGGATCGATCGCGCGCCCAACTGGACGCAGGTGGCGACCTTGGTCGAGCAAGCCTATCGGCAGGTGGCGCCACCAAGGCTGTTGAGCGCGCTGCAGGCCGTCGCGGGGCTGGGGCCCCGCCGGCCGAGGCGCGCCGATGAAAGGCCGTCGAGCGCGCTGGGCTCGACGGCGCCATTGCGCAAGACGGACAGGAGGATCCGCTGATGCTGACACCCGAGACGATCGACGCCACCGCCCGCGCGGCCTTCGACACCTATCGAACGCGCACGCGCTATCGTCCGCTCGACGCGGCGCTGCGGAGAGCGCCGCTCGACGACGCCTATCGCATCCAGGACGCGCTGCACCGGGTGATGGCCGCGGCCGGGCGCGGCGAGATCGCCGGCTGGAAGATCGCGCTCACGTCCAAGGCGATGCAGCAGATGACCGGAGTCGACCAGCCCGCCGCCGGCGCCATCTTCTCGAAGGTCATCCACGCCTCGCCGGCGCGCGTCGACGTGGCGGCCTATCACCACCTCGGAGTCGAGTTCGAGGTGGCGGTGCGGCTCGGCGAAGCGTTGCCGGCGAGCGGCGGGCCGTGGACGCGCGCCTCGGTGGCCGGCAAAGTCGCCGCGTGCCTGCCGGCCTTCGAGCTTGTCGAGGACGGCGATGCCGACTACAAGACGCTCGACGCCTTCACCCTCGTCGCGCAGAACACGTGGAACGGCGGCGTGGTCCTCGGACCGGCGGTCAACGAGTGGCGCCGCATCGACCTCGAGTACGCGGTGACGCGCTGCTGGGTCAACGATCAGCCCGGGGGCCAGGGCAAGACCGGCGACGCGATGGGCCATCCGTTCGAGGCGGTGGCGTGGCTGGCGAATCTTCTCAACGGCCGAGGCCGTCGCCTCGAGCAGGGGATGATCGTGATGACCGGCAGCAGCATCACGACCAAGTTTCCGGCGCCGGGCGATCGCGTGCGGTTCGTCATCGACGGCCTCGGCGAGGTGGCGCTGGAGGCCGCGCGGTAGTGCTATGTGGTAGTGCTATTGTGAAGCCGCTCAGGGAGGGCCCATGGACCGCACCTTGATCGCCAACACCACGGTTCTCGACGGCAGTGGCACCGCGCCGTTTTCCGGAGACGTGCTGGTCGAAGGCCAGCGCATCGTCGCAGTGCAGCGCGGCGGGGGCCTGCCGCGCCACGACGCGCGGGTGATCGACGGCGCCGGGTCGACCTTGATGCCCGGCCTGATCGAGCCGCACGGCCACGTCAGCTATCCCGACGCGCCCTCGAACTCGGCTTTCACGAGCCTCCCGCCGGAAGAGCACGTGCTGATCACGATGCGCAATGCCAAGACGATGCTCGACTGCGGCTACACGAGCGTGCTGTCCGGCGCCTCGGCCAAGCCGCGTCTCGACATCGTGATCCGCAATGAGATCAACGCCGGTCGCCTCCCGGGCCCGCGCTATCTCGCCAATGGACCGGAGATCACCGTCACGGGCGGGCTCGGCGACGAGAACGAGCTGCATCTGCCGCATCTCGAGACGCCGACGTTCGCGTGGGTCGCGGACGGGCCCGACGAAGTGCGAAAGATCTGCCGGCTGCTCGTCCGCGAGGGGACCGATCTGTTCAAGCTCAACGTGTCGGGCCACGCGGGTCCGCCCGACGGCCGGGCCGACCGCGCCGTGATGACCGACGCCGAGGTGGGGGCGGCCATGGAGATCGCGCGGGCCTGTGGCGTTCGAGTGTGCGCCCACGCCCGCAGCGCGGACTCGGTGAAGATGTGCGTCCGGCACGGCCTCGGCATCATCTATCACGCCAACTTCGCCGACGAGGAAGCGCTCGACCTGCTCGAAGCCAACCGTGACTGGTGCTTCGTCGTGCCGGCGCTCGGCCTCACCTATCAGGCGTGCTACGCGGGGAGCGACTGGGGCTTCACCCCGGAGATGGTCCGCGCGCGCGGTCTCACGAAGCAGCTGGAGACGTCCATCGACACGATGGGCCGGATGCGCAAGCGCGGCATCCGGGTGCTTCCCGGCGGCGACTACGGGTTTGCGTGGAACCCGCACGGGACCTACACGCGCGATCTCCTGCTGTTCGTCGACGTGCTCGGCTTCACGCCCATGGAGACCCTCGTCGCGGCGACCAGGATGGGTGGCGAGATCATGGGGCGGCCGAACGAGCTGGGCCAGATCAAGCCGGGCTTCCTCGCCGACCTCTTGCTCGTCGACGGCGACCCGCTCACCGACATCAAGCGGTTACAAGATCGGGACGCCTTGCTCGTGATCATGAAGGACGGCCATCTGCACAAGGCGCCGTGAGCGCCTCGTGAAGCGGAGCACGGACCGAATCCTCACGACGCATACCGGAAGCCTCCCCCGGCCCAAGGACCTGCTCGGCCTCTTGCGTGATCGGGAGGAGGGCCGCCCGATCGAGGCCACCCTGCGGGAGCGTACGCGCTCGGCGGTGCTCGACGTGGTGAAGAAGCAGCGCGAGACCGGACTCTCGGTCGTCAACGACGGCGAGCAGGGCCGCGCCGACTACACGATCTACGTCAAGGACCGGCTGACCGGTTTCGCGGGCGAGAGCTCGTCGTGGCCCAACCCCGATGCCGAGGAGTTCCCGGAGTGGACCGAGATGGCGCGACAGCTCGCGCCGCCGTTCCAGAAGCGGCCGGCGTGCACCGGTCCCGTGGAATGGAAGGACTGGCCGGCGGTCGAGCGTGACATCCAGAATCTCAAGGACGCCGCGACATCCACCGGCGCCGATGAGGTCTTCATGACCTCGCCCTCGCCGGGGCAGATCGGGCGCTTCCTCCAGAACCGCTACTATCCGAGCGACGAGAAGTACCTCTACACCCTGGCCGACGTGATGAAGCGCGAGTACCAGGCCATCGTCGCCGCCGGTTTCGTCTTACAAATCGACTGTCCCGATCTCGCGCTGGGCCGCCACACGCAGTTCTCGCACCTGGGCCTTCGCGAGTTCCGCGACATCGCCGCCATGCACGTCGAGGTTCTGAACTACGCGGTCGCCGACATCGCGCCCGACCGGATGCGCATCCACGTCTGCTGGGCCAGCACCGGCGGGCCGCATCATCGCGATTTGCCGCTCCGGGACATCGCCGACGTCGTGATCAAGGCGCGACCCTCCGGGCTGGTCATCGCCGGCGCGAACCCGCGACACGAGCACGAGTGGAAGGTGTGGAGGGACGTCAAGCTGCCGGACGGCAAGGTGCTCGTCGCCGGCGTGATCGACTCGACCACGAACTTTATCGAGCATCCGGAGCTGGTGGCGGAGCGGATCGAGCGTTACGCCGGCGTGGTCGGCCGCGAGAACGTCATCGCCGGCGTCGACTGCGGATTCGGCACCTTCGCCGGTCGAGTCCAGGTCGACACGAACATCGTCTGGCACAAGCTCCGCGCGCTCGTCGAGGGCGCGAGCCTCGCCTCGCGAGCGCTGTGGTGAGCCTCACCCTTCTCGTGGCGTCGCGGCCGACCCCGGCCCGAGCACGATCAGCGCGGCGCTGATCGCCTGGAGCGCCGCGCACGCGCCGAGCGCGGCCCCGTAGGTTCCGGCCCAGTCGCGCACGACGCCCACGAGCGAAGGGCCGAACGCGAACGTCAGCTGATTGATCCCGACCACGAGGCCGACGAGCCCGCTGAAATGCTCGCGCGGCCACTCGACGCCGAGAATCAGTCCCGGCAACGTCGTCAGGTTTCCCACGCCGAGGCCGAACAGCGCGCAACCCGCATAGACGCCGACGGTCGACGGCTCGCGCGCGAGCAGGGCGAGGCCGGCGAGCTGGATGATCAAGGTCGCGCACGCGACCAGGCGCGGGTTCACCCTGTCGACCACGAAGCCCGTCGCCAGACGCCCGACCAGTGCCGCCGCCGTCGTCAGGCTGACGGCCCGCGCGGCACCGAACGCGCCGAGCGTGGGCGTCACGAGCGCGACCATGTGCGTGAGGACGCCGACCTGCGCCGCGAGGCCGAGCGCGAACGCGGCCGACACGCTCCAGAAGCGCCACGTGCCGAGCGCGTCCCTGCGCCAGCGCCGGTCGGCGCCGGCTGGAGGGCCGGCGGGCGCTCGGCGAGGCGGATCGCCGTCGGGACCTAGCCCGAGCGCTTCGGGCCCGCGCCGCATGACGCCAGCGGCCACCGCCAGGAGCACCAGGAGCAGCACGAGCGCGGCGGTCGTGAGCGCGCGCGCGAAGCCGAGCACGCCGACGAGGTGGATCAGCGCGGGCGCGACGAGCACCCCGCCGAGGGTCGCCCCGTTGAATGCGAGGCTCACGGCCAAGCCTCGCCGCCGCTGGAACCACGGGGCGAGGATGATGTTGATCGCGGCGCCGCTCATGGCGCCCCAACCCACCGACATGACCAGGAAGACCGGATAGAGCTGCCATGGGTGGCTGACGACTCCGAGCGTCGCGAGGCCGGCGGCCATCGCGGCGGCGCCGGTCGCCACGACCACGCGCGATCCGAAGCGCTCGTACACGGAGGCGATCGCCGCGGTCAGGAGCGCGCCGGCGACGTAGTAGACCGTGACCGGCGCCGACACGACGGACGCCGACCATCCGTGCAGCTGCTGGAGCGTCGCGACGTACACGGCGATTCCATAGAAACCCAGGCCGAAGCTCCCGAGCGCCATCACGAACGTGGCGCCCACGACGTTCCAGCCGTAGAAGTATCGCGCGCTCATGTCCGCTCACGACGCTATCGGCTGCGCGCGCCTCTGTCTCGCCGTTTTCGGACGTGATCGTCCGCGCGGGCTCGCGGCGCGACCAGCGCGTGCTAGGCTTCGCGACGTGAAGAGCGGCGCTACGCTCGACCCGAAGGCCTGCGATCGCGCGCGCATCGCCCGGGACCCGCGCTTCGACGGCGCGTTCTACACGGGCGTGCGGACGACGCGGATCTACTGCCGGCCCACGTGCCCGGTGAAGCCCGCCAAGTCGAGGAACGTCGTGTTCTTCCCGACCGCGGCCGCGGCCGAGCGCGCGGGGTTCCGGCCGTGCCTGCGGTGTCGACCGGAGACGGCGCCGGGGACACCCGCGTGGCGCGGCGCGGCCGCGACAGTGTCACGCGCGCTCCGTCTCATCGAGCGCGGATTCCTCGACGGCGAGGCGAGAGTCGAAGATCTCGCCGACACGCTCGGCATGACGGCCCGGCATCTACGCCGGTTGTTCCTGCGCCACGCCGGCGCCTCGCCGACCGCGGTCGCGACGACCCGGCGCGTGCAGCGCGCGAAGGCCCTCGTCGACTCCACGGCGATGTCGATGTCCGCGATCGCGTTCGCCTCCGGGTTCGCGAGCATCCGACGCTTCAATTCGGCCTTCCGCTCGGTCTATCGGCGATCACCGACGGCCGTTCGCCACGCGCGCCTCAGGCGGGCCAGCCATCGCCGTCACGCGGCGCGGGCGGGCGTCGCGGCGATTCGGCCGATCCGGGCTCGAGGGGCCGTCGCGCACCGCGCCGTTGCCGAGCCTCGAGCCCCGTGGCACTCTTCCGCCGGGAGGAGCCGACCATGGCAAAGGGCACGCTGATCGCCGCGATGAACATCGGGCAAGCCGCCGAGGACGAATTCCAGGACTGGTACGACACAGAGCACCTGCCGGAGCGGCAGCGCGTCCCCGGCTTCCTCGTGTGCCACCGCTGGAT
>Ga0137403_10004810_pt1 | contig 15817 bp, 17 predicted proteins | sample CZOMad2_1_16fung_FD_122057 | JGI IMG/M metagenome (GOLD analysis project Ga0137403, IMG submission 122057) | Vadose zone soil fungal communities from Angelo Coast Range Reserve, California, USA - CZOMad2_1_16fungal (Hybrid Assembly) | ecosystem: Environmental > Terrestrial > Soil > Vadose zone... | reverse complement strand
CGACATCACAACACTGCTTATGTGTTTGCCGGTTCCAAGACACGCATGCTCGCCGATATGACGAACGATCCCGGACGCGCGTTCTGGAAGCTGGGCTCACGTCTCTTCCTCGGACCGATCCCGCGCGCCGCATGGCGTGAGTTCCTGACTTACGGATTTACGCGTTCGGCTTTCAAAGTTCAGCCCGCCGCACTGGAACACCTGATGGACGTGGCTGAAGACGTACCATTTAATATTCAGCAGCTCGCGAACGTGTGCTGGGAGCTGCTGCGTGAGTCGGGTGGAGGAACTCTGACCTCAAACCGCATCGACGATGCGTTGGTACGTCTGGTAACCCGAGAGAACTCCTCATACACCCAAATCTGGAACAGTCTTGCCCGACAGCAGAAGATAGCGCTCAAGGCGGTCATTGAGGAGGGCGGTACGGACCTGCGCTCGGCTGCGGTGCTGGCCCGCTATGGCATTGCTGCATCGACAATGCATAAGATGCTCAAGGTCCTGGACTCTCGAGGACTAGTACGAGAGGAGGAGACTATCGGCTCGATCCGCTACCGTCTAGAAGATCCATTCTTCGCCCGATGGTTGCGACTGGTGCAGGCGAGCGCGTAACGCCGCATCAACCTCAGCAGGAGTCGATGGAAACGCGCGCAGTTATACGCTTCACAGTTTAGACGCCCGCAATAGGAGTATCGAACGCCGAGGATCTGCAGTCCCGTTAATCCCATTGGAAGGGCGGGATTATCTGACACTCGATGACCGAGTTCGGACCCTACCGTCCGTGGTCACGATCTGCTTTGCGGCAACAGACCCCGCGATCGCTCGAACCGATGCGGCTATGGACTCAACTGACGCACATCCAAGCATTGCTGTCGAAAATCGCCCACACGTCGTTTTCCGTCCGGAATGCCCACCACGCCCCGGCGCATGAGTCCTTGGGATCGGATTGTGACCGACACAACATCACTTCGCCGCTCGGTCCGCTAAACCAAGACTCGGTAGGGAAGCTGGTGTCCTTGCCGCTGGCCGAATGTGCAGCATCAGCGAGCGAACGGAACAATTGGGCATTCGGAGGTAGGGTACCCACAACGGTCCAAGTGCTCGGATGCTCGGAAAAAGCGCCACACGCACCCCAATACTCATTGGACCCGTATCCAGTAGCAGTAAATGACTGTGGGGCGGGAGAATTTCTGGCGCAACTGACGATTAGCCAGGAGATTAGCCCTACCCAACCAGCGCGACTAGCAGAGCACATAACGACACAGTTGAGCGGCGCGCGGCTGCGCCGACCAAATCGAAGCTACTTCATCCTCACTCATCGACGCCCTCCGAAGATCAACGAAGACGACGTCGCGTGTCCGCTCGAACGATTCAATGTCCATGGAGTCATCGAGCTATTGACGTATAGCGCCACGGCGACAAATCCGCCACGATCCAATGCGAGACATATGCGTTAGCTTACCGCGGGCCGAGAGCGGCAGCTAACGGGCAGCGGTTTTATTGCTACGAACTTCGCCTTTTGGCCGATCGGATACCCACGACTAAAAGGCTAGAGCCCGGGATCTCGCACGTCGATGTATCCCTACGTAGCCTTACGTTGCCCCACATACCTCGAAAATTCACACGCTAATCACACTTGGTATCCGCCATCGCAATAAACCGCTTTTTTAAAGGCTCGGCAGCGCCTTCCCCGTGGGTTCGATTCCCATCGCCCGCTCCATTCTAAGATTGTCATAGCTAGCTCTAGCATTCGCAGGCAATTTCGCACGCGGTCCTGCATCTCTGCTAGGAAACGAAGCCGTTCCGATCGAGCCTCCCTTCTAGGAGGGGCGCCGCGGGGCATTCCCGACCGGCACCACGGTTCGATGGCACCCTCCCAAGCTCTCTATATTCGCGTACATTTTATTACCTAAAGCTGTCGACCAAGACTCAAGAGTCTTATGTTCGCGCCGTGCGGCACTTCGCCGGATACCTGGGCCGCTCGCCCGCTACAGCAAGCGACGAGGATCTGCGCCGGTATCAACCTACGACGGCAGGAAACTCCCGGGTCGCACCATTACCCGCTCAGAGCCGTCCTGGCGCACGAATCCGAAGCGTTCATACAGGCCGTGCGCGTCATTCGTCGATAACGTGAACCCCACGCGAGCCAGATCCGGGTGGGCCATGACAGCCTTTATGAGAGCGACTCCAAACCCGCGGCCGCGATACTCGGGCAAAACAAATACATCCTTGAGATGAGCGAATGTAGCTCGATCGCTCACGACCCGGGCAAACGCGACCTGAATGTTCTTCAGGTATCCACCGAAGCACAGTGAGTGCTGCATCGCCTTGTTGAGCACCCCTTGCGATAGGCCGCGGGCCCAGTAGGACTCTCGCGACAAATACCGGTGGATTCGCGCGACGTCGAACTCAGTTGTATCCATCGAAATACGCATCGGTACTCTATGCGCAGGCTCACTCATAAAGAACCCTGCGTCAGGGAGCTGGGAAGTGGAAACATACGCTAACTCCTATTTCGTCCGATAGGCAGTGGTTAAGTCTATCGCGCGGAGCGACCGACAGCTAAGTGGCAACCTAACCAAGGGGTGTTTACCCAAACGTGCCATTTAGTGCGGTTTTCTGTGGATAAGTTTGGTGGTTTCGGGGACCAAGCATTCGCCGAGCACTACATGCCCGCATGTCTGTTGCGCTGATACGCGCCTCACCGCCGGTGAGGGCGCGAAAACAAGGGACATGAGGACGAACATTATCTTCCTGCGCGCGCAGCCTCGATTTTTCCAAGGAGCCACTGCAAACCGGCAAGATGCTGCTGGTCGTGACTGCACAGGTAGTGCAACAGGCTTCGAAGGCAGAGTGCTCCGTAACCTTCGAATATGGCCGTTCGCGCGAACTGCTCGACGGTGAGCTGCGAAATTAGCGCGACCGTCTTTTCGCGTGCAACTCGAAACGCAGCGAACGCTTCCGCTGCGCTAGAAGTTGCGTAGGCTCGCTTCTTCGCCAGCGCCTCCGAATCAATTGACACAAGGACTGGGTTCGATTCGCGCAGCACCCGATCCAAGCGCACGTGATACCCCTCGATTTCGATATCGCGCACGTGGCACACCTGTTCAATGGGCGTGAACGGCTCGCTTGGAATGCCATCCCAAGAAGCGGGAGTCCAGGTGGCGAACTTTCCTGGAATCGCCGCGTAATGTGCCTCGAGCTGCCCGGGAAAAACAGCGAGTGTCCTCAGAGTTATCTGGTTCATGATTGTCCTGGTGTTGGCTGCATGCGATCGCTGAATTGAGGCCGGCGACGGCACAGAACACGACTGCTTCCATCACCAACCGCGGAGTGGCGCTCAAAGCTCTGTTCGGTAGATTATAAAACCTGAGTGATGGCTTAGCTTGTCATAGAGAGCTCTGGCGCCGGTGTTTGTCTCGTGCGTCTGCCAGTAGACGCGTGTTGCACCACTCGAACGAGCACGCGTACACACCGCTTCGATCAGCGCACGGCCCACACCTTTGCCGCGCGCGCGTTCGGCCGTAAACAGGTCCTGCAAATAGCAGAGCGGCGACACCATCGTTGTGCTTCTATGGAAGATATAGTGAGTGAGGCCGACGACCTGGCCATCCAATTCGGCAACCAGCGCATAAACTGGCTCATAAGCGTCGAAGAATCTCGACCAAGTTACGCGGGTGGTCTCGTCAGGCAACGCCGTCGTACCGACGCGTCCATAGAACGCGTTGTAACCGCGCCAGAGCGGAAGCCACGCAGGAAAATCATCTTTCGTGAGGTCGCGTATGCCTACATTTCCCATGGGCTTTCTCCCGCCACTACGGTTGCTTTCTAACGATCCAGTCCGCGCTCAGCCCTTCTCTCTCATGCACGAGGCGCAGCGACGAGTGTGACCACATGCGCTCGATATACAGCGCGATGTGGTGAAATCGGATGGCCGGCAAAGGCATCTCGCGCGACCACCGCATCAGCATGGTGGCCAGAAAATCCGCCGCAGTAAGTGTCGGGCCCGTCAAATACAGCCGTTCATCGGCAAGTTGAGTGTCGAGTCGTTGCCAGGCTGCCTCGATTGTCGCGCGCGCCTGCCTCTTCGCCGCTTCTGTGTTCTCGGGTCCTGCAGGCTCGTCGGCATAGAACCACGCACGGAAGGCCGGCTGAAGCGTGTTCGCCAGATAGAACATAGTCTGGAGGAATGTCGGGCGCCGCGGATCGGTAAGGTCGATCATCAGGCCTGCCGAAGAATGACGTTCGGCCAGCAGCATGAGAAGCGCCGCGCATTCCGCCCGCGGCTCGCCATCGACGATCAACGTGGGGACGCGCCCATCGGGGTTGAGCGCGAGATAGGAGACCGAGCGCTGTGCCCTGGCGCCGAGGTCGACCTTGATGAGTTCAAACGGTGCGCCGACCTCGAGCAGCATCCAGTGAACGGCGAAACTCGCCGCGCCTGGCACGTAATAAAGCGTGTACCTCGCGTTGCCAGCACTGCCGGCGCGCGGTTGCGGTTCGGCAACGTGTGCGTCAGACATATTCGAATCAGACATGATCGAGTGCAACTTCGATGTCTTCGGAAATGCGGTCAGGGTCTTCGAGCCCGACCCCAATCCGCACCAGGCCCGCGGGAAGCCCGGCCTCCAGCAACTGCTCTTCATTCATCATTCCCGCCCACATTGCAGCCGGATGCACCGCCAAAGTCGAAAAAGACCCAAAGCTGGCCGAGCGATGAGCAAGCTTCATTTCCGCCATGACCACTTCAGCGCCGTGCATTCCACCTTCTACTTCGAAGCTGAGGACTCCGCCTGCTCCTCGCATCTGCCGCCTGGCGAGTTCGAACTGTGGATGAGATTTCAGACCCGGGTAATGTACTGTCTTCACCTTTCGATGTCCTTCGAGCCGACTGGCCACTTTCAATGCCGAACTGTTGTGCTGGGCAACGCGCAGAGGCAGCGTACGCAGTCCGCGAAGCGCCAACCAAGCCGCAAAGGGATCGAGCGTCGCGCCAAGCAGATAGGCTGTCTGCCATACGGCCGTGACATGCGCGATCGAACCTACCAGTATTCCGCCTGACACGTCAGAGTGCCCGCCGATCGACTTCGTAATGCTGTGCATGACGAGATCGGCACCGAGTGTCAGGGGCCGCTGATTGATCGGCGTGGCGAGCGTATTATCGATCAGAATCATCGCGTCGCAGACCGAGCGCGCATGGGCTGAGAGTGTCGCGATATCGGTTAGCCTCAGCAAAGGATTTGTCGGGCTCTCTAACAGGATGAGGCTGGTCTCCGGTTTCAGCGCCGCGGCAAACGACTCGAAATCCTGCTGGTCGAACAGATCGAGTCCGATACCGAGCCGCGGTGCGATCTTCCGCAGAAATCCCGTCGTCCCTCCATAGAGGGCGTGCTGTGCAATCATGTGCTTTCCCGCGCCGGCGAAGGTGAGAACCGCTGCGACCATCGCCGCCATTCCCGACGCCGTTGCAATTGCCGCTTCGCCTCCTTCCAGATGCGCAACAGCATCCTCGAGCAGTCGGACGGTCGGGTTGCCGTACCGGGTATAGAAGGCAGAATGACGAGCGGCAGTAGCCATATCCAGAAACTCGCCTGCGTCAGACGCCCAAAATGTCGAGGTCTGATAGATTGGCGGAGCCACGGGCCGCGCTGTCTGTATTTCGAAACCAATACCGGCGAGCCAAGTTTGGGGATCTTCTTCTGGCAATTTCCGGTTAGTCATCGAATTCGCCTTCCGTGCGTCCACGGGCTGCGATAGCGATCAGTTCGACGAGATCCCCTGCCTCGAGCCGCGCACCGATGCACACGCGAACGGGAGGCGCCGCCTTGTCGACCCACGTATCCCACGCGCGGTTGAACTCGGGCTTCGCCACAATGTCGTCGAGACAGACAAGAACCAAGAGCAGCGCGCTCTTGTCGGTGCCGCTCGCCTCAAGATTCTGATCGAGCAGGCGGAAAGCTTCTTGAGCTTGCGCCTCCAGCCCCGCCGCGTCGGCGCGCGCCGTGGAGACCGTTATGACCAGATCGTTGAGAATCGCGGCTCTGGCGCGCGTTTTACATTCCGCGACGATTCGGCGAATGTCCAAATTCACTTAGCACTCCACGAAAGCTTTTGCCGGCCCGAATTTCATCGAGACTCGGGAGAGATGTCTTGTCGAAAAGTGCTCTTGAAGTCTGCGACGTCAACTCAGCGCACCCCGCTGATAGACGGCAGGTGTCAGGCCGACAAGGCTCCGGAACCGCTTGGTAAAGTGAGCTTGGTCGGCAAACCCAACCTCCAGCGCGACGTCAACCACGGGGCGACCAGAAGCCAGCATTTCCTTCGCACGCTCCACGCGAAGCTGAAGCTGATAGGCGTGAATGGGCAGACCCACAGAGTGCCGGAAGGCCCGCATCAGATAATACCGGCTGAGGCGCGCAGTTGCCGCAATCTCTTCGATCGAGAGTTCTTCTGCATAGCGCGCAGCGATCAAGTCTTGCGCCTCGCGCACTCCTCGAGGTTCCCTAATCCTGCCAGTCGGTCGCTCTAGCCGAGCTTCGCTGTAGCGTTCCGCGAGCAGGCGCATCGCATCAGCAAGGGCATACTCGCGCGTCAGCCGGCTTTCGGCATTGCAGAGGCTGCGACACGCGCACGCGAGCTTCCCATAGAGCTCCAAGTCCTCGATCACGCCTGCTTTGAAGAAGGGCGGTCCGAAATTGGATTTGCCGATCGTCATCTCCGCGAGGAATTCGATAGGCACATAAAGTGACAAATACCGGAGTTCCGGACCGTCTTGCCGCCGGCCCGTATGCAGTTCATGGGGGTTGACGATCGAGATTGAGCCGCGGGGCGCCAAATAGGTCTTACCCTCGCGCTCAAAAGCCTTGCAACCCGCTCTCACGAGGCCGATCATCAGGGTATCGTGCGTATGAGGCGGAAATGCGTGCGTTTGAAGCTTAAGCGCCATGACTTCAAGGCCGCCAAGCGCCCTATCGATCCAGACGCTCGCCTGGTTGCGCCGTGATTCGACAGGGGCCGTGTCACGCGGCAAGCGCATCTGGATGTCCAATTCTCCGGGATCAGCGTCGTAAACCATCGGCACAACCTTTGGACGCGTCAGTTCGGTACGCGGACTGGCCTTGCGAGATTCCCGCATATACAAACCCGGTGAGACTGCCCAGTTCAATGGTGCGGTTCGGCGTTGCTGGAAAGCTGATCTCCAGCGTGAACTGCAGGCGATGAAACCCGATTCCCGGTGTTCCATTCACCCCGACAATTCGCAGTTCGGCAATCTGCAGACCCCCGACATCGATGCTCACTTGAGACCTCCTACTGCAATCGCGCGATGAACACTTCGTCGCTCGAATGACAATCTCCGCCTAGGAACGTAGTCGCGGGGCCGCATCGTCGCCTTAGGTTGCTCCCTGCTTTCATGGGCGAACGCGTCTCGATTGTTTGAACTACGCGGCTGAGAATGCCACGACACAGTCTGTGGCGGCAATGCGATTTGCCTCATAAGCCTCATGGTCCCCAGAATAATGAGGAGCTACAGCCCTGCTTCGTGCTTAAGCTTTAAAAGATCCCTTTCAAAATCCACCGCCATTGCATAGGTATAAATGCGCGTGACATCGCCATTGTTTTGCAGTTCCACAAGCTTCCGTAAATCACTTTGGCGCTCGTTCCATATTAAACCGTCAGTGAAAAATAGCAGCGAAGTATCCTGTCACCCACTGGAGCAAGAGAGCGGCAGGAAATGTTGGTTCCCGATAGCCGACGCTCGTGTCCGGCGGCTTGGGCACATTCGGGGCCGTCAATGAATGCCACTGTATTGAAACAAGTTGTCCGTCGGCCAGGCGCGTGCCCGAAAGTGATTGAAGACAGCGGAATCGTCGATTGGCGTCAACGCAAACACAGCGGTATGCTCTTTTGAGTTCACGGATATGGGCTGGGAATTATGGAAACTAAGCTGAAACTACTTCCCGTCGACGAGCGAATTAAGCTCGTTGAGGATCTTTGGGACAGCATTGCCGCCGATCAAAGCGTCCTCCGGCTCACCACAGATCAGAAGGCCGAGCTGGATCTGCGTCTCGATGCGTATGCGAACATCCCTAACGGTTTCGCGGTGATTCACCGGTCGGTGCGCCGCGCACTGCTACATCGATTTCCATTCGCTGTGTTCTATGTCCTCGGTAGAGACGGGGTCGTGGTCCTTGGTATACTCCATGGCAGCCGCCACCCACGTTTTTGGATGAATCGTGTGTAAAGGCGGAGAGTGGAGATGGCCGGGCGGTGATTTGCAAAGCGTTGCGCCCCGTGTTGTCTCACCTAGTCCTACGTTGTCCCGCATAACGCGAAAATTCGCACGCCAATCGCACGCAGGTGTCGGCCCTTCACGAAATACCGGATTTTATAGGCTTTGAAAGAGTGTCCGTATGGGTTCGATTCCCATCGCCCGCTCCACTTTTCGTTGTCTGGCGTTGCCCTACTTTCTCCTAGGCCGCGCCTGTGCTTAATCCTTGGTACCCACAGTCTCGATGCGGCCGAACCAGTCGGTGACGTTGCACATCGCCTGCCTCGAAGCGGCCACTCGCAGCTGCGGTCGATTCGAAGGAGAAAAAAGCAAGATGACTGAGACGACCACAGGGCCGATCGAAACAATAGATACCAAAGGTACCCCGTCCAATTGCGCGGCCAAGCGGCTACTACCGGCATATGACAAGTCAGCGTTGCGATCCTCGATGAAACCAGTAGTATCGAAAAGCAAAGTGGAAGTGAATGTTATGCTGCACGCAGGACACTTCAAAAAATTAGAACGAAGGGATTCAATGACGTATCGATTTCAGGCATTCGTGTTGCTGGCGACGGTCGCGGGTTGCGGGGGAGGCAACGGCGGGACCGGAGGCAGCGAGACTGGTTCCACCAAGGCGGTGGCATTTTCTGCGGTCAGTGGAACAGCGACCAATGGCGCGAGCTTTTCCGCACGGATTCTCGAAGTCGGCGCTTCTTTCCTTGTACCGGACGACCCTCGGCAGCGTCTGTACTTAGCGGGCACCGGCACATCACCGGTCAACGCGAATATGGTTTCCATTCTGGAACCGAGTTCGGCCCGGATTGTCGGACAGGCGCAAACGTCTCCCGGCCTTCTGCGTATTTCCATGTCCGATGACGGCCGCTACCTCTATGCGGGGGTGTCCGGCGCCGTGGAGCGCCTTCAGTTGCCTGCGCTTACGCCGGATATTTCCATCTCGCTGGGAACAGGGATTTCCGGAAAGCCAATTTACGCCGGACAGATCATCCCGATGCCCGGACATCCCAATACCATCGCTGTCGCCCGTTTCGATCCCGGATTGACCACGGGCATCGGTGTAGCAATCTTCGATGACGCGGTTCAACGTGCCAAAACGTCGCCGGCGCACCCGGTCGATGGCGCAGCATGGTCCGCGGATGGCCAGACGATATACGCGTCGACTGGTGAAATAAGCTCGCTGGATCTCTACACCTACTCCATAGGGCCTGACGGCGTGATCTCATTTGTGGATCTTCCCGCCGCATTTCTCGCAGGATTCGCCGATCTTAGGCTATCTGGTGGAACGCTTATTGCGGCAAACGGCGAGCTGATCGACGCTGCGACGCAACAGCCGGCTGGACGGTACGCAAGCAGTGGATGTTTGATGGCACCTCCCCGCGACGCGGATACCATCATTTTCTTTTTGTGCCCGCTGCCGACGGACAGCTCGACTAGTTTTGATGTGGAAATCCGATCATTCGACTTGGATACCAAGACCCGCTTGGGGTCGGCCACCATCAAAAACCTGCGAAACGGCCCCACGGGTGTATTGGAGAGCTTCGTCCGCTACGGAGCCACCGGTCTTGCTTTCATGTCTACCCAAAATCAGGTTGTCCTACTGGATGGAGCCTTCGTCACGTCGACAAACCGAAAATCGTTAGACGTACCCCCGCCGACAACGGTGGTGGACAATGGGGTGTCATCAGCAGGAAAGGCATACCGCGTTCGGGAAATGGGTCTCTCGGTCAACGATGCGCTATGGGATAGTTCCCGCGGCGTCTTCTATGTATCCACTTCGGGATACGCAAGCATTACCCCAAATCGACTATCGGTTCTCGATCCCGCGTCCGGAGCACTCAGCAACGCCACCTATGTCGGCACGGAGCCGGGTGCGTTGGCTTTGGCGGACGACGGTTCGTATCTTTATGCGGGCATAGATGGATCGGCCACGCTTCGTCGAATCAGTCTACCGGCACTCACGACGACCGCAGAATACAAATTGGGTCGAGACTTCGTCTATGGCGCGTACTACGCCGATCGCATCGAGGTCGCGCCTGGCGCTCCGGAAATAGCGGCCGTCAGCCGTAGGCGATACCACCACATTTCACCACCGAATGACGGCATCGCTATCTTTGATGGCGATGGGCTCCGGCCCAACGTTGGCGGGAATCTTACATCCGATGTATCGCAGACCGGGAACGTGGGCTATCTGAACGGCCCTGAAACCGATGCAGTGGCCTGGGCGGGCAGTGCTACGGAGTTGCTTGGAGTCAACTCCTACACTGGGGGGGCGGCGTTTCTGTTCTACTCAGTCGACGCACTAGGCCTTGCGTATCGAAGCGGCATTTCGGAATACCTGTACGAGGCCAGTCGAGTCGTGTACGCCAACGGTCGGGGCTACACGAGCGCGGGAGACGTCGTCGATATCGCCAGCACTTCAAAAATCGGTACGTTGCCTCAGCTCATACCCTCGCCCGCTGGACACAGCAGCATCGAGGTTGACCCCGCTATCGATAAGGCTTTCGTGGTAGCACTGGGCGGGGTCGGTTCCGCGGATTTTGATGTGCAGATTTACCGACTGAGCACGTTGGCGCTACTCGATTCCGCACATTTTTCCTATGCTATCGGCAATAACATTGCTCCAGGGATCCGTCGCGTGAATCGATATGGCTCAAATGGACTGGCCATTGTGACCGACGACGGGACACTCTTTTTGCTGGACGGCAATCTTGTACAGTGACACGTCCGCGCCGTAGGCGACCCCAGTCGCGACTCCGGTTCGCCTCCCGGACTTACGCAATCCTGACGTCGAATCCGTTGCCACATGCGTGTGGCAATCGCACACTCACGAGCCACTGCTCGACTTTATTTAGCGACAGTCTCGGCATGTACTTGACGGGATATGGGTCCGTCGGAGGCGCTATCTTCGGTGAGCGAACTCAGGCCGGGTGTAATGACACCCTGATCTACGCCAAATATAAGTTGCTGCGCTTTCAGCGCCCGCCCGATCCGTTCATCGCCGAGTCGCGATCTTCTTTTGAGTGGTTACCAATTTGGAGGGGTACACTTGCAACGCACCTATGGGCGTAACTATGCTTGCAGTTGGCGGTAGGAAAGCCCGTTTCCTAACCGTAGAAAACAGTTCGTCTCGGGTGCGGTCCCGACTGATCCGACCACAGGCGCTTTAAAGGGCACGACCGTTCAAGAACAAACTGCGCAATGCCTGACGAATATACAAGCCATTCTTGAGGAAGCCGGCAGCTCATTAGACAAAATCGTCAGCGTCACCATCGTGCTCGCGGATGAGGACGACTTCGCTGGCATGAATGAAGAGTGGCTCAAATGTTTCCCCTCTAATTCGCCGTCAAACCGCGGTGTATATCTCAACCTCAATTGGAGGCAGAATAGATGTCGGCCGCGATTCGCTTGGCAATGGAGCGCAACGGTGACTGCAGTCCGAACCGTCAAACAAATATTCTCCGACCCCAACCGCAAGTGGAAAGGCGCTGCGCCGGCTTCGGAGGTCGAAATCAGGGCCCTTGAAAACGTGCTCGGCGTGTCCCTGCCGTCTGAATACGTTGAGCTGCTGCACCTAAACAACGGTGGCGAGGGCGAACTGGCCCTATCGGGTAGTTCTTGTATGGGGGGCCGAACTGACGACCCAAGAAGCAGCCGACCTCCTAAATGTGTCGCGTCCATTTCTCATTGGTCTTCTCGAAGATGGTCAGTTACCTCATCACAAAGTTGGAACGCATCGCAGGGTGAGATTTGCGGATCGCATGACTTACAAGCGGCGTCGTGACGCCGAAAGCGAAGAGGCGCTACGCGAGCTCACGGCCCTATCTCAGGAAATGAATCTCTACACCTGAGCATCACAATAACAGGGCAGAGAAGGGGGAGGGGGCGCGGAGTGGCAGACTTTACAGTCGTCTACGTCGTGCACGTCTATAAACTAGTGGACATACGTCACCCGTTCACAACCCGAGGGCGGCTTACGGACGGAGACCAGCAAACGTGTTCGAAACGCGGAGCAAGTTCAACCGGGTTGGAGGGCCGCCAGTGACATTCTGACCGCTAAGGGACACGTAGATCTCGCGGTGCAGGTCAGGCGATTTGTGGAACAAGGTTATTGGCGTTCTTTACAGCGTTTGACGAACGGCGAACACTGTAAGCGCTCTTTCCGCGGTTGGCGCAGGAATGGATGAGCCGTGCCCCGATGGCTATGCAGGCACTCATAACCTGGCCGCCATCGTCGAATGGCACATACATGAAATTAGTGATAGTATTGCCAGCGTTCATGTATTTCACGAGACTTTGCCATGGGCAATGATACGTATATCGTCCGCATCCCTTCGGCCGACGTGCCGCGAGCTTTGAAGCCGGAAGTCGAAAGCGTCCTGGCGGAACTGATCCCCTTGGTTACCGCTCGGGTAAAGGAGAAACGGCAGACGGACTTCAAGTCGCTGCTCGACGTGCTGTTGCGCGGAGTCAAACTGCGTACTCTCGATATCCGCCGGGCTCAGAAGCAAGCGAAAGCGCTTGAGGCTGTGCTGGAGAATTCCGAGTGGCTTACGGCCGAGGAGATCGGCGAGCGCGGCAAGTTCAGTCCCAGCAATCTCGCTGCGCCTGCAAATCGCTGGAAACAGGAGGGAAAAATTTTTGCCGTTCCGTACCAAGGGCAAGATCGATTTCCGCGCTATGGGCTTGACGAGGCGTATCGACCCATACCCGGTCTGGAATCCGTTCTGAAGCTGTTTGGGCCGATCAGTCCGTGGCGCGTCGCCGTCTGGTTTGAATCCACCAATGCTTGGCTCGGGAATCACCGCCCGCGTGAATTACTGGGCAACGAGCCGAAAAGGGTGCTACGCGCTACGGAACACTATCGTAACTCCAGCCATGGCTAGGCGTCGGACGGCTCCGCGCCCGCCGTCTGAAAACTCTCCCAAACTCGTTGCACTTGGCGTGGGTGCGCTATGGCGGGTGCACTCCAGTTCCTACCGCGCCACCCAGCTCAATCCTAGCAACCGCGGCGACGCCCGGTTCAGTCCGATCGGGCGACCTGACGGCACAACCATTCCTGTGCTGTACGGGGCAAGCACTTTGGCGGGGGCGATGATGGAGACCGTGTTTCACGATGTTCCGACTCCGCCCGGCGGATACATTCTCGATATCGACGCTTTGCGGGAGCAGCACCTCGTCGTCTCACGCATTCGGCCGAAGCGTCGTCTGCAGGCGGTCGACCTTTCGGTGAAGGGACTCAAGCGCCTGGGCCTCCATCGTACGGATCTCATTGACACCCCGGTTACCGCATATCCGCGGACGCGCGAGTGGGCGGCGTGGTTTCATACCGCGACGCGCGCCAAGGGACTTCTCTGGACGTCCCGGCAGGATGACGCCGCGCGAGCGGTCGCCTTGTTCGGTGATCGACTCCCGGAAGCAGCGTTCAAAATTGAAGTCGATCGCGAGCCTCTGTGCCAGGACGAGCATCTCGATGCCTTGCTCGAACTCGCCGAGCACATCGGCATTGAACAGCTCTTTGGTTTGTAGTACCTCGAGGGCATACAGTCATGGTCTTAGCCCACGGCCGCCCAAATCACCGCGTCCGGAAGCGCAAGTGTTGCGCGAGCAATGCGACATAGCGGGGGCAATGTTCCTTTACAAAACTTTCCAATTTCGAAAGCGGCGGCTTTCCGTGATAAATATTTGCCCAAGCGTCGGCAACCTGTCCGAAGAATTCCGCGGGCGCGTCCACGGCCCATTCCTTGTACTGTGTCGACGACTCCTCGTCGAAGTCATAAATACCTTGCAATATTCCCAGGCAACACGCAGTCGCTCGTTCAGGCAGCCCTAACGTTCGGTATCTCGCCATGTCCTGCAGAAATGGCGCCAGCGCTTCCTCGAACATCTGAAATGCCGCGTCCCCGGGATCCACATATCCGTCGCGCCGGGCGCCTGACTTGTCGAAGATATCGTCGACATCCAGGGACACCAGTTCGTCCATCACGTTCGCCGCCACGCCTGCTACGTCGACTTCACCCAGGAGATCGCCGGCAACGGCGTCAATTTCGCGCGCTAACCCCGCATCGCGGTCGGCGAGGATTTCCAGTATCGACAACGCGTCGGAGCCTGTTAGCGATTCGAGAATTCTGGAGCGAGAGGGGATCTTAGGTTTCACGACCGGCTTGACAGTCGACTTGCGCAATTTTTTCTTCATCTGCAATTCTCGTCACCATCGGGTCTGCGTGCTGAACGGCGCCGCGGTTCGCGCCTTCCCTCCCGCGCCAGACGTTGTCGTTCGCGCCGTTCAACCTCATCCAGTAATACCGCGACCGTCCGAGATTTCACCTCCGCAGCCGAGCCGACTGTCGGGCGCGTGTGGTGATAGCGCCGGAGCAATTCAGCACGCAAACCGTGCTCGTTGTCGATTGCAAGGCGGCTGAGCAGGGCGGTCTTTTCTGACTCGGGAAGTCCGGCAATCCATTGCCCGAATTGCTCGCGTGCTGCCCTGTCGTTCACCGGCTGACTTCGCACCGCTGCAACAGCGATCAAGTCTGCGCCGACGTACAAGAAATCCGCGAGCGCGTTAAGTGGCGCGCTGAGCGCGCCCAGACCTGGAGGGACTGGTGGCTCAGGTTCATTAGCGTTCAGTTCACCACTTTGCACGGATGACAGCCACGCAAGGTACAAGGCGCGGTGATCGCCCGCCGCGATATCGGCGCGTAAGGGGATGAGCGAGGAGAGTAAGCCAGTGCCGTCATCCACCTCGCGATCACCTCCCTCGTTTTCCGCCATGAGATCCAGAATCAAGATATCGGTCCCTTTGTGTTCCGCAACAGAGTGGCCGCGCAAATAGCGCTTCGCAGTCTTGATGTCGAGCGCCCGGGAAGGCAGGCGCAGCATCAGCCGATGCGTGCCCCAGTTCGCAAAATAGAGGAATGCATCAAAGTACTTGTGCACCCATGTGGAGGGATTACCCTTGAAGTCACCCCATTCATAGTGATTGACGAAGCGCGTGGCCGTGATGGTCGCGCGGGTCGAGTATTTACGCAGCTCACGGATGTCGTGTTGTGTGAGGGCTCGATCGAGGGCCAGGAATTCGTAGTACTGATACTCACTCATGGTGCGGCCCCGCGCCGCAACCGCTTTCCTTCGCGTCGGGCGGCCTTCTTCTGTTCCAGGAGGCGGGCGTGCTCCTCAATCGAATGCACTACGCCGGGACGATCCCGGCCAAAGCGCTTCTGGTAGAGAGATTCGATGAAGGCCGGCAGCGGCAGTTTCCAGGGCTCTTGGTCGGCGTTATCGAGCTTTCCGAGTTTTTTGGGATTCATGCCAAGCTCGCGCGCCATTTGAACCTGAGCGTGCGACAGGCGGTGGCGTTTGCGGGCGGTGATCCATTCCTGCAGGTGATCGGGGATACGAACTGGCTTGGAGGTGGTTGGGTTATCCATGGCGTGTCCAGCGTCGGTACGCTTCGATCCTTTCGGCACCGGCAGGTACAGCTTTCGGAAGTGGCAGGTGGAGAATGCCGATCTTCTGTCGCTTCGTGCCTCGGCG
>Ga0137403_10004809_pt1 | contig 15817 bp, 14 predicted proteins | sample CZOMad2_1_16fung_FD_122057 | JGI IMG/M metagenome (GOLD analysis project Ga0137403, IMG submission 122057) | Vadose zone soil fungal communities from Angelo Coast Range Reserve, California, USA - CZOMad2_1_16fungal (Hybrid Assembly) | ecosystem: Environmental > Terrestrial > Soil > Vadose zone... | reverse complement strand
TGCGTCGTCCCGAGTGACTGATTTCCCACGCGCCGCGAATCCAGCCGCGCTGCTCCATGCGGTAGAGCATGGGGTAAAGAGCGGCGAGGGTGAACCGCAGCGCACCCTTGGTTTGCTCCTCGATGCGCCGCGCCATTTCGTAGCCGTGAAGCGGACCTTCCTCGAGAACGCTGAGGATCGCGAGTTCCGCGGTGCCGCGCTTGATTCCGCTTCCAATCATAGGGCTCTCCATTACATATAAGAATCCTATATATAAAACGAGAATTGTCAACTGGTCTTAGGAACAGGTGTCCCAAAACAAACTGCAGCCGTGCAGAAGCTAACTGGTGGCCGCGCGGGCGTGCGCGCTCGCGTGGATGGGCAGGACGCCGGCTTCGGCCTCGCGCGGAACTTCAATCGCAGGATGGAAGAGTTTAGCGAGAGCTTCGATGCCCGTGACAAGACGCGGCCCGGGGCGCGAAAAGTAGCTGCTCGCTTCCAGCGCATAGACGCACCCGTTGCGGGCAGCCGGCATCACGTTCCACTGCTCGGGTAGATCGAGCGAAAGATACTCGATGCGCGCTTGCTGCGCGCCGTAACCGCAAGGCGCGATCAGCAGAATCTCCGGTTCCGCCTCCACGATATCTTGCAAATGCACGCGGAAAGAAGGCGTGCGGACTTTGCCCAAAACGTCTTTCCCGCCCGCCACGTGAATCATTTCCGGAACCCAGTGGCCGCCAACATAGAACGGCTGCAGCCATTCCAGGAGCGCCACGCGGGGACGATCCGCCGATGGCGGCAACTGCTGCTCCAACGCGCCGAGGCGCGTGCCGATCTTCTCCAGCAGGGCTTCCGCCTGATGACCGCGGCAGGATTCTTCCCCGACCCACAGAATGTCGCGCCAGACATCGACCAAATCCTGCGGATTCAGGCAAAGCACTTCGGGGCGTCGCTCGAATCGCGCCAGCGCCGTAGCTAAATCGTCGGGCGATGCCGCACAAACGTGGCACAAATCCTGCGTGACAATCAGATCTGGCGCCAGCTTCTCCAGCACTTCAGCATCGACGGCATACAAACTCTCGCCCCGGTGAACATACTCGCTCACGAGCCGGTCAATTTCCGCTGGCGACGCGTCGTGAGGCAAGCGCGAATGAATCACCACGGGTTTCGTCTTTGCCTGAGGTGGAAAATCGCACTCGTGGCTCACGCCCACAATTTCGCCGTCCAACCCAAGCGCAAAAAGAATTTCCGTGGCCGACGGCAGCAGCGACACAATCCGCATCCCAGGAATGTACCACTGTAGACCATGCTGCAGGAAGACCAACTCAGGAAAAGCCAACTCGGAGTCGCGTCCTTCGCGCTCGCAGTTTGACGCGGAACCGATAGCTCAAATCCGGGGAAAGTGCTAAGCTCCGAGACATCCGATCCTCTCTGTTTACGCTCTCCCTCCGGACAGGTTATGAAAACGCACAACATCTCCGCCATTGTCCCCGCCCATCTCGGGCCACCGAATCGGAAGTGGCTACTTACGTCGGCCTGGGCCGGGTTTTGCCAGGTCAGCCTCAACAGGAGTCAGGCCGAATTGGAGGTGTGTAATGGCTGTGCGGCTCGAACACGCTAACCTCAATGTACGCGACACCGAGAGGATGATCCGTTTCTTGCAGACGGCGCTTCCTGAATTTCGGATACGTGGCGAAGGCATATGCCACGGCATACGATGGGTTCACGTTGGCACCGCTGAGACCTACATTGTGTTGAATCCAGCGAAACCAGATTCCGAGAGACATTGGGTGCCGTACACTGGCGAACCGGGAGTCAATCATCTCGCTTATGAGGTGGACGACGTCGAGGCATTGTGCCAACGAATGAAGTCAGCGGGATACAGAGAGTCCACTCCTCCCAACGCACATCCATACCGCAAGCGCCGGTACTTTTACGATCCCGAGGGCAACAACTGGGAGTTCATTCAGTACCTCTCTAAAGATCCCGCTGAGCGCAACGATTACAAGTTGCCGGATCGATAGTACGTGCTCGTGGCGGCCGAAGCTATTTGTAGAGAAAATACTTGCGGCGAACCTGGTCGAACGCCGTGAGGCTGTCCGACCAGCTCGCAACGATTTCTTCTGGCGCCACGCCGGACTGCAATTGCTGAACGGTATCTGCGTTTCCAACGAGCTCGATCAACTTCGAGACTTCAAACTGCTTCGGGTAAAGTTTCTGCAGAATCGCCGCGATTTCCAGTCCCATCCGCATCGAACGCACTTTGAAGCGATCGATAATCCGGATGGAAACGCCGCCGCACCGTTGTCCGCTGTACAGCCCGGCGATCGGAATGAACTGCTGGCCAGCAAAATGCACGCCCGGAATATTTCGCGCATTCAGCGCCGCCGCCACTTCATCGCCATTCATCCATGGCGCCCCAAATTCTTCAAAAGGAGTTTGTGTGCCGCGGCCGACGGAGACTCCAGCACTCTGAAGAATTTCGATCCCCGGATAAAGAACCGACCCCTTGATGGTCCGAAGATTCGGCGAGGGCGGAATCCACTTGATGCCGGTGCTTTCGAAGAAATAATTCCGGTGCCAGTTCCTCATGGTGATGACGTGCAGGTCCGCGCCGATGTGATTTTCGGCGTTGAAGAATTGCGCGAGCTCGCCGATGGTCAGCCCGTAGCGCACCGGCAACGGAAAGTACGCGACGAAATTGGTTTTATCCGCGTCGAGCATCGGTCCTTCGATAATTTCTCCGCCGAGCGGGTTCGGCCGGTCGAGCACGAAGAAAGCGATGTTTCGTTTCGCGGCTTCCTCCATGCAATACCCCATCGTCGCGGTGTAGGTGTAAAACCGGACTCCGGCGTCCTGAACATCGAAAACAAGTGCGTCAATTCCCTTGAGCATTTCATCGGTGGGTCGCCGCGTTTCGCCATAGAGACTATAAACGGGAAGACCGGTGGCGGGATCTTTAGTGGACGCAATTTTTTCGTCGCTGCGTCCGGCGAGGCCGTGTTCCGGGCTGAACAAGGCAACCACTTGCACGGAAGGCGCATGAGACAAAAGTTCTATCGTCCCACGGCCTTGCGAATCGACGCCCGTATGATTGGTGATGAGTCCGACGTGCTTGCCGCGAAGCGGCGCGAACTTCTGCGCTTCGAGAACATCGAGTCCGGTCTGCACGCGGCCGGGGCGGCCCGACCGCTTCCCCCGTGCAAATGCGGGCGCACTGACCGCCACGACTAATGCCGCAAGAATGCTGAATCGACAAATTTGTGACGGCACGCTCGCGAGTCTGCTCAAATGGTCCCCCTTTGCGGCAACCGTATAACCATACAATGATATTCTGGAACGCGTTGGCCGAAGCTGCGTTGAGAGCCCGATGTGCGTGTGCTATTTATAAATGCAGACTGCTGGCGGCCACTGGGGGATTTTAGCCGATGGAAGGACGCCGCGTCCGTTTTTTGCTTCTGATTCCCGTCTCGATCATTTTTCTTATGGCCCACAACACGCGCAGCCAGAGCCGCAGCACTTCAGCAGACAAAACTGTCACCAAGGAAGGCGCAGCTCCCGCAAAGATCGGCGTGAAAAAACTGTCGCCCGCCGCAGGCGCCTGGGTGGAATCCTCGCTGCGCAAAATGACCGTGGACGAAAAGATTGGGCAGCTTCTTTTCACTACCTATCACGGAAGTTTGACGGCCACGGATACGGCAGCCTACCAGCAAATCATGCATGACGTGACCGATCTCCACGTCGGAGGCTTCATCAACATCACGCATGGATCGCCGCTGGGTATCGTGAAGAGCCAGGCTTATCCGACGGCAGTGCTGAACAACCAGCTCCAGTCCAAATCAAAACTGCCGCTGCTGATTGGTGCGGATTTCGAACGCGGGACGGCGATGCGATTGGACGAAGGCACGTCTTTTCCAACGGCGATGGCGCTTGCCGCGGGCGGCAATCTCAAAGACGCTTACACCATGGGCAAGATCACGGCACTCGAAGCGCGCGCGGTCGGAGTTCACTGGATCTATGCGCCGGACGCGGATGTCAACAATAATCCCGGGAATCCGATCATCAACACGCGGTCCTTCGGGGAAAATCCGGAGCGCGTGGCACAATTTGTGAGCGAGTTCATTCGCGGCGTGCAAGAAAATGGGGGCCTGGCGACCGCCAAACATTTTCCTGGCCACGGTGATACCGCTGCGGATTCGCACATTGATCTGCCCGTGATTCGCGCCGATCGCGCTCGCCTGGATAGTCTCGAACTTGTTCCCTTTCGCGCCGCGATTTCCATGCATGTCGACAGCATCATGACCGGGCATCTGAATGTTCCTGCTCTCGAGCCCGACCCCAACACGCCTGCTACTCTCTCGCACAACATTCTCAGCGATGTTCTGCGCAAACAGCTTGGATTTCAGGGACTCGTTGTTACCGACGCGATGGACATGGGCGGAATTACCGTGCGGTACGCGCCGGGAGAAGCGGCGGTGAGGGCATTTGCGGCGGGAGCGGATTGTTTGCTGATGCCGCCGGTGCCGGACGCCGCGTTCGAAGCGCTGCAAGCGGCAGTGAAGTCCGGACGAATTTCGAAAGAGCGCCTCGATGCGTCGGTGCGTCGAATTCTTCAGGCAAAGGCGCGCATTGGCCTGAATGCAAACCGCCTCGTGGAAGTTAACGCCATCAATAAAAAATTCGGCAGCGCCGAGTGGCAAAAAGAAGCGCAGGAAATTTCCGACGGCGGCGTGACGCTGTTGCGCGACACTCCGCACCGTTTACCGCTCGACGCGACGAAACCTTCGCGCGCTCTGCTGCTGGCGTTTTACGCCGATCCGGAACCGTATCCCGGCGAAGATTTGGAACGCGAATTGCGTTCGCGATTCGAGTCGTTGACTGCGCTACGTGCGGACACGCGGTTTGTAAATGCTTCGATTCTGAAATTGCCGCCGCCGGAAAGTTACGACGTTGCGATTCTCGCGTTGTTTGTGCGCGTGAGCGATCGCAAGGGAAACGTGGATGTGCCGGCGGAGCAGGCGGCGTTGGCGGAACAAATTTACAAAACGGGCAAGCCCGTAATTACCGTGGGATTCGGAAGCCCGTACTTGATTGAAAGGTTTTCGCAGGCGGAAACGTGGCTGGCCGCATTTGGCATCAGCGACGTTGCGCAGATTTCCGCCGCCCGCGCGCTGTTCGGAGAAATTCCGGTGCGCGGGGAATTGCCAGTGACAATTCCCGGCGTGAATCTCAAAGCAGGTTTTGGGATGGAACTGCAGGCGAATCCGATGACGCTGCAGCCGATGGATGCGCGCGGCGAAGCGCAACTGCAGCCCGCGTTCAACGTGATCGAAAAAGCGATTTCCGACAAAGCATTTCCGGGAGCGACTTTGGCAGTTGGCTATCGCGGAAAAGTTTCGGTGCATGCGTTCGGCAAATTGAGTTACGCCGCGAAGGCGGCGGCGACAGTTCCGGCGACAATGTACGACATCGCGTCGCTGACGAAAGTCGTGGCGACGACGATGCTGGTGGCGAAATTGGCGGAAGGTGATTTCGCCGTTCCACTGGATCTCGATGCGAAGATCGAGCGGTATTTGCCGGAGTGGGCGAGCGGTCCTAACTCGCAGTGGCGTCACCGAGTGACGGTGCGGCATTTGCTAACGCACACTTCGGGGCTGCCGCCGTTCAAGGAATATTGGCGGACGTCGAAAAACAAGCAGGACACACTGATGAAGATTTTCGCCGAGCCGCTTGAGTACGAACCGGGAACGAAAGAAGTTTATTCGGACTTGGGAATTATTTTGATGACCGCAATTATCGAGCGGCTCACTGGAAGAACGCTGGATGATCTGGCAAAAACCTATATTTTTTCGCCGCTGGCAATGACCAACACGATGTACCGGCCGCCGAAAAAATTGTGGCCGACGATCGCGCCAACGGAGATCGATAACAATCTGCGCCACCGTTTGGTGCAGGGCGAAGTGCACGATGAAAACGCGTTTGCGATCGGCGGCGTTTCAGGGCACGCGGGACTTTTTAGCACGGCGCCGGATTTGGCGGCGTTTTGCCAGATGCTCTTGAACGGCGGCGTTTACGCACACCAAAGAATTTTGCGGCGCGCGACGATCGCGCAATTCACGACGCCGCAGCAGCTCTCCGGCGGCACGCGGACGCTCGGGTGGGCGGTGCCGACCGAAGGCGGGTCGAGCGGGCATTATTTCTCGGGGCACAGCTTTGGGCACACTGGATTTACCGGGACTTCGATTTGGATCGATCCGGACCGACAACTTTTTGTGGTGTTGCTGACGAACCGCGTGCATCCCACGCGGGAGAACACGAAGATTCAGAAAGTGCGCGTCGAGTTGCATGATGCGGTGATGCAGGCGCTGGGATTGGCGACGGTGGCGGCGCCAGCGAAGTAGGCTCCTAGGGCTGCCCGCTCCTCAGGACGCGTGTTGGCTGACGGAGAGAATGTTGCCGTCGGGATCCTTGAACCAGGCTACTTTGCTGCCGTCGGGCGTGGTCCAGATACCGAGGTTCTGGTCTTGGGCGAAGGGATACTTTTCCGGGGGAACGCCGCGGTCGCGGAGCCAGGCGGCTACGGATTCGATGTTTTCGACTTCCCATCCCAGGATGGTGCCCTGCAGCGGAGTGAAATTCGGGACTTTTGCGATGCGAATCATGTGGCCGCCGACGCTCATGACCAGGGCAAATTTATCCAGGCTGACAAATTCAAGTCCAAGATTGCCTTCGTAAAAAGCACGGGCTTTGTCGTAGTCCTTGGTGGGGATGAAGCCGACCATTTTTCCTGATGCCAGCATGATTTGCCTCCTGCTGTGTCTATCCGAAGTGGAGTGCGGCCATCAGGAATAGCACTTGCGGAGGGCAAATTCTCTCGATATCGTGACAAGAAATGTCGCATGAGTGCCAAAGCATACTTCATGCACCGAATGGACGGCTTCTCTGCCAAATGGCAAGCGTGTCTGCCGACTTCGCACATGGCCACGTGATCGCGGAGCATTCCCATCCGGAGGACCAACTGTTGTTTGCTTCGAGCGGGGTGATGACGCTGCGGACGAAGCAGGGCGTTTGGGTGGTGCCGCCGATGCGGGCGGTGTGGATTCCGGCGAATACGCCGCACTCGGTGGCGATGTCGGGGCCGGTTTCGATGAGGACGCTGTACTTTCTGCCCCAGCTTTGCCGGAGGCTTACCGGGAAGTGCTTTGTGATGAATGTTTCGGCGCTCTTGCGAGAACTGATTCTTCATGCCTGCAAGTTCAAGAGACTGAACAAGAGGGCTTCGGGGGAGCGACGAATTATCGAGATTATCGTCGATCAGTTGAAAGCTGTGGATTCCATCCCGTTGCAGTTGCCGCATCCGACGGACACGCGCGCTATGCGTGTGGTGAAGGCGCTCTTGGCGGATCCGAGCGATCAGAGAGACCTGGAAAGACTTTGCCGGGATTGCGGCGCGAGCAAGAGAACGATTCAGCGCGTGTTTCTTGAAGAAACGAAGATGAACTTTGGCAGGTGGAAGCAACAACTTCGGCTGCTCCATGGGCTGCAACTGCTGGCTTCGGGAGAAAAGGTGACAGCAGCGGCTTTGGAGGCGGGTTATAGCAGTCCGAGCGCGTTTATATCGATGTTCCGGAAGCAGCTTGGAACGACACCGATGCGGTATTTGGCGTGAGCGATTAAGACCAGCGAGAGCGGATTGCTGCTATTGTTACTGCTTGCCGGTGAGGCGGCGGATTAAGTCCGCCTCGGCCTGGCGGTAGGGGGTGCCGTCGGGGCGCAAGACTTCGTGAAACCACACCGATGGCTGGCTGAGAATGTAGGGATGCTCCCAGGACTCCCAAGGCAAATTGGTTTGCGTTTTGCCGGCCACGAATCCCCAGTTGATGGCGCCGACGTGTTCCTGCTTGGCGATGGGCAGTATCGTGTCAAATGTGCTGCCCACGGAACGCGCCATGAATTCCGTACAAATCACCGGCCGGTTGTACTTTTTTAGCCACGCCACCTGCTGCTTGAAATATTCCGGCCAACTGTAGTTATGAAAGGTGATGACGTCGGATTCGCGAAGCTGAATCTGCGGGATTTCACCCAGGTTTGCGGCGTCGGGCGAGGTGTCCACGCAACAGACTCCGCTGGTGAGAGGCTGCGTGGGATTGGCTTCGCGCGCCCACGCGAACACCTGTGGCAAAAGAGCGGTCACGCGGGCGGTCTTGTCTTTCAGCTCCTGTTTGGCATAGCTGCCGAGGTTGTCGGCGCCGGGCTCATTCCAGACATCCCAGGCGAGGATGCGGTCGTCCTTGGCGAAGGCTCCTACGACGCCTTGGACGTAGGCCTTCAGACGCGGAACTTGATTGGCATCCGCCAGAGCCGCCGCGCCGGGACTTTGCACCCAGCCGGAGTTGTGCACGCCCGGAATCGGGGGATGCTGCAGGCCGAGATGAGGCAAGGGGTCCCAACAGGAGTCGAAAAGGACAAACATCGGCCGGATGTGGTGGCGCGAGGCGATGGTTAGGAAGCGGTCGATGCGCTTCTGAAAGCCGGCGGCATCTTGTTGCCAGAGCAGGTCGTGGAGAAAGACGCGCATGGTGTTCATGCCCAGCGATTCGGCCCAAGTCAATTCCTGGTCGATTTCTTGGGGATTGAAGGTGGCGTCCTGCCACATTTCCAACTGGTTGATCGCCGATTTGGGAGTGTAATTGCTTCCCACGAGCCAGAGCTGTCGCGCGTACCAAGCGTTGGCCTTCTGCTCGGGCCAGCGGGGTGTTTGCGCTTCCGCAGCGCTCACGCAAAAACCGGCCGTGATCAGCGCTGCTGTCATGAAAACGGACTTCAGAATTTTCATCGTGGGAACTCCGTGCGAGTTTAGCTGCGGCGAGCGTATTACAGGAAAACATTTTGCTGCAAGTCCTGGGCGGCTTGGGCGAGGTCGCCTGGCTTGCCGAGGTCGCGCCAGTAGTATTGGTTGGCGCGGAAGGCGAGGATTTTTTGGCCTTGGGCGGCTAGGCGGAGATAGGAGGGGATGATGGAGAAGATGCCTTCTTCGGTGAGCATGGGGAGGAGGCGGGGAGAGATGATGTGGATGCCGGAGAAGGCGAGGGGTTGGAGAGGGGCGGAAGTGGGATTTACAGCGTTGACATCCCGCGATGGAGAGGAAGAGAGATTTCTCGCTTCGCTCGAAATGACGGTGTTAGGAGGGCTCGGAATGTCGGCGTGGCGAGGGATCGGAATGAGAGTGTCTTTGCCGGCGATGCGGCGGCCGCGGAGTTGGTTGTGGTCGTCGAAGAGGAGGGGTCTGGAGGTTTCGCGGGATTGGACGGCTAGGGTGGCTAGGGCTTGATTTTCGGTGTGGAATTGGAGCATGGCGCGGACGTCGATGTTGCTGATGACGTCTACGTTGTGGAGGAGGAAGGGTTCGTCCTTTTGTCTGGAGTCGGGGCGGATGGGATCTTCGAGGAAGAACCAAGCGGCTTTTTTGAGGCCGCCGCCGGTGTCCAGCAAAACGTCTTCTCGGGAGATTTCGATGCGCATGCCAAAGTTTTTGTTGGATTTCAGGTAGTCGATGATCAGATCAGCAAAGTGGTGAACGTTGATGATGACTTCGGTGACGCCGAAGGTCCGGAGGCGGGTTAGGGTGATTTCGAGAAGGGTGCGGCCGGAGAGTTCGACAAGGGCTTTGGGGCGAGTATCCGTGAGAGGACGAAGGCGCGTGCCTAGGCCGGCGGCTAGGATCATGGCTTTCATAGAGGCGATTCCATCAATCAATCCGGCCCGCCCAAGAAGGCGGCCCCTACAAAGGCAGAAGCTAAGAGAGATTCTTCGCGCAAAATGCGCGCGAAGAGGAAGCGGTCCTCACATCCGCAGGCCGACCCTTTCGTCCCGCAAAACCATCCGGGACGCAAAAAGCGCGCAGGACCGAAAGAGAGGAAAAAAGTCGGCCTGCTCCGTTCGGAATGACGGTTGGGCGGTAGGTGCGGGGTGTTCATAGGAGGGCTTTTCGTTTGCCGAGTTTTTCAAGCTCAAGATGGCGCACGACAACTTCGAGGCCGTTCCTGGCGCGGAGACGCTTGGCCAATTGCTCGGCTAGGAAGACGGAGCGATGCTGGCCGCCCGTACAGCCGAACGAGACCATCAGATTCTTGAAGCCGCGCTGCTGATAGTTGGCGATGCTGGAATCCACCAGCGAAAGGACGCCGGCGAGAAACTGGTGCACGGTTTCCTGTTGATTGAGATAGTCGATGACCGGCGTGTCCTTGCCGGTGAGAGTCTTGAAGCGCTCTTCGCGGCCGGGATTGGGGAGACTGCGGCCATCGAACACAAAGCCGCCGCCGTTGCCGCTTTCGTCCTTTGGCAAGCCCTGGTGGAACGAAAAACTGAAAATACGCACGACGAGGTTGTCCGCGTCGGTGGCAAGGGCCTGCAATTTCTCCGAGGCCAGCATGCCCTTGAAAGCGTCCATCAGCGCCGGGAGGGGGACGGGCAGCCTGACGTGATGAAGCAGCCAGCGGAGATTTTTCAGCGCGTAGGGCACGCTCTGGAGGAAATGAACTTTGCGCTCGTAGAAGCCGCGAAAACCATAGGCGCCCAGCGCTTGCAGGATACGAATGTAGACGTAGGCGTAGTAGTGGCGCAGGAAGGCTTCGCGATCGAGCGGGATGAAACCGGCGAGGCGGTCGAGATAGTGATCGAGAAGCTGCTGGCGGAGGTCGGGCGGAAGATCGGCCTTGGCGTCGTATAAGAGCGAAGCGATGTCGTATTGCAGAGCGCCTTTGCGGCCGCCCTGATAGTCGACGAAAAAGGGATTCCCGTCGCGCAAGAGAATGTTGCGAGACTGGAAGTCGCGATAGAGAAAGTAATCGCGCGGGGCGCAGAGAAGAAATTCAGTGAGGCGGCTGAAATCGTCCTCGAGGGCTTGTTCATTGAAGGGGATGCCGGCGAGACGGAGAAAATAATATTTAAAATAGTTCAAGTCCCAGGCGATGGATTGGCGGTCGAAGCTGGAGATGGGATAGCAAACGTCGTAATTCAGATCGCGGCCCGCTTCGACCTGGAAGCGGGGCAAGACAGCAACCACTTTGCGATAGGCTTCGACGACCTGAGGAGCAATGTTTTCGCCAGTGCGATTCTTGGAGAGGAATTCGAAGAGCGTGGTGTCGCCGAGGTCTTCCTCGAGATACGCACCGTGGCCAAGATCTTCAGCGTAGATTTCCGGAACGGGAAGGCCGTGACGGCGAAAGTGTTTGGAGAATTCGAGGAAGGCGGCGTTTTCTTCGCGGACGTCGTAGAGAATGCCGATGGCACGGTCTTTTTTATTGGCCAGCCGGATGACTTTGCGGCCGGAACCGCCGAGTTCGCCCTGGAGCGGGACTACGCGCTCGGGCGGCGCGTGGAAATGCTGCTCGAAGAGCTTTTTGAGAACTTCCAGGGACATGGATTCCCGCCCAATTCGTTTTGGTGGATGGCTGAGCTAACCGCTTTCTAGCATAGCTGATTTTAAGTGACGAAATTTACGTGACTGAGCAGCGGTGTGCCTAGAAGTATGTCGAGAGAAGGCCGGAAACTCAACGGCATGAAGGATGAGAATCGCCGGGCAGGGGTGGGAATCAGGAAAAGGCCTCAGGCCTCCTGACAAAGTCGGGATAAATTCCGGCCTGAGCTACAGATATAATGCGAGGATGCCCTCCCGCCCGAAGGATCACCGACGCACTGAACAGCGGAACCCGACTTCCAAAAATCTCGACCGCATGACGGCGCGGGAGATTGTGCGGTTGATGAATCGGGAGGACCGCAAGGTGGCGATTGCGGTAGGGAGGGAGATTCCGGCAATTGCGCGGGCGGTGGACGCGATTGTGAGCGGGATTCGAAAGGGCGGGCGGCTGTTTTATGTTGGAGCTGGATCGAGCGGGCGAATGGGAGTGCTGGACGCGGCGGAATGCCCCCCGACGTTTGGGACGCCGCCGCGCATGGTGCAGGCGGTGATCGCGGGAGGTAGACGCGCGATTACCCATGCGGTGGAAGGAGCGGAGGATTCGACTCGAAACGGGGAGCGGGATTTGCGGGCGAAGAAGCTGACGCGTGACGACGTGGTGGTGGGAATCGCAGCGAGCGGAACGACACCATACGTGCTGGGGGCGCTGAAGTATGCGCGGTCACGCGGGGCGACCACAGTGGCGGTGACTTCCAACTTGCGGATGCCGGTGGGGCGACTGGCGAAAATCGTGATTGCGCCGGAGGTGGGGCCGGAAGTGTTGACGGGGTCGACGAGGCTGAAGGCGGGAACTTCGCAGAAGATGGTGCTGAACATGCTGAGTACGGCGGTGATGGCGCGGCTGGGACATGTGTATGAGAACTTGATGATCGATGTTGTGATTACAAATGAGAAAGTTGCGGAGAGGGCGCTGCGAATTCTGGCGGAGGCGAGCGGGAAGAGAGTGTCTGCGGCGGAACACGCTCTGCGGGCGGCGGGACACAATATGCGCGTGGCACTGGTAATGCTGAAGAGAGGAGTGGGGGCTCGCGAGGCGAGGAAATTAATTGTGGGAACAGGAGGAGATTTGCGAAAGGCGCTTGGGGAATAAGAAAGTGATTAACGCAGTGACACAGAAAATGCAGAGAAGAATCGGAAGGGCCGGGCTAAAGCCCGGCGCCTACAGAGGCGGCACAGAGAGAGGGAATGGATAAATTTCGGATTAAGGGGGGGAAGGCGCTGCGCGGGACGGTGGCGATCAGCGGGGCGAAAAATTCGGCGCTTCCGGTGATGGCGGCGGCTTTGCTGACGGCGGAAAAGGTCACGCTGCACAACATTCCGAAGGTGCGCGACTTGATCACCATGAGCAAGCTGTTGGCGTTCATGGACGCGAAGGTGACGATAACGGAGTTTCCGAGCAGCGATTATGTGATCGAGGCGCCGAAGTTAAACCATGCGGAAGCGCCGTACGAACTGGTGAAGACCATGCGGGCGTCGGTGCTGACGCTGGGGCCTCTGATGGCACGCGTGGGAATGGCGCGCGTTTCGCTACCGGGCGGATGCGCGATTGGGGCGCGGCCGGTGGATTTGCACTTGAAGGCGCTGGAGCAGATGGGGGCGGAGATTGGGACTTCGCACGGCTACATCGAGGCGCGTGCGCCAATCAATGGGCGAAAAAGGGGACGGTTGAAGGGCGCGCGCATCGTGTTTGAGAAAATTACCGTGACGGGAACGGAAAATATTTTGATGGCGGCAGCGCTAGCCGAGGGAGAGACCGTACTGGAGAATGCGGCGCGCGAGCCGGAAGTGACGGACTTGGTGGTGCTGCTCAGGAAGATGGGGGCGGAGATTTGCGGCGATGGAACTTCGACGCTGCGGATTCGGGGCGTGGATGAGCTGCACGGTACGGAGCATACGGTGATTCCGGACCGGATTGAAGCGGGGACGTTTCTGGTGGCAGGGGCGATCACCCGAGGGGATTTGACGATTACGCATTGCGCGCCGGAGCATTTGGGGGCGGTGATTGCGAAATTAGGGCAGGCGGGCGTGCACGTTGAGATTGTGAATGAGACGACAATGCGCGTACGGGGCGCGAAGAAGCTGGTGGGTGCGGACATGACGACGGAGGAGTATCCGGGATTTGCGACCGACATGCAGGCGCAGTTCATGGCGCTGGCGACGCAGGCGGAAGGCACTTCGGTGATCGCGGAAAGGATTTTTGAGAACCGGTTCTTGCACGCTAGCGAAATGATGCGCATGGGCGCGAACATTTCGATCGAAGGACACACTGCGACGGTACGCGGCCCGGCGGCACTGTCCGGAACCGTCGTGCAAGCGTCGGATTTGCGGGCGAGCGCGGGACTTGTGCTGGCAGGGCTGGTGGCGAACGGCGAGACAATGATTGAGCGCGTGTACCACATCGATCGCGGGTACGAGGGCATTGTAGAGAAATTACGCGGAGTTGGGGCGGATATCGAGCGCGTGCACGGGACGGGGTCGTGGAGCGAAGATTCGCACAACAAAGGCATGTGAAATGAGGCTCTTAACCACCATTATTTTTGAAGTTATGGATAAGGAATGGCCTCTCTGGTTTGTGCTTCTGGGCTTCCTTGGAGTTGGACTTGTCGGAATGCTAGTGTGCCGGAAGTGGCCACTCATGGCAGTGTTGGTTCTGGCTTGGATGATTTACGGCGGAATGCGCCAGGTATTGGAGCTCAACGACCCTTATGTCGGCCCTGCAATGAGGAACGAGGCTGGACTTTGGTACGTCATCCTCTCGTACGTCTCAATCGGTGCAGGCATTCTTCTCCCCCTAATAGGCGGGCGGGACGGTCGCGCACGGCGCAAGAGCGGCAAAAACTCGGCATCGCTCTAGGCTCACGGCAAAGCGCACAGCCAAGAATGGCTGTGCCACGCAGCAAACCCTCGGAAAGTTTGGTACAATGCGCGGCACGATTATGAGCGGGGCGAGCGTAGGCAGATATTGGGACGCGGCCTACGGAGGAGATCGACCATGGCAAACACGGAATTGCTGGGAAAGCTGGATGCGGCGATTGCGGAGAAGAGTTTGCTGAAGCATCCGTTTTATCAGGATTGGCAGGCGGGGAAGCTGAGCCGGGAGGCGTTGCAGCTTTATGCGGCGCAGTATTACCGGCATGTGGAGGCGTTCCCGAAGCACTTGCGGGTGCTGGCGGCGCGGACCGAGGGTCCGCTGCAAAGGTTGATTCGGGAGAACCTGGCGGAGGAGGAGAGTCCGACGGGGTCGCATCCAAAGCTGTGGCGGGATTTTGCGGCGGCCGTGGGAGTGGGCGAGGATGACATTACCTGCTGCCCTGCTCTGCCCGGGACGCAGGCGGTGGTGCACAAGTTTCGCGAGATTTGCGGGGACCGGACGGTGGCGGAGGCAGTGGCGGCGCTCTACGCTTACGAATCACAGGTGCCGGAGATTGCGACGACTAAGATTGATGGATTGAAGAAGTTTTACGGAGTGACTGAGCCGGAAGGGCTGGCGTACTTCGAGGTGCATGAAGAAGCGGACAAGGCGCATCGGGCGGCCTGGCGCGGGTGGCTGGAAGAGCACGCGGATGGAAATGAAGAAGACATTTTGGCGACGACGAACGAAGCGCTTGACGCGTTGTGGGGCGCGCTCGATGCAGTGCATTGCGAGAAGCAGGAAGTAAGGATGTAAAGACGAAGAGAAAATTAACGCAGAGAAACAGAGGTCGCAGAGTTTTCAAAAAGGCCCTCGATTGGATCGAGGGCCTTTTGTTTTGCGCGCGCGTTAGAAAGAAAGAGAGAGAGAAAGAAGGGACAGGCTAAAGCCCGCCCCTACACTTACCGTGGCAAAAAGAAGGGCGTCCGCAGCAGCGGACGCCCTTGAAAGGCAACAAAAGGGGGCACGATGTATCGTGCCCCTACACAAACACTACAAAAATTGAGCGACAAGGGTTATTCGTGGGGGCCGGAATCGCCACCGCTGCCTTCGCCGCTTGAGGAGCTCGGACTGCCCCCTCCGCCGCCGGCGGCAGCTTTCTGCTGCTTTTCGCGGGCTTCGCGGATTAGAGCTTTGCGGGACAGGCGGACCTTATTGCCCTCGATAGAGAGAACTTTGACGAGGACCTGGTCGCCGAGCTTCAGCTCATCGCGAACGTCGCGGATGCGATGTTCGGAAATTTCGCTGATGTGCAAGAGGCCGTCGGTGCCGGGAAAGAGCTCGACGAAAGCTCCGAATTCCGCGAGACGCACGACTTTGCCGAGATAGGTCTTGCCGATTTCGGCGCTGGCGGTGACGTCGCGAACCATCTGCAGGGCCGCATCGCCGCCGGCTCCGCTAGTGGAGAAGATGTGCACGGTGCCGTCTTCCAGGACGTCGATTTTGAC
>Ga0137403_10004808_pt1 | contig 15819 bp, 9 predicted proteins | sample CZOMad2_1_16fung_FD_122057 | JGI IMG/M metagenome (GOLD analysis project Ga0137403, IMG submission 122057) | Vadose zone soil fungal communities from Angelo Coast Range Reserve, California, USA - CZOMad2_1_16fungal (Hybrid Assembly) | ecosystem: Environmental > Terrestrial > Soil > Vadose zone... | reverse complement strand
ACCTGCTCATTCTGCGCACGCTGCAAACTGGCGCGCTGCATGGGTGGGCCATCTCGGAGCGGATTCAGCAGATTTCGCAGGATACGCTGCAGGTGAATCAGGGGTCGCTGTACCCGGCGCTGCATCGCCTCGAACACCAGGGCTGGATCAAAGCCGAATGGGGCGTCTCGGAGCTGGGGCGGCGCGCGCGATTTTACCGGCTGACGGCTTCCGGCCGCAAGCAACTGGAGCTGGAAACGGAAAACTGGGCACGGCTGGCCGCGGCCATCGGGCGGGTGCTGGAGATGGCGTGAGATGACGTGGAGCGACCTTTTGCTGCGGGTGCGCGCCCTGCTGGTGTGGCGGCGGGTGGAACACGAGCTCGACGAGGAGCTGCGGTTCCACATCGAGATGCAGACGCGGAAGAACGTCGAGGCCGGGATGAATGCGCGCGAGGCGGCGCGGCGGGCACGCGTGCAGTTTGGCGGCGTCGAACTGGCGAAAGAGGAATGCCGCGATGCCCGCGGAATCGGGTGGATCGAAACGCTGCTGCAAGATGTCCGTTATGCGCTGCGCGGTTTCCGCCGCACGCCGGGCTTCGCGCTGACGGTGGTCGCAACGATCGCGCTGGGCCTGGGGCTCAACACCACGCTGTTTACGATTTTCAACGCTTATGTGCTGCGGCCGGTGGCGGTGCGGGACCCTTACAGCCTGTACGCTTTCTACTGGACCAACAAGAATGGCGACGGCGAGCGGCTGACCTGGCGCGAGTTCGAGGAGTTCCGCAAACAGAATCCGGCGTTCTCCGAAGTGATAGGCGCTTATTTTTTGTTCGCGCGTGTGGAAGGGCATCCGTTGCTAGGTGAACTCGTCACGGGCAACTACTTTCGCATGCTCGGAGCCGGCGCGGCTTTTGGAAGAACGCTTCTGCCCGGAGATGATGCGGCGCCTGGAAGCGAACCCGTCATCGTGCTCAGTTACGCGGCGTGGCGGAGGAAATTCGGCGGTGACCCGGAGATTGTGGGAAAGAAGCTTATCCTTCACGGTTACCCACTGCGGGTGGTCGGCATCGCGGGGGAAGGGTTTTCTGGCCTGGGGGAAACGCCCAAGGACTTCTGGTCGCCGATGAGCCTGTCCGGCCAACTCTGGGACGGGCCGAATTTATTTGGGCCGGAGCAGCCCCGGCGGATCGCCGTGGTCGGCAGGCTCAAGCGGGAGTTGAGCGCACGGCAGGCTGTCGCTGCACTGACGACTTGGGCGCGGCAGATGACGGCGGATCGCCCGGAAGCGGAGAGAGCAATCGGGGCGCACCTGGAGTCGCGGGCGAGTGCGATCCCGTTGGGCCCCATGGCTCTTCTGCTGTTCTCACCCATCCTCACGGCGTTTGGCCTCGTGCTTCTGATCGCCTGCGCCAACGTAGCCAGCATGATGCTGGCCCGCGCGATGGCGCGCCAGCGGGAGATTGGCATCCGGCTCTCGCTGGGCGCGGCACGCTCGCGGCTGATCCGGCAGTTGCTCACGGAGAGTGTGCTGCTGGCGCTCCCCGCGGCGGCGGCCGGTTTCGCGCTCTCGCAAGTGACCATTCAATATGGCGAGCGCCTGATGTTCGCGACCATGCCCGCCGAATTCTCCGAGTTCATTACCGTGATCCCGCTGCCGCCGGACGCGCGCGTATTCGGATTCATGCTGGCGGCGGCGGTGGTATCGGCGGTGCTGTTCGGCCTGGCTCCGGCGATCCAGGCGACGCGCCCTAACGTGATGCAGGCGGCGCGCGGCGATTTCTCGAGCGACTTCCGTCCGGCGCGGCTGCGCAACGCGCTCGTAGCCGGGCAAGTCACCATGTGCGCGCTGCTGCTGATTTGCGCGGGCGTACTGCTGCGCGGCGCTAGGCGTCTGGCCAACTTCGACGTGGGGATGAAGACCGCTGGCATGGTGGAAATGGAAATCCAGGACAAATTCCGCGCGCGGATTCTGGAGCGGCTGGCCGCTGACCCAGTGGTACAGACGGTGGTCGCGGTGCAGTCGCCGCCGCTCGATGGAGCGCTCCCAACCGTGCCCGTCGTGGCCGGCGACAGCGCGAGCGCGGTGGGCGCCTGGTACAACTTCGTGTCGCCGGAATATTTCCCGACGCTCGAAATTCCGATTCTGCGCGGCCGGAATTTCACGCGTGACGAAGCGGCGGCGGGCGCACCGGTAGCCATCATCAGCCTGGCAACAGCGCGGCTTTTCTGGCCGAATCGGGACGCCGTGGGGCAATCGATTCACATGGTGCGAGACCCCCAGGTCCACACGCAAAGCCGCGTACTGCGCCATGAATCCATCCGCGTCATCGGCATTGCGCGCGATATCGTGAGCTGCTGCGCAATCCAGGGGCTCGACAAGACGTGCATCTACCTTCCCACAACTCCCGCGGAGAGTGGCGACGCGCTGCTGGTGCGTGTCCATGGTGACGCCGAGGTGGCACGCCGGAAGCTGGATGCGGAGATCGCCGCCATCAATCCCGGCGCCATCGACCAGATCCACCGCATGGACGAGATGCGTTCCGTCGGCGTCTACCCGTTCCAGGCGGCATCATGGGTCTGCGCCGGCATAGGAGCGCTCGCGCTGCTGCTCACGCTATCCGGGATTTACGGCGTGCTTTCCTATTTGGTCGCGCAGCGCACTAAGGAAATCGGCATACGGGTGGCGCTGGGCGCGTCGACGGGCAGCGTGACATTTCTGGTGTTGCGGCAGTCGATGCGGCTCGCGGGCTTCGGGATCGCGCTGGGGAGCGTCCTGGCGCTGGGTGTGTCCCGCATCTTCGCGGCGCACCTGGTGGGCATCAACATGTTCGACAGCCTGGCCTATGGGGGCGGAGTACTGCTCGTGCTCGCAGCCTCGGCGGCCGCGGCGTATTTCCCCTCGCGCCGCGCGGCGCGCATTGATCCCATCACGACGCTGCGCTACGACTGAGCACGCGCGAAGCGTTACCCTAGCAGTAGTAATGGCCGTCCTCATTCTGATACTGCTTGCCCAGGCGGGAGCGCTGAGCTGGGTCGTCCGGAAGGGCGATCTGGACGCGACGCGGGCCCTGCTGGCGGTGGGCGCGGATCCGAATAAACGCGATCCTTTCCGCGCCACGCCGCTCTATTGGGCCGTATCGAAAAACCATGCCGACGTGACCGTGCTTCTGCTGGACTACAACGCCGATATCAACGCCACTAGTTACTCCGCCACGCCGCTGCACGACGCTGTGATGAACAACCGCATGGACCTGGTGGAGCTGCTGCTGGACCATAAAGCCGACATCAACGCGCGCCATCTGGATGGCGGCTGGACACCGCTCGATTTCGCGGTGATACGAGGTTTTCTGCCGATCGCGAAACTGCTGATCGAACGCGGCGCCGACATACGCGGGGCGGACAGGGAGGGAATGACGGCGCTGCATTCCGCGGCCGCGCGCGGGTGGACCGAAATTGCGCGCCTCTTAATCCAGAAGGGCGCCGATCTGAACAGGCGTGACAATGCCGGCTCGGCGCCGCTCGATGAAGCCATACTCAAGGGCTTCGGCGACACCGCGGCTGCGCTGGTGGATGCGGGCGCAGAGATCAACCGCGCCAAGCCGCAGACTGGCGCAACTCCGCTGAACGAGGCGGCTACCAAGGGGTTGGCGCCCGTCGTGGCGCTCCTGCTCGCGCGGAATGCGGACGTGACTATCAAGGATAACGCTGGGTTCTCGCCGGTCGAGAATGCGGTCCGTTTTCATCGCACCGGCGTGGCCGAGCTACTTCTCCCGGCCGGTAAAAACGTGGGAACGGCCGGTGCATATGCCGGTCTGCTCGAAGAAGCGGTACGCCGCGGGTATGCGGATACGGTGGAGATGCTGCTCATGCACGGCGCGGATGTCAGCACACGCTTCCGGTCCGGATCCACTCCGCTGCACGATGCCGCGCTCAAGGGGCACGACGATATTGTGAGACTGCTTCTCGCCAAGGGCGCCAACGTGAATGCGCGCAACGGATCTGGCGGAACACCGCTGCATGACGCGGCACTCAACGGAAAAGTCACCACCGCCCGCATTCTGCTGGCGCGCGGAGCGGAAATCAACGCTCAGGAAACGGAGTCGGGTACCACGGCACTGTATGCTGCGGCGTCTCTCGGGCGCGAGAACGTGGTCACGCTGCTGCTCGAGAAGGGCGCCGATCCGAATATTTGCAGCAAGGATGGCGCGAGCCCGCTGCACGCCGCTCTGGCAAGCGGAAACCAGAGCATTGCGGATCGAATCCGCGCACGTGGCGGGCGGGATCTGGGTAAGGTGCTCAGTGAATCGCGTTGAGGGCCGACGAATGTCCTACCGCTATAGGCTGGAAGATCTTCGTTCGCGGAGTATAACAATGGCTACCCGGTTTCGACGCTCGATCTGGTTGGTCCGCACTATGGGTGTCACGATGACCTGGACTTTGTTGTTGGGAGGTATAGAGATCAGGGCTGCCGCGCCATCTTTCTGCGCCGCGTACATCCACCCGGGAGATGATGGACCTCTGCTTACTCTGTTCCCGATGGTTGGACCTAAGGTGACGGTCCCGCTACCCGCTGGCCTGCCAAGAGACTTTCGCCTCATGGCAACCAGCCTGGACGGCAAGGCGATCTATGGCCAAGCAAGCGACCAGGTCGGTCCGTCGGATGCCATCATCAAAATTGATTTCAAGCCGACTCGTCATAGCCTGGTCCAAGGGTCAGTCGGATTGGGTACGATCTGGTACCTGAGCATTTCACAACAGTCAGATAGGATCTTTGCTTCCGGCTGGTCTAAGAGACAGGGCATGGCAGAATGCGGTGCCTTTGAGATTGATACTGGAACACTTCGGAACTTGCGGGTTGGGCTCCATCCGGACTGTGGAGGAGCCGCGGGAGACATTTCCCCGGACGGAAAGCGCGTCCTGGGTCATCAAGGCAATCGGTTAAGCCTACTTGACCTGGAAACAGGCGCCGGTAATGCGTTCGACACCGACCTTAAGGATGGGGTTTGGTCCCAAGACGGGCGGTGGATCGCTGCAACGTCCGATACGAATAGGATTGTGCTTATTGACGCGACCAACACGTCTCGCCGAAGAGATCTCGGACCCTCGGGCGGTACTCCCGTCCATTGGTCCCCGGACTCGAAATACCTTTTGCTCTCAAAGTCGCAACTGCGGTGTACCCTGGACCTCTACTTTGATAGTTTGCAGACTCTCGACGTTAAGACCGGCAAGCGGAGCGTGATCAAGAGTTCACGTTGCGAGGTTGGCTCCGGGAACGTTGGCTGGTTGGACATGGAGGCCGTTCGTTAGAACGAGGCCGGCCCTCAGACCAACTATCGCGCCGGCGTGAAGCTGAAATTAGAAATATAGAGTTCGTCGCTTCCGGGCAGGTAGAAGCCAAATTTGCCGTTCGCCGGGTTGAGTCCGGAAGCGGGCCATCTATCGACCACGGCCCAATCGCTCCCCTGCTGGACGCTGGTGACTACGCTGTCCGCGGAAATGTCGATCTTGATGCTGAATTGCAACTCCTTGACTGCCGCGCCCTTTAACGGCTCGGTCTTTTCGGAATCCTTCACCTTTTTGCCGCCGGCCATCTCCTGGCGGTGGAAGTTTTTCTTGTCGATGCCGAACAGGACGTAATCGCTTTTGCTGTCCACGCAGCCGGCCACCCACTGAATCCGGCCTTTCCCAAATGCTCCGGCGTCACGGCGAGCCGTGAAGACGATTGTGCCCGCGCTGGGGGCCGTCGGATATAAAACCAGCCCGCCGCCGCGATGCACGAACCAATCGTTTTCCGCCTTCCAGCCCGATGCCGCGGCCCACTCCCCCATTTTGGCCGGGCCGACGACCTTGGCTGCCGCGCCGCCGGTTTTGGGCGTCAGGTTCACCACGATATTGAGCGGCCTGCCAGCGGCGACGGTCACAGTCTGGCTCCCATCACCATGTCCCGGAGCGCTGGCGCTGAAGACATATTGACCTTCTTCGAGTTCGAGCGACGGACCTCGTACTTCGTGCACTTTGTTGTCCGGACTCCGGTAAGTGACCACGGCGTTGGCGGGTGAGACGGTGATTTTCACAGCCGATTTCGCAGCCTGAAGCTGGACATCGGGCGGACCGAACTGCGCCGTTTCCCCGGCCTTGAAGACGTGCGCAATCTGCTTGTGACGGCGGCCATCGGTCAGATCGATTACATGGTTGCCCGGCGCGATGTTCGAGAATGAAAAGCTGCCATCTGTTCCCACAGTGCCCACGGGCTTTGAATCCAGCAGGACCTGTAGTCCCGTGGCTGCGCCGTGCAGCGCGAGGGCTCCAACGGTGGGAACCGGGTGCAGAGCAAACTGAAGCTTGGCTTCCTCGCCCTTCTTGATTTCCACGGGTTGCGCGGCGACGTCCTGAAAGCCGTCCTTGAACACGCGCACGGTGTGCGGCTTCACCGGGAGATTGGTGATTCGCACCTGGCCGCCTTTGCTCTTTTTCTTTCTTGCCTGACCGTCGATCTCGACGCGCACGTCATCCTCGCCCGTCAGAATCAGCAGCGACCCCACATTTCTGTCGGAGTAAAGCTGGACTTGCAGAACGGGCGCGGCGCCGACGCTCAAGCTCATGGTGTGGCGGTCTTTGCCTTCGGTGAGCACCACATCATGATTGCCAACGCTGAGGTTGGGCACATCCAGGCCGTTGGGACCTACCTCGCCAACATCCTGATTGTCTACCGTGACTTTCACAGGGGAATAGGTCGCCTGGATGCGGGCCTGGTTACCGAAACTGGTGACCACGACGGCCTTGGCTTCCTTGGCGGTGGGAGGCTCGCTCAGCACCGGAGCGCGTCCGCGGGCGGCTTCGAACGTGACGCCGGCTTTGACGCCGCCAGCGGTGATCTCAATCGTGTGCTTGCCCCAGGCGATGGCTTCGTTAGTGAACTGGCCGTCTTGCAATTCCGAAGCCTGCTGGTCGTCCAGCTTGACTTTGCCGGAGACCAGATCGCTCGCGATACGCAAGCTCTGCGGCACCTCGACCACGGAAGCGGGAGGCGGCACCGGGCTCAACGTCAAGTCCACAGCCGGCTGCGATCCACGCTTGACCACAAGCGAAGTGCCGGCCGGCAAGAAGCCATCTTTTTCGGCAGCGATCTGATACGTACCCGCGCGCAGTTTCAGCGAGAGATTGCTCGCGCCACGGACTTCATTGTTGATGCGGATGGTCGCCCCCGGCGGATTGGTGCGAATCTCGATCGCAACCGGTCGCGGGGCGAGGACGAAAATGCCGGCAACAACAAGAAGAACAGCGGCCGCGGCAACCGATCCCCAGAGCACCATCGGATTGACGCCGGGCTTCGGTGGTTTGGGGGCTTGTGCCTGCGGGCGCGGGCCCTGAGCCGGCGATGTTGACACCAGGGAGGGCGCCGATGGAGGCCCCGCCGGCGGCGCCGCAACGCCACCGGAGAACGGAGTTTGCATCACGATGGTGGCAAAACGCCCACTGACGGATCCGGGAGGCGCCGGTTGACTTTCTCCACCCGTGCCGGCCGGTTGCCCGCCGATGGGCGGCTGGGTTTCGCTAGCCGGCGCCCCTGGCTGCATGGCGGCCGCGTATGTGGCGCGCTGCGCTTCGCCTGAGACTTCCTCGCTCGGCGCAGGCGTCTGCTGCTCCGCAGGGGGCGTCGTCTGTTCGCGCAACCTTCGCTCGAAATCTTCCCAGCCCGGGGGAGCAGCCTCCTGCCCGGCGGTCGGGACAGCTATCGTCTCCTGTTGAGCGGCGGTGGCCGCTGCCCTGGACGCCAACTCGGCACGGCTTACATAATCCGGCGACGACTTGGTCAGTGTGGACATCAATTGCGCGAGCCGGGGTTCTCGCGGATAAGCCGCCAGGCCGTCCTCGATCTGCGCCAGAGCGCCCTGTACATTGCCGGCCGCCTGCATGCGGCGCGCTTCGGCCACCCACTGGCCAACCTCCGCCTCGCGCTTGCGATCCAGCGCCATTCCGAGCACGCCCTTGGCAAGCGAATGATTGGCATCCAGCTCGAGCGCTTGCCGGCACAGGGTTTCGGCGGCGAGCCAGTCGGTATCCATCACCGCCCGCGCCTGCTCCAGCAGCGTTTCCAGGAGGAACGTGCGGATCACATTGTTCCGCTCGTCCATGGCAAAAGCGCGGCGCAGCGTTTCGATGGCTTCCTCGAACCGGCGCTCGGCGCACAACTCCTGCCCCTGTTTAAAAAACTGCTCGGCCTCCGCCGCGCGCGCCTGGCTTTGCTGGGCCAGTTCCTGAAGCGCGGCCATTTCCGGATCGCCGGGGAATTCGGTGGCAGCGTTGTGTAACAGCTCGATGGCCCGTTCGTAATCGCCCGTTTCCAGGTGACGGTCGATCTGCTCCACCCAGCGCGCTTTGGCGTCGGTGCGCGACTGCTGGTCGCGGCGCTTCATCACGCGATCGATTTCGAAGTCCAGGCCGGGATATTGCTTGTGGATGGTTTGCAGAATCTCCCACTGCCCCATCGCCTCGTTGAACTGCCCGCGTTCCTCGTAGTTGCGGGCTTTGGCCACAATCGAGTTCACCAGATCGCGTTTATCGCGGATGAGCCGCAAGGCCCGCTCGAAATGCGGTTCGCCGGGGTAAGTTTCGAGCGCTTCTTTGAGGATGTTGACGCGGCGGTCGAGGTCGGGCTCGCCCTCCACGCGCCGGTCGATTTCAGCCACGCGCGAGGACAGATCCTGGCGTTGGCGCTCTTCGACATCGAACTTCAACGCCTGAAACAGTGCATGGCCTGGATATTTGATCAAATACTGCTGGCAGATGGTCAGCGCAGTAGAGAAATTTCCATCCACCAGATGCGCGCGCGCCTCCTGATAGGAGTTCCGCAGCAGGTCGTGTTCGGAGCGGACCTGGTTGTAGAACGTTTGATACGAAATGCCGCGGTCTGGAGCCGCCGAGTCGGGTACCCGGCGATCCAGATCCACCAGGCGCTCTAGTTTGGTGAGCGCCGAACTCATCTCCCCGCTTTGCCAGGCTTCGAGCGCCTGCTTGTACAGCTCCTCTTTTTCCTTCCGCGCTTTGACGTACTGGTCCTCGCGGCGGTCGACTTCGGAGAGCATTTGCAGCGCTCCGGTGTCCTTCGGGCGCAGTTGCAGCAGGTTTTGCAATGCGTCACGCGCGTGGCTGAACGCGTTATTCTCCAGGTGCTGGCGGGCCAATTTCAGCCATTCATCCACTTTGGCTTCGCTGCGGCGCGTTTCGATGCCGGATTTAAGAGTCAGGGCGGCGCCGTTGGTGGGGTCGAGCTGCAGAATCTCCTGGATCTTCCGGAGCGCCAGCAGGTATTCCTCTTCCTCCATGCAGGTGCGCGCGCTTTCCAGCAATTGCCCGATGGTTTTCTGGCGCACCGCCTGGTCCAGCTGGCGGCGCAGCAGCGTCATGGTGGTTTCGACGTGGCCCTCGGCTTCCAGCTCGTTCAGAATCTCCGCGGCGAACTGAAAATTCCCCGACTCGTACGCCTTGGTGGCCTTCTGGATGCGCGGTTGCAGGCGCACGGTATCGAAGATCTCGATGGTCTCGTTGCGCTGCGCCTTGATCAGCGTGTCGGCGAATTCTTTTGCGGTTGAGAAGCGGTTCCACGGCTGCTTGGCCATGGCCTTGTGGATGACCCGGCTCACCATCTGGCCCACCGCCGGATTCAGGTCGGAAACAGCCGGCGGCACCAGGTGCACGATAGCGTTGGCAGTCTCCTGCTCGGTGGGAAAATCGAAGGGGCGCCGTCGCGTCAGCGTCTCGTAGAAAACCACGCCGAGGGAGAAAATGTCCGAGAGCGGTGACGCCGGCTTCATCTCCAGCTGCTCCGGAGCCATGTAGGGAAGCGTCCCGCCCGCGACCGTCATGGTGGCGGTGGTATCGGCCATGTGCGCCACGCCGAAATCGATGATTTTGACCGTGTCATCGGGCATCACGAAGATGTTGCTGGGCTTAAGGTCGCGGTGCACCAGGCCACGCTCGTGCGCGGCATGCAACCCGCGGCAGGTTTGCAAAATGATCTCGACCGAGCGCTCGACCGTAAGCCGTTGGCTGGAAGTGCGGATCAAATGGTCCAGCGTCACGCCAGGCAGCAGCGGCATGACAAAGTAGGGCTTGACCGCGCCATCCTCGGTGAATTCGCCGATATCGAAAATTTCGACGATGTTCGGGTGGCTCATGGAGGCCAGTACGCCGCATTCCTTGCGGAACAGGTCGAGAGCCATCTTGCTGGGACTGTCACGCAGGGTTTTCAGCGCGACTTCGCGCTGTATGACGGTGTCATAGGCCTTATAGACGAGCCCCATGCCACCCTTGCCGATAACATCAAGCGTGTCATAGCGATCCTTAATCTTTTTCTGGGCCGGCATGCGAGTGAGATGTTATATATCATACAGCCATCAGGGGCTTTACAGTGAGTCGGGAGTTAACCTGGAATGGCTCGCGGAACCGCATTTAATGCGGGTGGGGTCACCCTGGTAACGCAAAAGCGCTAACTGATATTCAACAAACGACATAGCGCGCGGTGGCGGCCGCAGCCACGATGGCTCACCAAGCGGTACCGTCGTGCGCGATTTGAGTTGCTCTAGCGTTGCCAAGTTAGCGTTGAGCCGATCCTTGCCGGCCCTCTGACCGCCGCGCGAATAGCGGACGTCACTGCGTGAGGCGTCTAGGAATGAGGGTTTATCCAAGGCGAGCCTCGGCACGATATTCGTCACCACCACACGACACTTGATCGGCCTCCATGATTGAGCGGATAATGAAAATCGATACAAATTTCCGCTGCTTTACCCGATAATTGTTGATTCCAGTCAGAAACGCGCCAGGCCTACACCACTCATGCTCCCAGACAACGAACCTCGGGCCGCCAACGCAGCCACAGCACTGAAGCGGATCTTGTTCGTGGACGACGATCAGAATGTCCTCGATACCATCGAGCGAACCCTTATTGACGCGAACTCGGACTATGAGATGGCGTTCACCACCAGCGGGAGGGAGGCGCTTCGAAAACTCGAAGGGAGCGAGTTCGATGTCATCGTCGCCGACATGCATATGCCCGAAATCGGAGGTGCAGACCTATTGACCGAAGTCATGCGGCTTTATCCGCAGACCGTGCGCATTCTGCTCTCCGACAATGCCGGCCTCGACCTGGTGCTTCGATCTTCGACCAGGGCGCATCAATTCCTGACCAAGCCAAGCGATGTCGCCACGCTACGGCGGACCCTCGACAGAGCCCTGCGCATTCGTGAAATGCTGGCGGCTCCCGGACTCCGAACGGTGGTGTCCCGGATGACGTCCCTGCCGAGCCTGCCGGCCATGTACACCAAACTGGTCGAGTCGCTCGACGATCCCGAAATTTCGAGCCGCGAACTGGGCGAAATCATTGCGCAGGACGTCGGCATGACGGCCAAGATTCTGCAAATCGCGAATTCGGCGTTCTTTGGCTTGTATCGCTATGTGGCCAATCCATCGGAAGCTGCTGTCTATCTGGGCATCGACACCATCCGGGCGCTGACTCTGTCGACCACGGTGTTCTCCGCGTTTCAAGAGGCGGGACTGAATCCATTTTTCATCGGCCAGTTGCAGCAGCACAGCATGGCCACCGGGATCGTCGCGCATGCCATCGCCAAAGCGGAAAATCTGCCTAAAAAAGACCGTGACGCGAGCCTGGTGGGCGGCCTGTTGCATGATGCGGGCAAACTGGTTCTGGCGGCGAACTGTCCCAAGGAGTATGCCGATGTCCTGGCCCTGATGCGAAAAGAAAGCATCACCGCTTATGCCGCCGAAGGCCGGGTCTTCGGCGCGACGCACGCCGAGATCGGATCCTACCTGCTATGGCTGTGGGGCCTGCCGGACGAGGTGTGCCGGGCGGTGGCGTTTCATCACCAGCCGCGCGAGGGCTCGGCCAAGGCCTTCACGGCCGCGGCTGCGATTCACGTGGCGGATGCCCTGGAACATGAGCGGGCGGAGCTCAATCCCGCTTTTCAAGTGGATATCGATGTGGATTTCCTGACCATGCTGGGACTGGCCGGCCGCGTTCCGGCGTGGCGCGTCCTTTGCAGCGAGCAGCTCGATCGAAAAGAAGAAGCGTGAGCCCGTCCGGGGGCGCGCCTAAGTAGATTCCTGCCATTTCCTAAAGCGCAAGCCTGATTTCCACAGTGCCCTCCCCATGCTTTACTGGGCACGGGGTAGCTGTGTCCGCATTCAAACGTAATCTCGTTCCTCTGGTTTGCATCGCTTTTGTGGCCGCGAGCGTGGCCACGGCAATCTTCTACGGCCTGCTGAGAAGCCGCCTGCGGGAGGCGTCCGCCGACACGCCCCGGCAATCGATCGTGGTCGCGGCGCGCGGCATGGAACGCGGTGCCAGAGTGACCGCTACCGACGTCAAGCTGTCCACCTGGGGCGGCCAGTACCCGCTAAAGGGCGGCTATTCGACCATCGAACAGGTCATCGGCAAGGCCGTTTCGAGCACGGTACAAGAGAACGAGCCGGTCACGCAGGCACGATTGGTCTCCGGTGACGGGAGCGCCGGAATCGGGATTGCCTCCGGGATGCGCGCCATTTCGGTGCATGCTTCCGATTCGAGCGGTGTTCTGGCGCTATTGCGCCCCGGAGACAAGGTTGACGTGCAGGTCGTGACGGGCGACCGGGGCGGGGAGGTGAAACTGCGAACCGCGCTGGAGAACGTTGAGGTGCTGTCGGTGCCGCCCGCTGATCCGAATGGAGGACGTGCCGCCGCGCCGCCGATCACCCTGCTGGCTACGCCGGAGTCCGCCGATCACCTGGCCCTGGCAGATTCGGGCGCGCGCATACGCTTGCTGCTGCGCAATCCGCTCGACGAAAACCGCGAGGCCCGGCATGGCCTCAACCTGGCGAGCATTTTTGAGGATTGGGACGCGCCTGCCCAAGGGCATACCGGGAGGACGCATCAGGTCTCCACTTCATCTTCATCGGTGACGACGGTTGCCGGTGACCATTATGCTGGAATCGGCCCTGGACGAGTGCGGTTGCTAGTGCGGGTAGCCAGCTCTCAACCACAGGCCCTGACGCAGTTGGCCGCCCTTGCATCCGTTCCACGCCGGGCGAACGCGCTGCAAGTGATCGCCCTGCCCCCGGCCTCGCGCCCGTCCAGTTGCTAAGCGCCCTCGAGGAAAATCACCAGATCGCGGTTCTGTCATCCACCGAACTTTCGGCGGGCAACAATCGCCGCGTCAGCATGCAGGCGGGCGCCGTGCGTCGAGGCTGCGGCCTACGCATCGGGTTCCTGCCCTCGCTTGGAGGCCATGGGACGCTGCGTCTGCGCGTGCAGCCGGAAATCATCGCCTCGCTCTCCGCCCGGATACCGGCGCGCAGAATGGAAACCGAGGTGGAGCTTGTGGATGGCCAGAGCTTTCTGATCATGGGGCTCAGCTCGACCGCCAATTGGCCCGTTTTGGCCGAGCAGCTCTTCGCACTGCCCCCCAAAAGCAGCGGCAGCCGAGAGCCGGTGGTGATCGTTACGACGCAGATTGTCGAGCTCACCCGCATAACGGCCCTCGCCGGGAGGCGCTAGCGCACCGGCATGCTGGCTGCCATACTAATTTTGATTTTCGGGACGACCTTCCTGATCGCCTCGGTAGCGGTAACGGCTGGTTCGTTTCTGTTGGGACGGCGCCACGCCTTCGAGGAAGACGCCGGCTCATTCGCGCGCGAGCAACCATTGCTGCTCCGGCAGGAACTCCTGAGCACGATCTCAGTCTGGCAGCGACTACTGGCCCGGTATGATTTCGCCGAAATCCTGAAGACACGCATCGCCGAGGCAAACCTGCGGTGGTCGGTGGGCAGGGTCACGCTGATGATGCTGCTGCTGGGTACGCTGGGCGCCGCGATGCTGGTCGCGGCAGACTGGGCGCCGGTAATCACAGTTCCCCTGGCCGCCGCCGCCGGCTTCCTCGCGCCATACCTCTTCATTCTCCGCAAGCGCAGGAGGCGCCTGCAAAAAATCGAGGACCAGTTTCCCGACGCCCTCGATTCTCTTTCACGCGCGTTGCGCGCGGGGCGATCATTCGGCGCCGGCATGGAACTGGTGGCCGGCGAGTGTCCCGAACCGCTGGCTCAGGAAATGCGCAAAGCCGGCGACGAATGGCGGCTTGGCCTGGGATGGAACGATGCGCTCGAAAATCTCGCGCGCCGTTTGCCCCTGCTGGAAGTTCGCTTGTTTGCGGCTGCCGTGGCCCTCCAGAGCCGTTTCGGCGGCAGGCTCAACGAGATCCTGGAAGAGCTAGCCAAGACCATCCGTGATTCCATCGCGCTGCGCGGCGATATTCGGGCCATTTCCGCGCAGGGCCGTATCAGCGGCGCGGTCCTCACCGTTCTGCCCGTCGCTCTGACCGGCATCCTGTGGGTGACAAGCCCGGCTTACATCGGCGTCCTATTCCGGCACCCGTACGGCAAGTACCTCATCGCGGGCGCCCTGACATGCCTCGCGTTAGGTCACTTGAGCATCCGGCGCATCGTCAGCATCAAGGTGTAGCGGCATGCGCGAATTCTACATACTCGCCGGTTTCTTTATTACGGTCATGGTGGGCACGGGTCTAGTGGGCTACGCCGTGCTATTCGGCCGCCAAACTGCCGATAGCGAAAGCCCGCTCATGGAAACACTGGGGCGCATCGGGCGGGCGGCGGTGCGGCCGCGAGAGTCTGACCGTCTGCAGAGGCGGCTCGGACAGGCGGGATACCGGTCGCCATCCGCGTCGCCGGTTTACTCCGGCATCCGCGTTGCATCGGCCGTCCTCATCGGGCTTATCTGGTTCGCCTTCGCATTATTCAACACAGCGAGCCTCTACAGCGCGGTGCTGGCGGCGCTGTGCGGCTCCCTCGCCGGATTTATTCTTCCACAAATGGTTCTGAACCGGAGGATCCAGCAGCGCTCTCAACGGCTGCGGGCCGGGCTGCCCACGGCACTGGATCTAATGGTACTCGGCCTTGAAGCCGGCCAGTCCCTGGACGCCGTCTTCCAGGAAACCACGCGCGAGCTGCGCTCGACATTCCCCGATCTGAACCTCGAGCTGACCCTGGTGTTGCTCGATATCTCCGCCGGCAAGAGCCGTGCCGATGCGTTCCGCAACCTGGTTAATCGTAACGACGAGATCGAGCTCCGCCGCCTGGCTCAGGTGTTCATCGACAGCGACCGCTTCGGAACCAGTCTGGCGCCGGCTTTGCGCACGCACACGCATTACCTCCGCTTGCGCATGCGACAAAAGGCCCGGGAAGCCGCGCGCAAGGTGGCTGTGAAGTTGGTCTTTCCGGTCTTTTTCTTGATTTTTCCCGCGATGCTGCTGGTTACCCTGGGTCCGGCGGTGCTGCAAATCATGTCCCAGTTGGTCCCGATGCTGCTGGGCGCGACTCCTTAGCCAAACGCCGCAGCCCGGGAGTCTGCGGGCAATCTCAGGCAGCCATGCTCTCGGCGAAGGCGCGCGCCAGGCGTACCAGCAGTTCTCGTGTACGCACCATCGATCCGCGGCCGTTCTCCCGCAGAAGCATCTCAAGCTCTCGCGCGTAATGGCTGATCTCGGGAAAACCGGCGGACCCTGCGTTCGACGCCCATCGTTGTACGATCGAAAGCGCCTCCACCGTGTCGAAGCCGCTACCCAGGCTGCTGATCAATCGGCCGCTCTGCTGCATGCCTTCGGCCAGGAAAGCTCGCTGTGTTTGCTTCTGGGTTGCGGGAGCCGTAGCGGGAGGGGCGGCTGGCGCCTCCGCGGCGGAACCGCCGTTCTTAGACAGGTATTGCCGGATGAGCGCCGGAAAAGAGCGGGTATCGATGGGCTTCGTGATATAGCCGTCGCAGCCAGCCTCGAAC
>Ga0137403_10004807_pt1 | contig 15819 bp, 13 predicted proteins | sample CZOMad2_1_16fung_FD_122057 | JGI IMG/M metagenome (GOLD analysis project Ga0137403, IMG submission 122057) | Vadose zone soil fungal communities from Angelo Coast Range Reserve, California, USA - CZOMad2_1_16fungal (Hybrid Assembly) | ecosystem: Environmental > Terrestrial > Soil > Vadose zone... | reverse complement strand
CGGACGATGTAGCGCTGCCGATGTCCAACGATTTACTTCCGGGTTTCGGTCCGTCGGCTGACGAGCTTATATCCGTCGGCCTGGTCACGCCCCCGGCTCCTGACGCATCCCGCGGGTTTGCAATGTTCAAATGGCCGCGGTCTGCGATCGATTGCCGGATCGCCAGCGGTGATCGCGCTGAAGCCACGTGAATTGGCCCGATTCCACCGAATTCAAAAGTCAGCCGTGCCTCCCGCGCTTGCGGCGGGCTGTTCAACAGATCGGTGGGATAGTCCGATAGTTGTGCGCTTCGATCCTGAGTCGGAACTGAACTGTCGATTAATCGGGAGCCGGAGGCGGCGATGGCGATGATCTCCTTCCAGCCGGCGCGCCCGGGAAAATTCTCGTCGCGATAGAACAGTTGGTGCGGTTCACCCGCGGGATCGTCGAGCTTGCCCTTATAAACCGCTCCTATTTTCATCGTCGGCAGCCCGCCGGCGCCTTCAGGAAACAGGATCTCGCGCGACACGGTACGAAGCGCGATTCTTCGGCCGTTCACTTCGAGCAACAAACCATCACGCAAAGTTTCTACCCTGTGCAGCAGATAACTTGTTGCGCTGGCATCGCCAGCCTGCGGCACTAGCCCGGTCTGCTGGATCTCTTGGAAAGTAGGAATCTCCGCCATATCGACGATATAGCGCAGCTCGATTTCGGTTTTGCCGATGCGAATTGCTGAGTACTGGTTAATGCTAAAATTGCCGAGCGGGTGGGCAACTGCGTTGCCGACCGCGATCAATGAAATCGTCAATATTCCCAAAATAAGTCGGCGCGAGCGCATTGGATTATCGCTCCTCGCTCTGCTGGTTCGCCGCGAGCGGCACGCCGGAGCTCTCGAGCTCTTTGAGTGTTCGAGCCGCACGATCGGCAAACAGCACATGAAAGTGCGGATTAGTTGCCATCGCGCGACCGAGATAGTCTTTAGCTTTTTCCTTATCGCCGAGGTGATTAAAGATCATGCCGGCGTGATAAAAGAGCTTCGCATCCTTGGTGCCCAACCGGAGAGCTGTGTCGATCGCCGACCGGGCTTCATCGATCCTGCCGCTCTTATAGAGATTCCATGCGAGCACGTCATACGCGTAAATATCTCGGCGATAATCGAGCTCGCGTTCTGCCAGCGTTAAACCCTCAGCCAATTTGATATCGTGATCGGCATAGAAGTAGGCGAGCTCGCGATTGTACATCGCTTGGTTCAAAGCGCTCAGTTTGCCGATGTATTCGACCAGGTCGTATTGCTTTAGCGCGTCGTCCGATCTTCCCGCTCTTATATAGAGGTCTCCCAGCGCGCCGATGTATTCGGGCATAGGAATGATGCCAATCGCTTTTTGATAGAGCTCGATCGCTTCATCAAAACGCCGCTGCGCCGCGCGCACCTGCGCGAGACCAGCCAGCGCGCGATAATAATTTGGATAAGTCCGAAGAGATTCGCCAAACTGCGTCTCGGCCTCGAGTAAACTGCCGGCGCCGAAGTGATCGCTTCCCAGTTGCCATTGTGCCCAGGCAATGGTTTCCGCGGGTTGCTTGGTCATCTTTCCGATCGCAATGGCGGTTCTCAGGTGCTCCTTGGAACCTGCGACGTCACCGCGCATGCTTTTCATACCCGCAAGGCGACTGAAGGAGTAGAGGCTTTTGTCCAAGCCGATCATCTTGCCATACGCAGTTTCGGCCTTGGCGTACTCACCCGTCTCCATCAGCGCGTCGCCGAGAATGCCGTACGCGTTGGCGTCAGTCGGATCGAGTGCAATCGCTCGTTGAGCATGAACGGCAGCGGGCGCAAACTCATGTCTTGAGTAGAAAACATAGGCCAGATGGCGTAGCGCGCCGGCGTTCTTGGGCGTGAGCTCCAATGATTTCTCGAGCGCTGTTTCGGCGCGATTAAAATACCCCCTATCGCCGGTTTCCCGAGCTTTGCGAATCATTGCATCGCCCAGTGCGTAAAGCGCGTGGGCATTTTGCAGATCTCGTTTCAACAGCTGCTCATAATAAGCGATTTGATTGTCTGTCCGCGTCGCTTGGGCCAAGGCTGGTTTGAGTTTAAAGAGAGCCAACGCGGTCAGTGCGATCATGATCAGGGATTGCGGCGTTTTCATGGTTCGGTCTCCTCTTGCAAGCGCCCGGAGGGAGAAATTCTCCCTCCGGTTTCACTTGCTGCTACGGCTCGACGCATGGCGCTCCGGTCGACTGGACGCAGTCGATATGCCGGCGGCCTCGGCCATCGTAAGGTGTCGGGAGATAAGGAAACTCCTTGGCGATGCCGTTCACCGTCACGTCGAGACGGTTGCCCGGAATAGCGCCGTAGCCCGGACCATCGTTGACGCCCGCACCAGGCGCGCCGCCGAGGAAGTTCACGCCGTCGCCTGCCAGCCCGGCGATATAGTTGGCCCCTCCGACCACGCGAAGTGCGATGTCGGTAACATCGTCATTCGGGCGACGACCGTTGGGAAAGCCGGCTGCATCTCCGGCCAAGCCGCCAAGCCGTTTTTGACTTTCCGGCTGGGTGGTCGGTGCTTTCAAATTCAAGCGCAACAATTCGGCGCACGGATTGCCGCAGTTGTTACCCGAAAGAGATTGGCCCGGGTATTTGAGAAAGACACTCATCAAATCGGTCCTGGGCGTGGTTGTTACCGGCACGCCGAAGATCAACTCCAGCGCGACCGCGATCGAAGGGTTTTTGTAAAACTCTTGGAACTGCGCCTCGTCTTCTGGCTCCTGAGAATTCCATCGATCCTTGAACGGTGTATCGATAATCAACTCGTTCACCAAAGGATTAGCCAAGCGCGAGACTTGCACCCACGGTCCCTGGGTTTTCGCCGTTCCATCGTCGCCCAGAACTTTTACTTTCTGTCGCGCGGTCGAGGCGTATGTACCGATGACCGGTGTGCTGGTTTGCTCCGCGGATTTACCATCCAGGGTAATCCGCGAGATCGGCACTTCGATGACGATACTATTCACGTTTATTCCGCTGAAACGATTGATGCCGAAGGGATCTTTTGTATCGTCGGCATCCTCAGCAGCGCTCAATAGCGGCGGGAACCGGCGCAAATTCGCCGTGTCAAACACCGCGCCAAGATCGATGTAAAAAGTTTCGGCGCGCTCTCCGGCGAAGACTTTGATCCCGGTGGAAGCATCCGTGTAAATGCCCTGCGACGCGAGATCTTCATAGTTCTTGAAGGTCGCCGGTCCGGCATTGGTGGGCACGGCGACAAGCTTCTGGCCTTTGAACAGTTCGGTGCGCTTCTTGCCGCGAACCTCGGTGACCGTATAGGTTTGCCGCCTTGTCAAGCCTTCAGACCCCGGCCCGTCCAGCTTGGTGATTCCTTGGAGCTGAGCGACCGGAATTTTCGGATTACCGACATAGGGCAGCGGAAACTCCAACTGTCCCAAGGCCGGTCGGTTTTCGGTCTTGAATCTGAACTCGTAGACAATGTCCTCGGCCTTGCCGTCCTGATTATTATCGATGTTGACGGCGTAAAGGACTTCGTCATCGAAGTTGAAATAGTTCGGGCCATCGGCGGGATCTTGGCCGGGGATGACGTTCATAATGAAGACTACCTTGCTTGGGTCCTGCCAGCTTCGAAAGGCATAAGTATCGGTGTTATCCGCTGCCGGATCGAGTGCTATCAGTGGCGCCTCCCGATGGCTTGCCGCCTTTGCGACCGGTGACACGCTCGTGAGTGCCATGAGCACGCCCAACAGTATCGCCATCACTCGATAGATTGGATGCTTCTTGATCGATCTCATTTTCGATTCTCCTTCTTTTCAAATCGTTGATTAGAATGTTCGACCTTCTGTGCTGCTTTACGGCCACGGCTGAAGAATTGGATTTAATTTTGAGAACGGTCGTTGAAAAAAATAATTTCTTTGGTGCGGTAAATCCGAACGACCTGGCTGGAGCGTAAGTAATCAGGATAGGGTTTGTGCTAGAAGATTGGCGGGGCTAGAATGCCGCCGTTTATCGATGTCGACTATCCATTGACGAGCGAGGGAAACACCCCCTGAGCGCCGATTCTCAAAATTCACCTGTCTATCTAATTCGCCAAACTGCGAATCAAGATCGCGAGGCATTCAGCCAGCTCTACGACCGTTTCTCTTCCCTGGTTTACACCTTGGCGATGCGCATGCTCAGGATGTCCTCCGATGCAGAGGATCTTCTTCAGGAAGTTTTCGTACAGGTTTGGCACCAAGCCAATCGATATAGCGAAGAGCGCGGCAGCCCGGAAGCATGGATTGTCAATATCGCGCGCAGCCGGGCAATCGATAAGCTCCGTTCCATACGTAGGATGGAAAGAAGCTTTGTCTTGACGGATGATCCGGCCAAGGCGGAGTCCAGCGATAACGTGGAATCCAGCGCGGCGGAATCCGAAACCAAGCTTACGATGAATAGTGCTTTGGCCAATTTGCCGGAGGCACAGCGAAAGGTCTTGGTACTGGCGTACTTTGACGGACTGAGCCAAAGCGAGATTGCCGATCGGTTGAAAGAGCCGTTAGGTACGGTGAAAACCAGAATGCGCTCGGGCATTCAGCGTCTAAGGGACTTGTTGGAAACGAAGGTAAGGTAATGGCCACGGCGGAACACGAATATTGGCGCGAGCAGGGCGAAATCTACGCTCTCGGCGCGCTCGACGGCCAAGAGCTAAAGGATTTCGAAGCTCATCTCGCCGCGGGCTGCCCGGTCTGCGACGCCTATCTGCGTGAGACCGGAGAAACGCTCAATCTCGTTCACCGCTCGCTACAACCCGTGACTCCTTCGACGGCGGTGAAGGACCGAATTCTTCGGCAGATCGCCGGCGACAAAGTCGTTCCCATTACAGTCGCTCAACCGAAACAAACGCGCGGCTGGCAGATAATCACGGGAACCATTGCGGCTTGCATCATCGGTGTGGTTCTAACCGGCACCTATTACAATTATCGATACTCGGTTTACAGCTCCGTGGTCAATCTTCTGCGCGATCCGACAACACGTGATTTGCCTCTCTATGGCGCAGGACCGACGCCGACGGCGAAAGGACGCTTTCTGTGGAACCAATCGGGCGAGGGTCACATTTTCGTGAGCGATTTACCTTCGGCACCGGAAGGGAAGATGTATGCCGTGTGGACCATCGCGCAGCAGTCTCCGCCGCGCTACGTTGGCACGGTAGAGACAAACCCAAAAGGCCAAGGCGGCTTACACATCAAAACGACACGGAGTGAATTGCCAGTGGAAACCTTCGCCGTTACCCTCGAACCCGTCGGCACGACCGCAGCGCCCACCGGTCCGATGGTCCTCGTTTCCAAGCAGTCGTAGGGGCGACCGGCCGGTCGCTCCTATCTTTGCGTTCTTTGGGGCTACTTCCCTTTCCCTCCGAGAATCATTTTTCGATGAGGAATGCCGGCTTCGTCAAAAACCCGACCGACGCAGCGAAAACCCATGGTTTCATAAAAGCCAATGACTGGCACTTGGGCGTGCAGATAGATCGCTTGCGCGTGCAATCTCCTGGCCGTCGCAACAGCTCGCGTCAATAATTTTGTCCCCACGCCTTTGCGCCGAAATCTTTTCAGCACCGCCATGCGCCCGATCTTCGCCCTGCGACGATGCATGACTACACGCGCCGTTCCAACAGGTCTGCCCGCGCTGGTAGCCAGTAAATGAATCGCTCGCTCATCGTCACGATCCAGCTCGATCTCCGCCGGCACGCCCTGCTCTTTCACAAACACGCCGATGCGTATGGCGAAGGCTTTTGCTAGATCGCTCTTGGCTGAAATTTTCTCTACTCGAACGGACGAACTCGTCCTTTTGTCGTCGAGAGATTTCAAATAATCACCGCTCCCGTTTTTTTACTTACAGGCGAGAACGTTCGCTCAACAGCCCATGGTCCGCATCGCTTTCCACGTCCACGCTTGGGTATTCGTCACGACCGGCTTACCTTCGTTCTTTTCGATTCTTTCGTTCACCGACACCGTGCGCCCCTTGTTGCACGGCATGTACAGGCCATCGACATCTGGATACGCACGCAAGAGAGAAGTCGCCAAGTTATATCCAACTCCACAGCTGAGGTCGGAACGATGGAAGTAAGCACCCTCGTAACGGCCTCCTGGCTTTGCTACGATTACCCACGATGAAATTCATTCGCAAGGCTCTCACCATTGCAGGCTCTGATTCCGGTGCTGGCGCGGGCATCCAGGCTGACCTCAAGACCTTTGCGGCCCTAGGTGTCTACGGCACGTCGGCGGTTACTGCGATCACGGCGCAGAACACGGTCGGCGTAACGCAAGTCCTGGCATTGAGCCCGAGTCTTGTCGGTGCTCAGATCGATGCCGTGATCGACGATATTGGCGCGCATGCGGTGAAGACGGGCATGCTGGCCAACACGGCAATCATTGACACCGTCGTGAAAAAAATCCGCGGACATCGTCTGAAAAATCTGGTTGTCGATCCAGTGATGGTAGCGACCTCTGGTGATCTGCTGATTGAGCAAGAAGCCGTCGCCGCGCTGCTGTCTCGTCTGATTCCTTTAGCGGCGGTGGTAACGCCGAACATTCCCGAGGCTGAAGAGCTCACAGGCATGGAGCTTCGCACGCCCGAGAACATCACAGAAGCCGCCAGGCGACTTGTTAAGTTGGGGGCGAAAAGCGTCGTGATTAAAGGCGGTCATCGCAAAGGTCCCGCTGTCGACCTGTTTTACGACGGAAAAACATTTTCGGCGCTGGTCGCGCCGCGCATTCGCACTAAGAACACGCACGGGACCGGCTGTACCTTTTCTGCGGCAATTGCTGCCTATCTGGCAAAAGGTGAATCGGTCGAACGAGCCGTCGCTCTCGCCAAGAAATACATCACCGAGGCAATTCGAAAAGGTTTCGCGGTCGGCGCCGGCCATAGCCCCGTGCATCACTTTCATCGTCTTTGGAAATAGCAGTGGTTTGTCACGCCGTGACCGTACAAGGACTCATGATCTTAGCGGGAAGGGTGATTGGATTCGCGAAGGATAATACGCGGGCCTCGACAAACCCCCTTACCGCCGCGTCTCCATCTCGGCGACGATCGCGCGCGCGGCGCCGACCGGATCTTTAGCTTCCAGAATTGGCCGGCCAACGACGATATAGTCGACGCCGGCACGCACGGCCTCGGCGGGAGTCATCACGCGCAACTGATCGTTCCGGTTCGCTGCCGTGGATCTTATACCGGGAGTGACAATAACGAAACGGCGGCCGCAGGCTTCGCGGATATCGGCAACTTCATGGGGCGAGGCAACGACGCCGTCCATTCCGGCTTGCTTGGTGAGCAGCGCCAAACGGACTACTTGATCGGCGACCTTGGCTTCGACGCCGACTCGCGTGAGATCGTCTTGATTCAAGCTCGTCAACACGGTCACCGCCAACATGATCGGCCTGCGACGCTGCTCTTGCCGACAAACACGACGCACTTCTTTCACCGTCGTGCGCATCATCTCAAGGCTTCCTGAGGCGTGGACATTGAACATCTTGACGCCGAAGCGAGTCGCTTCGATGGCCGCCTTGGCGACGGTGCTGGGAATGTCGTGAAATTTGAGATCGAGAAAAATTTCGCCGCCGAGCTCCTGAATCAAACGCACCGCCTGGGGACCGGCATGAGTAAATAGCTGCTTGCCGACTTTAAACATACCCACTTCGCCGGCGAGAACCCGTACCAACTCTTTGGCCTGCTCCAGATCGTCGACGTCGAGAGCGACGATCAAACGCTCGTGCATGGACCCGCGTTTACGAACCAGCTCGAGCGTGGAAGCCATCGTTTATGCCTGCAGTGCTTGCGTCAGGATCGTGTGAAGTTTCTTTGCGCTATCGGCGACGGGAATTTCCTCGGTCTTACCATCGTGGCGCCAGCGCAGTTCGATACAACCCTTTTCCAAACCCTTGGCACCGATCGTTACGCGTAAGGGAATCCCCACCAGATCGGCGTCTTTGAATTTTACTCCCGGCCGTTCGTCGCGGTCGTCGATCAGTACCTCGACGCCTTGTTGTTGTAATTCTTGATAGAGCTTATCGGCCGCTTCACGAATGACTTTGTCTTTGTAGTTGATCGGCAGCAACAGAACATGAAACGGCGCGATAGAAAACGGCCAGATGATGCCATTGACGTCGTGATTCTGTTCGATGGTGGCGGCGACCAAACGGCTGATGCCAATGCCGTAACAGCCCATCTCGATGGGTCGTTCGCGCCCCTCGGCATCGAGATAGGTCGCACCCATCGTTTCACTGTATTTGGTACCGAGATAAAACACCTGGCCTACTTCGATGCCCCGGTGGGCTTCGAGCACTCCGCGCTCGCAGCGCGGACAAGCATCGCCGGCTATCACGAATCGCAGATCGGCAAAAACCGATGGAGTGAAATCGCGCTCTTGATCGACGTGAATGAAGTGGGCGTCGACCTCATTGGCACCGGTAACGGCGTCGCGCATGCCCTGGACGGATAGATCGGCCACCGTGCGCAGCTTCGACCCGATCGGTCCGAGAAATCCGGGCACAACACCGGCCACCGACGCTAACGCCGCTTCATCCGCTAAGGTAAGGCCTTTACATTCCAACACGGTGCGAAGCTTGAGCTCATTGATCTCGTGATCGCCCCGTACCAGCGCCGCGACGAGCTCACCATCTTCGGTTTTATAGACGAGCGTCTTGATGAATTTGTCTGCGGGAAGTTTGAGAAACTCCGCGACATCGGGAACGCTTTTCTTTCCCGGCGTCGGAACTCTTTCCAATGGCAGCGACTCCTGGGCGATGTCACGACCGGTGGATCGCCGCGCCTTTACCTCGGCCTTGTCGATATTCGCGGCATAGTCGCAGCTGTTGCAACTGACCATCGCATCTTCGCCGGATTCCGCGAGCACTTGAAATTCATGCGATAGACTTCCACCGATGGCACCAGTGTCGGCTTCGACGGGCCGAAAACGCAAACCGCAACGGGTGAAGATCCGCTTGTAGGTTTCATACATGTTGTCGTATTCGCGCCGGCAGTCTTCGACATCGGTGTGAAAACTGTAAGCGTCCTTCATGATGAACTCACGACCGCGCATCAAGCCGAAGCGCGGCCGCACTTCGTCGCGGAACTTGGTTTGGATCTGGTAAAGATTGAACGGCAACTCGCGATAAGAACGCACTGAACGACGCACCAGATCCGTCACGATCTCCTCATGCGTCGGGCCAAGACAGAAATCACGCTCGTGGCGGTCTTTAAAGCGCAAGAGCTCCTTGCCATACATTTCCCAGCGGCCGCTTTCCTGCCACAATTCGGCAGGAGAGGAGATCGGCATGAGCAGCTCCTGGGCTCCGGCCCGATTCATTTCCTCGCGCACGATTTGTTCGATTTTGCGAATGACTCTCAGAGCCAGCGGAAAGTAGTCGTAGATGCCGCGGCTGATTTGTCTAATGAAGCCGGCGCGTACAAGCAGTTTATGACTGATCACTTCGGCATCGGCGGGGTCTTCCTTGAGTGTGGGTATGAGTGATTTGCTCCAGCGCATGATGTGACTGGGAGAACTTAGCGAAGCGAGACAGTAAAAGCTAGGCGTCCGCCACAACCGCGGCTTGCTCAGCCTTTTTTTCAGCGGCGAACTTTTTGACTTCTTCCATCAAAGCGTCGACGATGTCCGTTTCAGGGACTTTGCGGATGATTTCGCCTCTCTTGAAGATCAAGCCGATGCCCTTGCCACCGGCAACGCCGAGATCGGCCGCACGCGCTTCACCGGGACCATTGACCTCGCAACCCATCACCGCGACGTGGATATCGAGATTGCTGTAGGGCAACATTCGTTCTTCGACACTTTTGGCCAAGGCGACTAGATCAACATCGGCGCGGCCGCAAGAAGGACAAGCCACGAAGGTAAGCCCTTCCGTTTTAAGTTTGAGTGCCTTGAGTATCTCCCTGCCAACGCGCACCTCTTCCACCGGATCGGCGGCAAGAGAGACGCGGATGGTGTCACCGATGCCTTCGGCCAGTAACGTGCCTAAGCCGACTGCGGACTTGATCGTGCCAACAGTCGGCGTGCCGGCTTCCGTGACGCCGAGGTGAAGCGGATAATCGACTTTGCCGGCGAGCATGCGATAGGCTTCGATCATCATCAATGGGTCGGAAGCCTTGAGCGAGATTTTAATTTCGTTGTAGCCGACGTCTTCGAGAATGTGGATATGGCGTAGCCCGCTCTCGACCATGCCTTCGGCGGTTGGTCCGTTGTATTTCTGTAACAGGTCTTTTTCTAACGACCCCGCATTGACGCCGATACGGATCGGAATTTTTCGCTCGGAGGCGGCCCTGACGACTTCCTCGACGTACTTTCGCGCGCCGATGTTGCCGGGATTGAGACGCAAGCCGTCGACCCCCTGCTCGATCGCAATCAAGGCGAGTTTGTAATTGAAGTGAATGTCCGCGACCAGTGGAATGCGGATTTTTTTCTTGATCTCGCCGAGCTTTTCCGCCGCTTCGCGCACCGGCACAGCGCAGCGCACGATGTCGCAGCTCGCCGCCTCTAGATCCCAAATTTGTTGCACCGTGGCGCGCACGTCGCGGGTGTCGGTTTTGGTCATCGACTGGACGGTAATCGGCGCGTCTCCGCCCACTTTCAACTTGCCGAGCTGAATCTGTCTAGTCTTGCGGCGGTTGATCATAGATTCACTATAGAGAACGGACGGAAGTCGGTCAACAAAGCGTTATTGGAGTGTCACGTGTTCCAGAACATTTGCAGCTCCGCTACCCCTCGTTTTCGGTGACGCGAGCGGGAGTGGGTTTTCCGCCTTTTTCTTGCGCCCTTGTGTCCGGTCTTTCTGTTGTAGCTGGATTCGCTGCTTCCTTTTTCTTGCGGTCCCCTTCCGGAATGATCAGCAACCGGCGATAGGAGCCTTGGCCAAGGCTCTTGGTCGACACCCAGGGATCGTCTTGCAGCGCTGCGTGAATGATCCGCCGATCGGCGGCGCTGAGCGCGTCCACTGTTACCGTCTTTCGCTGCCGTTTGGCTTTTTCGCCCAGGCGCAACGCCATGTCCTCGAGTGACTTACGGCGCCGCGCGCGGTAATTTTCAATGTCGACTACGAGGTGGCGTCCTTCATGGCCCGGGCGCTCGCCGGCGATGCGCGTGATAACGTACTGTAAAGCTTCCAGAGTCTGGCCTTTGCGTCCGATCAGAACGCCGCTGTTCTCGGCTTGGATTTCCAGGACCGTTTCGTCGCCGGTCGCGGCTAGTCTCTCCTCTATCGTTGCCTGGACGCCCATCAGTTCCAAGATTTGCCGTAGAGCAGTCTTCGCCTTATCGAGGGCTATTGAATCATCGACCGGTACGGCCTGTTCGTCGCTAATCGTCAATGTCGCTTCGGGAGCATTCAAATCGAAAGTCGATTTTGTCAGCGCCGCACGAATCTTGGCTTTTTGGGAGCCGAACCCGAAGATTCCCTTTCGTCCCTCGGAAACGATATCGACAGTGATCCTGTGCCGCGCCACGCCGAGCGATCTGAGCGCATTTTCGATGGCGTCATCTATGGTATCGCCTTCGGTTTCCACGAAATCCATGACTCAAACCTTTCCTCAATCGGCCTATTTGACGTTGCGATTGATCCAATATTGCTGGCCGATACTGAGAAGATTATTGACCAGCCAGTAAACCGTCAGTCCAGCTGGAAATGACACGAACATGAAAGTAAACATTAAGGGCATCAGCATCATCATCTTTCGTTGATTGGGGTCGCCTGCCGAGGGGGTCATCCATTGCTGCAAGAACATGCTCGCTCCCATGAGAACTGTGAGCACTGGAATACCCGCAGGCAAGGCAGAAGGCCACCAGCTGGGGACTGAAAAAGGCAATGACTCCCAGTCCGGTCGCGACAGATCTTTGATCCACAGGAACGGCGCGTGGCGCAGCTCGATGGGCGTGCTCAAGGCATTGTATAGGCCGATGAAGACGGGAAACTGAAGAACCATTGGCAAACAGCCGCCGAGCGGGTTGACACCGTTGCGACGGTAAAGCTCCATGATCTCTTTGTTCAGCTTCTCCTTATCGTCGCTGTATTTTTCTTTCAACCGCTCCATCTGCGGCTGGAGCTTTTGCATTTGCTTCATCGAAACGAAACTCTTGTGGGTCAATGGCGCCATTAAGAGCTTGATCAGCACCGTCAGCAAAATAATGTCCAGACCATAGCTTCCCGTAAAACGATGGAAAAAATGAAGCACGTAAAGAAACGGGATCGAGATAAACCCGAAGTAGCCGAAGTCGATCGAACGTTCAAAGCCTCTGCCCAAGGGCTTCAAAGTATCGAGCTCCTTCGGCCCGATGAATAGCGTATAGCGGTCGCTCCCTGCCGGTCCGCTGATGGCTCCCGTTAGCGCTGGGCCCTCTTGATGGACCGCCAGTTTATGCTGCGCCCCGTTATCCGGCAGCAACGCAAAGAAAAAATAAGTCTGCCCGAACCCGGCCCACGAGACGTCGCCGGAAAACTCGTGTCCCTTCGCCGCCTCCGCCGGCGGTTCACGTCGAATCTTGTTATCGATCAGAGCGATAAATCCCTCAAAAGGAGCACTGTGATTTGGCACGGAATGATCGCTCTTGTCAGTCAACAAGAGCTCCGGAATCGGCGTCGTGCCGTCGGCGGCTTTCACCGAAACCTCGAGTTGAATCGGATAAGCGGAACCGGAAAAGGCGAATGATTTGGTGATCACTGTGCCGCTGGAAGTTTGTCCTTGAAAAACCAACGTCGCTTTGGCTTCGCCCGTTAACTTAAGATCGCCGCCTTGAACCGAGTAAACCAATTCGTTGTCTTCGAACGGTGCGGGAGCTTGCCATCGAACTCCTAACGGTAGCGGCACGCCGGGCGCAGTCTGGACGATTTCCAATGGCGGGCTGTTTTCGTCGACGGAGCTGCGAAACCTTTTGAGCTTGAAACTCTTAAGCCGCGCGCCCTGGGTTGTGAACACTGCGATGTAATTGTCGGTCTCGACCGTAATTTCTTTGGCCGACCGGGAGGTCGGAAGGGCGGCGGCTGCGCCGGGTATTGACGCCGGTGGAAATGGCGCGGCTTTTTGCGCCGGCTCAGTAGTTTTTTCCGGGCCACCTTTTTCTGCCTCTGGAGCGGAAGTGGTAGGTGGCGGGCCGTAAAAGTGCGTCACCAATTGTTGGTAAACGATCAGCACGAGGATCGAAAGTGCGATGCCAATGATTGCGCGTTTATCCATCGATTAAAATCATTTCACCGGATCGTATCCACCAGGATGCCACGGGTGACAACGACCGATCCGACAGAGGCCGCTGGCAATTCCTCTGAGGACGCCGTATCGCCGAATCGCGGCTCCCGTGTATGCTGAACAGCTGGGATAAAACCGACAGGCAGGTGGCAGTAAAGGCGACACGAACTGGTGATAACCCGAGAGCAGCATGGCCAAAAGCTTGCGAACCATTTCACTCATAATTTTCGCCGATTACGTTGATCAGTCAGAGCACTTTGGAGTTCATTTGCAATCGCATTCCCAGGGAGGCCGGCGGCACTTCTACGCGCGATGATGACAAAATCGGTGGCCGGCGGAAAAACGGCACGGCGTCGGCGAAAAACCTCACGGACCTGTCGCTTGATTCGATTGCGGACGACCGAATTGCCGACTTTGCCGCTGACAGTGATCCCCAACCGGGTCTCATTCTTGTCGTTCGACTTGCTGATAACGACGAAATTTGCGGTTTGAACCTTGCTGCCGGCGCGCGACAGTTTTAAGAATTCCGCTCGACTTCTCAGGCGGGCCGTTTTCGGGAACCGTTCCGTCCCTTTCAGCGACATCTCCAGTGACGAAATTACGTACGTGCGCGCTTCGGTGGTACGGTTACTGTCAGTCTTTTGCGCCCTTTGGCGCGGCGGCGCTTGAGCACATTTCGCCCACCGGGTGTTTGCATGCGGGCGAGAAAACCATGCGTCCGTTTTCTCCGTATATTGCTCGGTTGATAGGTTCGTTTCATAGCAATGATGCTCCCTCGGGCCGCCTAAACAGCCAAGTAGTTATATCAATCATACCGACCCAGTGATGTCAATTTTAGCCCGCTTCGGGCTTCAATGAGCGCTGCATCAAGTCGCGCACCGCCGCGCCGGGTTTTTTGCCGGCATAAAGCACTTGATACATCTGTTCGACAATCGGCATTTCGATTCTCAGACGCGCGGCCAAGGAATGAAGCGAGCGGGTATTGCGAACGCCTTCGGCCACCGTACGGGTCGATGCCGTGATTTCTTGCAAGCTTTTACCGCTAGCGATCTGTAACCCGACCGTGCGATTTCGGCTCAGGTCACCCGTACAAGTGAGAATCAAATCGCCCAATCCCGGGAGCCCCGCAAGCGTCATCGGATCCGCGCCCATGCGCACTGCCAGGCGGGTCATCTCCGCCAATCCCCGCGTGATCAACGCTGCGCGCGCATTCTGCCCCAAGCTCAAACCATCGCTGATGCCGGCGGCGATGGCGATAACATTTTTCACGACGCCACCCATCTGTACGCCGACGATGTCCGGCGAGGTGTAGACCCTAAAGTTCTGCGTGCTGAAAATTTCCTGGATCGTTTTCGCCACCCCTTCGTCATACGCCGCAACTGTCACAGCCGCAGGAAGCCGGCGCGCCACCTCAATCGCGAAGGTTGGACCGGAAAGGAACGCCTGACGATTTTTCCGTTCTGGACCAAGAATCTCAACCAACAATTCCCCCATCGTCTTCAGACTTCCTTCCTCAATCCCTTTGGTGCCGCAGAGAAGCACCGTCTCCGGCTCGATCTTGGCTGCGGATTTGGTAAAAACTTGCCGCACGGCGTGCGACGGCACAGCGAAAATCACCAGAAACTTGCTTTCGACAGCTTCGTCGAGGGACTGAGTAACTTCGATATTGGGCGGGAGCGCGATGCCCGGAAGATAGGTTTGGTTTTCTCTCTTGTCGGCTATTTGCCGGAAGCTATCGGCGCCATGGCACCAGAGCACCACCTGCTCGCCCTTTTCGGCGAGGACCTTGGCCAGCGTGGTTCCCCAGCCGCCAGCGCCAACAACTCCGATCCCGCTAGGCATGACCGATTACGCGGAAGATATATTGGATGGCAAAAATTGCGAAATTTGCACTGCCAAACTTCCTGGAAAGGCAGGCAACTATTCTTCGACCTTTGGCTCTTCCTCGTCCCCTTCTTCTTCCTTTTCCGCCAAGCGTGCCAGCGAAACAACCCGTTCGCCTTCCTCGATCTCGATCAAGCGCACGCCCTGGGTGTTGCGACCGATGACTCGAATATCCTTAATCCGCAGGCGAATGATTTTGCCGATGTTAGTGATCAGCATCAGCTGATCTTCTTCAGTTACCTGCTGCACCCCGATGACCCGGCCGGTCTTATCCGTGGTCTTCATCGTGATAATGCCCTTGCCGCCGCGCGACTGCAGACGGTATTCATCCATCGCGGTGCGCTTTCCGAAACCGCCTTCGGAAACCGTCAAAACATCAAAGCCAAGAGTGAGTATTTCCATACTGACGATTTTGTCTCCAGGATCAAGCTTCATGCCGACGACGCCGAAGGTGCCGCGCCCGGTTGGACGAACCTGTTCTTCCTTAAAACGAATCGATTGGCCGTCCGCCGTCGAGAGAATAATCTCCTGCTGGCCGTCAGTGAGACGCACGCCGATCACTTCGTCCCGGTCTTCAAGCCCAATAGCGCGAATGCCCGATGCGCGCGGGTTGGAGTAGGCCATCAATTCGGTTTTCTTGATCAGCCCATTCTTGGTCGCGAATACGATATATCGGCCCTGCTGAAATTCCCGTACGGTAAGGAAGGCCGAAACTCTCTCGCCCG
>Ga0137403_10004806_pt1 | contig 15819 bp, 16 predicted proteins | sample CZOMad2_1_16fung_FD_122057 | JGI IMG/M metagenome (GOLD analysis project Ga0137403, IMG submission 122057) | Vadose zone soil fungal communities from Angelo Coast Range Reserve, California, USA - CZOMad2_1_16fungal (Hybrid Assembly) | ecosystem: Environmental > Terrestrial > Soil > Vadose zone... | reverse complement strand
GAACGAGAACATAGAAATCCTTGATGGCCTGGAGTGGTACCTCAACGAAGGCATTTTAGATTTGGAAAGGGTGACAAGTGCGTGGGATAAAAAACTCGAGCGAGCATTGGCGCGCGGGTACGACGGGATGCGAGTTTCGGGAGATACGTTCTGGTTGCAAGAGAAAGATCGGAGAGATTTTTGTGCCTATGAAAAACAGGTTAACGATTCCATTACCGATCGGCGAATGATGGTGTTATGCACGTATCCGCTGGCGAAGAGCGGAGCCGCTGAGATCCTGGACGTTGTGCAGACACATCAGTTTGCAATCGCAAGACGGCAAGGGGAATGCGTTGGTAGATGGTGCGCCGGAGGTGCGGGTCCGCCATGGCGGGATCGAGCACCGTGCGCACGAGTTCGCGAAACAGGTAGACTTTTGCGTTGGTGGCCTGCGCCATCGCGGCGCGAAATGCCTCAAGATCACGGCCGGCGCGGGCATAGGCTTCGGCAAGACACCGATCAAACATCTCAATAACCTCGTCGGTCACATCCGCGAGGCACTGCGCGAGGAAGGCCACGAGGATCGGATACCGGCGCGCGGCTGGGGCCCGTTGGAGGGCTTGGGCGCTCGACTTGCGGGCGAGATGCGCCAAGAACTTGAGGCGGTTCGGGTTGAGGGCGTCGAGCGGCCAGTGCTCCACACCCGCAGCCCGTAGGAACGCGAGTTTCTCCAGGTTGCCCAGCATGGCACGCGGGGAGTTCGAGATCGCGGGGCGCCGCAACCAGGCGAGTGGCGTCATGCCGCGGGTAGACTCCGGCTCCAGGAGGGTGTCAAGGAAGCGCTGGCAGGCTTCCGTCAGGATCGGATGCAGCCGTCGGAACGTTTCTGCCTGGGCTGACTGGCGGGTCTCGGCGACCAACCGTTCGAGCTGGGTCACACCAGGGCGGACGAGCCGCTCGCGCTGGAGCTGCTCACAGGCCAGGGCATACAGGAGGGCAGGGGTATCATGCTCCAGCGCCCGTTCCAAGAGCCATGCCGCGAGGCGTTCCATGTCCTGGCGTCGTGTTCTGCGGTAGCCGAGATACGCCTGAATCGTCTGGCGATGATGCATGCGGGTATGAGCGCTGCCCGTGTAGTGCGCCAAGACTCCCGGCTCCACCGCCAGCTGCCGGGCCACGAACGTCACGGCTTCTGGTGGGGCACTTGTGAGATCATCCGGGACAAACCCCATGAAGCGCAGCGCACACAGTTCCAGCCCAAACCCAAGGCGAGCATGGGGCCCCGCGTGCACCGGAATCTGCTTCCGATCCTCCTCTGACAGCGTAAAGAACGTGATCAGGTCCTCCTCGGTGATGGCGCTGGGGAAACGGTTGGCGCGGTCACGCTCAGCGGCAGACAGCAATTGGACAGGCATGCCAATCTCCCTGTGGAAAGAAACGGTCGTCTGGCTCCACGGACATCGAGGAAGAAAACGGTTGAGATTCCTCCACGTATACGGTAGAGATTGGGCCGAGAACAGACTTTCTTCCACAGGGCGGGATGGTGATGAAAACGCTGGCCTACCTCCGGGTGTCAAAAGACTCCCAGGACGTGACGCATCAACGCCTCGCGGTGCTGGAATTCGCGCGGCATGCCAGGCGTGAGATTGACGACTTCATGGAACTGCGGGTCTCGTCGAGGCGTTCACCCAAGGAACGTCAGCTCGACGTCCTGCTAGCACGACTGGAGCCGGGTGATACCCTCATCGTCAGTGAACTGAGCCGGATGGGCCGTTCCGTGGGAGAAATCATGACGCTCGTCGATACCTTGGTCAAGCAGCACATCCAGTTGGTGGCGATTCAAGAGGGCATTCGGCTCGACGGCCGGCAGGATCTGCAGACCAAGGTGATGGTAACCCTGTTCGGGCTGTTTGCGGACATCGAGCGGGAGCTGATTTCCCTGCGGACCAAGGAAGCTCTGGCCGCAGCTCGGGCCTCAGGGAAGCGCCTGGGCCGCCCTCAGGGGAGATTGGGGATCTCGAAGCTGGATGGCAAAGAAGCGGAAATTCAAAGGTTATTGGCCCTCAACGTCTCCAAAGCTTCCATTGCCAAGATCACTGGAGTGGATCGGTCCACGCTTTACCACTTCATCCGCTCACGGCGTCTGTAACGGAATGGCATGGCACAGAGCACCTCCTAGACGACTTTGACATTTTTGGTTCCGTTACTGCGGGAACCCGGCATGGGACCAGACACCGGAGACCTCCTTGCTCTTCGGACCACCGTTCTTCTCAAAAACGCATATAGGATATCATAGGCTATGAATGAATACGATGTATTCATATGGTGTAATGTTTTGCATTCCACCGGCCGGCCATCCTTCGAACCTGGCAGGCGCTGTGCACCGGGGAACACGGGTGTTTTTGTGCGGGGTTGGCTTGGGTACTTGTGCTCATGGACGGGAAGTGCGGCTGCAGAGACTCAGTATGTCGTCAGTCATACTGGCAGATACAGTCGTTCAAACGATAGGGGAGAGGAAACTGACTAAGGAAAAAGAAAAGGCCTCGGGCGTGATGTCCGAGGCTTTTTGGTCCTATGTTGGAAGGCATATTGCGAAGGGGAGCATCAGGCAGAAAAAACCCCCTGCCGGTCATACTCCTCCGGAGGGGGCATCAGCACACGCGCCGCCTGGAAACCACCCCACGCGGCGCGCTTACCAGCGAGGCGGCGTATCCATGGCAGCGCGCCTCTGGCAAGGGCTGCTGCTCCAAGAATAGTCCTGCCCTACACCGTGGATCTTCGCACCTACGCATTTGAATATCGTGCCCCCCCTGCCCCACGTGTCAAGGGGATGAACCTGCCCGACCGCGAGCACTCCGGCGCTGGGTTCCTTGTCGCCGCTGAGCCCTCGCGTTGACCTGGTGGAGGCCTTCGTCGGCGGCACGCCAACAGAGGAGGGGAGGGACTGAAGATTCGGCAGCGGTGGATCAGATCTTTTTTACCGCTTGGGCCTGCGGCCCTTTGGGGCCCTGGGTGACCTCAAACTCCACCTGGTCGCCTTCATTGAGGGACTTGAAGCCGGACTCTTGAATCGCCGAGTAGTGGACGAAGACGTCCGGACCCTCGTCCTGCGTGATGAACCCAAACCCTTTTTGGTCGTTAAACCATTTGACCGTTCCATGAGCCATCGCATGATCCTCCTGGCATGGAGTGGTGAAAGAAAGCCGGCGTGCCTGATCGGAGGACCATAAAAAAACCGCAAGCGGCTGTCGTATCGCCGTTGCGGTCCCTTGGTGTCTCGCGAAGGTATTGCACTGCTGGCGACTGCATAACACTGCAAGTAATATAGCAGAGAAGAGACACCTAAAGCAAGCATATGCCACAAAAAAAACCCCCTGCCGGTCAGAGATCTCCGGAGGGGGGTCAACACACGCGCCGTCTGGAAACAGACCCACACGGCGCGCTTAGAAGCAAGGCGGCGTCTCCATCGCAGAGTACCGGTCATGAGGACGCGCCATGATGACTGGGCGATCAGCCCGCCTCGTCCTCCCGTGCGCCTTCGCAGGCACTCCCCCTTGCACCGCCTGGTATACTAGGAAGAGGCTATCAGCGCTCAGGATCCCCGCTCAGAGAGACGGATGCGCTGGTGGCCGTACGAGAAATGAGACCAGCACGGGAGAGACGGTCGTGAGACTCTTGGACTTCATCCGCACCCGGCGTTCCCAGACACGCCAGGCGCTGCCGCCCGCACCCGCGGCGGTCGAGGAGACTCTTCCGAACGAGCGCGATATCAACACGCGGCTCCGCGAGGAAATCGCTGCCGCACGACAGGCTGAGGATAGCCCATGGCCCAGCGTGAAGCGGGCCAACCGCGAGACCGCGCACGTCTTCACGCCCGTCCGCGAGGCCGCGCAGCAACTGGCGCACGAGCTCGTGGGACACGAGCACATCACGTGGACCCTGCGTGCCAACGACCTGACCCTTACCCTCGGACAGGAGAGATGGGTCAGCGCTTCACGCCAGGGATGGCAGCGCGACTTTGCGGTCGCGGACACCATCGCCTGTCCTGATCTCGGGGCCTCCGTCGAACACACGTACGCGTTCCAGACGCCCGATGAGGTAATCACCTTTCTTATCAGAGCCTGTGCGGAGTTCTTGGCCCAACAGCCGTAAGAATGCTCCACCGTTCTGGCAAGGGGCATAGAGCCGTCCAGACGGATGGCTTCTTGCCTTCATCGTGAGGGCAGGGAGGTGATGAATGTTGTGTGCGGAAGCTGGTTTGCGGGGGTGTTCCTGAACAATGCCACACTGAAAACAGAAGCCAAGCGGTTTGTTACTGAATGGGTTCGGTTTGGCATGTATGCAGATGGAACAAATAATGACGCAAGCAAGCTCATTGAAGATAATTACGTACACGCGAACCAGTATATGGCCTATAGCCCAGGTACGTTGAGTATTCTTGGTCAAGTGATTGATGCATTTGCGAGGGCAGGAGATACATCCCTCTATGACTATTCAACAAGTGTGGGCAACTGTGGCACTGCTGGAGGTCCGAAGACCTTTTTGTTGGCGATGATTGAAAATGCCAAGTACGTAGATCACACGTGGCTGAGACATGGAACAAATAACGCCACCAATGCCACCAATCCAAACTGGCTGATTGATACGAACTCAGAAGTTGATGGTAATAATACGGTCACAGAGCATAGCTTTGCTCAGATGAATATGTATTATCAATCAGCATATCTGACCAGCATTTATCGGCGCACAGCTCCTGGACAAAATGGCTACACGGTCCCTGGTTATCCTTCCAGCCCGGCTGGGACTTGCTGCTACTATCCGTGGGGTTCCGGTTGGGGTGTTATGCCGGGGACCCTCTTCATGTTCGGCCAGATGGAAGTGCGGGTGTCGTGACAGTGCGTGTACGCAGTCGTATTGGCAGATACAGAGTTTTAAGCGGTAGGGAAAGGGAAACCGACTACAGATACCACCATCAAGAGCCCAGGCATCCTGCCTGGGCTTCTGGTTGGCAGAGCGTGCTAGTGCTGCTCACCGCTCATGCCAAAGACGACACCCTACTGAACTACTTGTTTTAGCTCTTTTGAGCAATGGGGGAAGGGGAGGCGTGATACACGCTGGATTTTTCAAGAGTGGAGGTATCAGGATTTTGGGTTGTTTTGAGTTGTATGCCACCTTCTAGTACCCGGTGACGTTCTGCCCATCTGTGATAGTCAAGGTCCCCTGGTTATGAACCCTGATGGCAGGATTATCGATTTAACGGGAAAGCGATGATGGGCAGGGCCCTCGGGTTTGTCATTGGGTTGGCAGAGTGACGCTGATGTTACCCGGATTCCTCGGGCTCCCATGGTAGTTCTGGAAGGCCAGAGAAATGTTGATGCACGAAGTCATCATCTCGAGGAACACATGTGTCTTTGACTGCGGATGCTTTGACAAAGCCACCTTCTAGATCTCCCCATGTGATGCGCAAGATTTCTTCGTCTGGGATTTCCCTCCTGTGTCCTAGGCTCGGTGAGGACGAAGCTGTCACCCGTGGCAAAGCTACTCCTAGGATGGTATTTCTGTAACGGGAAACGTTGCCTCGGATCTCCTCTCCTTTTTTCAGCCTCCGCACCAGCACCTTATCGCTCTCATCGGTGGGTAGATATAAAGTACCATCTGTCTCAGACCGCCAAATCTCGACCTCCTCCTGGACCGCCATCACCTGGTGTTCATATAAGAACATGAAATTGATTGCCCCTGGAATCCACCGCGCTCCCTGAATTTTCAATGCTACGTCGAGGAACGTTTCCAGGCAAAAAGTCGCGGTATCCTCTCGCCAATTCCCTGGATGACCATATTGGCCTTGCTGCCATTTAATCTTGGGGGTGCCGTCGCTCACTTCTTGCGCTTCAGGCAGAAACTCCTGCAGCGCAAGATAGGCATTGGCGTGGACCCCGAAATCTGTCAGTTTTATCGCATCGGTAGGATGAGCCTGACCGACCGACAGATAGCGTAGTCCGTCGCTCTCCTTAAATAGGACAAACATCGCCTGAGCCAAACATTCGAGCACTTCCTTATATTTACCCTCGGCCAATGTGGTGCGCGCCTGATCGTACCACCGCTTCACTCTTGCACTTGTGAGAAGTGCGGACTCATCGAGGTCGTCGAGGGGAATTTCGAGATATTCAGCGCAGAGGTCGGAGAGTAAGTTGTATATCGCATCAGCAACACTGGCGAACTGCTTAGGGTCGGGAAAGACGCCGGCGTGTTTAAGACTATTGCGGACCCGATTCAATCGATCGAGGTAGTCTCTGCCTGTGACTTCACGGCCAGAATGAAGTGTTTTAAGTGCATCGAGATAATCCATCATGGCTGGCTGTCTTTTGGGCAGTTGTACGTTACGTGCACTGGCAATAGCAGCCAAGGCGAGCTCTGCCGCATCGTGCGCGGTCAGGATATGCGTAGCTAGGGAGAAGCGGTCGGGATTAGGAGCTGCCTGGAACCGAATCTTTTCGAGCAGCGATTTGCTCAATAATAATTGGTCGGCGACTTCTTTTCGGATTGTCATATGCGCCATCACCTCTATGCCAATGGGCGGAGCGCTTCAAGCTTCCTGGCTACGGGCGCTCTGCTCGGGTCTCTGCACGATGCATATCAGCTCAACTCACCTCCTCTCCGCTGTTGACAGGTGCATACTTCCCGCACGGTAAACAGTAAAATAGGCTCATATCCGGCCTGGGGTACTTCACCAGATCCCAGTCGATTTTCCATCCGGTATGCTGGTCGCCGCAGTGCCCACACTTCTCAGCCGGCGCATGGCTCTGCAGATGTGTCGGCATCTCATCAGGAGATGAGACCCCGCACAGCGGACACACTGCTGGCATGCTCTTGACGATCGTCTGCTCCTCACCTTCATCGACCTGCCCTAGCTTGCGTCTCGCTCTCGCCATGATTTTTCCTCTAATGTTCGCTATACGGGCGTCGGTCAGAAACTCTCAAGATTTCTGGATAGTTCTCAAACAAGCGGTTGATTGAGACCTCGGAAGAAATCTTCTAAGGTCCCTGACATCTCCAGATTTCTGGAGGTGTGTCAATGTGCCTGACCTCTCCTAGGGTCACGACGCATGTGCCGGGCAGTACCAGAATCCCTTTCGATAGTCCCACCCATCTTTGCTGGCCCGGTCCCTCATGACCCGCTCGGCTTCGCGCAGTGTCATCGCCACCCCAGTTTCCGCCGTGAGATAGGTTTCGTCGCAGCCCTTCTGTCGACATTGGACATGCCACTCAGGCCATTCGACCGCGTAGAGCTGACCCGGTTCGACATCTTTCCGTTGGCGGCGTGGCATCTCAAACCTCCGAATCTTTCACGCAGCGACGTCAGTCGCGATTAACAGCGGTATTCTTTGCACTTATACTCGCGCCCAATGCGCTGACAGATCACTTCACACTTGCCCGGCCGGTCGATGGTGAAGCGATCGGGCAGCTCCTGCTCATACCCGCGTCGATCACGATCAGGCCTATATGTGCGAGACCCTTCAAAACGCTCGTCCGGTGGAAACGGGGATCCCCGCCGGTCATCTGTATAGCCCGAACTCGCCGTGCACAACAGCATGCCTAGACACAATCCTATCCACCAGCGCATCGATCAATCCTCCAATTTGCAGCGACAAATGTCATTGTCTGCGAGCCAGTGACGTGCTTGGGGCCTCGTCATAGAGGGGACCTTTAATCACCTTGTGGCGGACGTACACCGGCGTTCCCTCCTGGTGCGCCTACCATTGAGACAAGCAGAAAACCCACTGCGTATGGCAGATACACGGGACTGTAGGGAGAAGAGAGGAAGGAAACCCCGCTTGCGTTCGTTGTATATGTGACGTGTAGTATACAGCATGCGGGTGTGAATGGGGGTGTACGCTCAGCAGAGGACCAGTAAAAAGAGCCCCACGCTCGGGTGAGGTGGGGTGAGAGAGGGGATGGAAAGCTCTGTTCAGCGATCGTCTGGCGGCCTTTTGCGTGTGGTTAGATGGCGAGGGCGTCTTCGAGTTTCTTCATCCGCGTCTCCAAATTCTCGATTTTACGCCTCTGCTCCTCGATGAGCAGAGTTTCTATCCGGCCAAACCCGACCTTCATCTCGGAGCGCAATGCAGTCATGTCTTGCTTGACCTCTTTGATATCCTCTTTGCTGGCGGTGGTCTTGAAGCCCTCGTTGATCATCTCGGCCAGCTTTTCAATGGTGATTTTTGTTTGTGCCATATGTCTTTAAGCATAGCCGGGCGGCGGAGGGTGTCAAGCAGCCGCCCCCGTCGTGACTGCCATACTATTCTGGAAGGCTTAGCGGATGACCTCGTCTGCTTGAAAGAGGAGGGGTGGGGGAATGGTGAGGTTGAGCGTTTGGGCGGTCTTGAGATTGATGACCAGCTCGAATGTCGTAGGCCGCTCCACCGGCAAGTCGGCGGGCTTGGTCCCTTTCAGGATTTTGTCCACCTGGGCGGCCATCCTGGACACGCTCATCTTCGCCTCGTAGGACAGCAGGCCCCCCGATGCCGCAAACGTCCGCACGTAGCCAATCGCGGGGAGCCGGTTCTGGGTGGCAAGCTCGCCGAGCCGTGGGAGTTCACGATAGAACTCCGCTACGTTATGCACCAGCACGGCGTCGGCACCCCCACCCCGTGCGACCGCGAAGAAGCGCTCCAAGGCTCCCAAAGCTCCGAGTGTTGGGAGGTCGAGGTCTTGGAGCGCCAACTCATCAAGGTCCAGAAGCTCTAGGCCGAGCCGCCGGGCGGCGTCTGCGATTCCTGGCACGCGGGAGCTTCGACACAGGCAGGCCACGCGCTCGATGCTGGGGACGCACGCCTTCAGGAGTTCCAGCATCTTGTCCTCATAGAAGCCACTGGCGAGTCCCGTGAGGTTCCCGCCTGGCCGGGCATAGCTGGCTACCAACCCGCTTCGCACCGGATCGGCGCCCACGGCAAAGACGATCGGAATGGTCGAGGTCGCCTGCTGGGCCGCCCGCGTCGCGGGCGTGCTATAGGTGATGATGAGGTCCACCTGGCGCCGCACCAGGTCGGCCGCGAGAGCAGGGAGCTGCTCCCGCGTTTCCGCATCGTGGGGCTCAAAGACGAGATTGTGGCCCTCGATGTACCCGAGCCTATGCAGCTCCTCCAGGAATGCCGCGTTCCCCGACGGCCACTGCCGGCTGTCTGTGGGCGGGCCTACGCTGAGGACCCCGATGCGGTAGACCTTGGCCGACGGCTGCACCGCGGCCGCGAGCGGTCCGGCGAGGAGGCCGAAGGCGAGGGTCATAAGGAGCCCGATGATGCTGCGTGTCATGATGGCGTCCTCAAGCCTCAGCGGAAGCATGTCAAGTGCCAGGGTGCTGGGGTGCGAGTGTAGGGAGGTTGAGCAGCGGTGTCAACGAGAATGGTGCGGCAGGTGCTGCGATCGGGGAGCGGGAAGCGCCGGGAACGGGGAGGGTGTGGTGCCGCAGTCGGGGTACGGGAAGTGCCGGGGACGGGTATGGATAGGAACCGAGGATCGGTAGTGCGAAGCGCCGCATATGGACACGGAAAAGCGCCGAGGTCGGGGATGGAACATGAGTGCCGAGGATGGGGAGCTTTGGTCGGGAAGGGCGAGCGTTCATGCGGTGAATCGAGGGGGTGTGCCGCGCCCAAGCGGAAGATGGGGAGAGGGTGGACAAGGCGTGCGCTTGCGTTTTGGCGCGCAGGCTTTATTGTGGAGGTATGAGGCAATCTATTCTATTGAAATCATTGGTTATCATGGTTGGCGTAGCGGTGATTGGTGGCGGCGTATTCGTGGGCTTTCGGCACGCGACTGAGGTGCGGGGGGAGGTCACCCCTACCATCTCTCCACCGTTGGATTCCTCTCCTGGCGGTGGGGTGGCGGCGCATTTTCTGCTACAGCTGAGCCCCGAGGACGTGACGCAGTACACCGATCCAGCCTACGGCTTTACGTTTTCGTACCCGCGCGCGTTTGAACGCTCGACAAGTACCGCAGACGGCACGGCATTGGTGTATGTCGCACATCCCACGCTGCCGTTGGCCATCACGATTGAGGTCTCCCCTCTGGTCCAACACGTACAGCAGGTGGAGGAGCTCAAGGCATTGTCTGCCGACTATGACCAGGAAGGACCCGAGGGGGCGGACAGCAATGTCCAGGCCTGGATTGACGAGAGTGCGGTGCCCGGCGCTGCGCACCGCGGGCAGATGTGGTTTGCGCGTCAAGGCTTCCTGTACCAGGTCGTGATGGAGGCTCCTGATACGGATCTGCTGGAGTCGTGGATGCACGAATTTCTCTACGATAACCTCACCTTTTCACCTCAGTAACATCTTCTTCACCATGCCGATGCATCTCACCTCATACACCGCCCCACGCCGGCAGACGGGTGCAGCAGCTCTGCGTCCTGTTGCCCGCTGGTCACTGGCCGCGATCGCTGGGGCGTGGCTGCTGGTTGCAGGGCAGGCTCATGCGTCTGTCATTATTCAGCGGTCCCTCTCTATTGGTTTGAATAACGGCCTCGTCGGCTGGTGGACGTTTGATGGGAAGGATATGTCTGGTATCCAAGCCTATGATAGAAGCGGAAATGGGAATACTGGGCGGTATTGGAATGCCACGGGAACGCCGCCGGTGATTGGCAAAATCGGCCAGGCGCTGGATTTTCTTGGAGCCAATGCTCATGTTGATATCGGCCATCCCACGTCGCTTGATCTTACGGGCGATTTTACGTACAGCTTATGGGCATACCTCCGGGCATACCCAGATCCATCAGTAAACTCGTTTCCAGCTCTTTTGTCTAAACGTGATACTTTTGCGGGCATGGATTTTGAGTTGTTTGCCTGCGGGTCGGTTTCAAATTGCGGAGGATCTTCGGTCCTCAAGGAACTGCAGTTTTGGTTTGGGGGCAGCGGAGCGCAGAAATTATTCCAGGGAAGCAACGTCCAGTTTTCGGCAGGGGCATGGCATCACGTAACGCTGACCAAGAACGGAACAACGTTTACACTGTATACCGAAGGTGCGCCGAAAGCTTCTGCGGTGAATGCTACCGCTATGCCGACAGGAGACAATACCCGTATTGGACTCCTGGAGCAAGAATCTCAGGGGCAAGGATTCAACGGCCTTATCGACGACGTCCGCATCTACAACCGCGCGTTATCTCCCGATGAAATCAAACGGCTGTACAACATGGGCGGCACGGTCAAGCTCAACAAAACCGCTGCCGCCCTCACCAACGGCCTCGTCGGCTGGTGGACGTTTGACGGCAAGGACATCTCCGGGGTACAGGCCTACGACCGAAGCGGCGGCGGCAACCGCGGCATTCTTACCAGCGGGCCGGTGCAGACCATCGGAAAGATCGGGCAGGGCCTGCAGTTTGACGGGGTGGATGATTATGTAAACGTAGGCAAAATAAGTTCTCCTGCGACCGCTATTACGATGTCAGGATGGGTATTCGCTAATCACGGTATAGCCGGGCACCAGAATGAGCGGATAATTTGGAAACAGAATCAGTCAACCAATCCCTGGATGAGTTATGATTTAGCGTTATCAGGAATTAATGGCTCACTTAACCCATCCGCTTCAGTAACGGTAAACGGGACACTCTATAATAACGCGACTCAAGCGGCGACCATCACTGCTGGTGTATGGCATCATCTGGCTGGTACGTGGCAAAGCGGGGATGCCGTTCGTCTGTATATTGACGGTGTCCTGGCCGAGACGAGCAGCGCTGCACCATCTGGCTCAATTACATATAACAGTTCGTTTAATACCCTTATCGGATTTAACGACCTGGATAGCGTCTATCTGGATGGAGTAGTTGACGACGTCCGCGTCTACAACCGGGCGCTGTCCGCAGATGAAATCAAGCGGCTGTACAACATCGGCGGCACGGTCAAGCTGAACTCCACCGCCACCTCCCTCACCAACGGCCTCGTCGGCTGGTGGACGTTTGATGGGAAGGATATGGCAGGGAATTACGCGTTTGATAAATCAGGGAATGGGAATAGGGGCACGCTGACGAGCGGGCCAGCGCGCACTATTGGCAAGATTGGACAAGCACTGACGTTTGACGGAGTGAGCGGTTATGTGAATATGGGGAATCCGACCAGCCTCAAGCTCACCGGAAGCGCCACGTGGTCTGCCTGGGTGAAAATTAACTCATGCCCTTCAGGCCAATGCGTAATTATTTCCAAGCGTGGCTTCGCAGGGGATAGGGGATGGGAATTTTACGCCAATGATTCAGTCGGTTTTGACATTATAGCGGTAGATTCAGCCGATAATACGAACTCGGCTGACCGAAGCACGGTAGGAACCTACGCTGGAGTATGGACTCATGTAGTCGGGGTTTACAATGCTTCGGCACTGACGCTTGATATCTATATCAACGGGAAAAATGATAATAGCGGGCTGGGCGGTACGGTCGCGTCGGCTCAGAACGACTCGTCGCAAAACGTCAATATTGGAAGAAGACCGACCGATTTTGGCTACTTCCCCGGCCTCCTCGACGACGTCCGCGTCTACAACCGCGCGCTGTCTGCGGAGGAAATCAAGCGGCTGTATAATATGGGCCGCTAAGCCTGCGAATACCTCCTGTGGACATCCCTCTATTCTCTTTTCTCCACAGCCATTCTATACTGACCTCATCAGCAATTAAATAAGTAAGGCTCAATATGGATTCCGGGGGGCTAGGTGAGCAGTAGCTCAAGCAGCGCTCCCAATAAGGCTTTACCACGTCGTCTAACATTGTGGACGAACTCAAAGCAACCCAAATAGAGAGGCAAATGATCCTGCGAGATGCCGCGATGCGGACGCAGCCATGATCTCAGCAGCGACCAAAAGCCTTCCATGGTGTTGACGTGAATCTCGCAAAAGCCATCACCATCGTCGTCCCGAGCGTATTCGCCGTCACTGTGACAAACGCTCTCATGCTCGTAACCCCACTGCTCCATGCGGCTGTAGATATCGTATTCATCAGTGTAAACACACGTGCCCGGTGTAATCGTGGCTTGGATGAGGGGCTTGATGGTTACCTGTTGGACGTTGGCCAACATCCGAATGACGACATCGCCACGCCGCTGGATCATCCCAAAAACTGGCGGCTTTTCGCTTTCAAGTGTGCCGCGTCCGCGTTTGCCTTGAAGCCGTCTACGCCTGCCGAGGCGCCCTTTTTTACCACGGCTGCTGGCTTGCCCTTATGGCCAGCCACGATGTATACCTCGTCACATTCCACCTCACCGCTTAAGGGGGGTGATGCGTGCTTGGAGACAATGCCACGGCGTAACTGAGATGTCATCTGATGGACATCATCTTTGTTCAGATCGAGCTCCTTGGCGATCTGCGCATTCGAGAGATTAAGTCCCATGAAATACAGACACAGGATCCAAAGTCGAAGTGGTTGATGATGGCCAGCAAAGATGGTGTGAGTCAAATCGTCGAAACGTCGCTCACAGGACTTGCAAAGGTAGCGCTGACGCGCGGGTTGCGTATCGTCGCACCCTTGTTTGGTGATCTCCGGGCTCGCGCAATTGGGACACTGTACCCCGTCTGGCCAGCGTAAGCTACGGACGGTTTCAAAACACTTGGCGTCGTCGATGAGAGATTGAATGTGTATCATGGCACCAGTATCGCCCATCGCTTCGTCTGAAACAAGTGCCCGAGACCGGGTAGGAGCTCCGCATAAACGGTCGTTTTATCAACTCCCTGGAATCCATATTGAGCCTTAAATAAGTAATATGATTCCGCTCGTTGTTTCTGTTTGATGCAAAACAAGGGGTGAATCCATTCTTCTCGTATGGTCAAGCAATCTTTTCTTGTTGCGGGAATGCTCTCCCTATGGGCAGGCCTCGCTGTGTTCATGTGTCTGGTACTTCCGGCGTTTTCAACCCATGCAGCAGGCACCATCTACTACGTATCAGGCAGTGGCAATGACGCAAACTCCGGAACCCAATCCTCCCCCTTCAGAACCATTCAGAAATGTGCCAGTGTGGCGGTGGCTGGGGGTACCTGTAATATCCGAGGTGGATTTACCTACGCCGAGCTGAATGTGACGACCGCCAACAGTGGCACAACCGGGAATCCGATCACATTCCAAACGGAGCCGGCCACTGGGACGGCGACCCTGCAAAATGGACTCACGGGGACCAATAACGGCTCCGTCTTTGCGCTCCTCGATCGACACCATATCACCTTCCAAAACCTGACCTTTGCCAATACCACCACGGGCTGGGCGATCTACCTGGAAAGCAGTACGAGGAACGCCTTGGCAACCTCCTTTGAGACGCATGACATCACGATTCAGAATTGCACGTTTAGCAACATGGGGAACCCGAATCTGGCCCCAGGCGGGAACATTTTTAGTCTGTCTGATGAGCCGAATGGCGCGGAAGGGATGATCAATCTTGGGCTGACAGGCCCTAATGTCATTTTCCAGAATAACACGGTGACCGGCGGCTATGGCATTGTGTTGGAAACTGGAGGGTATCAGGTTCGGGTGCTGAACAATACGATTTCTGGCGTGGATGGAAAGCTGCTCGGGGGCAATGGCTCCAATGAAATCTCTGGTGGCATCTTCGCTGGCCCAGGACAAGGTGCGCTCATTCAGGGAAATCATGTGCACGATATGCTCTCGGTCACCGAGGGCGCGGGTGGGATGTGGTGCGATGTCGGGGGGATTAATGGGGTACTCAAGGGGAATGTGTTCCATGATATTCCTGGGGTGGCGGTGAACATCGAAGCGTTCTGTGACGATTGGGTTGTTGAGCAAAACGTCGTATATAACGGCGTCTATGGGTACTCCACCGCCACATTCTTCACCCCAGAAACGAAACGCATCACCTTTCAGAATAACGTTGCCTTCAACATGCAGTGGTTCGGCTTCGCCCTCCAGCGGTCAAACGTGGCGACGGTGCGTAATAATATTGGCATGAATAATGGCCAGAATTTCTATACGTCAGACTATGCCGTGTCAAATGGTGTGACGGTCTCGAATAACCTCTGGTTCAATACGGGCGGCGGGAACCATATGGTGTGGAACGATGCGACGCACAGCATTGCCGCACCAACCATCAGTTATGCTGCCTACGTCGCCGCGTCTGGTGAAGCCAACAGCAAGAATCAAGACCCCTTGTTCGTCAACACCGGAACGGGAGATTTCCATCTGCAAGCGGGCAGCCCAGCCATTGACGCGGGTGTGAATGTGGGCCTGCCCTTTAATGGGAGTGCCCCAGACATGGGGGCGCTCGAGTACGGAGGAAGTGGTTCACCAACCCCAACTCCCACTCCCACCTTAACCCCGACTCCCCAAACCTCGGCAGCGATCAACGTTGGTGGTTCTCAATACACCGCCACTGACGGTACCTATCTGGCCGATACGTATGCCTCCGGCGGTACTGCCTATCAAAACGGCAACGCAATCGCCAACTCCACGGATGATCCCCTGTATCAATCCCAGCGCTACGGACCGCTCAGCTACAATATTCCGATAGTTAATGGCACGTATAATGTCACCCTCAAATTCGCCGAGATTTACTACACCACAGCAAATACGAGAATATTCAACGTGAGCATTGAAGGAACTCAAGTATTATCCAACTTCGACATTGTGGCCTCTGGAGGAGCGAACACCGCAGTAGACAGAACATTCACCACTACGGTATCGGATGGATCCCTGACCATCACCCTCACCGCTGTCCAGGACAACCCAGTGATCAATGCCATCAAGGCAGTCCCGGCAACAGCACCTACCCCGACCCCGACTCCCACACCCACACCCCGCCCCCCTTTCCCCCCCCCCTACAGCCCCCGCCCCCACCCACCCCCCCACCCCCCCCCCCCCCCGAGCGCCCCTCT
>Ga0137403_10004805_pt1 | contig 15823 bp, 14 predicted proteins | sample CZOMad2_1_16fung_FD_122057 | JGI IMG/M metagenome (GOLD analysis project Ga0137403, IMG submission 122057) | Vadose zone soil fungal communities from Angelo Coast Range Reserve, California, USA - CZOMad2_1_16fungal (Hybrid Assembly) | ecosystem: Environmental > Terrestrial > Soil > Vadose zone... | reverse complement strand
GGCTGGCGGAGTTCCGCCGCGCGTCGTGGAAACCGACCCCACCCATGTTGCCGTGCTGCTTGGTGCTTCGGAATGGCGTATGCCCGCTGATCCCAATCCGGTCCGGCTGGACCGCAATTTCGAGCGCATCCATGCTCGCGACCCGAAGTACCAATACAACGTCGGCGAAGCGGAGCCGGACCTGGAAACCATTGGCGTAGCCGTTCTGGAGAAATTGCGCCCCCTCACCTCGCAGCTTCATCACAAAATTGACTTACCGCCTGACGATCCGCTCCTCGAAATGGTGCTCATCGGCTATGCGCCAAACAATTATGGCCCCGAGGTTTGGACCATCGAATACCGCGTGCAGCAGGAGCAAGTATCCACGCGAGGAGAGTATTGGCAAACGCGCATCCTACGCCCTCGCTTTACGCAACTGTATCCGCCGGAAAAACACGCGCCACGCATGATCGTCGAGGCTCGTTACCCTGACAACCTAAAAGCGCCCACGCTCATGGCGCTCATCCAGGGCAATGATCCCGCGATCGCGCAACTGCGTGGCTCCGACGCGCGCTTCGCGAAGGTGATTGAGGCGGTGGACAAAGGGCAAGCCCAGAAAGCAGTTCCCGCCGATGCCGCCGATTTCCTGCGCGCTCTTCTACCGCTCATAGCCGACAAGCAGCCCTTCATTCTGGCCAAAATGGAAGAGCAGCACGGATTTGACTGGATTGTTCCGCCCGATGAGCCCGTCGAGCGCGCCAAGAAGGGTGAGGAAGACAAGAACCGTCCTCCCGAGGCTCCGTCCCTACGGCGGAAGCCCACTCCCCCGAATCGCTAGGAAATTCTCTCGATGCGGTCACCCTGCCGTATCATTCCGCCGGCAATCACCCGGCACAGCATCCCGCGTCTCCCGCGGATTTCCCGTCGCAAGCCAGGCCTGATTTTTTCGAGCATATCGCACGGAGTGCAAACCATACTGACCTCCAGTTGCGCAGTTCCCACCTGAAGTCGCTGGCCTTCGTCCAGCCCATTTACATTGATTCCACGAGTGGTGATGTTCTCCCGGATGATTCCGGGCGACAGTTCCATCAGCTCCAGCGTTTCGCTGTCCACCAGCAACACTTGCCGCGGACTTCCCGTTCTCGCATGGGCGCAGCCCTCGAGTCCAGAATCCAGCAGCGCACGAACTTCTGCGACCTCCTCCATCGGCAGGCGTCGCTGCAAGGCACGGAATAAGTGCACCACGTTAGCCATGGTTCAATCTCCCGCCGCGTGCACCCGGCCCGCTTCCGCTCCAATGTCCTTGCGGTAGTGCATGCCTTCAAAGCTGATCTTTGCGGCGGCTTCGTACACTTTCGCCAACGCTCGTTCAAGAGAATCGGCTGCGGCGGTCACACCTAGGACCCGGCCGCCATTCGTTACAATCGATTCGCCTTGCCGAAGCGTCCCGGCATGGAACACTTGCACACCGTTAATGCGACCTGCATCGGTTAGTCCGACGATCTTCTCTCTGGACACGAATTTACCGGGATAGCCACCTGAAGCCAGCACAACACAAGCGCTTGCCCCCGATTTCCACCTGAGCCGCGCAGGCTCCAGGATGCCGGCCGCCAACTCCGCCAGCATTTGCGCCAAGTCGAAGTCCATGCGCGCAACAATTGCTTGCGTTTCCGGATCGCCTAGCCGGCAATTGAACTCCAGCACTTTGGGTCCGGCGCCAGTCAGCATCAATCCAATGTACAGAAACCCTTGGTAGTGAATTCCTTCGCCAGCCAGTCCGCGCATCGTGGGTTGAACGATCGAGTCCAGGATCTGTTCTCGCAGGCCCGGGGGCAGAAGCTCGTCGGTGGAGTATGCGCCCATGCCCCCCGTGTTCGGGCCCAGATTGCCGTCAAAAGCCCTCTTGTGATCTCGGGTCGGCACTAGTGGCGCATGGCGCTGGCCATCCGTAACCACAATAAAAGACAGCTCTTGTCCCTCAAGCCCTTCCTCAAGCAGCACCCGCTTTCCCCCGGATCCAACTTCGTTCCCATCCATCACTCGATGGATAAAGTCTTCCGCGGAAGCTGCGTCCTGCGCGACAAAAACGCCTTTTCCCGCGCACAAACCATCTGCCTTTATTACTACCGGCCACGTCAACCCAGAAAGCGCCTGCACAGCATCTCGCGCATTTTCAAATGCGCCATACATTTTGGCGGTCGGAATATGGTGGCGCTCCAGAAACTCCTTGGCAAAGACCTTGCTCCCCTCCAACTGCGCGGCTTGTTGGGAAGGAGCCACAATCGGCCAGCCGCGCTCGCGAAACGCGTCTCCGATTCCGTTCACCAGCGGCAATTCTGGCCCGACAACAGTGAGGTCCGGACTAAGCCGTTCGGCCAGCGCCACCAGTTCCGCCACGTTTGCTGGATCGGCCGGCAGGCACTCCGCTTCGGATTCGATCCCGCCGTTTCCGGGCACGCACCAAATTTTCTCGACGCGCGGACTCTGCTTCAGCTTCCACACCAGGGCGTGTTCACGCCCGCCTCCGCCAATGACCAAAACCTTCATCAATGTTCCTCTTTGCGGAATCCTTCCGAACGATAGTCTACTCCGGTTTGCCGTCAACCTGGCCAGATCGCCGATGGAAATGAGCGCGTCTTGCGTGCTGTTCCGTATCCCTCAACCGTTACTTATTGCCTGAACCGTTGCGAATAAACGTTCCGCTGCCTTTGCCTGCTCCTAAACTTGATAACACGTTCCTGCTTAGACCTGGAAGGTCGCGCCATGCTCATTCCTTTGCGCCACGAGAATATGCAGGGCCGGCGTTGGCCGGTCATTTCCATCGCCCTCATCGCCATTAACGTCGTCGCGTTCCTGGCAACCCACGGGCAAATTGAGGCGCAAGCCACCAAGCAATCCGAAACTCGCGTGCGCATTCTGATGCTTGCCGCGATGCATCGGGAATTGAACATGAACTCTGAAACGCAGCAGTTCGTGACGAACTTCCGCGACAAAAATCCCGCGGTATGGAACAAAGTTGCATCACAAACGCGTCAACCCGAAGACGCTTGGGAAGCAAGAATGCGCATGAGCGAAAGTCCACTAGCGTTGCAACAGGAAATGGATTCGCTGCAGCAGCGATTTGCCGATCTAGAGCACGATTCAATCTTGGCCCATTACGCTTTTGTTCCCGCCCACCCGCAGCCCATCGCGTACCTCACCGCGAATTTTCTGCATGGCGGCTGGTTGCACATCATCGGCAACATGTGGTTCCTCTGGCTTGCCGGCACCATTTTGGAAGATACCTGGGGACGCATTATTTATCCTTTGTTTTACCTGCTGTCGGGAGCCATGGCCATGGAGTTCCACGCATGGTCGAACCCCGGCAGCCTGGCCGCCACGCTTGGCGCCTCCGGGGCCGTCGCCGCGTTGATGGGCGCATTCTTGGTTCGCTTTCCAAAAACAAAGATCGAAATGATCTGGCTCTTCGGCTTTGGTTTCCGGTCCTATCGTTTTCACGCCAGGGCCTATTGGCTTCTTCCGCTATGGTTGTTTATAGAGTTGTTTTCCGGCGCGATTTTCGGAGGTTCTTCCGGAGGCGTAGCGCACTGGGCGCACGTCGGCGGTTTTGTCTTCGGCGCAATAGGCGCCGTTGGACTTGGCTATTCCGGACTCGAACATGTTGCCAATCAAGCCATCGAGGCAAAGGTCGCTTGGACAGCGGATCCTGCTCTGGTGCAGGCCACCGAAAAGGTGGCTCAAGGAAATTTGGACGAGGCTATTTCCATTCTGCAAACGCATATGGGAACCAGCGCGGCGTCAATCGACGCTTGTGCGCTGCTTTCGCAGCTCTATTGGCGCAAGAACGATATCCCCAATTATCACCAGGCGATCGTCAAGCTCTGCCAAATGCACTTGAAAGCACAAAATATCGACGCTGCCTGGGAGGACTTTGGCGAATACCTGAACTCCGGCGGAGAGCGTATGCCAGCCTCTACATGGCTCGAACTTTGCCGCGCGGCGGAAGGGCAGCAGAATTTTGAGCGTGCCGTGGAGGAATACGACAAGTTGGCGCGCGCCTATCCAACGGAACGGCAATCCTTATTGGCGCTGATGGCCGCAGGCAGGTTGTCTCTAAAAAAACTAAATCGCCCGGCAGAAGCGCTTCGATTTTACAGGTGGGCCGCAGATTCGCCAGTTCCGCATCTTGATTGGACCATGAATATCGAGGCAGGCATTCAAGAGGCCCAAAAGTCCATGGCGTCGGTGGAAGTTCCCGCGACAAAGGATTGAAGTGGGCACCCTTTTAACCTATTCGTGCCAGTAAAGCGGTTAGTTGCTTGACCGATGGATTACGCGGAGCTAGCGGCGCGGATCGGTATCGTTACGCTCGAAACGGCATCCGAGGACGCCAACATGTGGCATCGGCCATCGAAGATTCCTCCCGGATCGATCACCATGCACGGCGAATGAACTTCACCCGTAACAACGCCTTTAGCTTCGATCTCAACGCGACCCTTCGCGAAAATCACGCCGTCGAAGCGCCCGGAAATCACCACCCTGTTGCCCTCGATCTGTCCTTCAACCTTTGCGCCTTCGCCCAGAATCACAGTCTGTTCGGAGATGATGTTCCCTTTTACGTTGCCGTCAATGCGGAATGTCCCTGTAACTGTGAGTGTCCCATCGAGGGTTACGCCCTGATCGATGAAACCTGTCCATTCTTCATTGTGAGTGCTGTTCTTTGTGACGCCGGGCCACTTCCACGCCATGACGACCCCCAGGAGAGACTCTTCCCACTCTAACGGCCTCTGCAGACAAGTCAACGAAGCGTTGTGGTGCAGTTGTCGAATCAGATGACAGTTGAGCCCACCGTGAGCAGCACGGGGCAACCAGTAGAACGGACAATCGAAGATTATTTCATTAAGCGATCGTATAAGCCCATCAACTGCGCTTCTTCGTAATATTCGAGCACGAGCTGCCCCGGCCGCACTTTAGTCTTCTCGCGGAGCAACACTTTCGTGCCGAGATGGCGCTGCAGTTCATCAAGGGCCGCGCGGATGTTGGCATCCTTCGGCATGCTGATAACCGGGCTGGCGCCGCGAACACGCCTGGCAGCCAGGCGTTCGATTTGCCGAACCGTCAGTCCACCCCGCGATGCGCGGTGCGCATAACGCATCCGAAGTTGAGGATCAGCGACTGCCAGCAAAGCCCGGCCATGCCCAGCGCTCAATTTACCTTCTTCAATCCACTCCTGGATCGTGGGTTCAAGCTTCAAGAGTCGAACGGCATTCGCCACCGTGGCACGATCCTTACCAGTCCGTTCCGCCACTGCTTCCTGCGTGAGCTGAAATTCATCCATCAGGCGGTCGAAAGCCCGGGCCGTTTCGATCGCGTTGAGATCTTCGCGCTGGATGTTTTCCACCAGCGTCATTTCCAATGCTAATTCGTCGGAAACTTGCCGGACGATCGCGGAAATCTTGGTGAGTCCGGCCCGTTGGGCGGCGCGCCAGCGGCGCTCGCCGGCAATCAACTGAAAGCGTCCGGCAATCGGCCGAACTACTAATGGCTGAATGATGCCGCTTGCTTTAATCGACCGAGCTAGCTCCTCCAGCGCTTCCTCGCGAAATCGTGTGCGAGGCTGATAGGGGCTTGGATCGATCAGATCTATATCGATCTGTTGTGGGCCCGCCGACATTATTTCCCGGCTCGGCGGCGCAATGGCGCCCACGGCCGCCACTGTCTGCGGTTGCGGGATTTGCGGTTCAGGCTCCCGAATGAGCGCTCCGAGCCCCCGTCCCAGCGCGTTTCTCGTCATTGGCAATTACCTCCTGAGCGAGTTGTGTATAGCCCTCGGCCCCTTTGCTGTGTAGATCATAGAAAATAATCGGCTTGCCGAAACTCGGGGCTTCGGCGAGCCGTACATTACGCGGAATAATACTCTGAAAAATCTGCGTGCCAAAGAAACTGCGCAAATCCGTGGCGACTTGGCGCGATAGCGTTGTCCGCTCGTCATACATAGTGAGCAAGATCCCCTCAATTTCGAGGCTCGGGTTCAAAGTCCTGCGAATACGCATCAGCGTGTCGAGCAGCTCCGAAACCCCCTCAAGTGCCAGATATTCGCATTGAATCGGCACAAGCACTGCGTCAGCAGCCACCAGAGCGTTCAAAGTCAGCAGATCCAGCGCTGGCGGACAGTCCAGCACAATAAAGCGATATTTTTCGCGAAGAGTGTTCAGAACCGCCTGGAGCTTGTATTCTCGACCCTCTGAGGAAACCAGTTCAACGGCGGCACCGGCCAGATTTTTGTCGGCTGGTATGACGTCTAATCCTTCGACCTGCGATTTTTGAGCGATGCGCTCAAAGGGTTCATTCAAGATCAGAAGATTGTAGAGTGTGCGTCTGGCGGGATCCTTCTGAAATCCGATTGCAGCGGTGGCGTTGGCCTGAGAGTCGCAATCGACCAACAGCGTGGGTTGGTCCGCAGCCGCGAGGCACGCGGCCAAATTCACGGCGGTGGTTGTCTTGCCGACACCGCCCTTCTGATTGGCCACAGCAATAATTCGCGCCACCGAACCCCCAGTGGGCGAAAACTTAGCAAAACTTAAAAGCAGATGCAAGATGTTTCACGTGGAACAAAATTTTGAGCGTGAAATTGTTCTTGACCGTTCGGGTGTTCCACGTGGAACACTCGCCCCCTTGATGCCGTGCCAACATTGAGCGAGTTGTCACGCGAATGTTCCACGTGGAACATGAGAGCTTAGCGATTAATAACCATTCCTGAACGCGAGTCAGGTCGTGGATGTTCCACGTGGAACATAGTGATAATTCTCCCCCTCGGCTTCCTACCTGCGAGCAAGACGTACAGGAAGAACTAAATGTGGGGAACGTTCCACGTGGAACAAACTCTACCTGCTGCATGATTATCGGCTCTCGGAATAGGTGCCGCCGCTTACTGCTACGCTTGCCCCCTAGACCCGACCAATAGAAAGCGCTGCAAGGAATGCGGAATCGATACGGGTTCACGCCAGCCCCATCCGCGTATTTTCTTGATCTCCTCGACGTCGCGGCCCCCCACCCACAAAATTACTTGGTTGGCTGCTACACGCTCCGACCCCGCCCAGTTCAGAAATTTCTCAAATTCTCCTAACGCTCGCGAACAAACAAAATCCACCGGCGTAATTTCCTCGCCAAGTTCCTCATATCGACTTACCAACACGCGCGCATCGACAAGTGCGAGTTCGCGAACCACTTCTGCCAAAAAGGTAGCCTTCTTCACATTGGACTCGATCAAAAAAACCTGCAATTCTGGGCGAATTATCTTCAACGCCAAGCCGGGAAATCCACCGCCCGACCCCACGTCGGCTAGCCGACCCCCCTGCAGTGGCACGGCTACCGCGGCATACATCGACTCGCAAAAGTGCCTATACAACATTTCCAAGGGATCGCGAATAGCTGTAATATTGATTTTTTCATTCCAAGCGAGAAGCAGCGACATGTATCGTTGAACCGAGGCAATTTGCTCAGTTGTTGCTTCAATCTTGAACTCGCGAAGCGCCTTGTTGATGGCATCTGCCGACAATGGTGCCGCATTTGTAGTTAACATAATATCGAAGACTCAGGCCAATGTGTCCGTAACATCCCTATTAACAAGCAGATACCGGGGTCCAGCAATGCCGGCCACTATATCAACGCCTGCGTGCCAGACAATCACGGGGACCAAGCTGCCGAGTACCGCGCGCGAAATCCCAAACAAAAGCCCCAGCACCATCGTGCTCACAAATCCGGCACGGCCTTGATATAAGTGCGCCAGTCCAAAGAGCACAGAAGAAACCAATATCACCAGACCGGTGGGCAAACCGGCTCGCGCAATCACTGCCATAGCAAATCCCCGGTACAAAAATTCCTCGCATAATCCGGCGGTAACCGCCAACGCAAGAAAGGGAACCAACTCCCTCGTGCTTCGCGGGAGAATGCGTTCCGCCAAAGCCTGAAGGGGCCCTCGCAGCGGACTCGTTGAGCGCCCCATGCGCCGCAGGTTCAGCCATTGCAATGTCACAATGAGCACGGCCCCGCACACCGTAATGAGCGTCAGCCAGAATCGCCGGGGCATCACCAATCCAAGCTGCTGCGCGGTCAGTCCATGGGCCCAAGCGCGCCACGCGACCACGACCACAGCGATCCACTGAAACGCGATCGTCGACCAATAGAGGGATAGCCGTTCGGCGGGCTCCACGCGCGGCTTCGCCAAAAGTTGCTGCAATCTCTTGCGCCCGCGCCAAGGCACAACCACGCCCAGCACGAAAAAAATCAACAAAATGTCCCAGGGCATCGGGCGATAAGAACACGTTCAAGCGTAAACGCGCAAGGCCTCACGCGGCGACTCAGCTGGATATCACGAACTGCGAAGTAGTGGCATCCTTATAGTGCAGTCACCGAAGTGAAGTGAACGAGGTGTTCCGTTGGCGACCCAAGTGAAATTGACCTCCATGGCCAAAGCGGCGGGCTGCGCCGCAAAATTGAATCCCGCAACGCTCGACGCGATCTTGCGCAAGTTACCGCGACAAACAAATCCCAACGTCCTGGTCGGATTTGATACTAACGACGACGCGGGAATTTTCAAAATCTCCGATGACCTGGCGCTTGTCCAAACCGTGGATTTTTTCACGCCCATAGTCGACGATCCATTTTTATTCGGACAAATCGCTGCCGCCAATGCGCTCAGCGACGTATACGCCATGGGTGGCCGGCCCATCTCATCGCTTTCCATCGTCGGCTTTCCGGAAAAAGGCGATCCGACAATTCTCGAGCAAATCATTCGCGGCGGCCTCGCGAAAATGAACGAAGCGAGCTGCAGTGTGATCGGCGGTCATTCGATTCGCAATGAAGACATGTTGTTCGGCTACGCGGTCACCGGTCTGATCAATCCGCAGCGCGTCTGGCGCAACGTCGGCGCACGCGAAGGCGACGCGCTTCTGTTCACCAAGCCGCTCGGAACCGGCGTCATCACCACAGCTCTGAAAAAAGATCGCGCCACCGAGCAATCATTAGCTGCTGCGGTTTCAGCGATGACTACGCTCAACGTCGCTGCTGCCGCCGCGCTCCAAGAAATCGACGAGAAATCAAGCCTCGCGCCAAGCGTTCATGCCGTCACCGACGTCACGGGCTTCAGCTTGTTGGGCCACGCCCGCGAAATGGCGCTCGGCGACCCGCCGCACGGCATTCCAGCAGTCTCCTTCGAGATTGATCATTCCGCCTTCGATTATTTCCCGGGCGCCGTTGAAGCCGCGCGCGAAGGTCATCTCTCCGGCGGACTCAAGAACAATCGCGCCTTTGTCGGCGACTGCGCCACGTTCGCGCCCACCATCGCCGCCGAGTATCAAGATCTGCTCTTTGACCCGCAAACTTCGGGCGGCCTGCTAGTGGCCATCGCTCCGAACGCGGCAGAAGAAGCGCTCGCCGCTCTCCAGCGCCACGGTGTTTCCGCCCGCCAAGTTGGCAAAGTGGTTGCCAAGCGAACTCCGCTTCTCGCGGTCAAATGAAATTCGCTTGATTCCAACAATCCTGTAGACTTCCCGCGTGGACACCATCACTCACGGCATCGCGGGCGCGCTCATCGCCAAGGCCGCGTTTCGCGGGCAAGACATGTTCAGCACGCAACCGCTGAATCGCCAACGAATCATTACCTGGTCACTTATGCTGGGCGCGATTTTTCCGGACTCCGACGTCTTCCGCGAATTTTTCTCGCACAAAGAACTTCTTATTTTGACGTGGCATCGCAGCATCACCCATTCGCTGGTTTGTTTGCCCATCTTTGCGCTACTTCTCGCCGCGTTAACGCGTTGGTTTGTGCGCCAGTGCAAATGGGATAGTCCTTCGTTCGGCATGCTATTCGCGGTCTACGCGATCGGCATTCTCAGTCACATCCTTCTTGATCTCGTCACTTCCTTCGGCACCATGATTTGGTCGCCCGTAAAATGGTCGCGCCCGGCCTGGGATCTTATCTTCATCATCGATTTCACATTGACGGCGATTTTTCTGGTTCCGCAGATCGTTGCCTGGGTTTACGCTCAAGAAAAAGGGTTGCAACGGCGTGCGCTGGCAAGTTGGCTGGTGTTTGCGGCAGCAACGGTGGGAGTCGCGTTTATCGCGTTGTCGGTGGACGCGCCGATTTCAATGCGGGCGATTCTCGTGGTGGTAGTCATCCTCGCGGCCGTGTTCCTTTTGCCCGGCCTTCGTAGCTGGGGATTGAGTGTGCGGCTCGCCACGTGGAATCTGGCAGGACTGCTACTCGCGCTTGCCTACATCGGCGCCGCCGCTTACGCGCATCGCGTCGCACTCGCACGCGTCGACCATTTTTCCTCATCGTTGCGCTTGGAGGTGCAATCGCGAGGCGCCCTCCCGTTTCCACCGTCGCTCTGGCACTGGGATGGACTCGTTCTCACCCCGCGCGGCGTCTATGAGTTGCGCATGAATCTCGGCGGCGAATCCACAGAAGTGCAGGCAACAGGCGCCATCGCTGCGACGGACGCGTCGTTAACCTACCGCTTTTATCCGGACGCCGCGCCGAACCCATACATCGAAGCCGCCAGACGCCTCCCCGAGGTGCAGACCGTCCTATGGTTCGCCCGTTTTCCGGTAATCCGCTTTCACAAAGAGGGCCCCGACGCGATCGTAGAAATCTCCGACCTGCGTTTTCCGCAAATGCGCCCCGACCGGCCCTCTTCATTCACCTACCGTGTACGTTTCGCCTCCGACCAAACAGTGCTGTCGCAAGGCTGGGTCAAGCCCAAGTAAGAGAATTGTTGAATGTAAGTAGCACTCTGAAACGTCAGAAGGGCGTCAGGTAGGTTTCTTGTCGGCCGGATGGATTACCACTTGCCGCTGCTCGCCGACGCCGACGCTTTCCGTGCGCACACCCGGCATCTCCTTCAACGCAAGATGCACAATCCGCCTCTCGCGCGACGTCATCGGATTCAATCGAAACGGCTGCTTGGATGTCTGCACTCGCTCTGCAGCCACCTTAGCCGTCATGCGCAGCTCTTCAAATCGCAACGCCCGGTAACCGCCGCAATCGACGTGAATCTTCTCGTGGTGTTCCGGCTCCAGCCGCAAAGCGCGAAACGCCAAGTGCTCCAGCGCCTTCAAAACCTCGGCTCCGCGCTCCAGCAGAATCTCTTTGTCGCGCCCGTCCACGTCCGCAAGAACTTCTGCGTCGCCACTTCCCGGCTCGGCCACGCTCACCTTCACTTGCAATTGAAATCCTGCTGCGCGTACGGTCTTTTCCAGGAACTGACGCAAAGCCTCGACCGCCGCTTGCCGATCAAGCTGTCCGTTCTGAATCAGTTCCTGAGCCATGGCCGCCTCGAACTTTAAACTGCTTCGCACGAAAAATCTGGGCCCGACCTGCTATATCCGAGCTGCTATCAACGCCTCACTTCTTCTTGTTTTTTCCGTTTTTCCCGCGCGTCTGGATCGCCGCCGTCGCTGGCAAAGGATGCGTGCGGTTCAGCCACCACTGCTGCAAGATCCCGACCAAGCTGCTGGTAAGAATATATACCGCCAGACCGCTGGATATTGGAGAGATCATGAATAACCCGGCCATGGTAACCGGCATGATCTTCATCATCATCTGCTGCTGCGGGTCCGTAGTGGTCATGGGGGTCATCTTCGAGACCAAATACATCGAAAGGCCCATCGTAATCGGCAAAATGTAATAAGGATCCTTGGCCGACAAATCTCTGATCCAGCCAAACCACTGTGCATGCCGCATCTCGATCGCGAAGCGCAGCACGGTGTTCAACCCGAACCAGATGGGCATCTGCAAAAACATCTGAAAGCATCCGCCCACCGGATTGATTTTTTCGCGGCTGTACACCGCCATCACTTCTTTGTTCATCTCCGCTTTGCGCGGATCACGCATCGAATATTTCTTGTATTTCTCCTGGATTTGTTTGATTTCCGGAGCGACGCGCTGCATTTTCAACGTCGTGCGATAGCTCGAAATACGCAGCGGAAACAGCAGCATATTTATGACCAGCGTCAAGACAACAATATCCCAGCCCCAGTTAGGAATATATTTGTGCAACCATTTCAATCCGTGAAACAGCGGTTCCGCGATGACCTCCAGCCACCCGAAATTCACCAATGCGTGCAGCGGCGGATTCATCCTCTTCAGGTCGTCATAGTCTTTCGGACCTACGAAGACGCGCATCGCCGAAGGCTGCGCCGAGGTCGCCGTCTGAATTTGCGGAACCGGCTCGTCGGTATCTTTGCCTTCCACCTGAACGGTGCGCGAAACCTTCCAATAGCGAGCCTCTAGACTTCCGGGAGCCGCGCCGACCAGCGGCAGAAACACCGCGGTAAAGTAGCGGTCCTCGATTCCCGCCCAATCCTTTCCGCCCTGCCATACTCCATGCGGCCACTTCTCCGGCCCCTCCAACTTCTTGGCGGCAATGTCGGTGACCTTGCCATTTTCGCTGTAGAAAACGGAGACGGTATCAATTGGCGCGGGGTTCGAGACCGTCAGATCACCAAAGCCGCCCAGCCAGCTCATCCCCGCCAGAATAGGAGCGCCGTCGAATTTCGCCGACGTTTCCACGCCCACCACGTACGTGTGGTCGAAGTGGAACCGTTTGGTCACTTCCAAGTGGCCGTCGCTCCAACTGAATTCCGCATCGGCAGGCGCATGCAAGGTGCTGGCAGGCGTGGAGATCTTGTACAGCGCCCCATTAGCAGCAGATTCCTGCTGCTGGTCATTCAACGCCACCGCAAACGGCCATCCGCCGGTTTGCTGTGCCGCATCAGGGTGCACCAAGTCGAGAATGCGCGGCGGCTTAGCGTCGTCCGTATATTTCTTGAGCTGCCAGCTTTTCACCACCGCGCCGCGGTTTGAGAATTCCACCCGATAGAGGTCATTCTCGACCACGATGGTTCGCTCTTCGGTGTCAGCCTTTGGCGCAATTGCAACTTTCGCGGCGGCGGACACGCTGGTTGCCGGTCGTTTGGTGCCTGGCGAGTTCGTGCTAGGCGGCGTCACCGTGGCCTGATTGCCGCTCCCTGGGCCTGGAGTCGCAGGTGCCGCCTGCGCCGCAGGTTTGCCTTGCGGAGGAACCGCCGGAGGCTTCGGCCCAAAGAATTTAGCCCACGCCAGGATCACCACCAGCGACAGGAGCGATGCCACTACAATGCGCAGCTCGTGCGTCAGCTTGAACTTCTTCTGCGGTTCACTCACGAATGCGCCTCTTCCGGTCTGGTAGCTCTGCAGTGTGGAGTAGCGTCAGGAACGGGGTCGTACCCGAATTTCCGCGATAGCGGGTGACATCGCAGCAGCCGCTTCAGCGTGAGCCAGCTTCCACGCGCGACGCCAAATCGCTCGACCGCCTCGTAGGCATATAGAGAGCAAGTCGGCTCAAACCGGCAGCTTCCGCCCACCAGCAGCGACAAATATGCCTTGTAAAATCGCAGCGCGACGAGCGCAAAACGCACGCCGGCACTTTGCGGCGAAGTTTTTACGCGCTCGGCATCAGGCGCGACAATTCCGCCGCCAGCGTGGCAAACTCCGCCTTCGCCACATTGCTCTTCGGATGTATGACGATGTCCCATCCTGCAGCTATCTCCAGACGATGGCAGCGCACGATTTCCCGCACGCGCCGCCGGATGCGATTGCGCACAACCGCCCCGCCCAGCGCCTTCTTGATGCTGAATCCAAATCTGCTGTGCGGCAGTTCATTCGCGCGAAGAAAAACGGTGAAGTGGGAATTCGAGCGGCGCTTCCCGGCGCGGTATACGGCGTCAAAATCTCCGCGCCGCACCAGCCGCGCCTCTCGCGGAAAATCCAGTCGCCCCGCCCTAAACGGGAGTGAGCCGATGACGGCCCTTCTTGCGGCGCGCCGCAAGCACCTTGCGGCCTCCGGCGGTCTTCATACGCGAACGAAATCCGTGCGTTTTGGCGCGCCGGCGTTTGCGCGGCTGATAAGTGCGCTTTGGCAAAGCAATCCCCCTTTAGTTACGTGCGCCCAAGATGGGAAGTTTCAAATGCAAAACTTCGCACTCCTCGGCACTCGCCGCCCCGAACCAAGCGACGGTTCACAAGCCGCACCTGCGGCTACCTGCGAATCAGTTAGTGTAGTCGACCCGCGCGCACACGGTCAAGAAAGCGCCGGAGCCGCGCTTTGTGTTGGGACAACCTCGAAGGGCTATTCTTGGAATCGTAGTGTCGTCATCGTCTTCTCAAGCAGATCTCGGTCTTCCGGGCTCCTTGCCGCGAGAACGAAGCCCAGCGCGTGACCCTTGATGATCGTCGACCAGAAAGCTTCGTAAATTAATTTGTCCTTGATGTGGAGTATTATGCGGAGCCTATAGAATTGGAGCCCGCCTGCTTCCTGTGCGACCGGGTCACCTTCAACTTCGACCGTCAAACTTGAGGATTTCAGCCCTTTAAGGACGTTTTGTAAGTAATCGTTTCCAGTCCGTATTCCGGGAGCAAAACCAACGTCCTCAGAAACAATCTCAATCATAGGGTTGTAATCGACAGGCGTTCCAAGCGGATAGCGAAAAACAGACAGCAGCGTCTGCGTATGTTTTTCCGCAACTTCATAGGCGGCCCTTCGAGTTGGATCATCACCAGCTACCAACTTCTTGCCCAATTCCATGACCCGCTTCTTCGTCTCGTCACCGTGGACCACCCACCCATCCGGAAACTCATACCGCATTGCGTAGAATCGGTTTGTGTAGACGTTGGTCTGAATCTCTCCTTCGTCCACAGCTTCAACGGGTTGCGCCGCCGAATCGGACGCAACTGCGCTGTGGTCGCCCGATGGCATCGCGAAAACGGAATCGTCCAACGCCACGTTGTGATGCACTTCTAGGACATTTATAACTAAACTCACCGAAGCGGACGTAATACGGAGCCTAAACGGAATCTGAATGCCGTCAACTCTTCGGTAGTCTTCAAATGCAATGTTCGTTTTCTCGACCTTACCGTCACCGTCTGGGCGTTCGGAGTCTTCGGCTATACGAAGCCCGGTTTTGGCATCAAAATAAAACGTGATCTTCTTGTTTCCCGGCTCGTGCGTCAGAACAGCATATGAATCTTGACCCGCAATTGTGGTTCGTCCCACCACCTTCATGTCCGGGTAGACTTCTCTCAGCCGAACATCCGTATCGAAGACCGCTTCAATCTTGGCACCTTCCAATTCTGATCCCTGCAATTGCCGTAAACCTTTTTGAGAATCGCGTTTCCAGGCTATATTTCCATCGAACCCGGCTTTCTCTTCAAACCGTCCATTTGCAAGAGAGAAGGTATGAACCGATCTGTTCGGCGCCTTTGCAAGTATCTCCATTTTCCCGGTCAGGGGTGGTGAAGTGAGTTCGACCGTACCGGAAATCACCTGAGTAGAGAGCTTTGCCCAGGCTTCCCGTCCGCCGCTAGCCCTGGCACATTTCTCAGTAATAGCCTCAATCGTTGGGAGAACCTCGTTATTAAGCTGGTTTCGTTCGGGTTTGGATATTGTTTGGGAGAATCCCGAGGACACACGCCAAAGCAAAGAGAAAGCCACAACAATGCGAACTGCTTTCACGGAGCCTCCGTAATTTCTGTATGCTGCAATTATCGAGTATTAAGTGACCCCACCGAGAAGAGGATTTCCATAGCAAGCCAATTAATCAACAGGGAATTTGCTTTCGTCATGCTGAGGGCTCTCGCTCTCTACGATGCTCTCTTGCTGGCCCGGTACTCGTCAAATGCCGTCAGAAATCGATCTACGTCTTTACGCAACAGATAGTAGGGCGTCGAAAGCCTTAGCTTTGACGGGTCGCCGCCGCGAATGCGAATCTTCTTCGTCTGCCACAGCCAGTTCTCAAGCTC
>Ga0137403_10004804_pt1 | contig 15824 bp, 14 predicted proteins | sample CZOMad2_1_16fung_FD_122057 | JGI IMG/M metagenome (GOLD analysis project Ga0137403, IMG submission 122057) | Vadose zone soil fungal communities from Angelo Coast Range Reserve, California, USA - CZOMad2_1_16fungal (Hybrid Assembly) | ecosystem: Environmental > Terrestrial > Soil > Vadose zone... | reverse complement strand
TTCACAGGCGTTCGATGATTTACAACGCCATCAGATAGCCATGTTGGAGGGCATGAGGGCTGCCTACGTAGCGGTGTTGCAGCGGTTTGATCCGAAACGTATCGAGACCGACTGCGATAACGACGGTGCTGGTCGAAGGATTTTTAACCGTTTTAGACCATGGCGCTGCTGGAATTACTACCGTGCGCTCTATGCCAGGCTCACACACGATTCCGATGGCATTTATTTCGTGTTGTTCGGCGAGGCGTTTGTCCGGGCCTACGATGAGAAAATTCGGCGCCTCGAGGATGATCATTTGCGGCAGAATCGTTGAGGGGCTAGTCAGTCATCGCTCCAAGGATCAGGATCTTGGCGGGCGGGGCGGTGGAAGGAGCGGACGCGGGCGTGGGGGAATGGAACGACGGTGCCGAGGTAGATGTGGCGGGCGGGGGGACGGTGGACGAGGCTCCCTGGATCCGGGCGAAATTCTCGATGGCCGCCTTCATGCTGGAAGGATTGGCATTATAGGCATCGAGGATGATATGATTGCCGTCACGTTCGAGCAGCTGTGATCGGCTATTGGAGGGCGTGTATTGCTCGATAGATTCACGTATTTTCTTATCGCTGACGACGAAATATTTGCCGACGGCAACCGCCACCAATACATTGGGCAGGTTGTAATCGCCTACAAGCTGGGTGTTGATGACGCCAGTGTTGGCGCCCCGTGTGATGTCGGCGCGGAGGAAAGTTTCGGCCTGTGAACCGGCGGCATGGGCGGACTGGCCGGCGGGCACAGGGACTGAGGCGGCCCCGTGATAAGCGATACCGGTATAGTCGGCGTCATGGGTGCCATAGGTCACGATATGCGGAATGCCGCGGCTCATTTCCCGCAGGTAATCGTAGTCCCACATGACGAAGGCGGCGCCATCGCCGCTGCGCAGGAAATCGTACAATTCACCCTTTCCTTTCTTCACTCCTTCCGGTCCCCCGAAACCTTCGAGATGGGCTTTGCCTGCATTGGTGATGATGCCATGCGTCGGGAGGGTATATTCACAATAGCCGGCTATCTCATGCAGATGATTGGCGCCCATTTCGATCACGGCAAACTGCGCGTCTGTCTTTATGGAAAGGATGGTCAGGGGCACGCCGATATGGTTGTTCAGGTTGCCCTGCGTGGTATAGGTAATATAAGATGAGGACAGCACGGCATGGATCAGCTCTTTCGTAGTGGTCTTGCCATTGCTGCCTGTGATGGCGATGAAGGGAATCGTAAACTGCCGGCGGTGGTGCAGGGCCAGGTCCTGCAGGGCCTGGAGGGTGTCGGGAACGAGGATGAGGCGTGTGTCGGTGGGCTGGGCTGGCGCCTCATCGACGATGGCATAGGCCGCTCCCAGCTCGAGGGCGCGGATGGCGAAAGCATTCCCGTTAAAGTTGGGCCCTTTCAGCGCAAAGTAGAGATCGCCTTTTTTCAGCCGGCGGGTATCTGTCTGGATGGATGGGTATTGAAGGAACAGCTGGTATAATTGCCCGGTATTCATAGTTCAAAAATAAAGAGGCCGCCCGGTAGGGCGGCCTCTTTATCTAAAAAAATTTTTCTATTGTTTTCTTGTATTCTGTCTTCTTTGCTTGTAGTTGATACCGGTCTTCCGGCCATTCCCGGTCGGGCTGCCCACACGGTCCATCGCACAACGGAACCCGATCGTAGAGCTTGCCTGATCTTCTTCCAGGAAGCGGCGGGTACCGGGGCTCAGGTAATAGGCGCGGTCATCCCAGCTGCCACCTTTCACCACCCTTGATTTATTGCTGATCAGGGTCGTTTTGCCGTAGCCGTAAGCGATGCCGGCGATGGTAGAGTCACCATCCAGGAAGTTGATCACATCCCCTTTCTGGTAATTACGGCGTTTGACACTTTCGGAATCCGTTACATTACGCATCTTGATCCGGCCCAGGCTATCTCTTTCAGCCTTGCCTTCCTTGCCCATATCGACAGTCTCGAATTTATTACCGCGGTAAGGAGAAACGTCGTTGACGTCTTCCGCAGACAGGGGACGATATACGTCACCTACCCACTCGCTCACATTACCGGCCATATTATAGATCCCGAATCCATTGGGGAAGAAGGAAGTGACAGGGGCGGTATAAACAGCATTGTCATTCAGACCACCGGCCACACCCATATTATCCCCGGAACCTCTTTTGAAGTTAGCCATGAAAGTACCCTGCCAGGTACCATGACGTGTATCACGAAGACCGTTCACGTTATTGCTCCAGGGATAGACTTGTTTGTTGGCGATCAGCTCTTCCCCACGCTTCTTATCGTTCTTGCCTGGCAGAGGGTTCTGATTGATATAACCCAGGGCCGCATATTCCCATTCGGCTTCTGTCGGCAGGCGGTAGTTCGGCAGCAGGATCCCATCTTCAAAGGTGACCTGCGTACGGGGCGTACCATTCGGGTTCTTCAGCTCGTTCTTCTTCGATTTAGCGGCAGCACCGGGAGTGGGCTGAAACTCACCCATCAGGTAAGCTTTCGTGTTATAGTTCTCCTGACCAAGGCCTTGTAAGTTCTTAACGGCATTTTTATTGATGAACCCCTTGTCGATCAGCGCTTTTTCATTCACCCTGTCCGATCTCCACAGACAAAAATCATGCGCCTGCTTCCAGGTCACGCCAACGACAGGATAATAGTTATAAGAAGGGTGGCGGAAATAGTATTCCACCAGCGGCTCGTTATAGGCCAGTTCGCTTCTCCAAACCAGGGTATCGGGTAAGGCACCCTCACGGACAGCCTTGAATTCGTCTGCGTCGAAGACGTTATTTACCCAGTAGAGATATTCGCGGTAATGGATATTGGCCACTTCGGTCTGGTCAATATAAAAAGAGTTCACCGTCACGCGGCGGGGAATATTATTCCAATCGCTCATCACGTCCTCCTGGGTAGCGCCCATGGTGAAGGTACCACCCTGGACAAACACTAAACCGGGACCGGTGTGCTGCTCTTTTTCTTTGGAAACCTGGAAGCCACCCATGTTCTTGTCATTGTAGTTCCAGCCTGTAGCCGTAGACTGATCCGGTTTTTTCTTACAGGAGACTCCAAGGACCGACACACAGGATGCCAGGATTGCTAGGTTTTTCAGATTCATAATTAACGCTTTTAGCCGTAATTTGTAAAGAGGATAAACGTGGTTTTGAAGGAAATATTGCATTAAAATACGCAGGGAATTTATCCACAGTTGCCCTTATCGGCGAATATAGCTACTTTCCACAAAACATCCAGGCGATTCCCCACAGATCAGCCTTTGATGTATATATGTAAACGATTGAATTTGAATGTCTAAGAGAAGTATGAGGAGGATTTGGCTTATTATGGCTCATTTATGGCTCCTGACCCTTGCGGCCAGTGGGCAGCGCGGCTATAAATCCAGCTCCGTCCTGGCCGCTGGCGCCTGGTATAAAATTGCCGTGAAAGACCCCGGAATCTACCGGATCGACGTCCCTTTCCTGAAGTCCCTGGGTATCAACACGGATCAGCTTTCCTCCGCCACGATCCGGCTCTATGGGAATGGCGGCCAGATGCTGCCCGAAGCCTGCAGTGGCTCCCGCACCGACGACCTGGAAGAAAACGCCATCGACGTGGAAGACGGGGGGGATGGGATCTTTAACGGCAGCGATTATATCCTTTTTTATGCCCCCGGGCCCCATGCCTGGATTAAAGATTCCCTTAACCGGCAGTTCAGCCACCGCAAGAATCTCTTCAGCGAAGAATCCTTCTATTTCCTGTCCTTCGGGGGAACGGGCAAACGGGTCGGCAACCTCAGCTCTCCCCAGAACCCCAATATTTCCATCAGCAGCTTCGACGAACGCTGGTTCCATGAGCTGGACACCTTCAATTTCCTCAGCAGCGGAAAGGACTGGTATGGAGAAGAATTTGCCAATGTGCCGGGAGGCCTGGTATCCCGAAATTTCTCCGTAGCTCCCAGCGCAATGCCACACCTGGACAGCAGCCAGCCCTTGTCCGTCACCGCCAATTGCATGGCCCGCTCGATCGGGACGGGCAGCCGGTTCGCCATCAGCGTCAACGGCGTCGCGGTCTCCGAGCTGGATATTCCTGCTGTAACCGACGGCAGCTACGATGTCTTTGGAAAGGTACTTCAGTCCAGGACGAGCTTCCACGCGGCCCGGTCACCCCTCACCCTGACTTTGAACTTTACCCCCGGCAGCTTCAATGCGCAAGGGTGGCTGGATTGGCTGGAACTATCCGGCAGGGGTCAGCTCATCTTCGATGGGCAGGGGCAATTGCTCTTCCGGGACTGGAACAGTGTAGGCAGCGGCCATATCGGATCCTTCAGCATGACAGGGGCCGCTGCGACTACCCGGGTATGGGATATCACCGATCCGTCATCCGCACAGAATATACAGGGCGTCCTGAACGGCAACGTTTTTTCTTTCGTCAATGATTGCGGCTCGCTGCATGAATATGTGGCCTTTACCAATGCGGCTGCGGCGGGGGCCAGCGCGGGGTCCGGCCTGCTGCTGCCAAGGGCCGCGGGCAAAGTGGATAACCAGAACCTTCACCAGGCTTCCCAGCCACAGCTGCTGATCATCACCGATCCCGCCCTGATGTCCCAGGCGCAGCGCCTGGCGCAGTTCCACCTTCAGCAGGATCATCTGAAGACCCTCCTGGTCAGCAGCCAGCAGGTCTACAATGAATTCGCAGGGGGCAATCCCGACCCCGCGGCCATCCGGGATTATGTAAAAATGTTCTACGACAGGGCGGCTGGAGATTCCACGAAGAGACCCGGTTACCTGCTGCTCTTCGGGGCAGGATCCTTCGACTACAAGGACCGGCTGGTGGGCAATACGAACCTGGTGCCGGCCTATGAAAGCCAGTCTTCGCTCGACCCGCTGAACAGCTATACTTCGGATGATTTCTTCGGATTCCTGGACGATAACGAGGACGTCAACGCGATCAATAGCCTCAACCTGCTGGATATCGGCATCGGCCGCATACCTGCCCGGACACCTGCGGAGGCCGCGGCCGTGGTGAATAAGATCCTCCACTATTCCGATCCCAAGACCCAGGGCCCTTGGCGGAACGAGCTCAATCTTATCGCGGATGACGGGGATCAGAATCTCCATTTCACCGATGCCGAAGGATTTGCCGCCACCATCACCGCCACGGCGCCCGCCAGCAATATCGACAAGATCTACCTGGACGCCTACAAGGAGCAGAACACCCCAGCGGGCGGACGTTATCCCCTGGTGAACCAGGCGATCAGCAGCCAGATCTACAACGGCACCCTGATCTGGAATTATACCGGGCATGGGAGCAGTACCCGCCTCTCGAACGAGGATGTGCTGGACCAGGACATCATCAATGGCTTCTCCAACCCCGACAAGCTTCCCCTTTTCATAACGGCTACCTGCGATTTTACCCCCTATGATAATCCGCTGATCCATTCCATCGGGGCCGATCTGCTGGTGAGAAAGGCTACAGGCGCCATTGCCCTGATGACCACCACCCGCCTGGTCTTCGCCTTCAGCAATAAAACGATCAATAACAACTATCTCCTGACCGCCCTCCAGCCCGGGCCGGACGGGTCCTATCATAGCCTTGGAGATGCCGAAAGGCTGGCCAAGAATTTTACCTACCAGACCCAGACAGATGCCGTGAACAACAGGAAGTTCACCCTGGTGGGAGACCCGGCGCTCACCCTTGCCTTTCCCAGGTATAAGGTGCTGACCACCTCCATCAATGGAAAGGCGGTAACCGCCGCTCCCGATACGCTGAAGGCCCTCAACCAGTACACGATCGGCGGCCAGGTGACGGATAACAATGGCGCCCTTCTCGGCTCTTTCAGCGGAACGCTCTATGCCACCGTATTCGACAAGCCCAGGACCCTCAGCACCCTGGGTAATAATGCCGGCAGCTTCAAGGCGGACTTCCAGGTCCAGGATAATGTGCTGTACAAGGGCAAGGTCCAGGTGAGCAATGGCATTTTCAGCTTTTCCTTCGTAGTCCCCAAGGATATCAATTACCAGTATGGCAAAGGGAAAATAAGCTATTATGCCGGAGCCGGTGGCCCGGGTACTTCATCCGGCGGGGCGGATGGCAACGGGGCATTTACCAACCTGGTAGTCGGAGGTTCGGGAGGGAGCAGCGGTTCAGGACCGGGACCGACCATCGAGGCCTACCTCAATGATGAAAAATTCGTGGACGGCGGCATCACTAATCAGAACCCCATCCTGCTGCTGCATTTACAGGATTCCGTGGGGATTAATATTACCGGCACGGGCATCGGGCACGATATCGTGGCCATCGTGGATAATAATGCCCAGAACCCCCTGGTGCTGAATGGATTTTATGAGGCGGACCTGAATACCTTCAAGAAAGGAACGGTCCGCTATCCCTTGCCGGTCATGCAGGATGGGGAGCATACCCTGCTCATAAAAGCATGGGATGTGGCTAATAATTCCAGCCAGGTACTATTGAGCTTCCGGGTGCTCAAATCCCAGCATCTCAGCCTGGCCCATGTGCTGAATTATCCCAACCCTTTTACGACCCATACCACCTTCTGGTTCGAGCACAACCGGCCTGCCGATGACCTGCAGGTTATGATACAGATTTTCACTGTTTCCGGCAAGCTGGTAAAATCCATCCGCCGTACAATAAATACCCCCGGAAACCGTTCGAGTGAAATCGAATGGGATGGTAGGGACGATTATGGATCCAGGATCGGAAGGGGCGTCTATATTTACCGTCTCCGGGTACGCGCCTCCGATGGCACCCAAGTGGATAAACTGGAAAAACTACTCATCCTTTAGCGCAAACTATTTAAAATCATTAATTTAGCAGCCTATTAACAAAATTTACTTTTAACAGAAGCCACCAAATCCAACTGATTTGCGTGATTGTAAAAGAAAATTAAAATAATCATGAAACGATTTCGCGCGGGATTAACTGCTTTATTGATGATGTTTTTTTCGGTGTTGTATTTCTCGGAGACTCAGGCTCAATCGACGGCTGCACCGGTCAATGTGGTGACGACGGCCGTACCTTTCCTAAGAATATCCCCCGACGCAAGGGCCGGGGGAATGGGCGATCTGGGGCTTGCTACTTCCCCGGACGCAAATTCTGCTTTCTACAATCTGGCGAAGACTCCGTTTGCTAAAAAAGATATCGGCATTGGATTTACCTACACTCCCTGGCTGAAAGACCTTGGATTGAACGATGTATATCTTCTGGCTGCATCCGGGTATAAGAAACTGGACGATAACCAGGCCTTGTCTTTGTCGATCCGTTATTTCAGCCTCGGCAGCATCCAGTTCACCGACTATAGCGGCGGCGATATCGGCAATGGCCGTCCCCGGGAGTTCGGTGCGGATTTCGGGTATTCCCGGAAACTGGGAGAAAAACTGTCGGTAGCGCTGGCTGCACGTTATATCTATTCCAACCTGGCCCAGGGCTATGCTCCTACGGGAACGACCTACCAGCCCGGAAAGACCTTCGCCGCGGATATATCCTTTTTTTACCATGGGGCAACGGATGAGGCAGGTGGCTGGAATTTCGGCGCCGCCATCTCCAACCTCGGAGGTAAGATCGGGTACACGAACTCTGCCACAGAAAAAGATTATATACCGGCCGATCTTGGATTGGGCGCTACTTATACTTTTGTTCCCAATGAAGATAACAGGATCACCTTCGGGCTCGACCTCCACAAGCTGTTAGTCCCTGCTCCACCGGTCTCGGTGGATGCCGGCGGTCCGGTGGATTCGGCAAATCTCGCCAGCTATCATGGCTCGGCCATTACGAGCAGCTGGTTCAAGTCTTTCAGCGGGCCCAACCAGGTGAAACTGATCCAGGCGTCCATCGGCGGCGAGTATGCTTACCAGGATCAGTTCTTTTTCCGGGCGGGTTATTACTATGAGAATAAGGATGAAGGCAACCGTAAATATTTCAGTGTGGGCGTCGGGCTCAAATACAATGTCATGAACCTGAATTTTTCTTATCTCGTGCCTTCGGGTAGCGGGACTAACCGCAATCCTTTGTCCAACACGCTCCGCTTTGGCCTGTCATTCGACCTTGATAGCAGCGGCGGTGACAGTACGCCGACCACCCCAACAAATTAAAATTAATCAAGCAATTAATTCGCGCTTGTTCATAATAAGCAGATAATTTTGAAGCGTCCCGGTTTCCGGGGCGCTTTTGATTTTGCAGTGAGGCGTGGGGGGCGGATTTTTGCCGCGATCGGGGACGGGCATTATTTCTAAACAACTATTATATGTCGTACAGGATCGGGTTTGGCGTGGATTTTCATCAGCTGGCGGAAGGCCGGCAATTATGGCTGGGGGGCGTACTGATCCCTCATTCAAAAGGAGCATTGGGGCATAGCGATGCGGATGTATTGCTGCACGCGATCTGCGATGCCCTGCTGGGTGCGCTCAACCTGGGGGATATCGGAGTTCATTTTCCCAATACCGATCCTGCGTACAAAGATATCGACAGCAAGATCCTGCTGCAAAAGATCTGGGGGCTGGTGCGGAAGAGAAATTACCGCATCGTCAATATCGACAGCACCGTCTGTCTCGAAGCGCCCAAGATCATGAAATACGCGGATGCGATGCGGCATGCGATGGCTGCGATCCTGGAGATGCCGGCCGGGGATATTTCCATCAAGGCGACCACGACCGAAAGGATGGGCTTTGTCGGAAGAGAAGAAGGGCTGGTCGCTTATGCGACAGTGTTGTTGGAAAGTGAGTCGGGGGAGTCGTAGTTGTTGGAGAAGTGAACCGAAGCTTGTAGCTTGCACCCAGAAGAACAAACCCATGTCGAATATCAACGTCAAGATCGTAAATAAGTCCCCGAATGAGCTGCCCGGCTATGCTACAGAAGGTTCGGCCGGTATGGACATACGCGCCCACCTTCCCGGAACGATCGTATTGAAACCCCTGGAACGCCAGCTGATCCCTACCGGGCTCTTTATCGAATTGCCGCATGGCTATGAAGCGCAGGTGCGGCCCCGCAGCGGCCTGGCCCTCAAACATGGGATCACCTGCCTCAATTCCCCGGGCACCATCGATTCGGATTATCGCGGAGAGCTTAAGGTCATTCTCATTAACCTGTCGCAGGAAGAGCAGGCGATCCATCCCGGGGACCGGATCGCGCAGATGGTGATCGGGCGGATAGAGCAGATCGCATGGGACCTGGTCGGGCAGGTAGGCGTCACCGCTCGTAACGAAGGTGGATTCGGACATACGGGGAAATCATAGACAAGCAATAAATAATGTATAAGGCCTTACAAGGAATTACGCTCATCATTGTGCTGACCGGGATGATCGGGTCGATAGGAGGATGTCGTTCCGCCAAGAAGATCCAGAAAGTCATTGCCGTGCAGCATAAGGACACGGCCAAGGCAACGGTCGTGGTCATAGCGGACAGCATAAAGACGGATCCGAGGGCCGATTCGGCGCTGTTCATCAGCCAGACCCTGTTGAAGCTGGAGGGCAACCAGATCGATTTTAAGACCTTCTCCGGCAAGGTGAAGGTGAATTATGAAGGGGGAGAGGGGGGCAATGAGTTCACGGCATTCGTCCATATCATGAAGGACAGTCTTATCTGGATCAAGGTCAATGCCCTGCTGGGCATCGAGGCGTTCAGGATGTTGATCACCCGGGACAGCGTCAAGATCCTCGACCGGTTCAAGAAAATAGCCAGGCTGCGTTCGGTGAGCTTTCTCCAGCAGGAGATCCATCTTCCCGTGGATTTCAGGACCTTGCAAGATCTGCTCATCGGGAACCCTATTTTCCTGGATACGAGCAATATCCTCTTCTATAAAAAGGAGCAGGCGGGCCTTTCGCTCATGTGTATCGGCAGCCTGTTCAAGAATTATATCACGCTTAATCCCGGGGATAATACCCTGAAGCACAGCAAGCTGGACGATACCGACCCCATGCGGGCCCGGACCTGCGATCTTACTTATGGCGATTATGATCAGAAAGACAATATCCGGTTCTCCACGTACCGCAAGATCTCGGTGGCGGAAAAATCGAAGCTGGACATCGAGCTGAACTATAATCAATACAATTTTAACGAGCCCTTAAGTTTTAGTTTCACCATTCCGAAAAATTATAAGCGGAAATAAACGTTAGAGGATAGCAATAATTTCCCAATCGTTAAATATCTTTAAGCATGTCTAAGTCACTCCTCCTGACCACTGTACTTTTTTTGGGTATCCTGGTGTCGCGTGCCCAGGGCCAGACGCAGAGCCGTTCCGACCTGGAAAAGGAACGGGCCGCCATACAGAAAGAGATCGAGGATGTGAAGCGGTCGCTGGACGAGACGCACCGGAACAAGAAAGAGACCCTGGGCCAGCTGGGCCTCCTGCAGCGTAAGCTGCGCCTCCGGGAATCCGCCATTCAGAATATCAATTCCCAGATCAATTTCATACAGGGCGATATGAATGAATCCTGGAGGGAGATCCTGAAATTGCGCCGGGAGCTCGATACCCTGCGGACCCAGTATGAGCAGAGCATCGTATTCGCGTACAAGAACCGCAGCAGCTATGACTTCCTGAACTTTATCTTCTCGGCTACCAGCTTCAACGACGCGGTCAGAAGGATCGAATACCTCAAATCCTACCGGGCATACCGCGAAGAGCGGGCCGAGAATATCGTCCAGACCCAGCATTTGCTGCAGGGCAAGATCGACGGGCTGAAGGTCACCCGGCAGGAGAAGGATGAAGTGCTGAAGAAGCAGACCCGGGAAAGGTCGATCCTCGAAGACGAGAAGAAAGAGAAAGATGAAGTGGTCTCGCGGCTGAAGTCGCAGGAGAAGGACCTGAAAAAACAGATGGTCGCCAAGCAGAAACAGGATCAGAAGCTGGCAGGAACCATTGCCGCCGTCATACGCCGGGCGGTCGGGGTAGCAGCTAAGAAGAATGCCGGTGCGAAGGCAGTTGCCGCGGATAAAACGGCCAACAAGACTGCCGCCAATCCGGGTAATGCCAACGATAATCCCACTGGCATCGCCAATGCCGCAAAGCCAAAGGCGCCGCCTACCGTGTTCGAGACCAAGGAGGACGTAAGGCTGTCAGGCAGCTTTGAAAAGAATAAGGGCCACCTGCCCTGGCCGGTGAGTTCGGGAACTATTTCCATGTTCTTTGGCCCACACGAGTATATCAAGAACGTCTATCACAACAATCAGGGTATTACGATCGATGTAAGCCCCGGCACCGCGGTAAAGGCCGTTTTTGAAGGGGAGGTGCAGAGCGTATTCAATGTAAGCGATGTCAGCGGCGTGGTGATCCGGCACGGTAAATATTTTACTACTTACAGTAATTTGTCCACCGTCTCCGTGTCGAAAGGGGAACAGGTAACGACGGGGCAGATCATCGGCCGCGTGGCGGACATCGGTCAGCTCGAATTCCTGGTGTCGGATGATAAGATCCGCTGGCTGGACCCCGAGAGGTGGCTACATAAATGATTGGTGGGGCGCGAGGCCGGCGAGCTAGGACAGGAACCGGTTGTATAAGGCCTCATATTCCGGAACGATCGTGTGGATGTCGAATTTTTTCGCATGTTGGGCTGCGTTATGCTTGAATTTTTTCAATCTCGCTTCATCGGAAAGAATATGGATGGCATGAGCGCTCATGTCCTCGACATCTCCTACCTCACTCAGATAGCCTGTTTCCCCCGGCACCGCGATCTCCGGCAATCCTCCCGCATTCGTGGAAATAACGGGTACGCCGGCCGCCATCGCCTCCAGGGCCGCCAATCCAAAGCTTTCATATTCTGAGGTCAGCAGGAACAGGTCTGCTACGGCCAGGATCTCTTCCATCTGCTCCTGCTTGCCGACAAAACGCGCGTCATCGGTCAGGCCCAGTTCCCGGCAGAAATTCTCCACCCCGGAACGTTCCGGACCATCCCCTACCAGCAATAATTTACTCGGGATCGTCTTATGCACGATGTCGAAGATGCGCACTACGTCCTGCACTCTTTTTATCTTACGGAAATTCGAGGCATGCATCAGGATCTTTTCTCCATTGGGAGCGATCACCCTGCGGAAGGCGTCGATCGGTTTCTTGTGGAAGCGGCGGGTGTCCACGAAATTATAGATCACCTTGATATCTTTTTTGATATCGAAGGTCCTGTAGGTCTCATCGCAGAGATTTTGAGAGACGGCGGTGATCGCGTCGCTCTGGTTGATGGAAAAAGCCACCACGGGGGCAAAGGTCTTGTCCTTTCCAACCAGGGTGATATCCGTTCCGTGCAGCGTCGTGATGACGGGGATCCTTATCCCCTGTGCTTCCACGATCTTCTTGGCCATATAGGCCGCTGAGGCATGCGGAATGGCATAATGAACATGGAGAAGGTCCAATTTCTGATTGACGATCACGTCGACCATGGTGCTGGACAATACCGTTTCATAAGGGGGATAGTCGAAGAGGGGATAGGCGGCGACCCTCACTTCGTGATAGAAAATATTAGCATTGAATTCATTTAGCCTTACCGGTTGCTGGTAGGTGATGAAATGAACCTGGTGGCCTTTGTCGGCCAACGCTTTTCCAAGTTCCGTAGCCAGCACGCCACTGCCGCCGAAAGTGGGATAACAAACAATTCCAATCCGCATAGTGCAGGGTTAAAATGAATTTAATGGGTCGAAGGTAATCCGCAATACTTAACTTTAGCGAAAATTAAACACTGATGAATCGCTTTTTGTTGACGGGGGCCCTGGCTTTATTTTTCCTGGCCGGATCGGCGCAGGATCAGGACTCATTATTTATCCGCCGCCTTGCCGACGAGATCCTCGTGAATGGCAAGGCTTATGCTAACCTGCGCGTTCTTACGAAGACCATCGGCGGGAGGCTCTCCGGAAGCCCGCAGTATTACCAGGCCGAAGCATGGGGCCGGAAAGCGCTGGAAGACGCCGGCGCCGATAAAGTATATATGCAGGAATGCCTTGTGCCTCACTGGACGAGGGGCGGAAGGGATACGGCGTGGTGGACGGGAGGAAATCCGGCTGCGGGAGCTGGCGGATCGCCGATGGATGTATTGGCGCTTGGAAATTCCAGGGGTACTGGGCCGGGCGGCATCCATGCGCCCGTGATCATGGTGCATTCCTTCGAGGAATTAGCACAGCGCAGCGGTGAGGTAAAGGGCAAGATCGTCTTCTATAATTATCCTTTCAATCCACGGTTCACCGAGACATTCCGGGCCTATTCCGATGCCGTACGTTACCGTGTAGCCGGCGCCAGCAGCGCCGCCCGCTATGGCGCCCTTGCCGTGCTGATACGATCCATGACGGCTTCGGTAGATAATAATCCGCATACCGGCGTCATGTTATACAACGATTCTTTCCCGCAGATACCTGCCGCGGCAATGGGCATGAGAGACGCGGACAAGCTGGCCGCTGCGCTGGAGAAGAAGCAAGCGGTGGAGATATACCTGAAGACGATGGGTAAGATGCTGCCGGATACGCTGGCGCATAATGTGATCGGTGAGATCCGGGGTGAGCAGTACCCGGATGAGATCATTACCGTAGGCGGTCATCTCGATTCCTGGGACCCTGCTGAAGGCGCGCAGGATGATGGCGCCGGCTGCGTACATTCGATCGAAGTGCTTCGCGCCCTGAAGGCGATCGGGTATCATCCCCGTCATACGATCCGGATCGTTCTCTTCGCCAACGAAGAGAACGGACTGCGTGGAGGCAAGAAATATGCGGATGAGGCAAAATCCAGAAAAGAGAAACATCTGTTTGCGCTGGAGAGTGATGCGGGCGGCTTCACTCCCCGCTGCTTCAGCTTCTCTTTGTCCGATGAGCGGCTGGCCGGAATACGGCCCTGGCTCAGATTGCTGCAGCCCTATGGAGTTTATGAGTTCACGAGAGGCGGCGGCGGGGCCGATGTGGGACCCGTGGGCGAGCTGGGCGCGACGGTGGGCGAGCTGGTGCCGGATTCACAACGTTATTTTGATTATCATCATGCACGCAACGATGTGCTTGAAAATGTCAACAAGCGGGAACTGGAACTTGGCGCCATCAATATGGCCGCACTGATCTACCTGGTGGACAAGTATGGATTAAAATAAACTATCATGAAAAAATTCCTTCGGATCGCAGCCCTGCTTATAGTGGCAGCGTTGCTCGTATTCATCCTGATCCGCTATTTCTTTGTATTCGGCGAAGGGGTGAAGGCCGGCGAGCTCAATTATGTGGTCAAGAAGGGGTATATCTTCAAGCCCTATGAAGGCAAACTTATCCAGAACGGGCTCCGCTCGAAGACCCCGGGCACTATCCAGTCCTATGAATTCGAATTCTCCATCACGAATGAGGCCGTCGCGCAGAAGCTGATGCTGAACAGCGGCAAGGTCGTGGAATTGCATTATAAGGAATATATCGGCTCCATTCCATGGCGGGGATACAGCGAATTCATCGTGGACAGCATCGTGGCGATCAATGATCCGGCGAAATGATGGGCGTGATCCGCGAAATGAATCAATGGCCAGGCGGGACGGCGGGGCCTGCGTAGAGGCAAAAGATCACGGGTCGTTTGTGGAGGTCCGGCGCGGCCTTTTTCCATTCTACGATCGTCCTGGTCCTGATGAGTTCTTCCGGCGCGGTCAGGTCGGCGGCGATGCATAGCCGGGTCGTGTCCCGGCAGGTCTGAAGGATCGATTCCAGCAGCTGATTGTTCCGGTAGGGCGTCTCGATAAATAATTGCGTGCAGTTCATCCGCTGCGATTCGGCCTCCAGGTCACGGAGGGCCCTGATGCGTCCGGCGGTATCCACCGGCAGATAACCCGAGAAGCGGAATTGCTGACCGTTCATGCCGCTGCCCATCAGGGCCAGCAAGATAGAGCTGGGGCCAACCAGGGGCCTGACGAGCGCGCCCATCTCATGTGCTGTCTCCGTCAGCAACTGACCGGGATCGGCCACTCCCGGGCATCCGGCCTCGCTGATCAGACCGATCGTCTGTCCTGCCTTCAAGCGCTGCCGGAAAGCCGACCGAACTTCCTCTTCCGCCTTATGGATGGCGAACCATTCGTAATCATCGATGACCATTTCCTTCCAGAGGGCTTTCAGGTACCTGCGTGCGCTGCGCTCGTTCTCCACGAAGAAGCAATGGCATTCTTTCACGGCATTCAACAGGTATGGGGGGAGCACCTGGAAAGAATTCTCGTCCAGGAAAGAAGGGATCAGGTAGAGGGTCGGTGAGGAAGAGGGTGCTGGCGGGGAGGACGATGTTGAAGAAGACATAATTATTCCAGATTCTGGTGATATAAACTAATCGTCGCTGCGATCACCGCATACGAAGGGGCCAGGACCCAGCCCACGAAAGGAACGAAATGCATCAAGTAAAAGACCAGCCCGTTGCCGATCGCCAGGCCTTTATGCTGGCTGATGAAGGCGATGCTCGCGGTCGGCGACAGCTTGTGCCGCGCGCAACTATAATCCAGCATGGAGAATCCATAATAATAGCATTCCACAAAGGTGGAGATCACCGGCGTGATCCAGCCCGCCAGCGGAAAAAAGGAAAGGATCAGGATCGAGACCGTATATACCGTCTGCCAGAGGCTGTTCCTCAGCGCCAGGCGGATGCCGCGGGCACTGTCCTTCATCAGCTGGTCGAATTGAAAAGTATATTCCTTTCCCTCGATGAGGGCCTCCGTCCGTTCGCTCAGGTAGGAGAAGAGGGGGGAGCAGATGATGAGGAAGAGATACTTGAAAAGGGAGAAATAGAAGAAAACCAGGACCAGCCGCACCAAGATGACTCCCATGACAAAGAAAAAGCTCAGCGGCGCGCTCTGCCGGTGATGCAGGAACTTTTCGATGCCGATCACCTGGCTCAGCC